>OLPK01000823.1_pt1 | contig 26458 bp, 27 predicted proteins | sample 1672261 | NCBI WGS metagenome assembly OLPK01 (sample SAMEA3136665, study PRJEB25190) | human gut metagenome
TCTTAAACATATAAAAGAAGAAAGTAAAAAATTACAAAGGAGAACCCATGACACCGCAAGAAATGTGGAATGCCTACAAGCAAATTAACCCCTCTATCGGAGATGAGATAGATGCCTGGGCTTTTGGAGTGGAACCAGACCTTTTAGCGGATCTGGTCTTTAAAGGCGAAAAAACAGCAACTGCCTCAGCTTACGATCTTTACGCAGTAGAGGACGAACCCCTTCCCCAAGAAGGTACCTTTGATGTCATTTTAGACAGTCAAGATCAGGCTGTCTGCATTATTGAAATTACAAAGGTTTCCATTCAACCTTTCCATCAAGTGTCAGCAGATCATGCCTATAAGGAAGGTGAAGGAGATAAATCCCTAGCCTATTGGCGTCAGGTTCATGAAGATTTTTTCAAAGACTGCTTAGGAGAAGCGGGACTAACTTTTACACCTGACAGCAAGGTGGTTTTAGAAGAATTTCGCAAGGTTTATCCATTATAGAACATGCTCTCCTTTTAGGAGAGTTTTTTGATCTACGTCAATTTTTCAAATCGGCCAAAAAATGATATAATGTAAGCGATATTGTACAGAAAAGAGAATGTCTATGCCAAATTATGCCATTATTTTAGCAGCGGGAAAAGGTACCCGTATGAAATCAGATTTGCCTAAAGTTCTTCACAAGGTCGCAGGGATCTCCATGTTGGAACATGTTTTCCGTAGTGTTGGAGCCATCTCACCTGAAAAGACTGTGACGGTTGTGGGCCACAAGGCGGAATTGGTAGAGCAAGTATTAGCGGGACAAACAGACTTTGTTAAGCAAACGGAGCAGTTAGGAACTGGTCATGCGGTTATGATGGCGGAGCCAGTTTTGGAAGGTCTTGAAGGTCACACCCTCGTCATTGCAGGAGATACTCCTTTGATTACGGGTGAAAGCCTCAAACACTTGATCGACTTCCATATCAATCACAAGAATGTGGCAACGATTTTGACAGCCGAAGCGGCTAATCCATTTGGCTATGGTCGGATTGTCCGTAATGATAATGCGGAAGTGCTTCGAATCGTCGAGCAAAAAGATGCGACAGAATACGAGCAACAAATCAAGGAAATCAATACAGGGACTTATGTCTTTGACAATGCGCGTCTCTTTGAAGCTTTAAAGAATATCAATACTAACAATGCCCAAGGAGAATACTATATCACGGATGTCATCGGAATTTTCCGAGAAGCAGGTGAAAAAGTTGGGGCTTATACGCTCAAAGACTTTGATGAAAGCCTTGGGGTTAACGACCGCGTAGCCCTTGCGACAGCAGAAGGCATCATGCGTCGTCGCATTAACAAAGTCCACATGGTTAATGGAGTGAGCTTTGTTAATCCAGATGCGGCCTATATCGATATCGATGTCGAAATCGCACCAGAGGTACAAATCGAAGCCAATGTCACCCTAAAAGGACAAACAAAAATTGGGGCTGAAACCGTCTTAACCAATGGAACTTATGTCGTGGACAGTGAGATTGGTGCAGGTGCTGTTATTACCAACTCTATGATTGAACAAAGCACTGTAGCCGATGGTGTGACAGTAGGACCTTACGCCCATATTCGTCCAGGTTCTATCCTCGCCAAAGATGTCCATATCGGAAATTTTGTCGAAGTCAAAGGTTCGTCTATTGGCGAAAATACCAAAGCTGGTCATTTGACCTATATTGGTAACTGCCAAGTCGGCAGCAACGTCAACTTTGGTGCAGGAACCATCACTGTCAACTATGATGGGAAGAATAAATACAAGACCCTTATTGGAAATAATGTCTTTATTGGCTCAAATTCGACCATCATTGCACCAGTTGAATTAGGCGACAATTCCTTAGTCGGTGCTGGATCAACAATTACCAAGGATGTGCCAGCTGATGCGATTGCGATCGGTCGTGGTCGTCAAGTGAATAAGGATGAGTACGCTACTCGCCTTCCTCACCATCCTAAAAATAAATAGGAGATTTTCATGCAATTTGAAGAAAAAACCATTGATCGCAAGGAGATTTACCAAGGACCGATTTTCCAAGTAGTCACAGATCAAGTGGAACTGCCCGACGGGAAAGGTCAAGCACAGCGTGATTTAATCTTCCATAATGGAGCTGTTGCGGTATTACCGATCACAGATGAGGGCAAGACCATTTTGGTCAAGCAGTACCGTAAGGCGATTGAGAGGACTTCTGTAGAGATTCCAGCAGGCAAGTTGGAAAAGGGTGAAAATGCGGAACCTCAAGCAGCTGCTCTGCGTGAATTGGAAGAAGAAATTGGTTACACAGCGGATCTAGAGTTGTTGTATGATTTTTATTCAGCCATTGGATTTTGTAACGAGCGGATCAAACTCTATCTTGCGACCAATCTGAAAAAAGTGGAAAATCCTCGCCCTCAAGATGCAGATGAGACTTTGGAGCTTTTTGAGGTGACTTTAGCAGAAGCTGAGGAGCTGATACAAACGGGTGATATCTGCGATGCTAAAACTATTATGGCAATTCAATACTGGAAACACCTACAAAACAAATAAAGAATAGAGGAGAAACCCATGGGCAAACCTTTATTGACCGATGAAATGATTGAGCGGGCAAACCGGGGAGAAGCAATCTCTGGTCCCCCGCTCTTTGATGAGGAAGAAACAAAAATTCTCCCGACAGGGAACAGAGGCTTTGGTTATGAACGGCCGGTGACCTCAAGGGAAGGAGATGGTGGACGAGGAGCCTCCTATCCTCAGGAGACCATTCCAATCAGAGTCCAACCTACAGTGACCAAGAGCCGTCGGATTGAAAACCAAAAGGATGAGGTTTTTCAATCAAAATTAAATAAGATTTTATTTTGGGTCATCCTGCTCCTCATCTTGTTAATTCTTGCAATTTGGCGCTTATAAGGAGCGTCTACCAAAGGAGTGACGATTATGAAAATTGGAATCATTGCGGCCATGCCACAAGAGTTAAAAATCTTAGTGGAAGCTTTGCAGAACGAAGAGAAACACCTTCGATTAGGAAAAGTCTACTATACAGGATCGATTGGTCGCCATGAAGTGGTCTTGGTGGAAAGTGGTATCGGAAAAGTCATGTCTGCTATGAGTGTCGCTGTATTGGCCAACGATTTTAAGGTGGAAGCCATTATCAACACGGGTTCTGCAGGTGCCGTTGCACCAGGGATGGCTGTTGGAGATATTGTCCTTGCAGACAAATTGGCTTATCATGATGTAGATGTGACAGCCTTTGGCTATAAGTATGGTCAAATGGCGGGACAACCACTTTACTTTGAATCCAGCCGCTATTTTGTATCAGAGATGAAAAAAGTGCTAGCTGAGGAACAAACACCAACTCATGTTGGCTTGATTACAACAGGAGATAGCTTTATCGCGAGTGAAGAAAAAGTCGCAGCAATTCGGGAACATTTCCCAGAAGTATTGGCAGTTGAGATGGAAGGAGCAGCTATTGCCCAAGCCGCTCATGCAGCTGGGCGTCCTTTCATGGTCATTCGGGCTATGAGTGACACGGCAGATCACGCAGCCAATATCTCTTTTGATGAATTTATCGTAGAGGCTGGCGAGCGCTCAGCTCAAACTTTAATTACTTTCTTGAAGAGATTGGTGTAAAACAAACAATAGAGTTAAGGCGCCTCTAATATAAATAGGAAGTGGGACAGAATGAATATCATTTAAATTTCATTCTGTCCTACTTCCTTTTCTGAAGCCGATTCTTTCAGAAATAGATGGACTTCATGCTATAATAAAGTCTAGTAATGCAAAGGAGACGTTATGGTTTTATCAAAAAAACGGGCACGACATGTGATTGAAGAAATTATTGCCCTCTTTCCAGATGCTCAGCCAAGTTTGGATTTTCGTAACCATTTTGAATTATTAGTAGCGGTCATGCTCTCTGCTCAGACGACGGACGCAGCGGTCAATAAGGCAACGCCCGCTTTGTTTGAAGCTTTCCCAACTCCTCAAGACATGGCGGTCGCCAGTGAAGCCGACATTGCCAAGCATATTTCCAAATTAGGCCTCTATCGCAATAAGGCTAAGTTTCTCAAAAAATGTGCCCAACAATTGTTGGATAACTTTGATGGCCAAGTCCCTCAGACGCGTGAAGAATTAGAGAGCCTAGCTGGAGTGGGACGCAAGACAGCCAATGTGGTCATGAGTGTAGGATTTGGCATTCCTGCCTTTGCCGTTGATACCCATGTAGAGCGGATCTGCAAGCACCATGACATTGTCAAGAAGTCGGCTACGCCGTTAGAAGTGGAAAAACGAGTCATGGATGTTCTTCCCCCTGAGCGCTGGCTCCCAGCTCACCAGGCCATGATCTATTTTGGACGGGCTATTTGCCATCCAAAAAATCCTGAGTGTGATCACTATCCGCAACTCTATAACTTTAAAGACATTTGAAAAGCGAGGTCTGATGACTTCGCTTTTATTTGATAGGGAAGAAAGTAAGTAAGAGCCAAGAAAACAACAGAGCAATAGCGCCAATTCCAAGGCTAAATAGAACAGGAAGGATAATATTTTGGTAAGGAACCTTGCCCCTTTCCTCGGCTTCTTCAATCTCGCTCAGGCTGCGTCCTTGATCATAGGCGACAATCTGGCGAAAGGTACGAAGATTATGCTGTTTCTTAAATTTCTCAATGCGTAGGGCGTAGAACATTGTGATAGCATAAATCAAGCAACTAATAGCGATACCGAACCATTCCAGATAAAGAATTAGAGGAATCATTATTATAGGACTTCCAATTAGTAAAATGGTAAAAACGACTCCATCTTTTTGATAGCGCATAAATTCTTGGTCGTGAATAATTTGTTTCATGGTTTCCAAATCTCCTTTGACTAGTTTGTCCAATGACACTTCAAAGACCTTGCTCAGTAAAAGCAGGTTTTGAATATCAGGGTAGGTTGCGCCGCGTTCCCAGTTGGAAATGGATTGACGGCTGACAAAGATTATTTCAGCCAAATCATCTTGAGATAAATTTTTCTCTTTACGATAGTGCTGGATCTGCTTTCCGACTTGCATAAGATTTCCTCGCTTCCTGATTTCATTCTACTCAATTTTATAAAAAAGGGCTATCAAAGTTCTTTGACATGTTGATTTCATAGGGTTTAGCAACTGTTTTTGACCGTGGATTTGCAAGCCTGTCAATAGATAATTAGCTAGCGAAAAAGAGACCAAGAGACTCCTTTTTCTTATTCGCTAAATCTTAAGAAATAACCATCTGGATCCAAAATCGCAAATTCATGGGGATAGATAAAGTTATCTCCCACTCGAAATTCTCTTTTTGTCAGCGGACGATGGATGGGATAGTCAGCTTCCAGCAGTTTTTGGTGGAGCTGTGGGACATCTTCAATGCCAAAGGAAATATTGACACCGAGTCCGAAAGGATAAGTCAGTTGTGCTAACTCTTCTGCGCTACCTTCTTCTAGCATAAGCTGGCAGTCTTCAAGCGAGAGGAAGAGAAATTTCTCCTCTGGACGTTCGTATTCGACAGAGAAACCCAGCAAGTTGCAGTAGAAGTGACGCGATTTCTCGATATCCGATACGACAAATTCAGGGATGACAGCTTGATAGTCCATTGTTTTCTCCTTATAGATCAATCCCCATTACAATTGGTGTATGGTCTTGACGAGCTCCTGAGTCAATCATAGCTGACTTGGTCACCTTATCCGCAACTCGGTTAGAAGTGAGCCAGTAGTCAATTCTCCAGCCTGTGTTGTTGATTTTAGATGTCTTGCTACGTTGTGCCCACCAAGTATATTGATCTGGAAGGTCCCCATGTAAGTGGCGGAAGGTATCAGTGAACCCTTTGGCTAGCAAGTTAGTAAAGCCAGCACGCTCTTCATCGGTAAAGCCTGGGGAACGACGGTTGCTGGCTGGATTGGCCAAGTCGATTTCCTTGTGGGCTACATTGTAGTCTCCTGTTGCCAGAACAGGCTTTTGCTGGTCTAGTTCTGCCAAATAGTCTGCATATTTGGCATCCCAGATTTGGCGTTCTTCCAAGCGTTTGAGCCCATCTCCAGCATTCGGAGTATAGACCTGGGTCACAAAGAAGTCATCAAATTCAAGAGTAATAATTCGACCTTCGACGTCCATGGTAGAGGGGGCACCGATTTCTGGGAAGGTTACCGTTGGTGTCAATTCTTTTTTGTAGAGGAACATGGTTCCTGCATATCCTTTGCGGGCTGGTTCTACAGAGGACCGCCAAGTATTTTCATATCCGGGGAAGAGTTCTGCTAAGACCTCTAAGTGTTTTTTTGTTGGTCCTTTGGCAGATAATTTTGTTTCCTGAATGGCAATGATATCCGCATCCTCTGCAACCAAGGTGAGGAGGACGTCTTGAGAGAGTTTTGCGCGTGCAGAGTCACTCGTCAAGGCGGCATTCAATGAGTCAATATTCCATGAGATCAGTTTCATATCGTTTCCTTTACTAACTTTTTCGATGTTTCTATTATACCAAAAAATCTCCTATCACTTGTCTCCTGTGATTTGAGGAAGGAGCTATTTTGCAGTCAAGAGCTATGCCTCCCGCATATGCATAAACGAATGCTTGCCAAGGAGTTCAGAATAACGATGATTTTATCTGGTCTAGAGACTCGTGTCTGGATGAAATGTGCTATAATGGAAGTTGAGTTTAAAATAGAAATATTCCTCAGATTCCCTTTAAAGTTATCCTATTTTTACCAGGTATTGTTAGGGACTGGGGCTGAGAATCAAGGTGAAAGGAGAGGTATGGCGCAAAAATCTAAACGTTCAAAAAAAGCGAATGCTAAGGTGAGAAAATTTGATAATCGGTGGATTACTAGACGACTTTATTTGTTATTCAGTATAGTCTGTACCCTCTTTTTGATTTTAATTGCTCGACTAGGGTATATGCAGATTACTCATCAAGGCTTTTATACACAAAAATTGGCAAAAGCCACCAAAAAACACTTAACAAGAGGGAGTCTCCGGGGACAGATTTATGATGCTTCTGGTCAGCCTCTGGTAGAAAATGTTGACAAGAAGGTCTTGTCTTTTACCCGAAGCAATAAGTTTACCGCAGAAGAGATGCGTCAAACAGCACAGCTTCTCCTAAATTACGTAAGCGTGTCAAACCCTCAAGTCAGCAAGCGTCAAGAAATCGACTTTTATCTTGCAAACACCGAAGTCTATAAAGAAGTAGTGGACAAACTGCCCAAGGAGGAACGCATCGATACGGATGGCAACCCACTTCCAGAAGCGAAAATCTACCAGTATGCGGTGGACAGTATTGACCCAGCCAAATTGGGCTATACAGAAGAAGAAAAGAAGGCCATCTATCTCTTTAGCCAAATGAATGCCGTTGAAAACTTTGCCAGTGCTACGATTGTGACCGATCCGATGTCCGATGAGCAGGTAACGACGGTCAAAGATCATTTAAAAGAATTTCCAGGATTTGAAGTGATCACAAGTTGGGATCGAAAAGTGGTTGATAGCCCCTTGGCTTCCATCGTCGGTAGTGTGTCGACAGAGCAAGCAGGTCTTCCAGCTGAAGAAGTGGATGATTATTTGGAAAAAGGCTATGCCTTAAATGATCGCGTCGGAACTTCTTATTTAGAAAAACAATATGAGTCTGTTCTTCAAGGAGAACGGGTTGAAAAAGAAATCCATTTGGACAAGAATGGCAATGTCGAAAAGATCGAAACCCTCTCCAAAGGAAGCAAGGGAAACAATATCAAGCTTTCCATTGATTTGGATTTCCAAAGAGGAGTGGAAGACATCTTGAAGAAGTCCTTCCAGGCAGAATTGGCCGCTGGAAATGCCACCTACTCAGAAGGGGTCTATGCTGTTGCTTTAGATCCAAAAACGGGTAGAATCCTTGCGATGGCGGGGATGAAGCATGAGGCTGGTTCGCAAGATCTGACCCCTGATGCTTTAGGAACAGTGACCAATGTCTTTGTTCCGGGATCGGTTGTGAAAGCAGCAACTTTGACAGCAGGATGGGAAAATGGAGTGATTTCTGGGAATCAAGTCCTATTGGATCAACCAATCTCCTTTTCTGGTTCAGCTCCTATCACTTCTTGGTTCACCCAGTTTGGAAGCCAAGAAATCAATGCGGTCCAAGCGTTGGAATATTCTTCCAACACCTATATGGTGCAGATAGCTCTTAATTTGATGGGCCAACCCTATCAGCCAAACATGAGTTTGAAGACAGACCAATTGGATCCAGCTATGAACAAATTGCGTTCGACCTTTGCCTCTTATGGTCTGGGAACAGAGACGGGAATTGACCTTCCGAATGAATCAACGGGCTATGTTCCCAAAGAGTTCACGATTGGTAATTACCTAACAGACGCCTTTGGTCAGTTTGATAACTATACACCTATGCAGTTGGCTCAATATGTTGCAACCATTGCCAACGATGGGAAACGCGTGGCGCCACACCTGGTTCAAGGAATTTATGAGAATGATGCCAAGGGAGGTTTGGGGCCTCTGAAAGAAGAGATTGCAACAAAAGAACTCAATCAAGTAGCTCTGACACCCGAAAATCTAGCTATCATTAAACAAGGTTTTTATCAGGTGGTATACGGAACCAGTGGCTTAACAACTGGTAAAACTATCGGAGAAGGAGCTGCTGTTCCAATCAGTGCGAAGACCGGGACTGCAGAAACATTTGTAAATGGTGGGACCCCTGCTGTAAATACCAACGTCATCGCCTATGCCCCATCTGAAAATCCTCAGATTGCGGTGGCAGTCGTCTTCCCTCACAATACCAATCTCCAAGCGACTGTTAGTCACAGTATTACCAGAGAGATTATCAATCTCTACCAGCAAAAACATCCTATGAATTAGAAAGGAAGCTATGCTCTATCCAACACCTATCGCAAAATTAATTGAAAGTTATTCGAAGCTCCCTGGTATTGGGATCAAGACAGCAACTCGTCTGGCCTTTTATACCATCGGAATGAGTGATGACGATGTCAATGAGTTTGCCAAGAATCTCTTGTCAGCAAAGCGGGAGTTAAGCTATTGTTCCATCTGTGGGAACTTAACAGATGAAGAAGAGTGTGCCATTTGTCGAGACGAGACGCGCGATCCATCGACCATCTTAGTGGTAGAAGATAGTCGAGATGTGTCAGCCATGGAGAATATTCAGGAGTACCACGGTCGCTACCATGTCCTTCATGGCTTGATTTCGCCCATGAATGGGGTCGGACCAGATGATATTAACCTCAAGTCCTTGATTACACGATTAATGGATCATGAGGTCCAAGAAGTGATTGTGGCGACCAATGCAACCGCGGATGGGGAAGCAACTTCTATGTATATCTCTCGCGTCCTCAAACCAGCTGGCATCAAAGTGACCCGCCTAGCACGTGGATTAGCTGTCGGAGCCGATATCGAATATGCGGACGAAGTGACCCTTCTTCGAGCTATTGAAAATCGAACCGAGTTATAAGCGGTTACAGAAACTGGAGGAACCCCTCCGGTTTTTTGTTTTTTAGGTGTTCTCTCTCGTTTTCTTTCTTTTTAAAGTGTGGTATACTAGAGGGACGAACTCGTATGTGAGGAGTGCTTCTGACAAGTCAATCAGGAAGCACAAAATTAAAAAAAGGATTAGGACCAAACAATGGCAAAAGAAAAAATTGTACTTCTTTATGGTGGCCGTAGCGCAGAGCGCGAAGTGTCTGTACTTTCAGCTGAAAGCGTCATGCGGGCGATTAATTATGACAAGTATTCTGTTGAGACCTATTTCATTACTCAGGCGGGAGACTTCATTAAGACCCAAAGCTATGAAGAGAAGCCTGCTGAAACAGAACGCTTGATGACCAACGAGACCATTGATTGGGAAGCTAAAGTATCTCCGAGCAGTATCTACCAAGAAGGGGCGGTTGTCTTTCCAGTCCTTCACGGACCAATGGGAGAAGATGGATCGGTTCAAGGTTTCCTAGAAGTCTTGAAACTTCCATATGTGGGATGTGATATCCTTTCTTCTAGTGTGGCGATGGATAAGATTACCACCAAACGGGTCCTAGAATCTGCAGGGATTCCACAAGTTCCTTATGTGGCTGTCCTTGAAGGAGATGACCTAGAAGCTAAGATTGCCTTAATCGAAAAAGAATTGACCTATCCAGTCTTTACTAAGCCTTCTAATATGGGCTCTAGTGTTGGAATTTCAAAAGCAGAGAACCAAGCAGAACTTCGTCAGTCTTTGGAATTGGCTTTTAAATATGATAGCCGTGTTCTGGTTGAGCAAGGTGTCGTAGCGCGCGAAATCGAAGTGGGATTGTTGGGGAACTACGATGTCAAAAGCACCCTCCCTGGTGAGGTGGTCAAAGATGTGGCCTTCTATGACTACGAAGCCAAATACATCGATAATAAGATTACGATGGCGATTCCAGCTGAAATTCCTGCAGAAGTTGCTGCGACCATGCGCCAGAATGCCGAATTGGCCTTCCGTGCCATTGGTGGGAAAGGTCTCTCCCGTTGTGATTTCTTCTACACAGAGGATGGGGGCATCTACTTGAATGAGCTCAATACCATGCCTGGCTTTACCCAATGGTCTATGTATCCCTTGTTGTGGGACAACATGGGCTTGTCCTATCCTGATTTGATTGAGCGTTTGGTTGAGTTGGCAAAAGCAACTTTCGAAAAACGCGAAGCACACTTACTGTAAGAATCTGTTCCAAGTGGGAGTAGGGGATGGAATCAACTCAATGAGGAGTCGATTTTCTTCCTGCTCCCCTTTTTTAGAGGAGAATACTATGAATCTAACCTTGCACGAAGTAGCAGGTGTCCTGGCTGCTCGCAATGATATCAGTCAATTTGAAGATGTAACTCTTGCCAAGCCTGAATTCGATAGCCGTTTGATTGGGCCTGGAGATCTTTTTGTCCCTCTTAAGGGGGCGCGTGATGGCCATGATTTCATCGAGACGGCCTTTGAAAATGGGGCTGTAGCGACCTTGTCTGAAAAAGAAGTAGAAGGCCACCCATATTTGTTGGTAGATGATGTTCTAGCGGCCTTTCAAAAATTAGCCCAATATGTATTGGAGAAGAGTCAAGTAGATGTCTTGGCGGTTACCGGTTCAAACGGTAAGACAACGACCAAAGATATGTTGGCTCAATTGCTGTCAACTACCTACAAAACCTATAAAACACAAGGGAACTACAATAACGAGATTGGCCTTCCTTATACGGTTCTCCATATGCCAGAAGGGACAGAGAAGCTTGTCCTTGAAATGGGGCAGGACCATCTGGGAGATATCCATCTTCTCTCAGAAATTGCGCATCCAAAAGCAGCAATCGTAACCCTTATTGGGGAAGCTCATCTTGAGTTTTTCAAGGACCGCAAAGAAATTGCTAAAGGGAAATTGCAAATTGCGGATGGGATGCCAGCTGGTGGCTTGCTTCTAGTGCCGGCCGATCCCATTGTCGGGGATTTTTTACCGAGCCAACAAGAGCTTGTGCGCTTTGGTGAAGGAGCAGACATCAGCATTACCAAGTTGGAGGAACGCAAGGATAGCCTGACTTTTGAAGCGAACTTCTTATCAGATGCTATTGACTTACCTGTCACAGGCAAATACAATGCGACCAATGCCATGATTGCGGCCTATGTTGCCTTGCAAGAAGGAGTCAGCGAAGAGGCCATCCGTGCAAGCTTTAAAGGATTAGAGCTTACTAAGAACCGCACAGAATGGAAGAAGGCAGGTAACGGAGCGGATATCCTATCCGATGTCTACAATGCCAATCCGACGGCTATGCGCTTAATTTTAGAAACCTTCTCGACTATTCCTGCCAATTCAAATGGCCGCAAGCTAGCGGTCTTGGCAGATATGAAAGAACTCGGGGAGCAATCCATTGATCTGCACAACCAAATGATTCTCAGCCTGTCACCGGATGTCTTGGATACCGTTATTTTCTATGGCCAAGACATTGCGGGACTGGCTCAATTAGCGAGTCAGATGTTCCCACTCGGACATGTCTATTATTTCAAAAAGACCGCTGAGGAAGACCAGTTTGAGGACCTGGTCAAACAAGTCAAGGAAAGCTTAAAAGAGCAGGACCAAATCCTCATCAAGGGAAGCAATTCTATGAATCTAGCCAAATTGGTAGAGGAGTTGGAGAATGGCGAGTAATAATGTGCTAAAGAACATTCAGCGCTTGATTTCAATCACTAATACAGGCTTAGCGTTCTCAAAAGATCCATTTGATCAAGAGCGCTATCAGGATATTCGTGCCATTTTACAGGATCTTGTGAGAGAAGCGACTGATTTGAATCCACAAGAATTATCGGATTTGTTTCGCCCGACAGACCATTACGACACTCCCTTGATTGATGTAAGGGGCTGGATTGTCAAAGATGACAAACTTTGTCTAGTGAAAGGTCAGGGAGAAGAGACCTGGGCCTTGCCGGGTGGCTTTGGTGAGGTTGGCTATTCTCCGACGGAAAACATTTTAAAGGAAATCCAAGAAGAAACGGGCTATTCTGCGCGTGTAATCAGATTGTTGGCAGTATTTGATACCAATCGCTACCAATTGCAAAGTCGCCAATATGTGAAATTGGTATTTGAATGTGAATTATTAGATGGAAATTTTGAAAAGAACCAGGAAATTTCCGACCTTGCCTTTTTTGAGAGAGAGAAGATGCCTGCTCTTTCTACCAAGCGCAATACAGAAGAACAATTGAACTTCCTTTGGGAGGTCTATGATGGGAAACGAGATTTGTATTGTGATTAAAAACGATCTATAAATTAAAGGAATGTGAAAATGACACTTTGGGATTTATTGTTTACAAACCAAAAATCAGCCCCGCCTGGGTTTGGTCTCTGGTATTTCATTCTGCCGGCCTCTTTGTTGGTGATTGGTTACTTTTCCATCAGATATGCGCAGTCCAAAAGCTACCAACGCTTTTGGTATTGGGCACAGTTGATCCAAGTCCTGACCATCAATGCTTGGTATATTCTCGCCCACATGCCTTTGACGGATAATTTGCCTTTTTATCATTGCCGCTTGGCCATGTTGGTGATTCTCTTTGCCCCTAAAGGGACCTATATCAAGCAATATTTTGCTCTCTTGGGAGTTTTGGGATCGATAGCGGCCTTGGTGTATCCAGCCTTTGATCCCTTCCCATTCCCTCATATCACAGTGTTGAATCTAATTTTTAGCCACTGGGCCTTGCTTGCCAATAGTTTGATTTACCTACAGGATCATTATCAATCTGAAAAACAAGACAGCTTGAGAATTTTCAAGATTACTTTTGGCATGAATGCCTTGATTTTTGTGGTCAACCTTTTGACGAAAGGGGATTATGGCTTCTTACGACGTCCACCAATCATTGGGGACCACGGTGCTCTCTTAAACTACCTCTTGGTTAGCTTTGTGATGGTAGCTGGAATTTTCTTGGTCAACCAACGTTATAAGTACAAATACAAGATGGTTGAAGAGACTGTCGGTTCGCGTTCGGAATAGAAATTAGATGAGCTGAGGTAAGGAAGACATGACTCTTTGGGATTTATTTTTCACCAGTCAACCAACGGCTCCTCCTCAATTGGGGGCTTGGTATTTCTTGTTGCCGACATCATTGCTAGTGGTGGGTCTTCTGTCTATTCGATTTGCCTCTTCCAAAGGCTATCAAAACTTTTGGTATTGGGGGCAGTTGATCCAGTTGCTCATTATCAATGCTTGGTATATTGCAGCATGTTTGCCATTTTCAGAGAGTCTTCCCTTCTATCATAGCCGGATGGCCATGTGGATTATTCTGTTTGCTCCTAGGGGAAGATTCAAGCAATATTTTGCTCTTGTTGGTGTCTTTGGATCTATCATGGCTTTGGTTCATCCCGTCTTTTATCCCTATCCTTTTCCTCACGTATCCTCGATCAACAATGTCTTTGGTCACTGGGCCCTCTTGGCCAATTGCTTGATCTATCTGGTTCAATCCTACCAGGTGGAAGCAAGGGATGCCTGGAAAATCTGTCAGATGACTTTTGGGGTTAATGCTATTATTCAGCTTGCGAATCTTGTAACAGGTGGAAATTATGGTTTTATGCGTCGTCCTCCTGTACTTGGTGATCATGGACTTGTGCTCAACTATTTGATCGTGACCATCCTGATGACAGGGACCCTTATCCTGATCAATGCGATCGTTAAGTCCAGTAAGAAAAGAAAAAGAACATCTGAATCCGTTTAATAAGGAGATCGTATGCATCATTTTTTTACAACTGAATCCACTGCACCACCTGTTATCCCGCTCCTTTGGTATGGGGTCATGGTTCTTTTAATCCTAATGGCAGTTTGGGCTTCATTACGTTACTATCAAAATGAACAATTTCGGAAGATCTTTCGAAACTTACAAATTTTCCAATTGATCTGTCTCTATATCTGGTATTTTGCTTTTCAGCTTCCCTGGTCCAATAGTTTACCCTTGTACCATTGTCGTTTGGCCATGTTTGCTGTCTTGCTGTTGCCAGACCGATGGAAGAGCAAGCAGTTTTTTGCCTTGATGGGAGTGAGTGGAGCGATCTTTGCCTTGGGCTATCCAGTCTTTGATCCCTACACCTTCCCCCATATTACAAGCTTTTCTTTCCTCCTCGGGCATTACTGTCTCTTGGTAAATTCCTTGATTTATCTCTTGAGATGCTATGATTCGAGCCTCTTAAAAAATCGAGAGATTGTTCTTTATACCTTTGTCCTAGATCTGTTTCTAGTCGGCGTCAATCAAGTCACTGGAGGGAATTATGGACTCATGGCCCGGCCACCGATTATCAAAGGGGACAGCCTCTTGGTGAATTACGTCGTGGTCTCCAGTATCTTAGCAGCAGCCTTGCTTCTCTTTAATGTATTTTTCAGTCGTAGACTTGCTAGAGAAAGAGTTGTTCGATAAAAAGAAAAAGGAGGGTGGGACAATCAGTCTCAGCCTTCTTTTAGTTAATAGGAGTTTGAAATGAAGAGGTTTTTATTAGTCCTTGCTATTTTGTGTGGCTTATTTTGTACGGTTAGTCCGGCTCAGGCAGATGATGAAGTTCGTTATTCGATTGAGTCCTATGTGGGACACCTCCACTTGCAGGAAGATAACCAGGCGACATTCACACAAGAGATTAGCTATGTTTTTTCAACAGGCTACAATGGGCAGTATGTAACTTTAGGGAGTGTAGATCCCCTTCCCAAAGGGTTTAAAATCCATGAAAATCCTCAAGTTGAAGCCTATGTGGATGGTGAAAAACGAGAGATCCGTGTAGAAGAATCGGATCTCGGGGATGGACGTCTATTAAAAATCTACAATTCAAGAATCGTTGGGGGCAAAGTTACCATCAAGGTCGTATGGAAGATTGATCATATTCTAGAACTGTATTCCGATATAGCCGAGCTCAATTGGTTCCCTATTTCAGATGGGGATGAGGACGTCGCGAAATTAGATTTTTATGTGGATGGCTTGGATGCCAATGAGGGAGAGTTGTATGCTCATACCGGTTATTTTAATCCACCTGCCCAGATTGAACGGACTGCGACTGGCTATCACATTCAGTTAAGAAACTTCCCAAAGAATGGAAAATTGGAACTCCACGCCTATTGGCCCATGACAGAAGCTCTGCGTCGAGGCCAATCTAATGAGATTAAAAAGGAAAAGGGAAAAGAGACATTTCTAAAAAAAGAAAAATCCATTCAACAAAAAACAGTCATCTACAAGACACTATTTCTCACCGTCATTCCAATTGTATCCATTCTTTTATTTGTCCTAGCTTTCATTCCCTGGATCCGCTATATGATCAGTACCAGAACTCGTCGGATTTCAAAAGGTGTACGATTATACGAACCACCACAGAATTTGCCACCCTTTGTCCTAGCGAAGGCTTTGTATCAACTTGATTTTGAACAGATGGTGATATTTAGAGAGAAAGGTCAATTAAAATTTAACCATCTCATTCAAGCAAGCATTTTGGATCTCATTGATCGTGGAAATCTTCGTTTGACCAGAGATGACAATGGGGGAACCTTGACCTGTCTTCACCATGAAGGCTTGGCTGATTTTGAATTACAGTTTATTGACATGCTTTTTAATCAAGAAACTGAAATCAGGATTAGCGAGGTATTCTCAAAGTATAAAATTAATCAGGCAGCCCTTAAAAAGGATTTTCGAGCTGCAACATCAGACACACAAAGAGACCGTATTCGAAAGGTCGGAAGTGATGTTCGATCGCTTTTACAAAAGGATGCCCAGCAATTGTCAAAAGGTGTAGAAAAGGAAATTGCGAAATTAGGTCTGCCCTCTTATTTTAGAGACTTATCTGAGACGGAAGCAGCTTTTTCAAAAACAGGCTGTGCCTTACACTTTTGGCTCTTACTGATCTTAGTTGTGAGCATGTGTTTCTTATCTTTTGGATTTGGTTCACACCTCTCTTCATACTATTTTTGGATCATTTTATGTCTGGTTTTGTTATTGATTCCATTTTATATTGTTGTGAAACGTCGCGAAGATCATCTACAATCCTTGGAGAACTTGGATTCACAATTCCAATGGATGGCCTTTCGAAATATGATTGAAAGTATTCCAAATTTCAACCAAGCAGAACTTGAAAGTGTCGTCCTATGGAATCGTATCTTAGTCTACGCAACTATGTATGGTCAAGCTAAAAAAGTGAGTCAGGTACTCCAAAATCATCAGATTCCCTTGCCATATGAAGACTGGGATGCTCTTGTTTGGCTCACATCCTCTCCAAATTCCTTCCTAGATGGCTCTACCTTAATGAGCTATGCAGCTGATTCCTATAGTGTTTCAAACTTCTCTATTAACTCCTCAGATGGCAGTGGTGGCTTTGACGGCGGTGGTTTCTCTGATGGAGGTGGTGGTGGAGGATTTGGGGCCTTCTAATAGCACTTGTTTCTTAATGAAGTCTGGGATGTAGAACAAATACAGTTCTCACTCAGGCTTTTTAATTTGTAAATACACTGATGATTGAAAAAAGGCTCTATTTCCGCTATAATAGGTTAGTTAAGGTAAAAGGAGAGAACCAATGTAGAAGGATCCTACTTACTAAAAAATATGCTTTTAAAAAATAACTGAGGATGAAAAAATGACAATAACTGACGAAATTAAAAAACGCCGTACCTTTGCCATTATCTCCCACCCGGATGCTGGTAAAACGACGATTACAGAGCAGTTGCTCTACTTTGGGGGAGAGATTCGGGAAGCTGGTACTGTAAAAGGAAAGAAAACAGGAAACTTTGCTAAGTCTGACTGGATGGATATCGAGAAGCAACGTGGGATTTCGGTAACCTCATCTGTGATGCAGTTTGACTACGATGGCAAACGGGTAAACATCCTAGACACTCCAGGGCACGAGGACTTCTCTGAAGATACTTATCGGACTTTGATGGCGGTGGATGCTGCGGTCATGGTAGTGGACTCTGCCAAGGGGATTGAGGCCCAAACCAAGAAATTGTTTGAGGTTGTCAAACACCGCGGGATTCCTGTCTTTACCTTTATGAACAAGCTGGACCGTGACGGTCGTGAACCACTGGACCTCTTGCAAGAATTGGAAGAAGTATTAGGAATTGCGAGTTACCCAATGAACTGGCCGATTGGGATGGGGAAGGCCTTTGAAGGACTCTATGACCTCTATAACCAACGTTTGGAACTCTACAAAGGGGATGAACGCTTTGCTAGTCTAGAAGATGGAGACAAGCTCTTTGCCAACAACCCCTTCTATGAGCAAGTAAAAGATGATATCGAACTCTTGCAAGAAGCTGGAAATGACTTTTCAGAAGAAGCGATTTTAGCTGGTGAATTAACTCCTGTCTTCTTTGGTTCAGCTTTGACTAACTTTGGGGTGCAGACTTTCTTGGAAACCTTCCTCAAGTTTGCTCCGGAGCCACACGGCCACAAGAAGACAGATGGTGAAATTGTCGATCCTTATGACAAGGATTTCTCAGGATTTGTCTTTAAAATCCAGGCCAACATGGACCCTCGTCACCGTGACCGGATTGCCTTTGTCCGTATTGTATCGGGTGAATTTGAACGCGGGATGAGTGTTAACCTCCCTCGTACTGGTAAGGGTGCTAAGCTATCAAATGTCACTCAGTTTATGGCGGAGAGTCGTGAAAATGTGACCAATGCCGTAGCGGGAGATATCATCGGGGTATACGATACTGGTACTTATCAGGTTGGGGATACGCTGACTGTTGGAAAAAACAAGTTCGAATTTGAACCACTGCCAACCTTTACCCCTGAAATCTTCATGAAGGTATCTGCTAAGAATGTCATGAAGCAAAAATCCTTCCACAAGGGAATCGAGCAATTGGTGCAAGAAGGAGCCATCCAGCTTTATACCAACTACCAAACAGGTGAATACATGCTTGGAGCTGTTGGTCAATTGCAGTTTGAGGTCTTTAAACACCGAATGGAAAATGAGTACAATGCAGAAGTCGTTATGAGTCCAATGGGTAAAAAGACCGTTCGCTGGATCAAACCAGAAGACTTAGATGAGCGCATGTCTTCAAGTCGAAATATCTTGGCCAAAGACCGCTTTGACCAGCCTGTCTTCCTCTTTGAAAACGACTTTGCCCTCCGTTGGTTTGCGGATAAGTATCCAGATGTTGAACTAGAGGAAAAAATGTAACTCAGCACCAACAATTGGAACTAAAGTCCCTAATTGTTGGACGCTAGCCACTATTATGTGGGCTAGCTAACTGTCTTTCAGATTACTTTGGTAATAGAATATATTAGTTAAAAAACCAGCTCAAGCGAGCTGGTTTTGTGATATCGACAAATTTTCTTTTTCCATAAAAACCAAGTGGTTGTTCAATAAATAAAAATAATTCTATATTTTTTGTGTTTTTAAAGCAAGGACTGAAACTTTCCGCTGTGAAAAAAGTTCTAGAAACAATAGTGTTTCTAGAACTCGGGAGTTTTGAAACCTTAGGTTCAAAACTAAGTCATGGAACTTCGTAGAAGTTCGCTGACGTCCGTTCTCACATAAGGAAAGTTTATAAGAATATTTCTTAATGTTCTGTAATAAGGAGTCTTCCCAAAAATTCTTGTAGGATAAAGAAGACAATCAAACTGGCAATAGTCTCGCCTAAGAAGGAGGAGCTATTTACAATTAGAGAGTAGAGGTAGGCACTTTGGCCTGCCGGTGCATAGCTTCCCCAGAAGATAACACCTGCTATGTAGTGGATTGTGTATCGTGCGAACCCTCCTAAGACGATTCCAACAGTAATATAAGTGAGTGTCTGAACTCGTTTCTTATCTCTGATAGCCTTGTCAAGCGTAGGTTTGACAATTCCACTCAGTCCAATCAAGCTGAAGGCTACAAAGTATTCTAAGAAACCTTGGATTGGAGTCAACCAACCACCAGCTGCTTCCCCAGTTACGACTTGCAGCAAACCCCAGATGAATCCACCCATGGCACCAGCCTTAACGCCCCAGCGGAAACTGAGGAGAAAGATGGGAACCATCTTAAAAGATAGAGAAATCCAAGGACCTAAGGACATGGGTTGAGTAACCAAATCCAAAATATAAGCAATGGTCGCTAAAAGAGCAACCTCAATCATTGGTCGAATCGTAGTTTTCGACATAAAAAAACCTCCTATACCAATCGTTTTGATTGGCTCATTTGTTGCCACATCAAAACGTTGTCATAGAAGTTCTCTATTTCATTCTGTTTTGAGACACATCCCTACGCAGGTCCTAACCTGATCAGGTGGTAAGAGTTTAGGCCAGCAACGAACACCTCTGGTATCTAAGCTAGCCAATCTCAGCAATTGCTCCTCTTGTGACTCTTTCATTATACTATCAAAAAAACGTTCTCGCAACTTTTTAACTTGTAAAAAATATGGTATAGTTATTAAGATAGAAAATGCACAAGTTGTGGAGGAAAAAAACATGGGTATTTTTGCAGGTTTGATGGGCAATGCTTCTCAAAAAGACGTCGATAAGGTTGAAAAAGATTTAGGGGATATCCTGGTTCCAGGTGAGCAAGTAACTCTGGCTTTTAGTTTGATTCGTGACTTGATTGTCTTTACGGAGTACCGTCTGATTTTGGTGGACAAACAAGGAATGACAGGGAAGAAAACATCTTATAAATCTCTTCCCTATCGTTCTATTTCGCGTTTTTCAGTAGAAACATCTGGTCATTTTGATTTGGACGCAGAATTAAAAATTTGGGTTTCTTCAGCTGTAGAGCCGTCAGAAACACTTCAATTTAAGAGTGATAATAGTGTTATCGAGATCCAGCAGGCCTTGGCAGCAGCTGTATTGCGTTGATCAGTGAATGAGGACAGGACTCATCTAGCGATTTCGGGTGATTGGTAGGAGTACTGGTAGATAAGGTAAAGAGGAAACGAAATGTTCGTTGAAAAAAAGTTAGGGGATGGCCGGAGTTGGATTAATATTGATTCTGACTTGATTGCAGAAACCTCCCAGTTGTACCAAAAGTATGGTATTGATCAAGAAACCATTGAATATGCATTGGATAAAAATGAACGTGCCCACATGGATTACAACCGTGAAAATGGAACTGTGACTTTTATCTATAATGTATTGGATATGGAAAAGGAAAAGGAATATTACGAAACCATTCCGATGACTTTCATTGTCCAGGGGCCACGTCTTGTAACTATTAGTAACCGAGACAACGCCTATATTATTGCACAAATGGAACGCTATGTTGATGCTCATGAAAGTTTATCCACCTTTAAACTCTTGTTTGCGGGGCTTGAGATGATTAGTAATGCTTATTATCCGATTATTGAGCGTCTAGATAAGCACAAGGATGAGATTACTCGTCTCTTACGAAAAACGACAACTAGTAAGAACCTTTATGCTCTTTCTGACGTGGAAACAGGTATGGTCTATCTAGCATCCGCTGCCAAGCAAAATCGCATGCTTCTGGAACATATCAAGGCTCACCTAATCTACCGCCAATTTGATGATGTGGAAAAAGAACAATTTGATGATGCCATGATTGAGGCCAGACAGTTGGTATATATGACGGAGTTGAACTCTCAGGTCTTGCAGCAATTGTCTAGCTCTTACAATAACATCCTAAATAACAATTTGAATGATAATTTGACCACCTTGACCATCTTAGAAGCTCTGTTAGCGGTCTTAGCAGTTGTCACTGGTTTCTTTGGAATGAATGTTCCATTGCCGTTTACAAATGATCCCAATGCCTGGATTTATATTTCGGTCGCTAGCTTCGTCTTGTGGTTGATGTTATCACGAATCTTGCGCTGGATTGCCCATAAACGATAAAAAAAGAGAGGTAGGGAAGAAATTCCTTACCTCTTTCGTATCTTGGCTATTTCAGAAAATCCTTCATTTTTAACTCTGCCTCCCCTAAGAAGAAGAGGCAGTTTTGATACAAGTGATCGACTGTACAAAATCTTCTTGGAAATAGTAGGAGTAGATTTAAAAGTACTGAGTGGATTATAAACAATTTATAATTGGATTGAATCGTTGAATCAGTTAAATGAATGAAGCATTTTAATGATACTGAAATAACCTAGATACTAGAATCATTATACATATTTTCATATTAAAAATCAAGGAAACAATCCCAAAATAAAAGGGGATTTATTGTGAGTGAAAATTTTTAGAAAGCCTATTGTAACGCTGTTTTTATGAGGTGATTCAAAGTAAAGAAGAGACTTCACAGTCTTTTATATTATCGCAAATTTAAAAAATAAATTATACTAATTATCCAAAGGTGGAAAGAGCTTTTTTGAAAGGGGTTACGAAATAAAAACCTTTTAACCTGTTTCGTTTTACTATCTTTTAACCCTAGTCTATGGTATACTAGATAGGTTGCAAAGAAAGCAGTACTTTTCTTTAGTGGAAAAGAAGCAACACGGTCTTTCATAAAAACTGAAAGTACGTCATGACAAGAAAAGTATAAACTAAGCGCTATAGGATGGCTTCGCACCATCTTTAGAAAGAAGAATAACGTGAAATTTAATGAATTTAATCTTTCTGCTGATTTGTTAGCAGAAATTGAAAAAGCAGGATTTGTAGAAGCAAGTCCTATCCAAGAGCAAACCATTCCTTTGGCTCTTGAGGGAAAAGATGTTATCGGTCAAGCACAGACTGGTACAGGGAAAACTGCAGCCTTTGGCTTGCCAACCCTTGAAAAAATTCGTACAGAAGAAGCAACTATCCAAGCTTTGGTGATTGCCCCAACTCGTGAACTGGCTGTTCAAAGTCAGGAAGAACTCTTCCGCTTTGGTAGAAGCAAGGGTGTGAAAGTCCGTTCAGTATACGGTGGTTCAAGTATTGAAAAACAAATCAAGGCTCTTAAATCAGGTGCTCACATCGTTGTAGGAACACCAGGACGACTTCTTGACCTCATTAAACGCAAGGCTTTGAAATTACATGATATTGAAACCTTGATTTTAGATGAAGCAGATGAAATGCTGAACATGGGATTCCTTGAAGATATTGAAGATATCATCTCTCGTGTACCGGAAAATCGTCAAACCTTGCTCTTTTCAGCGACTATGCCAGATGCCATCAAACGTATTGGTGTTCAGTTCATGAAAGAGCCTGAGCATGTCAAGATTGCTGCTAAAGAATTAACAACAGAATTAGTAGACCAGTACTATATCCGTGTTAAAGAACAAGAAAAATTCGACACCATGACTCGTCTTATGGATGTTGATCAACCTGAGTTATCAATCGTTTTTGGTCGTACCAAACGTCGTGTGGATGAATTGACTCGTGGGCTGAAGATCCGTGGTTTCCGTGCAGAAGGTATCCATGGAGATTTGGACCAAAACAAACGTCTTCGTGTCCTTCGTGATTTTAAAAATGGCAACCTTGATGTCTTAGTTGCAACAGACGTGGCTGCTCGTGGATTGGATATTTCAGGTGTGACTCATGTCTACAATTACGATATTCCACAAGATCCTGAGAGTTATGTTCACCGTATTGGTCGTACAGGACGTGCAGGTAAGTCAGGTCAGTCTATTACTTTCGTTTCACCTAATGAAATGGGTTATCTCCAAATCATTGAGAACTTGACTAAGAAACGCATGAAAGGTCTCAAACCTGCAAGTGCAGAAGAAGCCTTCCAAGCTAAGAAGCAAGTAGCTCTTAAGAAAATTGAACGTGATTTTGCGAATGAGGAGATTCGTAGCAACTTTGAGAAGTTTGGCAAGGATGCTCGTCAATTGGCCTCAGAATTCAGCCCAGAAGAATTGGCCATGTATATTCTCAGCTTAACTGTCCAAGACCCAGATAGTCTTCCTGAGGTTGAGATTGCACGTGAAAAACCGTTACCATTTAAACCATCTGGTGGTGGTTTCGGTGGCAAAGGCAAGGGTGGTCGAGGAGGCCGTCGTGGTGACGACCGTAGAGACCGTGAACGCCGTGGCAATGGACGTCGTGATGACTATCGTAAAGGTGGACGTTCAAAGGATCGCTTTGATAAAGAGAAACGTTACCGTAAGGATAATAAAAAACCACGCAATACTTCAAGCGAGAAGAAAACAGGCTTTGTGATTCGGAACAAAGGAGATAAATAAAATATACAAGGGTAAACATATGTTTACCCTTGTATATTTATAAGGAGACCGAAATTCGTAAACAAAACGTTTGCTATCACTCTGTGGTAGCGCTATCAATTCTGTTAACATATTAAGAATACAACTTTTTATAAGTCCTGTCAACAGATTTGCTAAAAAAAATCTACTTTTTTTAAAAAGGTGAACAAAAAATAAATTTTTTCTACAAAAATGACCAACAAAATAAGTGATTAATATAGAAAAAATCGATAAAATGTTTGTTTCTTATTGAAAATGTTCACTATTATAGTATAATGAAAGCAGAAATAGGAAAGTAGGACGTCATATGAAAGAGAGTAGACATGTAGCAATCTTACAAGAGTTGGATAAAAATGAAGTGGTCTCTGTTAAGGATCTAAGCGATCTCCTGGGTGTAACCGATATGACAATTCGCCGGGATTTGATGGACTTAGAAGAACAAGGCTTGTTGGTACGTGTACATGGAGGGGCCCATCGAAAAATCAAGGATAGTCTAACAGAAGTCTCCCATACAGAAAAGAACATGTTGAACGTGGAAGAGAAAAGGGAGATTGCTCAAAAATGTGCGGCTTTGATTGATGAAGGTGATACAATTTTTATTGGAGCAGGGACCACTACAGATTTTATTGGCGATTATCTTGATGGAAAACATGTCAGTATTGTCACCAATTCCTTGCCTATTTTTGAAAAATTAAAAGATCAACCGAATTGTGATATCATTTTAGTTGGAGGACGCTATAGGGTCAAGACACAGACCTTTGTAGGACAGTTTGCAAATAAGCTCTTAAAGGAAATAAAAGTTTCGAAGGCCTTTATCGGGGTTAATGGGATCGACGGTCATACAGCAATGACCGCAAACGAAGAAGAAGGAAATGGCAATAAAATTATTCTTAACAATGCCATTGAAAAGTATGTAGTAGCAGATAACAGTAAGTTTGATAGCTATTCTTTCTATGCTTTTTACCGTCTAGATGATTTAGATGCGGTGATTACAGATCATTCTATCTCTAAAAAGGTGCGAGAAAAATACAATTCTTATACAAAAATTTTGTAAAGATTCCTAAAGAAAGAGCTAAAAGACCAGGATCAAGCAGATTCTGGCCTTTTTTCATATCCTTTAATGGGAGAGGGGTTGCAAATAAATCTATAAAAAATAAACAAAAAAGAACAAAAAATTACATATTGTAATTGACAGCGCATTCATATAGTGATATACTTATAGTGTAAATAAAAAAAGGTAAAAGTGGAAGGGGTGAAAAGATGGGATTAAATCAACTGTTTAATCGGGAATTAGTCTTTTGCCTAGATGTTGCGAATCAAGAAGAATTGTTTGACCAGGTTGCAACTTTATTGGAAGAACGTCAGATTGTGACAGATTCTTATCGAGTTGCATTAAAAGAAAGAGAGGAATCGTTCCCTACAGGCTTAGATATGGAATTTCTAGGAAAGGATTTGCCGAATGTGGCCATTCCTCATACGGATATCATCCATAACCTGACAGAGAATATTGTAGTCGTTCGATTAAAAAATCCGGTAACCTTCCACAATATGATCGCACCTGATAAAGAAGTAGAAGTTTCGCTTTTATTCTTCATCATTAACAATTCTAGTTCTAGCCAAACAAACATTTTGGCGCACTTGATGGATTTCTTTACGACAAACGGAAATCTTGAAAACATGTCGAAGTTGGAAAATGAAGAAGACTTATATCGCTACATTACAGAAGCGATTGCTTAATAGTAACAAATAAATATATTTATAATGGAGGTCATTCAAATGATTAAAATTTTAGCTGCCTGTGGTGCAGGGGTTAACTCAAGCCACCAAATCAAAAGCGCTCTAGAAGAAGAGCTTTCAAACCGTGGATATGATGTACAATGTGATGCGGTAATGGTAAAAGATGTCAATGAAGACTTGATTAAAGGCTATGATATCTTCACGCCAATCGCCGCAACAGACCTTGGTTTTGACCCTGGTATTCCAGTAGTTGAAGCTGGTCCAATCTTGTTCCGTATTCCAGCTATGAGCGCTCCGGTATATGACAATATCGAAGCAACCATCAAAGAACATGGCTTAAGCTAATTTGTTCATCTGTATTTTGTAAGCGGTTCCTATGTCGGGAGTTGCTGATATTCATAATTTTGTAAAATATAAAAATATAAATCGGGAGGATTTATTATGAATGGCATTATCGATTTTGCCAATAAGTTTTTCAAACCCATTCTAGATATGGGTGCACCGATCATCATGTTGATCGTCTTGACTTTATTGGCACTTTTGTTTGGAGTGAAATTCTCCAAAGCGCTTGAAGGTGGTATTAAACTTGCCATCGCCCTTACTGGTATCGGTGCGATCATCGGTATGTTGAATGGAGCTTTCTCAGCGTCTCTTGCAAAATTCGTTGAGAACACTGGTATTCAATTGAATATCACAGACGTTGGTTGGGCACCACTTGCTACCATCACTTGGGGGTCTGCCTGGACACTTTACTTCTTGCTAGTTATGTTGGTTGTCAACATTGTCATGCTTGCAATGAAGAAAACAGATACACTTGATGTCGATATCTTTGATATCTGGCACTTGTCTATCACAGGTCTTTTGATTAAATTAAATGGTATGCTGATAAGAATGGTGTTAGCGCAGGAGTTTCCCTCTTCGTTGCAACTCTTGCGGTAGTCCTTGTAGGGATTATGAAGATCATCAACTCAGACTTGATGAAACCAACATTTGATGACTTGTTGAATGCACCTAGCTCTTCACCAATGACATCAACTCACATGAACTACATGATGAACCCAATCATCATGGTTTTGGATAAAATCTTTGACAAATTCTTCCCAGGTCTTGACAAATACGACTTTGACGCAGCTAAATTGAACAAGAAAATTGGTTTCTGGGGATCTAAATTCTTCATCGGTTTCCTTCTTGGTATCGTCATCGGTATCATGGGTACTCCACATCCAGTTG
>OLPK01000830.1_pt1 | contig 26035 bp, 28 predicted proteins | sample 1672261 | NCBI WGS metagenome assembly OLPK01 (sample SAMEA3136665, study PRJEB25190) | human gut metagenome
TAAGAAAAATTGTGTTTTCGTTTTTATAAGTGTCAACTTGACAGGGGATAGTACCGGCGCCAGACAGCTTAGTAATTAGCTTAGATGAATTAACCCCATCGTCGATCTGGATAGCCTGACCAGTCAAGTCCTATATATCAGCATCAATGTTCATAAGCCTAGCTTTATAAAATACTTTGGCCAAAGTATTGACAAAAAGGAGTGCTGGATAGATAATATAGGTGTTCGAACGAATACTTGGGCCTAAATATAGTGAGGTGGTATTGATGAAATTAAAAGACATATCCAAGATAATAGGAGGATTAAACAGTCAGCGCTTAAGAGATGCTTCACGAGATAGCGTAGTTTACACTGCTGATGACTTAAATCATGATCTATCAATGGGGTATCATGGTGATTATGTTTTTAGTGACAAGGGAATGGTAAATGCCGGTGACGTGGTCTTTCACCTTATGTCAGCTACATCAGCAGTTGTTTCTATGGTGAATGATGGAAAACTGACGTCACAAAACATCCTTAAGTTCCAATTTGATCGTAATGTGTATGATCCTTGGTATCTTTGCTATGTTCTAAATGAAGCACAATCGATTAAGCATCAGTTGCATAATATGAAAGAAGGTACGGTGTCGAAGCTAATTACTCCTACAACAATTAGAAATTTATGTGTTAAGTTTCCTGATATTAATACACAGCAACAAATTGGTTTTATTTATTCCCAAATGTTAGTTGTAAACAGGAAAAAGCAGCAGTATCTTCAAAAACAAAATGAAGCAATTTTAGGAATTTTACGAAAGAAAGATAGCAATGAATAGGTGGAGGTAACATAAATGGTTGAACCAAATAAGACAAAAAGCTTAGAAACTGCATTATTTAGCGCGGCAGATGCATTGCGTTCCAAAATGGACGCCAACGAATACAAAAATTACTTATTAGGAATTATTTTCTATAAGTATCTTTCCGACAGTATGCTCTACGAAATTGCGGACGAAATTGGTGATGATTGTGAAAATACGACCTTGGCTGAAGCCCAAAAATTATATGAAGAAAACGCTGATGATGAGGACTTACATGACGAATTAATGGACACGTTCTCTTATGTAATTTCACCGGAAAACACTTTCACCAAGGTGATGGAACACGTCAATGACCATTCATTCCAAATCGTAAACCTTGCAAATGCCTTTAAGGAAATTGAAGGAACCAACGACATCTTTGAAGGCCTATTCGATGACGTCGATCTATTCTCACGTCGGCTAGGCAACAACGCTCAAAAGCAGGCTGATACGATCAGTGCCGTTCTTTCGGCCATCAGTGGATTAGAGTTGGTTAAGTCGTCAGGTGACACGCTTGGGGATGCCTATGAATACTTGATTAGCCAATTTGCTTCCGAATCCGGTAAGAAAGCTGGGGAGTTCTATACTCCACAGAAAGTTTCAGAATTATTAACACGTCTTACTCTAGTTGGAAAGAGCTATCCAGAGGGAATGACTGTTTATGATCCAGCTATGGGTTCTGGCTCGCTGCTTTTGAACTTTAGAAAGTATATTGGTGATCATCAAAAGGATGAAATCATTTACTATGGACAAGAAATCAACACCTCGACTTACAATCTGGCTCGTATGAATATGATTTTGCACAATGTTGATACAGCTAACCAGCATTTACGAAACGGAGATACCTTGGATGCCGACTGGCCACCGTCTGCTCGTACTAACTTTGATGCGGTGGTTATGAATCCGCCATACTCTTTGCATTGGTCTGCAGCTAAGGGCTTCTTGGAAGATCCACGTTTCAGTAAGTATGGTGTTTTAGCGCCAAAGTCTAAAGCTGACTATGCTTTCTTGTTACATGGCTTTTACCACTTAAAAAATACGGGAACGATGGCAATTGTTTTGCCTCATGGTGTGTTATTTCGTGGTGCCAAGGAAGGTAAAATTCGGCAAAAGTTATTAGAGGATGGCTCTATTGATGCGGTTATTGGGTTACCAGCCAACCTGTTCTACAGTACGTCTATCCCAACTACGATTGTAGTACTGAAGAAGAATAAGCAAGATCGTAGTGTCATGTTCATTGATGCCTCTAAAGAATTTGAGAAGGGCAAGAACCAGAATAATCTCCGTGAAGAAGATATCACTAAGATTCTGGATACTTATGAAAAGCGACAGGATGTTGATAAATATGCTCACTTGGCAACCTTTGATGAGATCAAGGAGAATGACTTCAACTTGAATATTCCGCGCTATGTGGATACTTTTGAACCGGAGCCAGAGATTGACTTACGGCAGGTATCAAAAGATCTACAGGATGTTAATACCCAGATTAAAGATAATGAGCAGGAGCTGGTGGGAATGTTGAAGCAACTGACGTCCAAAGACGATGAGGTAATGGAAGGTATTAATGACATCATTAAGAATCTAGAAGGAGAAATTAAATGATGGCTAAAGAGAAAAAGAAAGTACCTAATCTTCGTTTTAAAGGCTTTACTAACGATTGGGAGCAGCGTAAGGTTTTGGAACTAGCAGACCGCTATGATAATCTTCGAGTTCCAATTACAGCATCCGAACGTGTAGCTGGGGAAACACCTTATTACGGTGCAAATGGTATTCAGGACTATGTTAAAGGTTTTACTCATAATGGTGAATTTGTTTTGGTCGCAGAAGACGGTGCGAATGATTTACAAAACTACCCTGTTCAATATGTTGATGGTAAGGTTTGGGTCAACAATCATGCCCACGTTCTTCAAGCTAAAGAAGAAAGAGTGGACAACAAATTTTTGACGAACGCTTTGAAACATACCAACATAGAACCATATTTAGTCGGCGGTGGACGTGCTAAATTAAACGCCGATGTCATGATGAAGATTAATTTTAAAGTTCCAACATTACCTGAACAAGTTCAAATTGGTAAGTTTTTCGATAACCTTGACCACCTCATCGCTCTCCAGCAACGAAAACTCGACCTCTTAAAGCAGCTTAAAAAAGGCTTCTTGCAAAAGATGTTTGCTGAAAAAAATAGCAAACAGCCGGTACTACGATTTAAGGGATTTCATGATGATTGGGAACAGCGTAAGTTGGGAGACGAGTATAAGCATATTGGAAATGCTTTTGTAGGAACCGCCTCGCCTTATTATACTCAAAATGGCTATTTTTACTTAGAATCAAATAATATTAAGAACGGGCAAATTAATCATGATCACGAGGTATTTATCAATGAAAGCTTCTATCATAAACAGCTTAATAAATTACTCCATACGGGAGATCTGGTGATGGTTCAATCAGGCCATGTTGGAGACACTGCAGTTATTACAGAAAAATATAATGGAACCGCTGCGCATGCTTTGATTATGTTCCGCAAGCCCAAAAATAATATGTTATCTTTCTTCTTGAATTCATTTTTTCAGAGCTCTAATGCTAAAAATAGAATAGATGTACTTGCTATAGGCAATACAATAAGACATATACTTGCTTCTGATATGAAAAAGTTTGTTGTTTATCTCCCCGATAATAAAGAAAAAGGGGAAGTTGCAAAACTATTTTTGGAACTTCAAAAGCTTATTTCTCTCCAGCATCAAAAACTTGCCAAATATCAATCAGTAAAGAAATCATTACTTCAACAAATGTTTATCTAAGGTGATTAAGGATGAAAATAGATTTAAAACTTGGTCAACATTTATATACCGCAGATGATAATGGTGGTACATTAATGATTGATTTATACGGGATAGATTATGCACGTTTTAGAGCTGATATTATGCCGGATCCAAATAATATTGACTTAAATGGATTCGATATAGGGACAAATTCATTCACGTTTAGTGCAAACGATCGAGATAATGAAATTCCAGGAACCAATATAAAACTACATTACGATTTGCAGTCATAATTAAGGAAGTTACATATCCATGCAACAACAAGAATTACAAATGGAAGATAAGCTCATCAAGCAATTAACGCGTGATGAGTCACAGTGGACACTCCGTGAAGATATTAAGACAGAGGATGACTTGTGGGATAACTTCTTCACGATTCTGCAAAATAATAATCGCGCTGTACTGAATGGGGTTCCTTTAACAGACAATGAAAAGGCCAGTATTAAAGCTCAAATCAATCATTCTACCTTCTTTAAGGCTGCACAAGACTTTACAGGTGCTAATGGGCAATACCGAATCACCATCCAGCGTGACGATACGACGGTTGGTACGATCAACCTAATGGTAATTGATCATACCAACATTGCCGGCGGGACCTCAGTCTACGAGGTGGTCCATCAGATACAGCTGGACCGCCGTCAAGAGATGGATAATGACCGGCGAGGTGATGTTACTCTTTTGATTAACGGGTTACCGGTTATTCATATTGAGTTGAAGACCCCTAAGCGTTCCTACCTACAAGCTTTCAATCAAATCCAGAAATATATCACTGAGCAGAAATTCAATGGAATTTTCTCCAATATTCAAATGTTTGTTGTCACCAATGGGACAGACACTAAGTATGTAGCTGCTGATCAACATTTGCGGGAGAAGTTTCTCAGTGGTTGGGTTGATAAGGATAACAACCCGGTACGTAATTACTTAGATTTCGCTAAAGACGTGCTAGCAATTCCAGCAGCGCACCACATGGTTGCTGACTACTCTGTCCTTGATAGTAAACAGAAGCACATTATTTTACTTCGGCCGTATCAAGTTCACGCAATTGAAGCGATATTTGAAGCTTCAAAGCACCAACAATCGGGATTTATTTGGCATACCACAGGTTCTGGAAAAACATTAACCTCGTATCGAGTTGCTCATAACTTGTTAAGTATCCCATCCTTGGACAAGGTAATCTTTTTAATCGATCGGAAGGACCTAGACAATCAAACCACACAGGCCTTTCAGTCCTATGCTAACAATGACTCTATCGATGTTAATGAAACTGAAAGTACCATTAATTTAGCCAGGAAGCTAACCAGTGGCGAAAGAACGGTACTGGTTACCACGCGCCAGAAACTGCAGACGTTGTTTAAATGGCAGGGTGAGGACCGCAATGATGCCATGTTCAAACGACTCAAAAACCTTAGGCTCGCTTTCATTGTCGATGAGTGTCACCGAACGATTTCGCCGACGAGTAAGATGGAGATCGACAAGTTCTTTAACAGACAGCCCCTTTGGTATGGCTTTACGGGGACCCCGATCTTCCCACAAAATAGTCGTAACAAAAATGGTAAGGCAGCGCGAACCACGGAACAGCAGTATGGCCCTTGTCTGCACAGCTATACGATTAAGGATGCCATTCGGGATCATGCAGTCCTGGGTTTCCAGATCAATGATATGCAAAATATTTATCAGGACAGTGATGATGAAGATGATAAGAATAAACTCAATGCGCAATACGTTAGCGACGCCCATATGCAGGCTGTAGCCAAGAGTATCCTCAAATTGTCTTATCGGACTCTAGGTATTCGGAACATTAATAACCGTGGCTATACCTATTCAGCCATACTTACCACTAGTCCTGCTAACAAGCGACCAATCGATCAGGCTAAGGGCTACTACAAGTTGTTCAAGGCAATCAAGGATGGTGAGACTTCTATTGAGGTTCCTAAGCGGATCAAGGAGATTTTACCTGATTTTCCTAAGGTAGCAATTACCTTCTCAGTCACCCAGAATGATGAGGACTCACTTGGTGACCAACAATTTATGAAGGAAGCCATCCATGATTATAACGAAGAGTATGGCACGAGCTTTAGCTTGGATGAGGTCGGTGCCTACAATAAGAACATCAATGATCGTTTAGCACGAAAGAATGATGCATTCAAACCGCAAAGTGAGCGGCTAGACCTGGTGATTGTTGTTGATCGTTTGCTGACGGGTTTTGACTCCCAGTATCTTTCAACGCTCTTTGTTGATCGGCCGCCAATGAACCCACAGAACATCATTCAGTCATTCTCACGGACTAACCGGATTTTCGATCAGGATAAGAAGTACGGAAACATCATTACTTTCCAGTTTCCAAAGACGTTCAGCAAAGGGATTGATAATGCACTGACCCTTTACTCAAAAGGAGGCATTGGAGATGTTCTTGCCCCGTCATGGCATGAATCAAAGCAGAAGTTTGACGAAGCATATCACGGCATAAGTGATTACGTATTCTCTGATAGTCCCGAACTTCTAACTGATCCTAGTACGCCAATTGAGCAAAAGAAGGACTTTGTTAAACAGTATCAGAAGTTTGATAAGGCTTTTGCCGCGGTTCAAACCTATGATGAATTTGACAATGTTGATCCTGTGCAGGAATACCACTTGACTTCGGGAACACTTGATGCGATGCAGGGGACCTATGAAACCCTGGGGGAGCAATTAAAGCAACAAAAGGACGATGACAACGATCCTACTGAGCCAGTCGATACCGATTATGAACTTGAATCGGTAATCGACAAATCGGTTAATTATCAATACATTCTGTCACTGATTCAAGCTTATGTTCCTGACGAGGGAGAGTTGTTGCCAACAGCAGATCAGCAAGAAGCCCAGGAAATCGAGGGTTATATTGAAGATTTGGGTAAGACTAACAAGCCACTTGCAACCATCGTCAGTCAGTTGTGGGGTAGGATTAAACAACATCCGGAAAACTATGCTGGCGAACAGGTTGACCAGCTCTTAAATAAGATGATTGATCAAGCCTATAATCAGGAGTTAATTGCCTTTGCAGATAAGTATCATGTCAGTTTGGACGATTTGAAATTTGTTATCAAGAATTACGATGCCCATGCTTCAAAGCAGGCCGGTGTTAATCAAATGCTGACTCGTGATGCCTTTAAGAGGTTTAAGGAAGCAAATTCTGACTCAGAATTGAAACGAATGATGGACTGGAAGAAGCGAGTGCGGACGCAGTTGGGGAACTTGTATGTGAACCATATTGCACCGCTGCTTGATGACTAGCTGCTTTATAAAAGCAATATTTTATGAAGCTGCTTTCTTCGGCCTTAAAAAATGACATAAGTTAGCAAGTCCCAAAACGATCAAGGATGATCGCTTTGGGACTTGCTTCGTATAAAAATGTATTAGTTCATGATTAACTTTTCAGAATAGATGAAAGATAAGTTCCAAGCTAAATAACCGATCAACTGTAGGTATCGTCATATAACCGTGGCGTGAATAACCTTAAGGCTAAAATAATGCCACCGGAAAATGGTATAATAGCCTTGAAAAGGCATTCAACTTGGCTTTAATAGTGGGAAAATGCCTTCGTACATATAATATGTATCTAACTTAAATAAATGATGCTTCCAAGGTGTCCTGGAGTCCTTTGAACCCTCGGTGGATCCGCTGCCTAAAGATGATAGAAAAGCATTAAATGAAATAGTTATGTTTTTACTGGAGCAGAACGACGATTTAAGAAAAGAAATTAGCAGAATGAAGAAAGAGGATGATAACAATGAAAAAGATTAGTTTAATTGCTGCGGCGTTTTTGGCGTCCTTGTCACTTGCTGCTTGTGGTAACTCTGCCAGTCAACACAAGGCAAAGCAGGCCAATTCATCTAGTAAGGTAGTTCACCATAAGAAACACAAGAAACAACAGCATAAGAAAAAGGCTGCCAGTTCATCATCTAGCAGCAGTGCAAGTGTTCAATCATCTAGCAACCAACAGCAGCAATCACAACAGGGCCAGCAAACGCAACAGTCACAATCTGGTAATGGTCAGCTGCCACCGGCTACTGACTTGCATGACTTCGTTAATAAATATGGCGAGTCCCCGGCAGCTTATTTGTCAGACCACTACGGAATGACACCAGAACAAGCTGTCCAGTCAGTTCCTAACGATATGAAAACGTCCGGGGAAATTCAGGACACCTATCAATTGCAAGCAGGGCAAGACCCGTTCAAGTAATAAAGTTCATCGGTTGTGGTGGTTGTGTTTCCTGTCATTGTGAGTTTTTTTCTATGATTTTAGGCGGAACAACATCCCCAAATAGTCACAAAATCTCACAATGGTGTCTTTTTATGGACTGCCTAATCTGCCCATAGTAACGGCGTATGAGTTGCCAAAAATAGTGTAGATGTTAGTAGATAAACCAGCCTAACCGGGGATGTTCTGCGGGTTGACCTTAGGTTTTCTTAACATGATTTGGCAATTGTGGGGGTAGTTCCCTTATCGACTAGGCTTTTTCATATTCAAGTGAAAAACCTCTCTCAAAGCACGCTGGGGAGCTGTGCAATGGAAAGAGGCTATTTATTATGAGTTTTGCTAAAAAAGCCAAAAAAGGCTACTACGGAATAGCAGAGTACGAGGACAAGAACGGGGTCAGGCGGCAGAAGTCAGCCGGCCGGTTCAGTCGGAAAAACCAAGCCTTAGCGGCAGCGGTGGCCTTAGAAGAAAAGCTGAATAAGATTAACCAGGAACTGAAAGACTATTCGTTGGTTGATTACTATTGGCGTTGGTATACGCTCTACGAAAAGAACAGCATTACCACTGTGACGCAAAACCGTTACAAAGTCATTGGTAGTGCCCTAAAAAAATACTGGGGTGATACCCGGCTGCGAGATATTAAACGTTCTGACTACCAAGCATTCATGAACTGGTACGGCGCTAATCACGCCCGGGATAGCGTCAGCAAGCTAAATGGCGCTATGAAGACCGTTGCCAGTTATGCAATGGACGATGATATTATCAGCAAGGACTTCACTAGTAATGTTAAGGTGGTTTACAACCGGCAGCGAGAACGGAAAGTCCAGTATCTTACCAGTAGTGAGTTTGAAACACTGAAACGAGCTACGGTGGCTGGTCTTGACCATCACAATACTAGCCGTTACATGATCTTGACGGCCATTTATACGGGAATGCGTAAGGCAGAAGTCCAGGCGTTGACTTGGAAAGATATAGACTTTAAGCACGCCACTATCACGGTCAATAAATCATCAGTCGGTCTAAATTCTCAGCCCTAGCGACAACATGTGTCGTTAGTAACTGTGACGGTCTGCCCCCCTCGTCAGAATTCGAAAAACATAGTCTGCAATAAAGACAATGGCTATGTGTGCGCTCTCCCGTTCTTGGCGATGGGGCGGGGGGGGCGTTTTTTTGCCACCCTCTATATTTCGTCTATCTCGCCCGTTTTAATCCGTTTTAACTGCGTGATGGATAGTTTACCCTACTCACCATCTAAAACGCCTGTACTGCTGTTTATTTACCTGCTACTTGATAGTGTGGTGCATCCCCTGCGCCTGGTCTGGTGATCGAACAAGTGTAGTTGTAACTACGGTTGTTGTGACCCCGACGCAATCTTGCGTCCGGCTTCCTGGTTGGTCTGCTGTCGTCGGCTTCCTTCGATGGTGGCAACCGATCCAATCATGTATTGGTTAGGGTGCAGTGTTTAAGGTTAACATTAGTTAACAATCAACCGATCCAATCATGTATTGGTTAGGGTCTGGCCGGTGTCTGCTGTCAAAAAGCAATCATGCGTTTTGATGGTTGGGGATGCTCTCCAGGTGGTGACGAGTGTACCTGCGGGTGCGGTTGTTCCTTGTCTGCGAAAAGCTCCCAATTGTCCAGCTTTGTCTACCACTTACCAGGCGACAAGCCCGGCCCTTGCTAGCTTCCACTCTCAACAAACAGTTGGTCAATTGGAAACGTGATATGTAGTAATTTGTAGTACTTTGGCGGTGTCCGTGTGCTTAGGGCGTGAAACATTTTTTCGACTGTCGAATTTTCGACTGTTGAACGGTGTCCGTGTGCTTAGGGCGTGAAACTATAGGATTTTATTCCCACATTTTCCAACATTTGCGGTGTCCGTGTGCTTAGGGCGTGAAACTAATCTCCAGGCGCTGAAAGGTGGGAGCTTCATTTAGTGCATCCGCTAGGTGTCGCCTTGCCTTGATCTGTCGCCGGTAGTAAGCCGATGACTTCAACCCCAGCTCGTCCCTTACGATTGGTTGGTACTCACCTTCGATATATTGGCGGGTGAGTATAGTCCGCTCCACCTCTGGCAACTGGTCAAGCCCGGCCCTTGCCTCATTGTACATAGCCAACAAGATGCGATCCTCTTTAGTGGCCTTGTCCCAATGACCCTTGTAAACATGGTTAATCAAGCTTAATCGCTGATAGCCTAAACAATACTTGGTCAAGAAATATTGAGTTAAGAAGTCCTTCACCTTGAATTGCACTCTATCGTCCTCCATTTCCTTGTGTAACGACGTTTCATCTCAGGTTTTCTGAGGTAGTTGGCCGGGCCTGGTGGTGTCGGCGTGCCACCTTAATGACTGCTAGCTCCATTCCTACGCCGTTTGGTGTTAAGTTTTGTTAAGTTTTGAAGGTGGCCTGGTGTCTGCTGGCCTTCCTGCGGGGATGGTGGCCCTTGTCGGTGTCTGCTGTCGCCTGCATCAATAACAGGTTGGTGTGATCAGTCCACTTTTGGATCCATCCCCCAGCCTCACCAAGTGACCACTTCACCACTTAGGGCGGTTTAAATTCGCTCTGAATGGCAATCCGGGAAGGGGAAAGCGCAATTCTGCGCCCTTCGGTGAACTGCTCAACTTTGAGTTGTTCAATCAACAGTCCAGAATTGGGCTCTTCAATGACCAGCTCAATCTTGAGTTCGTCAATGACCGGCGCAATCTTGCGCCCGTCCCCGATCCTGTTTTGGATTGGGCGATTAGCCCGGCTCAATTTTGAGCCCTCCCCAGCATCCGCCACCACGTCCTTAATTATATCAATCTGACAAGCCCGGTCGGTTGCCTGGCAATGCTATAATAGCTCCATTGAGTGGTACAAAAGAAAAAGGCCGTCACCTTTGCTGGTGGCGGTCTTTTACTATCTACTGTCCTTAATATTCTTCGATTAGCCTCTTTGCTTCCTGTCGGTCGGTGAAGGGGATGGTGGCCAACGCCTGGTCAATCTGTCGGGCAAGGTGCTCCAGTTCGTTGTACTCCACTTTTAGGCGGTTCAGGCTGTCTTGTCCTTGCTTGATGCTGGCCACCACTCGTCGGTATTCGCCGATGACTTGATGGGTCTTTGGCGGTGGCGATCATTACTTAGCTCCCACCTTCCAACAGGTGATACGCTTCTTCGGTTCGTTGGTGATATTATCGATGGCTCGCCGTTGGGCTTGTGCGGAACTCATGTAACTAGCGATTCGGCTTGTCCTGTCGGTTAAACGGTGGTCTATCTCACTTTCTGGCAAGTTGTCAATCTCCCTAGCCAACCGCTCCACCTCTGGTATTAAGGCGCTTTGCGTTTCTATTAGGTCGGTGACCATCCGCTTCGCTTGCTCCAGTAGGCGGTTGTACTTTGTAACTTCCTTTGCGTCTTCCATTAGTACGGTTGGGATCCATTTATGACCAGGTAACACGCCGATATCATCGAAAAGGCGCTTTCCAGTAAACGGGATCTTGATAAAGGTTTTATCCAGCTTTTCCCGGCGGTCTTTGATGCTCTTATCAAGGACTTTCATTCGGCCTTGTACCCAAAGGTAGTCAAATTCCTGTTCGTAAGTTGCAATCCATTTATCTAGGATTGCTAAAATCTGCTCGTATTCCATCGTCTGTACCTCCATCTTTTAAAACGTCGGCTAACATAAGCCCGGCGTCGCAAATGTTGTAAGCTAGGTCGGGCGACACCACCTCATCCCAGCGGTGACTGGTCATTATCTCTTTGGCCTCTGAGTAGCAACTAGCCCGATCTTTTATGATCTGGTCGGTAAAGATTTGGTAATTGCTGTAACTCTCTGTTAGTAGGTCTACTTTTACCTGGTACTCGGAACTGTCATGGGCAAGATAGGTAATTTCATCCACCAGTTTGGGGATGCTCTGTTCCAGATTCTTCACAACCACCATCAATCGCAACATTTCCAAGTACTTCAAGCCAACTAGCTCTTGCTCGGTCATTTTCTCCATCCCTCTAGGCCTCTTTGGCTTTCTTGTCGTCTGCGGTCGGTTCGGCCAACATGATTGCCTTAGCACGTCGCAAGCCTGCTAATCGCCGTTGGATCTCTCGGGTCTGACTTGCGATTGGCCGTAACGCTAGTTCCAATTCATCGTCGCTAGTGGCCCAAAAATAGCCGGCCGGCTGGTGACGGCTTGTTCCAATTGGGTAGCCTTTAACATTCAAATCATGTACGATGGCACGTACCGTCCGGGCGTCAAGGCCAACCAGGCGGGCCACTTCCCTCATTGAACGGGGATGGTCTGCGCCTTCGGGGATAGCCTTAATGATTTTTTTCTCGTCGCTATTAAGCATGTTCTCTTACCTCATTTCTTGATTAGATTGTTGTTTGAAAGAGTGCATCCGGTTAAAACCCGTTTTAGTAAACCGTAATGGCGGTATATAAACCGCCCACTGCATCCGTTGGGGCTGTAAGGGTTTGGGTGTTTTTGCGGTTAAGCGGTTTAAAAATGGGGGTCTGTTACTCCCTATATACATATACCTTCTGTATCTTATATATATCTTTTTCTTATTTCTTAACCGCTAAACCGCTAAAGAGTAAATAATGGTAGTAGTATCAAGGGATTTGACCACCCGGTTTACTTTGCGGTTTCGCGGTTTAAGGACGGTTTTTAACCGCTTTGTCGTCACGGTAGAAGATTCCTTTTCGTGTCCGTACCTCTTGCTCTGCCAATCGTGGGTAGTTAGTTCCCACTAAATCATCGAACTGGTGCACTAGTTGCATGTCGTCTTGATTGAAATATTTTGACGCTGTTAAGCTCTTGTTATCGTACTTCCAGCCCTTGTCCTCCATGTACGGGCGAACCTGCTTAGTGAAGGATCGTTGCTTGAGTTTGGTGGGGCTATTCTCCGACTTCATAAAGGCACAGAACAGATTAAAGAGAAAGCTCGTTGGTAAGCGTATGCTCTTTAGCTGGCCGACAACTTCCTCCACAAAGTAAAGGACGGGGTCATTATCTAGCCGGGTGTCGTACACCAATTCCTGGCTTTCTTTGGTGTCAATAATGGTGGTGACGTCAACCTCCAGCGCCTTCTTCAAAATCCACTCGAGTAACTGGCGATCGTAAATGTAATCGTTTTTGATCCGCTTGCCCGCTGGTGTATCGGGGTACTGTTTAGGGAAATTAAGCATCCGGAACCGGCGATATAGGCCACCGCTCTTATCTCGGAACGTTGGAACACCATTCATCGATTGAACCACTGTTGCGAAAAACTTAGCCGTGAAAGGTTTGGCGCCTTTAGGGTTGAGTAGTACCGTTTCGTTGGTCACGATGCTTTTAAGATTGCTTCCATCATCGATAAAGCCCTTTGGCTCGTTGTCGTCGCCAATAATCAGTCGGGCGCCGTAAGCGTTGGCTAGTTTGAAATCGTGACCAAACTCATCTAGTTTTAAGCTGGTGTAATTGTCTTTGCCCACTAGGTTCATTAACAATTGCTCCAGCGTGCTCTTTCCTGTCCGGCCTTGTCCGTTGTCAACAAAGGCAAAAAATACATTCGCCGTGTCCCGATTCTTAACAATGGATGCGATCATTTGCCAAATTAAAGTCTGTTTGGTCTTGTCACATTGTGCTAACTCATTGACCCAATCACTGAACTTCCAGCCGTTGAACGATGGTTCGGTGGCGTTTGGATTGTAGTTAGTGGCGATCTTGCTGGTGAAAACAATCTTGGGTGTGAACGACTGAAATTCCCCGCTGTCGGTGTTGTAAATCCCGTTGCCAACCGGAATTAGGCTCGGGGATGATTCGGGCGCCTTTGCTGTCGCTTCACCATCAAGCAACCACTCCACTTCATTACGGGCCTTAATCGTGCACGCCGGCTCTAATGCTAGGATCATCCGGCGAACCCTTGTGGTGCTATGCGTGTAAATCCCACGATCTGGAACATAAAGGACAAGTGGGGCGCTCTCCAACTCCCGGTCGGTTTCTCCCAATTTGGCAATACTGGCCACCGCTTCGATCCGGTCGGCGATCATCCGGGCCGGCATTCGCTTAGTTGTCACCGATTCGGTACCGTCTTGGTGGTGTACCGTCCTGGTGTTCTCTTTGCGGTACTGCTGGCCCCATGCGGTCAATAGTTCCAACTGCTCGTCAAATGACTTCGGTTGTGCATCGTGACGACGCTTCACCATTTCATCGATTGCATTTTGGGCGTCTTGTGGAATTGATTTAACTGGCATTTAAAATCCTTTCTGTTGACCACCGTTTGAGTGTGTGCGCCCGCTCAAACGTCGCTAATGATATTTACAAACTGATTTAAAGACTGCGTTTACTTCCCGATCGTCGAGCGGTGGCGATATGAACCGCTCATTGATCCAGCCAATCAAGTAGTAGGCGTTGGCGGGGTCGGTTCCAGCGTTTAAGATTGACCCGGTTACGCTGGCCAACCAGTTGTTGCGCTCTCCCTCGTCGGCGCCTTGCGCTATCTTGTCAAATAGGCGTCCCGTATAGGTCTTTTGTCCCTTCATAAGGGAATTAGCCTTAGTGGGATTAAACGCCGTCTGCGGGGCTGTTAGTAGGCCTACAATCCATTGTGGCGCCGTTTCGGTGTCATGGATGCTGACCGGTTGTGTCTGGTCTTGCATCACCAGGTACGGTGATCCGTCAATCTCACTTGGGGATGTGATGACAAAATCACCTAGAATATCTACGCCGGGTAGGGCGTTGGTCTTGCGGGTCGGCTGTTGCAACGGCTGATCTAGCTTGAAAAACAAGTGCAATCCGCCGTGTGGTGTCTGCTCTGCGTACATGGGATGCGGTAGCTGTCGCTGGTGTTGTTCCAGGTAAATCTTCAAGGCCTTAACTCCATCCTTGCCACCATGAACGGCTTTCCCGTTGCTGGTGGTTCCTGGTCGGTCAAGGTCAACTACCAGCATCCCGGCGGTGAACAGGTCAATCCCTAGCCCCCAGTCGTCTGACCAACGTAAGATTGTATCGGTGTCGGTGGTTGCCTCTCTGTAGCCGTGATGGCCCTTTGGTGGCGTCTTGCTTCCTGGTGCTAGTGGATAGACCGGGACGCCCGCTTGTACTAGTTGTAAGGCTCGTTCTTTTGCCTGCATTCTGTCTTGTCGCCTCCCTCTTTAGTGTTGGTTAATATTGGCGATTCCCAACAGGTCACGTAACGCAAGCGTCGCGGTGGCAAGCGTGCGGGTGTTGAATCCGATCTGCTGATCTTCCTTAGTGAGTTGGCCCGCCTGGTATCGCTTGACTAGTTGACGGTGGTTCCAGTAAGTACGAACTTGTTCGCGATGGATGGATGGTGTCATTACCGGCCGGCGCTTTCCAATTGTGATGATGGTTGAACGATGATTCATGATTGTTACCTCGTTTCGGTTTAAACCGGCCTCGTTATTTGATATAATTACGATTAGCGGGGCCTTAGTAATAGGGTTCTTTGGAAAAGTATTAGTGGTTATTAACAAACTTTGGTCGGTGGGTTAATGGCCGTTTTCTTTGGTGTACTGCTCCAAGTTCCAGGCGATCCATAGTAGGTACATGGGAAGAATGGCAATTGTAAGCCAACCCATCCCGATCATGACAAGCAGGAAAAGGCCTGCTGTCCAGATTGCTGTTTCTAATGCTTCCAAGTTCTCACTTCCTTTTAGTTGGCTAGTGCTCCAAGATATATAACTTGGTGGCGATCACCCCCTTTCAGTGCAATTAGAACGATCAACCACCCGCCAAAGTGTTTTTCATCCGTTCTCGTTGCCAATTCAGTTATCCAATACCAGCGATGGCCTTCCCGCCGTCGCTTTTTTTATTGCTGACTGCGTAACCAGTCGTCCAGGTCGGCCTTCTTAAACCGATAGCTTCTTGTCCCGATCCGCTTACATGGCAATGATTGGGACTTGATAAGTTCATCCAGGAAGACCCGTGACACCTTGAGATATTTACTAGCCTCTCCCTTGTTTAACCAAGCGTCGGCTTCCATCTGTGGGCGTGGGTTCTGCTGGTCTAGCTGGTCGGCTAGACATTTGGCGATCATCCCGGCGAACTCGTCGGGGAGCTGTAACTTAATCTCCACGTGACCACCGCCTAATCTTTGGGTGCTGTGGTTACCGTGTGATCTTCCATAAATTTTTTAAGGTCGTTTGCGCTAATCCGCTTTGAATTACCAATAACGATGACTGGTAAGCCGTTTTTAATCAGGTAGTACAGCCCCTTGTAAGACTTTAGATGTAAAATTTCGCAAGCTTCCTTGTACGTAAGGTATTCGCTCATGTGGTCTCCCTCCGATTCTGCTCTGTAAGCTTTTGTATTTGCTACCTCTTGATCGTATTGCAAGTTTTTGTATTTGTCAACCTCTGTATTCAAATTGAGATAAGTGTGGTAGACTGGTGGCAAATGTTGACTTTACTTTTGAAGGGTATCTTGATATGAAGAACAGAATTACAGAATTAAGAGAAGAAAAAGGCTTGTCCATGCGCAAGTTAAGCGAGTCCCTAAAAGAAAAAGGACTATCGCTTAGTACAGATAGCCTTTCTAAATATGAACGTGGTGTTAGAAATCCTAAAATTGAGAATTGGGAAAAGTTAGCAGAATTTTTTAAAGTCCCGGTTGATTATGTGGAAGGCCGGGGCTGGTCACAAGATGACGTTGTGGAAGTGCTGTTATTCATGATTGCTAACAGGTATAACGGCTATATCGGTGATCCGTTTTATGTGGAAGTTGATAATGGGAAGGTATTCAAGTACGGCTTGTATAAGGTTGATCTAGATGGTGTTGATCCAAAAGATTTACCAGGCTACAAGGAAAAAATGAAAGAGTATTTGAAACAACAAGTCACAATTGACAAAAACGAAAAGGGGAGAAAGGTCACTCACTCCGATGATTATCTACAAGATGATTATTACGACGACTACTTCGATGAGTTAGTGGGTGTGTACGCTCCAAATGATGAAGTGGTTCGCCAATCTTTAATAGATGAAATCGATAATCCAACAATCGATCTAGCTTCAGTACTTGGTGGATTGTTACCAGGCGATGAAATAAGAAAAATTGAAACGGCGTACATTGAGTTTGATTCTGAAGACAACCTTTTGGAAGAATTACATTCACGGAATGAAACATTTTTTGCCTTTAAAAAGATACTCTTAGACAACATAAAGTCATTAAGTGACTATGCGTTCCTTGCTAGTATTGGTGAAGGGTGGGGGGTGCAACCATCCCCAGAATATGTGATTGCCAAAAGGCTGTCCGATGAACTTCAAGAAAAGAAATTCGATAGCAAGATGGCTTCATTCAAGGTAGATCCTTATAAAGCATCCAAGAAAAACATTGATGCAATGAGTGTTACGTCTAACGACCATGAATTGCTATTTGAGATTGTTGCCTACCTTCTTGATGAGAATAAGGAATTGAAGAAAAGGGTTGACCAGCTAGAAAACAAGTTGCCAAAATAAGCCTTTCAGGCTAAAACAAACGATCAACCACCCGCCAAAGTGTTTTTCATTCGTTCTCGTTGCTAATTTAGCTATCCAATACATAGCACGGCCTTATGTTAGCTATGGAAGGATGAAACATAATGAGAACTACTATATCTATAACCAAACGTGGGAGCCGGTACCAGGCAAGAGTACTCTGGTATGATGACCAGAATAAACGTCACGAAAAAAGCGCCGGGATACACGATAAGCGCCGGGATGCAAAAGCAACTGCGGAACGTGTCCGGGATGAACTCCAGGAACAACTTAACCCCGACCTCACGGAAATTACGCTGACCGACTATTACCAGCGTTGGTACCAGCTCTACAAGGAACAGGGCATTACCAGGATCACTCAGAATCGCTACAAGGTGATCGGGAACACCCTCACCAAGTACTTCAACAAGAAGAAGCTCAAGGACGTTCGTAAATCCGACTACCAGGCGTTTATTAACTGGTACGGCGCTGACCATGCAAGGGATAGTGTCAACAAGCTAAACGGCGCTGTTAAAAAGATGGTGTCTTTCGCCCTTGATGATGAAATCATCCGTAAGGACTTCACTAGCAACATTCAAGTAATCTCCAATAAAGACCGGGAGCGAAAGGTTGAGTATCTCAATCAAAAAGAAACGGCGGTCTTGATGGATGCGGTCAAGGCTGATCTAGACCCTGACCATCCGGTTAAATACATGATCTTAACGGCGCTCTTAACGGGGATGCGGAAAAGTGAAATCCAGGCACTGACTTGGAACGATCTAGACTTCCTCCACTCCACGATCAACATTAATAAATCGTGGGATGAAATAGAAAAAGCCTTTAAGGCCACTAAAACCTTGAGTAGTCGGCGGGTGATTCCAGTCAACCGTGAACTGCTCAAAATGTTAGCAAGCCTAAAGGCTAATAACTCTACAATGGTTTTCTATTCGCCAGAATATGACCAGGTACCGACGGGCCACGCCCTCAATAAAGCGCTACGCCTTATTATGCACCAACAGGCGATCGTTAAACAAGGGTTTCACTTCCACTCCCTGCGCCACGTACACGTCGCCTATCTGCTAGGAAAGGGCGTTGACGTCTACGCTATCTCTAAACGATTGGGCCACTCAGATATTACGATCACTCTCAAAGCCTACAGTTATCTGATTGACGAGTACAAGGCCCAGAATGATGATCTGATTGTTAAGAAACTTCAGGAGTTGATCTAGCTTAACTGTGGTAAGATTGTGGTAAAGATTTTAGAAAATGTTGATATATCAACGATTAACAAGGCTATTAAATTCCTAAGTAGGGCGAGGAACGGTGCGGTTCATACAACCGTTCGCATAGTCTTACATCCGGTCCGTTGTATCCCACTTCCGATCTTAGTGACGCAGCTTAAATGAGTGGGTTAAGGTTGCAATGATTAAAGCGACAAAGGTGACGATTGCGATTACATTACTCATTGTAGACATCATGATGACCACTCCTTTTTATTTAAACCATTTCTTGTTTCCACGATTATGATAACAAAGATTATCGGGAGCGGCGATAAGATTGTGCTAAGTTTATCGTGAGAAGCCGCTGAGCAAATCCACACCCAATTTCCATTAAGAAACGCCCATTTTAAAGGCTTGGTGAGCTTGCTTAATTGAAAAAGCAACGCCCTTCTTTTGTAAAATTGGAACGAACCAAAGCGGGGCGCCGGCCGGTCAACTAACTCAAGTTCACAACTAGACCAATTTGATTAACGGCCGAAACGGTTGCCAGCTGACGGGTACACTTGTAAACTGGAGTGGAAAGGGGGAACCCGACGTGAACGAACAAATGGACATCAGCCCGGCGGAATGGCGGGTCATGCGGGTCGCTTGGACCCTGGGCCAGGTAACCAGCGCCCAGGTGATCGACGCTTTAAAGCAGCGGGTCGACTGGAAGCCGGCCACGATCAAGACATTGCTGCGGCGGTTGGTTAAAAAAGGGGCGCTGAAAACCACCCAGGAGGGGCGGGCCTTTATTTACACGCCCCTGATTCCGGAGCAAAACACAATGGACCAGGCCGTCGACCAGCTCTTCGACGCCATGTGCCAGATGCGGGCGGGCAAGACGATTAGGCACTTAGTCGAACGGTCAACGATGTCGGTGGCAGACCTGCAGGAGCTGCAAGCCATCCTAGCTGAAAAAATTAAAACGGCGCCGGATGCGGTCCCGTGCGATTGCGTACCCGGGATGATCGACGCCGAATGTTGTACAGTTCAAGAAAATGGCAGAGCCTGAGGGAAAACGATTCCCGCGGGCTCTTTTTATTTGCCGAGCCCCTTGGCCATTAAGCGGGCGGCGAGGGACTCCAGTTCCGCCTTGGTTAATTCCAGTAACCGCGCCGCCGTGGTGGGGTTGCCGACGGTAGCGAAGAGCAGGTGATTGACCAGGTCGGTGATCCGTTCTTCGGGTAAGTTGGTGTGACGGAGGTGTTGGACCACCATTGTCATCGCCAGGGTCGCCGTATCGTATGCGGACAGGCTCGCCGGGGCGGTTTCGATGGCGCCCTGGTAGTAGCCACGCAGAAAATCGTCGTTCATTTAACAACCTTCTTTCAATTGGAAACGCAAACAAGCTATAATAAAAAGAAAAGCGAAGGGAAAGGTCTGTCATGGAACACCGTTATTTTAGCATTGATATTGGAGGAACGGCGACCAAGTACGCCCACTTTGACCGCGGCGGTAAGATGCAAGAACACCGCAGCGTCGCCACCCCGACCAATAAGGAGGACTTTTTGAAGCTACTGGACCAGTTGGTGGGTAAGCTTGAGGACTCGGTGGTCGGCATCGGGGTCAGCGTACCCGGGATTGTTGACCCGATGGAAGGGACCGTGACCTTCACTGGGGCACTCAGCTTCATGGGGACCTTTGACCTGGCCAGTTACATCCGCCTGGCAAGTGGTTGCCCGGTTTTCATTGGTAACGACGCCAACTGTGCGACCCTGGCGGAACTGTGGCAGGGGCGGCTGAAGGGGGTCGAAAACGGCGCCCTGATCACCCTGGGCACCTCAGTTGGTGGGGGACTGGTGCTGAACGGCCACTTGATGAGCGGCCGCCACTTTCAAACCGGCCAGGTGAGCGCAATGGTCACCAATTTTGATGAACCGACGCCCGCGACCACGGTTGGCGCCACGACTTCAGCCGTCAAGATGATCGAAGACGTGGCGGTCGCCTGCAAGATCAAGGATGCCCACGACGGCTGGGCGGTCTTTGAAAAAATTGATGAGGGTGACGACCGGGCCTGGCCAATCTTTTCGGCCTTTTGCCGGCGGGTGGCCCTGCTGTTAATCAACCTTCAAGCCGTCCTTGATTTGGACCGGGTGCTGCTAGGGGGCGGCATTAGCAGTCAACCCAGTCTCCTGGCCGAAATTGACTACCAGTTTGAGGCGCTCCAACGCCAGGACCCGCGCCTGCTGGCCGACGTTACCAAGCCTGACTTGCTGGCCGCCCGCTTCGGTAACCAGGCCAACCTGCGTGGTGCCTTGGATGGCTTGTTGATGCACTTAAACCACGAGTTTACGCAGTATTAAAGCACAAGGAGTGGGGAATGATCTTTTCGACAGACCGTATGACTAAGCTAGGGGGAAGGTTGGTGCCTTGGCACCCGTTCTTCGCCCGTACTTAGGCACTAGGTCTGTGGTCATTTTCCACGTTATCGGAAGTGCGATTCAGCCATAGGGCAGGCCGTGGGCTAAGGATAGAAACTAAAATGAGGCAATCGTTTTTACAGCTCAGATAACACAAAAACCGGCTAATTCGCAAAGAAACGCGGATTAGCCGGTTTTACTTATTGAGAGGGTGGTTGGTCACCACTTGCTGCTAGTACCCGTACAGCTTGTCGACTTCAACGAGGTCTTCATCGACCCCAGCGTTAACGAGGAGGTCATGGTTAGATTCGACGATCGCTGGTGAACCGGACAGGTAGTAACGAACCTCGTTGCCCTTTTGTTCTGCCAGTTCCGTCAGGTGGGCAACGGCGTCCTTACCGTGGTCTAAGAGGGTCAGGGTCAGATTTGGCATGTCGGCGGCCCACTTTTCAAAGTCCTCTTGGTAGAGGTGGAAGCCATCCGCGACGTAGACCACTTCTACCGGGCGGTCTGACTTAGTGTCGTGGAGTTCCTTGACCAGGGCGCGGATAGGGGTGATCCCCACCCCGCTGGCAAAGAGGACAAGGGGCTTGTCTTCGTCCTTTAAGGTAAACTTGCCCAGTGGGCCGAGGATTTGGATTTCTTCGCCCGGCACCAGGGTTTGCACGTTGGCCTTAAACGAAGAAGGTTCGCCGTGCTGGCGGGTCCGGGTACCTAAGAGGATGTGACCGTCCGCCGGTAGGCTCGCAAATGACAGGGCGCGGACCTTCTTTTGGTCGGTCACTTCCTTGGTGGGTAAGCCTAAGCGCATGTACTGGCCGGCCTCCCAGGTGAAACCAGCCGGGATTTCGAGTAGGATTTCGAGGTAGTCGTCCGTCAGGGGACGCACGCTGATCAATTTGCTTGCGTAACTAGGTAATTCTTTTGCCATGATAATTCCTCCTTTTTGATCATTATAGACCAATTTGAAAAGCGGACGCCACCATTTTGCCCTAGCGGTGGAACCGCCGCCAGGTGTTGGCAATCACTAAGCCGAGCAAGATGATGATCGCCAGCAGGTAACCACTGACCCCCAGTTTGTAGATCAGGGGGTGGGTGGTGCCGCCGACCACCAGGATCGACGAGGCGAGGATGATGGCGGCTAAGACGATCACGGTCAAGAGGCGGTTAAGCAGCGCTTCGAGCTTAGCCAGCACCCGGTCTTGCCCCTGGTAGTGCAGGTTTAGGCGTTGTTCGCCGTTAGTGAGTTGCTCCAAGAAGGTCGCCATCCGGATCGGGATACTGGTGGTGGCCCCGGCCGCCCGCAAGAGTTTGAGCGCCTGCCCCTCGGTAAAGTGCTTGGGGTTAAAGTGCTCCTTAAAGTACTGCTTGGCAAAGGGACGGGCAATGTCCATTAAAGAAATCGACGGGTCGAGCTTGGCGACCGTGCCCTCCAGGGTCCCAAAGGCCCGCAGCAGCATCGTCACTTCCGGCTTAACCTGGAGGTGGTTTCTGCGGCAGAGGCTGGTAACCTCAAAGATCATCTGGGAGAAGTTGTAATCTTTAAGGCCGGTGTTGAGGTAGGGGCGTAAGAAGCTGGCCAACTGGTGGTTAAAGGACTGCTCGTCGACCGGGCCGGTTTGGTTGCAAATCCGTAAAATCGCCTGGCTGATTTGGTAGCTATCCTTAGTGGTAATGGCCAAGATCACCTGGGCGATTCCCTGGGCTAGGCTAGCCGGCAGGGTCCCCATCATCCCGAAGTCCAGGTACACCAGCCGGTAAGGCGGTAGGGGCGTTTGATTGTTAATCGTCAAGGTCAAATCGCCAAACTGCTTTTGAAACTGGGTGGTGGTTTGGGTGCTGCCCGCGGGCACCGGCAGGAAAAAGAGGTTGCCGGGGTGGGGGTCGGCGTGAAAGAAGCGGTCGTAAAAGACCTCTTGGATGAAGTTTTCGACGAGTGACCGGGCAACGCCCTTACGAACGTCGGTTAAGGAAAGGCCGTCGGGAAGGGCTAGGGTCGGCGGGTCGGCCAAGAGCCCCTTGATCGAGTCGCCCGGCATGTATTGGGTAACCAACACCCGGCTGGATGATTGGTCGACAAAGGCTTTGGGCGCCAAGAAAATTCCCCGGCCGTTATTGAGTTCGTAAAAGCGTTGGGTGGCCTGGGCTTCGATGGTGAAGTCAATCTCCGAGCGCAGGGACTGGCCCAGTTGTTCGACTACCTGGGGCAGGTCAACCACGCTGCCCTCGGGAACGTACTTAAGCAAGCGGACCGCCCGGGTGAAGAGGGCGAGGTCGACTTCGACCAGCTGGCGAACGGCGGGGTGTTGGACCTTGACCACCACTTCGGTCCCGTCGTGGAGGTGGGCCCGGTGGCACTGACCGATCGAAGCCGAGGCGAAGGGATGTTTTTCAAAGTCGGCAAACAGCTCTGCTAAAGTTTGGCCGGTCGATTCCTCGATGGTGGTCTTAACGGTGTCGAAATCGTCTTCTTGGACCTGATCTTGCAGGGTTTCTAGGGCGGAAATGTAAGACGGTGAAACCAGGTCGGGCCGCGTGGAGAGGAGTTGGCCGAGCTTGATGAAGGTGGGGCCCAACTCCTCCAGGGCGGCCACGATCACTTCCGGGTTGGTTTGGTGGTAGAAGTTGGCCAGGAAATGGTTCTTGCTGATGACGTTGACGATTTGGCGCAGGCGCTTGGTCGCCGAAACTTCCTGTTTTGCCATCATGGTGCCCCCTTTCAACTAGTTATTATCTATATTATAGAATGTTTTGGGGGAAATGAAAAACGGCTCCCCGTCCAGCGGGGGGCCGTTTGTTCAAATTTAGTGTAAACCGACGTACTGACTTAGCTCACGGCCTGCCAGTTGGCTGGGTCGCACTTCTTAATAACGTGCTCCCAACCACAGGCCTAGTGGCTAAGTACGGGCAAAGAACGGTGCCAGGGCACCAACCTTCGCCCTAGCTTAGCCCTACGACCTGTCGAGGAGGTTGGTCGCACTTCTACTTCAAGTTCAACTCGTAAACGTTACGCAGGTCGTCCGGCGTCGGGCCCGTGTAGACCTTGCCGCGCTTAACGAAGCCGAAGTTTTGGACCAGGTTGTGGACCCGGTCGTTCTTGTCGTGGGTGGCGATCCGGAAGTTGCGGATCCCTTGTGCGTAAGCCACGGAAATCATCGTCGACATGATGTAGTTGGCGAAGTGACGGCCGCGGTAAGCCGAGTCAATGGCGATCCGGTGAATGGTTGCAAATGGGTGACCAGGCATCGCCCATTCCCCGTCAACGATGTAGTTATAGTGGGTGTCGCCCTGTGGCATCAGGGTAACGGTGCCGGCAATCCGGTCGCCTGCAATCATAAGGTAGCAGTTTCCAAACTCAATATCTTGTTGGAAGGTTAACCGGGTTGGGTAACCGTTTTGCCATTGTTCGCTACCATCAGCCTTCAAAAGGGCGCGGGCGTCTTCAACGATCTCCCAGATCCGGTCTAAATCCTCCAGCGTTGCCTTGCGCATGTAAGTGGCTTCGGTTGCCTTGGCAGTTTGTTTCATGGTTACAACCATTCGTAACACCTCATTTCTCAAAAATCAACGAGATCCATTATAGCGATCTTAAAAGCGCTTGAATAGACCCCAAATTATTTATTTTCATAGACGGCGATCTCGATCAAGTTTTGGTCGGGGTCGCGTAGGTAAACGGACGTCATCGGTCCTTCGGCGCCGTTTTTGGCGACGGGACCCGCCACTAGGTCAACAAAGTAGGACCGCAGGTGGTGGACAATGGCGTCCATGTCGTCACCGGCAACGAGACACAGGTCGGCGGTACCGGGAACAAGCTTAGTGACGACCAGGTCACTGTCCCGGTCAACCTTCTCTAGGCGAATCAGCTGGTGGCCGCACCGTAAGGTCACCACGTCATCCGTGGATTGCTGGTCGAGCACCGGCATGTCAAACACCTCATGATAGAAACGGCGGGCGACGTTTAAGTCAGCCACCGGTAATACCACATGGTCAATTCTGCGCATCTTCATTGAACCAATTTCCTCTTTTCCAATTTTTCCATTCATAATTATACTTGTCCCCCTAAGCCATTGACAATCAACTTGTTCTTACTTATTATTAGAATTTGATTAGACCGATGGAGGTTAGAATAGATGAAAAACGGGAGCGCCGTGCTAATCGGCGGATTTAGCGGCGGCATTTTGCGGGCGGCACTAGGCCTGGTTGTGGTAACCCCCATCGCCACCTTGTTAGTAAACCTAGTCGGGGCCTTTTTGTTAAGCTTTTGGACGTACTGGGGTATTGAACGGGGCGCCTTTCCCAGCTGGGTCAATCTAGGCGTCGGGACCGGCTTGATCGGCGCCTTTACCACCTTTTCGACTATGAGTACGGTAACGGTGGGGCTATTATCAACTAATGTTGTCCTGGGCCTGGCCTACCTATTGGTGACGGCGGTGGCGGGCCTGGCAATGGCTGGCCTGGGCTTTTGGCTCGCTAAGAAAGTGGGGAAGGGACAATGATCATGATCGGTGTGGGCGCCGGGCTGGGCGCCTGGCTTCGTTGGCAGCTAACGCAACTATGGAAGAAGACAAGAATCGACTGGCCACTGGCTACACTGGTGATCAACCTAGTAGGTTCCTTTGCCCTCGGGCTTTTGAGCCAGTACTTACCGGCCGAAAGTGGCAAGTTTTGGACCGCCGGCTTGTTGGGGGGCTTTACCACCTTTTCGACTTTTAACGTCGAATTGATTAGCCTCTTTGACGAAGGGAGAAAGGGCGCTGCGCTGTTATACATCACCAGTTCCTACCTGGGCGGCTTGCTGCTAGCTTGGCTGGGAATGCAACTGTAAAAATCACAAGGTTGAAGACAACTTTGGGACTTGATCACTTTTCTTCACGAACCAGGCGGCCTCATGAAAGAAGCTAACTATTGACCGGGGAAGGGATTTCAATTTTCTTCACGGGCGACTTGTGAATTGACAAAGACCATTGATATAACAACAATTGAGACGAAAAACGGCTTGTGTATTTGCTTTGGACAAAATTGCACAAGCCGTCTTTTTTTTTGAAGGCACTGCCCCCTGTCAAGGTAACACTTTAGAAATCTAAAATTATTAAGTTATGC
>OLPK01000841.1_pt1 | contig 25831 bp, 19 predicted proteins | sample 1672261 | NCBI WGS metagenome assembly OLPK01 (sample SAMEA3136665, study PRJEB25190) | human gut metagenome
CCAGAAATCCGAAATCATCCAGATTTTTCCGCCGAGTTCAAACACATTCGGTCCTTCCTGACCGCAGTCCGCAACCTCTTCTCCAACTGCATCCCAATGATACAAATCGTAGCTGACTGCTGCGTATGTCCTGCTTTCCTTGTCCTCGTCCTTGTACCACATCTTGTATGTATGCGGTGCAATTTCATAAACGCAGGCATCAATCACGCGCTCGGAATCGAGATCAACCCGTCCTTCAAATCTCCAGTCCCAGAGGTTTGTCGAAGTATAATGCAGCATCCATCTCGGATACTCCCAATCGTTTGGAATGCCGGTGATGTAGGAGACATACATGTGATACAAACCCTCTGCCTCGATGATCTCCGGTGCCCAGAACGTATTGTGTCCCGGCTCAATATCAAGTCCCTCAAGTGTTCCGCGGTACAGCCATTTTGTGCCATCCCGGCTTGTTGCAACGCCAAGGGCTGTTCCATGCACCCAGGACACACCGATCGGAACATCCGTGGCACGGCGCTGGGTGTAAAGCAGGTACCACTGTTCTTCTTTTTCATTCCAGATGACCGTCGGATCGGTTGGGCAGTCGTAAATCGGATCCCGGAATAACGGGGATGGTAATGTGACTTTTTGTTTCTGCTCTGCTTTTATGTTCATTGTTTTGTTTCTCCCTTTCACGTTCAAAATTCCTTCTGATTTATGGATTTCCGGAAAACTGTCATCCAAACTCTTCTGTTTGTTTCTATTTTAAAAGTTTCACTCTCTTTTGGGTATGGAATATTTTCATCTGTTTTTGTCAATTTTTCAGCACCTATGGCAACGTTCCGCAAGTTCGCGTGCAGGCACGGACTTCGAATCGCTGACCGCCGAAAAAAAGAATCCCGCTGGCATACCACAGATACAGCGGCAACCAAGCGGGCTTTTCAAATGATCACAGACCAGTCGATCAGCCTTTTACGCTTCCGACCATCACACCTTTTTCGAAGAATTTCTGTGCAAACGGATACACAATAATCAGTGGCAATGCTGACAGAACCATGCAGGCAAGCTCAATGGTTTTGTAGTTTGCCGCAGAATTTGACATGGTTGTCAGGACACTCGATGCGCCGGCACTCATGGTCTCCCCAAGAGATGCTGCAGAAGCACTTGCCTTGGTAATCGAGAGCATATAATACGACAGTGTCTGAATATCTGCAGACTTTGTATAATACAACGTCTGGGTATAATCGTTCCATGTTCCGACTGCGGTAAAAATACCCAGTGCAGAAATAACCGGTTTGGACAATGGAAGAACCATTTTAAAGAAAATGGTATATTCTCCTGCTCCGTCAATTTTTGCCGATTCAATCGCACGGTAGGCATATCCTTCCCGATTTACATCCGATGAAATCAGGGTTTCGCTGCAGTTGCGGAAAAAACCGAATAATGCAGCTCTTTCATGTCTGGATTTCATCCCCTTCCTCTGACGGTCAGAAATCCTCCGGCAGAAAACGCATTCCGTGGTAAACGATTGGATTGGTAGAAATTCCATGCGCCCATGCAACCTGTCTTTCCTGTATTCCTACAGATATTTTCCTAAATCAGTTTCCTCACAATATTCCATCACCAGTTCCCCGTTTTCCACCTTCAGTGGATATGCCACATACCCCGATTCGAAGTAATTTTCCGCATTCCAGCGGTCTCCGATGTAGAGGAGCTGTCCGTTTAAGTTCAGCAGAAATGCTGCCTGGCTCTGGTAGGTAGTTTCGTCGCCAATTTTTTTCAACATGCCCCAGTCGCTTTCCATACTGTCTGCTACGGCGTATTTTCCCTGGTTCGGCGCCCAGCCGGTGCAGAAGGAGGTGATCATGTAGTATTTTTCTTCGCTTTTGATGACTGACGGTGCCTCGCGGTATTCGCCCTGCCATAGACGGTGGACGAGTTTTTCGACGTTTAAATAGTCCTCACTTAGGCGGTATACGTGGAGATCCGCGTTATCGCGTGCTGCGGAAATGAAGTACGCGGTGCCGTCCTCTTCCTGGAACAGTGTGCAGTCTCGCGACATATAGCCATATGGATTGAAGTGACCATGGTATACAAAATCTCCGTCCGGTGTGTCGCACTCTGCGATTCCGATGGCAGCGTCTGTGTAATCTTTTCCGTTTTCAAAATGTACCCATAATACAAATTTCTCCATCTTTTTGTTGTAGAGCACCTTCGGCCGCTCCAGATTTACTTTTCCGCCAGTCTCGCTTATAAGCTGCAGTTTCGTTCGCACGCGGTACGGCTCCATTTTCGATTCCGTCGTCAGAATGTGGTTCCGAAATTCCCAGTTCCGCAGGTCTTTCGAACGGTAGCAGCTCACATAATAATTCTCTCTCCGGTCCTCACCGTACCAGTAAAAATAGCCGCCGTATGAAAGCATCCATCCTCCGTGCGCGTGAATCGGGTTTCCATCAATATCATTCCATAAGGTTCCGTTTTTAAACATCTTATCTCTCCTTTTCTTTTGCATCTGTAAACTGGATATTTCTGCAGTTTTTCATACAAATCGTACCGTGAATTTTTCCGCCGCGAAAAACGAAATTCGATATTTCAGGTCCCACCGTTTCGAATTCGGTCAGCTCAACGGCATTGCAGGGAACCATATTTCTCTCCGTCGTACGGTAAAAAAATAAAGATATTTTTTCTTTCATTCTGTTATCCTCTGTGCGTCCGCCGGTACTCATTCGGCGTCACATATTTTTCTTTAAAAATTTTTGAAAAATACTGGCTCTTCTGATATCCTACGCTTTCCATGATTTCATGTACCCATCGATCTGTTCCGCTGAGCAGTTCTGCCGCTTTTTCCATCTTCACATCCGTAATATACGCGGAAAGATTTTTCCCTGTCTCTTCTTTAAATGTTTTTGACAGATACGCCGGATGCAGATGCGCCACTTCTCCTAAAATTTCCAGTGAGAGATCTTCGCCCACATGCTCTGCGATATACTTTTTCACGGCCGAAATACCGTCGTCTGGAAAACTTTCTTCTTTTTCGAAAAATTTTTCCATCACATGTTCCAGTGATATCTGGAAATCCTTTTTCAGGATAGGCTTTACGAGGTATTCTGTCACTCCATAGCGGAGCGCCTGCTGAGCATATTCAAATTCACTGTAGCCGGACAGAATAATTGTTTTCGTCGGATAATTTTTCTCGTCAATATACTTCACCAGATCCAGCCCTGACACGCGCGGCATGCGGATATCTGTCACCAGAAGTTCCGGCTTTTTCTGCTCAATCAGATCGCGCGCAATAGAGCCGCCCGACGCCGTCAGTACTTCTTCGAAGCCATAGCTTTTCCAGTCCACCAGTTTTTTGAGATACTCGGTCATATAGGACTCATCGTCCACCAACAATACTTTCATAGGTAATTCCCCCATCTTTTTCTCTGTGCTCCGGAACCTTTTGTTTTTTTCTCCGCAAAAACTCCAGATTCTCACAGCCTCTTTACAGTCTTTCTTTCCCGTCAATCACAAAGAAAACGCACAATCCCTTCCAAATACTTCCTCCAAACTGCAGGCTGCTCTGTTCCCCATAATAATTGACAAGCCGCTGATTTACATTCCAGAGGCCGACACCCTCTTTTTCATCGCGGTTTTTCCTTGCCAGCCGTTCTTTCAGTGCCGCAATCTGTTCCTCTGTCAGTCCATTCCCGTCGTCTGATATTTCGAAACAAATTTCGTCTTTTACTTTTTGATACACCTTTACATAAATATGCTTTGCATTTTCCCGCTCCTCGATCGCATGCTCAATTGCATTTTCGATGATCGGCTGCAGAATCAGCGGTGGAATTTTACATGCAGCAAGTTCTGGATCGGATTCTATTTCATACTCGATGTTTTTTCGCATCGCCATGATTTCCAGATACGACCGCGCATAGTCAATTTCCTCCTGAATCGTCGTAATTGACTTTTTCCGTGTACAATAACGGTAATACTGCGACAGATGCACTGCCATCTCTGTCACGGCATCGGGATTGTCCGCCGCGGTGACAATGAAGGAAAGGCTGTTGTACAGAAAATGCGGGTTGATCTGAAGCTGCAACTGCCGCATTTCTGCTTCGTTTCGAAGTTCCTGTTCTTTTACCGTTGCCTCCAGCAATTCATGCGTGCGGCGCACCATATGGTTAAATTGACGAAATACATAGGCGAATTCATTTTTCGGCATTTTGTAAATCTGCACGGTCAAATCTCCCACTTCCACCTGTTTCAGTTTTTCAGTCAGCAGATTCATCTGCATCAAAATATTTTTTACAAACAGAGAAATGTAAATCATTCCAAAAATCAGAATTGCCCCGAGCATAATGCCTGAGATCGTCATAATATTCCGCACCTGCCGCATCATCTGCCTTGTCGGATAATAGGAAACCAGCTGCATTCCATTTTTTGTTTCATCTGAACGCACAATCTGATATTTCTGTTTTCCCACACGCACCTCGCAGACTTTTTCATTACTCTGTCGTATGATTCCTGCAATATTCTGCTCCACAGATTTCTGCGAAAGCACATTGATTTCTCCACCAAACATTAAAATACTGCCTCCCTGGTCCATTCCCGCAGCCATCTCCTTGATTTCATACAGAAAATCCTGATCCATTCGGAGCACCAGCCAGACCTCCTGATCTTCTCCCATCCATTCCACAGTTCGTCTTCGCATATAAAAAATTTCCTGTTTATTGGCTGATTTCCACTGACTTTCCTTATTGTTTTCCCAGAAAGAATCCTCAAAATATCCCTGCCGCAGCGTGCTGATCTCCCGCCCGGATTTCGGCCAGTACAGCGTCATACCACTCATTCCGACCGTTCTTCCCTGACGTTCCTGAAAAAAGCTTTTCATTTTATTAATTTGCTGTACATATTCATAAACATCGTTGTTTTCAATTGCCGCATAGAGATTCTGCATATTTTCTCCATATAAAATACCATCTGCTTCAATTTCAATCTCTTTCCCCTTTTGTTCCAGAAGCGTTGCTGCATATTTTGTCTGAAGCTGTGCCGTCTGAATCAAAGATGCTTTCAAATTTGCCGTGCTCTGCCAGGACAGAAGCAGAAAGCTGGCAAGAATGATCAACAGAAAAACGGTAAAAATTCCAAAAATTGAACGTACTCTTTTCATATGCTTCCCCTCTCATTTTCTGCCCCTATTTTATCAGATTTTTCTGCTGACGCAAACCATTGTGAGATGCAAAGGCAGGGAATCGCCATGTTTTGACAACTCCCTGCTTTTTATTTTTGACTTTTCGGATCTTTTCGATCAGGCAGCTCTTATTTTACCGACTGATACCACTCATTAACCTCTTTTGTGATATCATCGCCGCCCTGTGCTTTCCAGTCTTCTACAAACTGATCAAATGCAGACGGATCTTCTTTTCCATAGATAATGTTTGTGTAAACCTGTTTCTCCATGGTCTGGAGCTGCTCCCATTTTTTCTTCATAGTATCGGTCGGAGCCGCATTGAACAGACTGGTCAGAAGTTCATCCTGATGCTCTGCTGCAATAACATAACCTTCTGCCATCGCCGGTGCGCTCTCAAAATACGATAATGCCGTTCTCTCAGCACCTGTTGTCGGTTCTTCCCCTGCCTGAAGCTTCAGATACATTTCTACGCTTTCAACAGGTGAATTTTTCAGTACAGTAGATTTTCCAGGCATAAATGGATCTGTCACCGGCGGATCAAATTTGGTTGTATCATACACAACTTCACCGTCTACAATATCGTAATCATAACCTTCCAGATAGCCATTCACAAAATCTCCTGTGCCGAATACAGCGTCATACAACCAATCATAATAAGTAAAGAAGGCTTCCATGTTGTTAAAATTTTTGTTGAACATCAGCCAGCCATCGTTGATCTGTCCCATCTGATAAGTCGGCTCACCATTCTCCTGCAGAATATTCGGATATCCTTTTACAACCGCATTTGGATCAGCAGAAGTAACATCTGCAACAGAGTTAATTGTCCACGGTCTTCCAACAAAGATACCTGCTTTTCCTTCGGTAAACTGTGTCATGGCATCCCACGCACCCGTTGCTGCAGCTTCCTGGAAAATCCAGCCATTTTTATGCCATTCGGCCATACGGGTCAGTGCTTCTTTATTTTCCTCGTTGATGGAGCCATACTGCAAATTTCCATCTTCATCTTCCTGCCATACGCCCGGAATGAATTTCCCGGAATACGCAGAGAACACGTTGACCGGATCAGAAACCCATCCGGTATTGTAAATATCATTTCCGGAATAGGTGAATCCATACGTATCATCTTTGCCGTTTCCATCTGGGTCGTCTTCTGTAAACGCCTTGATGACAGCTTCAAACTCGTCCAGATTGGTCGGTGCCTGAAGCCCCAGATTGTCCAGCCAGTCCTGACGGATGACCATGATTTCTTCTGCATCCATGCACGGTGTGCAGGCAATTCCATACGTTTTTCCATCCTTCATAACCGGATAGAAGGTTTCCGGATATTTATCATAGATCTCTTTCAGACGATCCGGCATATATTTTTCGATATCGTCATCAATTGCTTTGACCTGTCCGGATTCAATCATATCGGAAATCATCTGTGTTCCATAAACAGGAAATATATCGGGAAGTTTTTCAGAACCTGTCAGTGCCAGACGCAGCTTGGTGTCATAGTTGCTGGCATCTCCGCCGAGAAGCGTTGTTTCCATCTTTAATCCCAGTTTTTCCTCGGTCAGACGCGTCATCGGGTTATTGTTGATGTCCTCTCCATCACCATATCTTGCTGTTTTGCAATGGTAATTGTCAGTGTCGGCTCGTACTTTCCATCTGCATTTTTCGTTGCGGTTTCCTGCTGCGCAGATCCACCATCCTTGCCGCACCCACTCATCAACATCATTGCTGCCATTGCCGCTGATAAGATTACTGTACTCTGTTTTCTTTTCATGCCTCTTTTCCTCCATCATTTATTTTATAATGTTACAGCACGTTTTTCAAACCGGATTGAAAAATCTCTCTCATAAAATTATTCTTTGACTGCTCCCATAACGATACCTTTTACGAAGTATTTCTGCAGGAACGGGTAAACCAGAAGAATCGGAAGCGCTCCGATAAATACCTGTGCCGCTTTAATGGTACGTTCCGACATAGCCAGCGCAGATGCCGGATCCAGCGACAGATCCTGATTGTTTCCCTGCACAACGATCACCTGCAGGAAGGATGCCAGCGGATAGTTTTTCGTATCGGACATGTAAAGGATTCCGGTGAACCACTCGTTCCAGTAACCAACCATGATGAACAGTGCTACGGTTGCGAGACCTGCTTTGGAGAGCGGAAGGTAAATCTTTCGAAGTACGGTAAAGAAGCTCGCTCCGTCGATCAGTGCCGCCTCTTCGAGGGATTTCGGAATCGACTTGAAGAAGTTCATGATCAGAATCAGGTTGTAGCATCCGAACGCTCCCGGAAGAATGTAAACCAGGAAGTTGTTTTTCAGTCCTAAAGAAACATTGACCATGTAGCTTGGGATCAAACCGCCGCCGAACAGCATCGTGAATACGAAGAACCACATGAGCGGTGTTCTGCCGCGGAATTCTTTGGAAAGTGCATAGCCTGCTGTCGTGATGACGAACATGCTGAGCAGTGTTCCAAATGAGGTTCGGAGGAATGCAATGATCATGGACCGGATGAAGTTATTGTTGTTAAAAGTTTTTACATAGGCCAGCGGTGTGAAATCGATGGGCCAGAAGGTAACGGCTCCGCTGTTTGCAGCACTCTTTCCGCTGAAAGAGATTGCCAGCAGGTTCCAGAGCGGAAGGATGCAAAGCAGTGCCATGGTTACCAGAAAAATCGTATTGCAGACAACGAATACTTTTCTGCTTGTCGATGTATGACGCATGTTTATGTCCTCCCTCTTAGAAAATTCGATATCCCGCTACCTTATAGGCGATGCGGTAAGAAGCAACAGTAAGCAGCAGACTGATTCCCGATTTGAACAGGCCGACGGCGGTACCAAAGCTGTACTGTCCATTGATCAGTGACTGACGGTAAACGTAGGTGTCGATGATATCACCGGTGCTGTAAGTCAGTGGGGAATACAGGTTGAAGATCTGGTCGAACCCGGCATTCAGGACGTTTCCAAGGCTTAACGTTGCCATGACGATGATCATCGGCATGATGCCCGGAAGTGTAATGTGCCATGTCTGTTTCCAGCGGTTAGCGCCGTCCATCTCGGCTGCCTCGTAGAGGCTCTGGTCAATGTTGGAGATGGCTGCCAGATAAACGATCATTCCAAATCCGAAGCCCTTCCACAGGTCGGACGCAACGACGATCTGTCGGAACATGCCCGCCTCGCCGAGGAAGAAAATCGGATCAATACCGAATTTCTGAAGTACCATGTTGACGATACCGTCGGTTCCGAGGATATCGCGGAGCATTCCGGCTACAGTAACCCAGGAAAGGAAATGCGGCAGGTAAACCAGCGTCTGGATTCCTTTTTTCAGTCCTATGTTATGTACTTCATTCAGAAGCAGTGCCATGATAATCGGAACAATCAGTCCCAGAATAATTTTGCTGACAGCGATGATCAGCGTATTGATGATCGCCTGATACGATTCTTTGAATTCGAAGATCTGTCGGAAGTTATCCATTCCTACAAACTGTGAACCGGTGATGCCAAGCCACGGCTTGTAATCCTGGAATGCCATCACCAGACCGCCCATCGGCACATAGCAAAAAATAATTGCCAGCACGAACGATGGTAAAATCAGTACATACAGCGGCCAGTTATGCTGAACTTCCTGCTTCCAGGTTCTCTTCTGCTTCAACGCCGTTCCTTTTCCTGCTTTTTTCATTACAGCTCTCCCTCTCTTTCTTTCCTATTCCGAATCAGGAGTTCCGCAAAAAACATTTCGCTGCCATATCTGATTCTCAATAGTTCCGTGAATTTGTTTCTTTTTCTTTGTGGTTTTATTATATCTCCGTCATAGTGCCGAAAAACACACCACAAAATTAAGGTTGTGACCACTGGATTAATGTGTTTTGGGATATTATTAAAAATAACGCATGAAATTTTCTACTCCAAATCGCAAAAATTTCATACGCTATTTTAAAATTTTTTCTTATTTTCAAATGTCTGTTTTCTGCTTTTTCAAATTCTTTAATCGTCGTTCTCTGTCACATACAATCCATGGTATCTTCCTTCATATGAAGCTGCGCCCAGTGCTCCGGTTCTTCCTTATCCTTGATAAAAACGCTCCTGTATTCTACCGATGGAAAATCTGTCCGCACATCCGATTCTTTCCGGCAAAGTTCTTCTTTTTCTTTTATCGGCACATCTGCTCAGTAATACCATGGGGAAACGCCTGCGAAGCGGCAGAAATCATAGATTACATAAATAGTTCCGCGCCGGTTTCTTCTTTTAAAACTGCCTTGGCCTGTAATATCTTCTGCAAATCATCCGCCAGATTCCGTGCTGCAATCTGAACCTTCAAAAAACCTCCAAACTGAATCACTCTGTATGATTTCAGTTTGAAGGTTCTGGTCATTCTTTATTCCAGGTTCATGCATAATCCCCAATCCTGGTCATTGGCATACGGATCGGCAAAATCGGTTTTCTGGCCGTTGACGGAATACGGATACACGTACGCACAGGTCGCTGTTCCATCCTCAAAGAACATGGACAGCACGCCGCGCAGGGAATGCTCACCGCGGATATTATATTCTTCGTTTCCGGTCAGGCGGGCATAGCGCTGGAAGGTCCGACCGTTTTCTGCGCTCCAGTAGTGCGGGAATGTGTCGCCGAAGACTCTGCGTTTTCCGAACCAGTAGCCGTCCCAGTGGCGGATTGCAGTTTCATGCAGATGGTAGTCCGGCTGCTGGCCGTCGAAGAGTTCGAGGACGGCGATCTGCTGCTCGGCTCCGCGCAGGTATTTTTCTTCCCCGGTCACTTCGTAAACCTGAAGAATGACTTCGGCCGCCGGCTGTACGATCGATTGCTCGTAATTTACCTCCGAAGCCGGATAAGCCGTTCCGATCTCAATCAGTTGGTCGGCATGACGTCGGAACAGATCTTTTACTGTTTTCAGATCCTCCTGTTCTCCTGCTTTTTCAGCTCTTGACAGAGCATCACAATCGGCATTTCAATCGGATAAAAACGGAATCCATCCTGTTCATAAAATTTCTCTGTGATATGAACTGCTGTCTTCAAATCTTCTTTTTCTCCCCACAGCTTCCAGCATTCAAGAAAGAATGTCACTGCCCATGGGTAGTTGTAAAGCCGGAAATAGCTGTTGTCTTTTCCTGAGCAGTTGCAAACAAGACCTGTTGCTGCATTTACCAGCTCGCGAAGATAGAATGCATGGTACTCACGAAGGCTTTGCTCCGCTTTTTCCCGGTCTTTTAAAAGATTCTGCTGCAGTGCCCGTGCAATCAGCACACCCATACCGGTACGCTCCCGTCCGGCATTGAAATCGTTTTCCGGCGTGCAGACGAGAATTTTTTCTTCGTTATCATACGGCAGATAGGCACCCTGCAGTTCTTTGATCTTTCCATGATACTGCTGGTGATCGACGATAAACGCACACCGTTTTGCCGCCAGTGTTTCCGGCCGCTCCTGCACGAGAAGACGGCAGATGGTTTTCACCTCGTCGGCACAGATCGAAAGCACATACTCTCCTGTTTTTTCATTTTCAAACAGATATTCATAAACACCATTTTCCGTCTTTTCCAGCGATGCTCCGTTTACCGTTACCTTTTCTGCCTGAAATACCGGTTCAATGGTTACCTTACTCGTCTCTCCCGGATAAATCACATACTGCTCCGCATCCACCAGAATCACCTGGGAAAATGCTCTTAATTTCTCCCGGAAATCTTCGCGTCCCTGATGCGGAAATACTTTCCACTCCAGCGTCATCGTGTCTCCCGGCGCAAACTCCTGTGCAGACGGATGCAGCCAGAAGCAGCCTCTGTCATTGCTCTGCAGTTTCAGATCGCGCTCAATACTGTAAGCAGAAAGACTGCCTTTTGTGAGCACCATTCCCAGATGCGGAGCCGCACCACCCATGCGGAGCGCCATAATATAACTGGTATTCTCCCCACAGAAAACATGTGCATGGCACCGGTAGTCACGGCAGGTCACACTGTCCGTGTAGCGGTCCTGCAACGGAAATGAAACCCCAATACTTCCGGCATTTGTAAAATACGGATGCGCACCGTTGTAAGAAACCACAATCTTCGTTGTCAGCACATCTCCGTCTTTCTCATTCTGCACCTCCGCTGAAAACTCCGGAGGACATTTCACTTCGGCATACGGAAAATCCTCACGCAACCAGTTCATCTGTTTTGGATCTTTCGAAAATACAATTTCTTTCACGTTTCCAACTCTCATTTTTTCTTTCCCCTTTCGTTTTTTCTTTGATCCCGCTTTTTAAACTCCATGTAAAATTTATTTGCTGCTTTGATCATACTATATCTACATGCTCTTTTCTATATCTCTTTTTCCATTACCGTTCACTCCTCTTAATCTGACAATAACCCTCACAATCCTCTTTTCCAGTTTTGTTTTACAAAAGAACGGTTCCATACGCCTGCATCATTTTTCCGTTTTACTTTATTTTTTCTTTCTTGCCGATAGTATTTTTTCTCAATTTTTGTTATACTGAAAATGTATGCGTATCAAACTCCGGCATTGCTCTTTCAAGCTGCCGACACATACATAAACTTCATAAAAGGGGGTATCTTTTTCATGGATACGTATGTCATTTTAAAAGACCTGGCAATCATTATCGTATTCGCAAAATTGTTTGGTATTCTTGCCAGAAAATGCAAGGCTCCGCAGGTTGTGGGCGAGCTGATTGCCGGTATTGTCCTTGGACCCAGTGTGCTGGGACTTGTTCAGCAGTCTGACTTTCTTGCACAGATGGCTGAGATCGGTGTCATTTTGCTGATGTTCTCCGCAGGTCTTGGCACCAGCCTGAAGGATCTGCTCCGCACCGGAGTGAAATCCCTGCTGATCGCCTGTGCCGGTGTTTTTGTTCCTCTCGTTCTTGGAGCCATCTTATACATGAGCTTTTATGGCTTCTCTGCTGTCGGAACGGAAGAATTTTACCACGCTGTTTTTATCGGTGTTATTCTGACTGCAACATCGGTCAGCATCACCGTACAGGCCTTGAAAGAACTCGGCAAGCTGAAAACAGAGGTTGGAACAACCATCTTAAATGCGGCCATCATCGACGATGTCATTGGTATCATTGTGCTGACTGTTGTCATCGGTTTTAAAGATCCGACATCCAATCCGCTGAAAGTAGCAGCCTCCACCATTCTGTTTTTTGCCCTTGCGATTGTGCTCGGTTTTCTCTGCTTTAAGCTGTTCAACCGCATGAACTCCGTATTTCCGCACACCCGCCGTCTCCCGATTCTGGGTCTTGCGCTCTGCTTCGGACTGTCCTACATTTCCGAAAAATATTTCGGCATCGCCGATATTACCGGTGCATACGTTGCGGGCGTTATCCTGTGTTCCCTCGATTCTTCCGATTACATCGAAGAAAAAATGGATATCAGCTCCTATATGATTTTCGGACCGATTTTCTTTGCAAGTATCGGACTCAAAACAACGCTCAGCGGCATGAACGAGAAATTCGTACTCTTTGCCATCTGTTTCGTCATCGTCGGCCTTGCCGCAAAAATTATCGGCTGTGGCCTGATGTCAAAGGGATGCGGCTTTACCTGGGGCGACAGCCTGAAAATCGGTGTCGGTATGATGACCCGCGGTGAAGTCTGTCTGATCGTCGCGCAAAAGGGTCTGAATGCAGGCTTTTTATCCGGCGATTTCTTCAGTGCCGTGATTCTGCTGATTCTTTTCTCGAGTATTGCAACACCGATTATACTGAAAATCTTATACGCGAAAATGCCGACGGCAAAAGATTCTGCAAAGGCATCCTGACTTTCCTTTTACCAAAACAGGGCGCTGTGCCATTTCCTGCACAGCGCCCTGTTTTTTTCGTATCAACCGGTAAGTTCTGATTTCTTCTACCACAGAATCTTCTCTGCCTCAGCTCCATCCGCAAACGGTCCCGGCATTGCTGCCACGCCGCGGTGCTCGCCGAGATAATCCTGATCGAAGATAATCGTGCTTCCGTCCGGATCTTCGAATCTCTGCTCCGGCTCGAAGGCGTATCCTAAAATATCACTGTTGATAATTCCCGTCCGAAAATCCTTCAGGAACTCATACACGTTCGTCTTGATGGAATAGTGGCCGTCTTTTTCCACAAGTTCCACCTTAACCTGGTTCTCGTTATCCATAAGATTCTCTTTTTCATTCACACACGCCTTTGCTCCGTTAAAGTAAGCGTTTCCGTTTACCCAAACCGGCAGATGGCACTTGTTGTGATACGGCTCCAGCTTGCTCATGTCGGCCGGTTTGTCCAGCTCAAAGTGGCTGATCCACTCGTCATAGGTCGGATACTCGTCGAACACATGCGTTCCGACCTCCTGGTTATCCTCCATCTTGAAGCCCATGTCCTCAACCGTTTCTGTTTCCTCAACCGGGTAATTCTGGATAAAGATGTTGTTGTAGAACCGGTCATCGCCATGCAGGAATGTCATGAATCCGGCAACCTCGGTACGGTGACGGATGTGATACGGCGTGTAACGGTCTCCTGTTCCGCCGCCAACTGCAGTTAATGAGCCAAGCATCAGATTGTGTACGCAGGCAATACCATCGGTCGCCATACGAACGCTGACCGGTGAGAGCATAATGTTGTTATCGATCAGTGTCGGACCATGACCAACCTCGATGAAAATATCCTGACTCATCATTGCGCCCTCTGCCTTTGGTGTTCCCTCCGGCGGGCAGTTGTCGTGCAGCAGGTTCTGGGTCAGGCGTGTTCCCTGTGCCTCCCAGTCGCACCAGATGCCCATCGTACAATGATGAATGTGATTTCTTCTCATCACAACATCGATCGCTGCATGCATCTTGATACCGGAAATCTCGGCTCCGCCAAGCTGCTGCATATTGTTGATGTTGTGAATGTGGTTGTCCTCAATGATACTGAACACACCTCCCATCCGTCCGACAATACCGGTCTGCTCACAGTGGTGGATGTGGCAGCGGCGGATGATATGGCTTCCGATGTTCTCCTTCGTCCAGCCGTGATACTGGCCGCGGCACACAGCATCACGCTCCATCTGGGTCGGGCTTTTTACGTGTTTTCTGGTAAAGTAATGGTCATTCTCCGGATCGTAATATTTTCCGAGCGAAATACCGCAGCACTTGCTGTTGCTGACCTCACAGTCCTCAATAATCCATCCCTTCGACCAATGCGGACCGATCATACCGTCCTGGTAAGCGGCCGGCGGAGCCCATGTCGTTGCCGCCTTGCTGACATCAAATCCACTGAACGTAATGTAATTTACGCCTGTTTTCGACGGCATAAAGCAGTTCCGGCGCACGTTGATTTCTACTTTTTCCTCCATCGGGTTTTTACCCTGGAAATTTGCGTAGATGACCGTCTGATTTTTCTCTTTGTCCTGCTCGGTATACCATTTGTAAACCGACCACTCCGGCTCCCAGGACGGCGCATAAACCTCGCCCTTGATACACTCCTCGAGCGTCTCTGCCTCGTATAACTGGCGGTCATTCAGATAAACCGCGCCGGTATGGCGTACCACCGGTGCAAAATACCAGTCACCGCCGACCATTGTCGTGTATGGGTTATAATTGCCAAAAACTCCGTTGTCTACACGGCATACCCACACATTATCTTTGTAATGCTCCCAGTCATTCATCGGTTCCGCACCGGTGATCTTTGCGCCGAGCGGCTTCTCACTCTTATAGACGATTCTTGCATTCTCGGTTCCGCCGTTGACCGGATCAACATATTCATGGTAAATACCAGGTGCAACCAGAACTTCATCTCCTGCCTTTGCAATTTTTGCCGCATCGTTGATGAACTTGAACGGCATCTCTTTTGTTCCGTTTCCATTCTTCGGAGCGGAATTATTGACATAGTAAATCATTTCTCTATACTCCTTTTTGTTATAGTAAAACCCGAAAACACTGCAAAAAAGGCTGTGACGCAGTCATTCACTCTCTGCGGCGCTGAATTTTTTACGCTATTTTTTTGCGGGTCTATAGAATTTCTTTATGATAGTGCTTCTTCCGCAGCCTCTTTTGATGCAAACGGGCCCGGCAGCGGATGAATGCCCTGACGGTTTCCGAAGTAGTCATATCGGAACACGATCGGCGTTCCATCCGGATTCTCATATTTCTGTTCCGGCTCAAATGCCATGCCAAGTGTCTCCGTTGAGATCACTGCACAGGCATTCTGCGGCAGATAATCGTAAACATTGGTCTCCAGTTTCCATTTTCCGTTCTCTTCTTTTACACCGATGGTGATTTCATGCTCGGTATCCACTACAGCGTCCTGTTCCTGCTCTGCCGGCTTCGCCCCATTGAAGTAAACGTTGCCGCCAAGCCATACCGGCAGCTTCTCGTAATACAGATCCGGTGACTTTCCGGAACCCATTCCGCAGTAGCCCTCAAATCTTGCCACGTACTCCTCCAGCGTCGGATATCCGCTGTACGGCACGGTTCCTGCTGTCAGATTTCCGTCATCCCATTCATTATCCCCAGTCAGTTTACGGATTTCTTCCATTCCCGCACGAACCGGCTTCTGGATGAAGATATTATTGTAGAACCGGCAGTCACCGTGAAGAACCGTCATAAATCCGTTGATCTCTGTGCGATGCGGCACATGGTACGGTGTGTAGCGCGGCGACGGCAGCTTTTCGGAGCCATTGTTGACACCTCGGCCGACAGCAGTAAACGATCCCGCGATCAGGTTATGTACTACCGCAACACCCTGTGTTGCCAGCTTCATCGCGCGGTCCGAAAGCAGTACGTTATTGTCCACCAGTGTCGGTCCGTGGGAAATTTCAATAAAGATATCCTCGCCGATACCGTCCATACCTTCTGGATTTGCATTTTCCTCGTTCGGCAGCGTATTGTCATGGAACAGGTTCTGCGTAACACGTGTGCCCTGTGCCTGCCAGTCAAGCCAGAGGCCTCTCGTACAGTGATGGAAATGGTTTCTTCGAATGATTACATCGATCGCCGCATGCATCTTGATGCCGCCGATCTCCGCACCCGCAAGGTTCTGTTTGTTGTTGATATGGTGAATATGATTGTCCTCAATGATCGAGAACACACCGCCTAAGTGGCCTACAATACCTGTCTGTCCACAGTCATGGATGTTGCACCGGCGGATGATATGACTTCCGATATTTTCCTTCGTCCATCCCTCCCGCTGCGCCTGGCAGATACAGTCACGCTCCGTCTGTGTACCATCTTTGAATTTCCATTTGAGCCATTTATTGTCATTGTTCGGCTGTCTGTATTTTCCAAGTGAAATGCCCGAGCACTTCGAATCTGAAATCTCACAATCCTCGATGATCCATCCCTTTGACCAGTGCGGGCCGACCATTCCTTCCTGATATGCCGTCGGCGGAGCCCACTGAGTTGCCGCCTGTTTTACAACAAAGCCGGACAGAGTGATGTAACCGATGCCCTCATTCGACGGATAAAAGCAATTCTCACGTACATTGATTTCTACGGTTTCTTCGTTCGGATTTTTTCCCTGGAAATTCACATAGAAAACGGTCTCATTCTTCTCTTCATCCTGCTCCACATACCAGGTGTAAACCGTGAATGCCTGATCCCAGGATTTTTTATAGATCTCCGGCTTTTTCACCTGATCCAGACTTGTCACCTCATACATGGATTTTCCATTCAGATACACTTCTCCGGTGTGTGCCGTGTAGGATGCGATAAACCAGTCACCGCTGACCAGTGTCGTATATGGATTGTAATCCCCAAACAATCCGTTCGAAACGCGCGCTGTCCACACATCACCTTCCAAATGCTCCCAGTTATCCACAATTTCCGCACCGGTAATCACAGCTTTTCCCGGTTCCACAGAACGGTACACAATTCTTGCATCCTCACATCCCGCATTCGCCGGATCTACATATTCCCGATATACGCCAGGTGCTACAAGCACCTCGTCGCCGGGCCTTGCAATTTTTGCCGCCTCGGAAATCGTCCGAAATGGATATTCCTTCTGCCCATTTCCGCTTCGCACAGCATTTCCATCTACATAAATCTGCATTTTTCGCTTACCTCTCACTTCTTCACTTTTCATAAACTTTTATTGTGAATTTTCGCCAAAATCACATCACTCTTTTTCCGATTTCTGCCGTTCTTCACAATTTTCATATCTTAACCATAATACAGATCCTCGTAAAACACTACTTATATATTGCCGATCATTGCCCAGATGTTTCGATTTTTTCTATATTTTTTCTCTCTTCTGTTGTATAATACCGTTTATCAGATACGGAGGATTCTTTTGCCATGAAAAACGATTCGACTTCTTTTTTCGAAAACAATCATTTTGCTAACAGCTATGTTTACGATATCTCTATTTCGCATGTCCCCGCCTATTTCGGTCTGCACTGGCATCACTATATTGAAATTGTGCTTGCACAGGATGACGGCATTATCTATGAAGTAAATGGAGAAACCTTTCCGCTAAAGCCCGGTGATCTTCTTTTTATCTGGCCCGGCGAGCTGCACGCTGTTTCCACAACCAACAGAGAACATCGCCTGATCATGCTTCAGCTCGATGCAGATTTTCTGGAAAAACGCGTGGATTTCCAGTCTGTTGCTTATCTTTTTTATCAGATCCGTCTTCTGAATCAGAACAACTTCCCGGAAATCGAAAAGCTTCGCGGATTTCTGACAGAGCTGCGCAGGCTCTCCCTCTCCGGTATCAGTTTTTCCGAACTGCGCGGATGCGTTCTGCTATATCAGTTTTTTATTCTGCTCGGCGAAAATCTCTCCGTGCCGACCGAAACTGCCGCACCGCAAAAAACAGGCCATTCCGCACAGGTACACCGCCAGATGGTTGCTGCATGTACCTGGATCTCAAGTCACTGCACCGAACCGGTTTCCCTGGAAGAAGCATCAAAAGTCGCCGGATTCTCCCGCTGCCATTTTTCCAAGCTGTTCCGCGCATACACCGGCCTCTCCTTCACGGATTTCGTCACCAGGGAACGGCTCCATATCGCCGAAAACCTGTTAAAAAAACCGGATCTCACGATCACCGAAGTGTCGCTCGAATCCGGTTTTAACAGTATTTCTACGTTTAACAGAGTCTTTTTGAAATCAAAAAATGTAAGCCCTACCGACTTCCGTCAGATGTACCTGCAATCCTATCAGAAATAGACTATGAATTCGGCATGGCCTCCGGTCTTTCGCAGGTGGATGGAACCTTCTCAAATGCACCCGTTTCCGCACTCTTCATAATCTGATCGATCGTATCGAGTACGTGATATGCCATTTTGGCACTCGCACGGTTTGGTCTGCCCTCGGCAATTGCTTCTGCCATCTCAGATGGGCCAAGACCACGGCTGTTTTCGCTGTAATCAAAGCCATAATGTAAAACTTCCGGAACAGCCTGCTGTGTCCAGTCTTTTACACCCGGAATATAGACAACATCGCCGCCGAAATTGTTCGGATCAACAAGCTTTAAGATACCTTTTTTACCGTAAATGGTGAATACCGCCTGATCATTGATGACGCTGTCACCATTGACGCAGAATGTACCGGTCACACCGTTTTTCATTTCCAGAATGGTAAAGACCTGACTTTCGTTTGTATAGTCAAATTCCTGTCCGTATTCCGGGCTGCCCGGAATGATGTTCACACGCTTCGCCGCAAGGTTTCGCACGGACGATACAACGCGATCCACCGGACCAAAAAGACTCACAATTGCCGTCAGATAATAAACACCGAAATCGTAGCAGATACCGCCGCCCGGCATCCGCAGAAAACGAAAGATGCTCGCCAGCAAATCAAGATCGCGGTTTGCGCATGCTTCGAAAGATGTCACCTCGCCGATCAGCCCGTCGTCGATCGCTTTTCTTGCGGTCTGCAGTGCCGATCCAAGGAAGGTGTCCGGTGCGGAACCGAGATAGAGATGTTTCTCCTCTGCCAGCCCGATCAGTTTCGCTGCCGTTTCCGGTGCGAGGGTCATTGTTTTTTCAGTGTAAACGTGTTTTCCGGCTTCCAGTGCCTGACGGATCAGCCCCTCGTGGGTCGGTGCCGGTGTCAGAATGACTACCATTTCAATCGACGGGTCTGCCAGAATTTCCTCGTAGGTACAGCCCTTGATGCCATACTGCTCTGCTTTCTTTTTCGCATGTTCAAGATGGCCTGCACAGCATGCTGCTACCTCAAGATTCTCAAAGTTATGAATCATGTTCGTCAGATAAATATCACTGATCGCTCCGCAGCCGACAACGCCGACTCTCATTTTTTTCGTTTCTGTTGTTCCCATTTGTAAAAATCCCCTTTACTCTTTGTTTTTTGATCCTGTTCTGATAAAAACCCTTATCTTTTTTATACAACGAAATGTCTGAAAAAACAAGCATTCCGGCTCATATTTCACTTTCAAAATGAAAAAACCGCCCACGGTTTCTGCAGATTCTCTGCATCACCGCGGACGGCCTTTTTCTGTTGTTTACTCCACGCTTTTCAGCGATTCAATCATATCAATTTTTCTTAACCGGTAGAACATCATAAAGTTGACGAACAGGGCAAACGCCATGGTAATCAGGGCGCTCCAGCCGTAGCTCCGCGGGAACACGTTTCGTCCGAACATCATCATATCGACCTCGACGGTCTGAATTACGCAATGATGTAAAAACGTTCCAATTCCCATGCCCGCGATAACGCCGAACAGTGTCAGCACCATGTTTTCCCGGTACACGTACGATGCCACCTCGCCGTCGAAGAAGCCGAGCACTTTCAGCGTTGCCAGCTCTCTCTGTCGTTCGGTGATGTTGATGTTGTTCAGGTTGTACAGCACCACAAACGCCAACAGGCCCGCCGATACGATCAGCACCACGATGACGATGTCGAGGGAACGAAGCATGTTGTCAATCTGATCAATCAGGTCGGATGTGAACGAGATTGCCGCTACACCGTCGTACGTCATGATTTTTTCTCCGAGTGCTGTCTCATAATTGCCCGACGTGTCCTGATATTTCATCAGAAGCTGGTTGTAGTCCGGCGCTCCGCCGAACAGCTCCTCGTAGAGATCCGGGGCCAGATACAGGTAATGGCGCACGTAGTTTTCGACGATGATCGAAATCTTTACGTCCACAATATCATCGCCTTTTTTCAGCTGAACCGTGTCGCCTGCTTTTACGCCGAGCATCGTTGCTGTCTTTTCGCTGATGGCTGCGCCGCCGTCGGTCGGGAATTCGTAAACTTCTCCGCTTTTCCGGTCTCGGAAGGCATAGAAGTCATTGAAATTCGTCAGTTCTTTCGGCACTTCAAGCACTGCATCCACGGTCTTTTTGTCGGTCTGCAGTTCGATGTTCTGGCAGTACATTTCCAGCAGCTCATCGATGCCGCTGTAGTTTTCCAGATCGGTCTGCAATGCTTCTTTTTCGGATTCATCCACATCTGAATTCAGCACAGCATTCGCCTGATAGGTGAAGAGGCTGACGAACTGGTTTTTCGCAATCGCGGTGATGGAATCCTGAAGGCCGAAACCGACGAGGATCAGACCCATGCATCCGCCGATTCCGATAACGGTCATGAAGAATCGTTTTTTATACCGCACCAGATTCCGCACGGTTGATTTCTGCGTAAAGTTCAGATGTTTCCAGAGTACGCCGATGCGTTCCAGGAAAATCCGTTTGCCGTTTTTCGGTGCTTCCGGCCGCATCAGCTCTGCCGGACCTGCGGCGAGTTCTTTGTAGCATGCCGCGATCGTCGCCACGCCGGTGCAGGCTGCACTCGCCAGAATCGCAAGGCCTCCCTGCTCCCAGTTCAGCAGGGTCATGTAATACGGAAGTCCGGTATACAGCATGCCGTAGGCATTCATAATAACCCAGGGCAGGATTTTTTCTCCAACCACCACGCCCGCGAGAGCGCCGGATACGGTGGAGAGCATCGCGTATGCGAAATATTTAAAGGCGATCACGCCGTCGGAATAGCCGAGGGCTTTTAACGTTCCGATCTGCTGACGCTGTTCCTCGATCATTCGTGTCATCGTCGTCAGGCTGACGAGAGCAGCCACGAGGAAGAAGATAACCGGGAAGAATTTTCCGATATTCGAGATACGGCCGGCATCCTGACCGAAGCTCTCAGTTGACGTTACCTTATTCCGTCCCCAGACGTACCACGTTGGTTTTTTCAGGTCTGCGAGTGTTTTCTCACCGTCCGCAATTTCCTGCTTCGCATCCGCGATTTCTGGTTCGGCGTCGGCTTTTGCTTTTTCATATTCGGCTTTGCCGTCCTCAAGTTCCTTTTCTTTATCGGCAATTTCCTGTTTCGCATCCGCAAGGGAGATTTTTCCGTCGGCGATTTCCTGTTTCGCGTCGGCAAGCTGGGTTTCTCCGTCGGCAATCGTCTGCTTGGCTTCGGCGAGCTGACTTTCTCCATCGGCGATCGTCTGCTTTGCTTCTGCTAACTGGGTTTCGCCATCGGCGATCGTCTGTTTCGCGTCGGCGAGCTGACTTTCTCCACTGGAAATTGTCTGCTTTGCAGCGGCAAGCTGGGCCTCACCCGACTGAATCGTCTGTCGGTACGATGCAATCTGCTGTTCCCCATCAGCAAGCTGGGCTCTGGCAGCCGCAAGCTGAGTTTCTCCGTCTTTTAATTTACTGCGATTCGTCTCAATCTGAGCTTCTCCGTCGGCAATCGCTGCTTTGGCGGATGCAAGCTGGGCTTCGCCATCCTCAATCTGTTTCTGATAAGCTTCTGCTTGTGCTTCTCCATCCTGAAGCTGGGCAAGAGCCTCTGTAATCTGAGCTTCGCCGCTTTCCAGTTCTTCTTTTGCAGAAGCAATCTGTGCCTCGCCTGCGGCGCATTCCTGCTCTTTTTCTGTTAATTGTGCATCTGCAGCGGCAAGCTGACTTTCTGCGTCGGTAATCTGAGCTTCTGCAGCCGCAAGCCGGGCTTCCGCATCAGCGCTTGCTGCTTCAAACGCTGCGATGTTTTGTTCCAGAAATGTTTTCTGCTCCTGCATCGTGAAAAGCTGCTGTGCTAACTCTGTCTGCTTTGCTTCCAGCGCAGTTTTCTGTTCCAACAGGGATACATATGCTTCATCTTCCTCCGTCAGTCCGTCAAGCTGAGCCTCAATCACCTCGATCTGACCAGTCACTTCTGTCTGCGCAGCCTCCACCATCGGAAGCTGCCTGGAAATCTGGGCTAACTGATCCTTGGCTGTCTCATACTGACTCTTCTGTTCTTCATACGCTGCCTTCTGCGCTTCATACTGTGTGCGTCCTGCAGCGGTTTCTGCTTTCTTGTTGTCCAGTTCCTCGCGTGCAGCGGAAAGCTGCTCCTTTGCAATATTCAATTCCGTTTCTTTTTCGGAAAGCTGCTCTTTTGCAGTATTCAGCTCCGTCTGCTTCCGAGTCAGTTCGGTTTTTGCCGCCGAAAGCTGCGTCATTTTTTCCTCTAACTCTTTTTTGCCGGATGCCAGTTCTGTTTCTTTCTCTGCAAGCTGTGCTTTTCCGTCGGAAAGTTCTTTCGCTTTTGCCTCAAGTGTGGTTTTTCCACTTGCAAGTTCATCGGCTTTCTGATTCAGCTCCGCTTTTCCGCTTTCCAGCTCTGCCGCCTTTGCTTCCAGCGTCGCTTTTCCGCTCGCAAGTTCCGCCTCTTTATCTTTCAGCGTTGCCTTGCCGGATGCCAGTTCCTGCTCTTTATCGGCGATGGTTGCTTTCGCACTGAGAAGTTCCTGCTCTTTGTCTGCAATGGTCTGTTTTCCGTCAAGGAGTTCCTGTTCTTTCTCAGCAATCGTCTGCTTTCCGTCAAGAAGCTCCTGTTCTTTGTCCTTTAACGTCTGTTCGCCGTCGAGAAGTTCCTGCTCTTTGTCCGCAATCGTCACTTTCGCGTCGGCAAGCTGCTGTGCACCGTCATCCAGCTCTGTTTTTGCGTCCGCTAATTTCTGCTCTGCATCAGCGACCTGCTGTTTTGCATCATCAATCTTTTCCTGTCCTTCGGTTTTGACTGCCGTATACCGCCGGTCGCACGCCGCATCCTCGAGCGCTTCAATCTTCGTCTGTACAGCCTTCACCGTCTCATCATACGCATCGCTGTAGCTCGCCTCTTCCTGTGCGCCGTCCGCCTGGACGTAAATCTCTGTATAGAGATCCGAGGTAAATGTCTCCGGAAGCAGCAGTGCAAAACTGTTGATGCTTCCGTTTCCAATCGAGCCCGTTCCCCGGTTCAGATCCATATAATAAGGGAGTGTCGCCGAACCAACAATCGTAAACGTGTCCCCGGTCAGCGAATCTGAGAGCGGATCCTCCGTTCCGGAAGTGAACGTTACCTGATCTCCGATCTCACAGCCGGAACTTTTTAGAAACTGCGTATCAACAAGAATTTCATCCTCTTTCTCCGGCATCCGTCCCTCGACCACGCGCGGCTCATTCACACCGTCCGTCAGCGCAATCAGCTTCACAACCTGCTCGCTCTCGCCGATGTCATGCAGCACTTCCACCGTTTTTCCGCCGTAGACCGCTTTCACGCCATCCGTCTTCGCGATATCCGCCAGATCATCGTCTGTCAGCCCCAGCGTTCCAAGGACTTTCAAATCCATATAATTTACTTCATCATAATACCGGTCCGCCGAAACCTTCATATCTCCTTCCGCCGACCGAATGCCCGAGAAAAACGCCGCGCCAAGAAGCACGATGAAAAAGACTGACAGAAACCGCCCCTTGTTCTTTGTGATTTCCCGGATAAAGTCTTTTCGAAATGCTCTCATCGTCCACCTACCATTCTATCTCTTCCACCGGCGTCGGGTTCTCATTTGTTTTCATTCCCGCCACTTTTCCGTTTCGGATTTTAATCACGCGGTCCGCCATCGGTGTCAGCGCCGAGTTGTGAGTGATGACAATGACCGTCATCCCCTTCTCCCGGCAGGTATCCTGCAGCAGCTTTAAGATCGCTTTTCCCGTCACATAATCGAGCGCGCCGGTCGGCTCATCGCAGAGCAGCAGTTTCGGATTCTTCGCCAGCGCACGCGCAATCGCCACACGCTGCTGCTCTCCGCCCGAAAGCTGCGCCGGGAAGTTATTCATTCTCTCTTCCAGCCCAACCTCCGCAAGCACCTCCGACGCATCCAGCGGATGCCGGCAGATCTGCATCGCCAGCTCCACGTTTTCAAGTGCCGTCAGGTTCTGCATCAGATTATAAAACTGAAAAACAAATCCAATATCCTCCCGCCGGTACTGGATCAGCTTCTTGCCGCGGTATTTGCTGATTTCCGCGCCGTCCACCAGCACCTTTCCTGAAGTCGCTGTGTCCATTCCGCCTAAAATATTCAGCACCGTCGTCTTACCCGCACCGCTCGGTCCAACAACAATCACAAACTCACCCTTTTCCACATCAAAGCTGATCCCATCCGCAGCCTTGATGGTAATCTCACCCATTTGATAGGTCTTGGTTACATCCTGAAGACTCACATATCCCGCCATGCCGCCGTGTTCCTCCTATGCAAAAAATCGATATTTCCTATTTCTTTTATTGTATCAATCTACAGCCGCGGCGGCTAGTCCTAAGTGGACGAATTTACTGTTTTTTTATAAATGGCATCCCCCCTTTATTTCAATACTGCCCTGATCATACATCTTATCCCAACCAGAATAATCACCACCTCCTGTAATCTCTGTGCCATCTCCATCGCAGCCATGCCCTCTGCTGCCTTCCCGTTCAAAAATATTTCCAGAACGCATCATCCTCTGTCACTCTCCTCTCAGATCTTAACCACTCCTCCCAGGCCGCCTACCAGACGTGCGAACGCCTCTTCCAATTTACCGCATCTTTTTCCACAGAAACACACACAAGTTTGACAATTTATGATACACTAAGCTAAGTGACATCAATTCTGAATGTTCTGTGCTCTGCCGCAGATTTTTCGGAACTGAAATTGACTTTTCGATGCATAAACCAAACGATTTGTGGCATACGAAGAAAGGAATTCTTATGAAAATTATCTTTATCCGCCACGGTGAACCGAATTATGAGATTGATTCGCTGACTGAAAAGGGCTGGCGTGAGGCTGAGCTGCTTTCGAAGCGCACGGCGAAATGGAACGTCACCGATTTTTACTGCTCGCCGCTCGGACGCGCGAAGGATACGGCTTCTTTTACGCTGAAAAATGCGGGCCGCGAGGCCGAAATTCTTCCGTGGCTGCGGGAATTTGATGCGCCTGTCCTTGATCCGGAGACCGGAAAACGCCGGATTCCGTGGGATTTTCTGCCGGATGTGCTCGATGCGAACCGGGATCTCTATGATCATGATCTCTGGACACAGAACCCGATCATGAAAACCGGAAACATGGATGAAAATTATCGTGTCGTAACGGACGGACTCGATGCGCTGCTTGCTCGCTACGGTTATGTACGCGACGGCTACCGCTACCACGCTTCAGATGAAACGAACCGCGAAGCTGTCATCGTCTGCTTCTGCCATCTCGGCGTTACCTGCGTCGCGCTGTCCCATCTGCTCAACACAACGCCGGTGCAGCTCTGGCAGGGCCTGTTCCTGGCGCCGACTTCCGTCACGATCGTCGGAACGGAAGAGCGCAAACCAGGCGAAGTGTACTTCCGCTGCCAGACCGTCGGCGATGTCCATCACCTGCTTTCTGCGGGCGAACCGGTTTCGTATTATGGAGCGTTTAACGATCCATTCCAATTTTAACATCCGTAGACAAGAAGTCCCTCGCTTCTAAAGCGGTGGGATGAATTGTTAAAAGAAACATAACGGCAGTGGCGGGC
>OLPK01000845.1_pt1 | contig 25735 bp, 17 predicted proteins | sample 1672261 | NCBI WGS metagenome assembly OLPK01 (sample SAMEA3136665, study PRJEB25190) | human gut metagenome
AACTTCCTTTTCTGATCTCATTTTTATCTCCTCCAATTATTGAAATAGGTGTGAAGCCATTTTAGGGCTTTCCCGCCTTGATTACCCTTTAGCAAAGACGGGCGGGACTGTCAACGGCGGCGCATGAAATGCGCCGTTCATCTTGACCGTTGACTGGCTCGGCTGGCTTTGCTATCTTCCTGACAAATGGGAATGTCTAAGATAGTAAAGACGTCCCACATGCAACTCTTTCTTTTATTGCGGAAACCGTATCTTTAATTGTGAATGTAGTTGTGTCTATGACATTTGATTCATATACTCCCAAACCGGAAAATTGCTCCCACATTGTTTCCACTAATTCAATATTTGTTTTTCTATCTAATTTTGAGCGTTCCACAGCTCGCTTCATAGTTTCTTTTTTACTCGCTCTTAATACAATATAGTGTACCTCGTAATCTTCTTGGGCAAGAGCTTTCCATGGCTCCAAAAACCATGGCCCGACAATCCCATCTACAATTACATCATATCCGCCACGAGCATATCGCTTTGCAGCTTCTAAAAAGGCTTCAATGACAACCAGATTTTGCTCGTTGGATTCTGGCAAATGTGGTGGTATTGCGCCTTTGCTTAAGTAATGAAAAAAGTCATCGGTGTGCATATGCACTGATTTATCCATATCTGATTCCTTTGCGACAATTGACGCAGTTGTTGTTTTTCCTGTCCCCGGTGAGCCTGTAATCACAATAATTCTTCCTTGATTCATCTGTATTTTCCCTCACAATTCAAATTTATCACTTTGTTCCTGCCTGCTCAATCATCTTCTTCGCAAACTGCTGGAACATTTCAACAGTTTCTTTATCCATCGGTGTAAGCTGTCCGATCTGTCCAGCTATCATCGCCGTTACATCGTCAATGGAAAGTGGTTTTTGTTTCTGTTCCGCCAGTGCGTCCCGCATGGCTTGGAACATAGCGGCGGTCACAGCTTCTCCCGGCTGGCTGAATTTCCAGAGATACGGCACTTTCGCAAATATCTATGCCGGAGCGCCGGAGGAAAAAGCCTATGCGTGGACGATAGCGCAGGTGAAAAGTATTCTGAAAGAGGAAACCTATATCGGACACAGCGTCCACAATAAGCAGACCAACATTTCATTCAAAAACAAGAAGAAAGTACGCAAGCCAAAAGAGGAATGGTATCGTGTGGAGAACACCCACGAAGCGATTATTTCCGAAGATGTGTTCCGTCAAGTACAGGAGCAGATTTGCAACAGGCGCAGACGGCAGAAGAACGGCACAACACAGATATTTTCCGGGCTGGTAAAATGTGCGGACTGCGGCTGGTCGCTGGCCTATGGTATGAACAGCCAGAACAAAAATCCCTATGCCCACTACCATTGTAGCAAGTACGGGCAAGGATTGCACCAGTGTTCCATGCACTATATCCGCTATGATGTGCTTTACGCCTATGTCCTTTCCCGTCTGCAATACTGGTCTGTGCTGGCACAGCAGGATGGGGACAAACTTCTGAAACGGCTACTTAACGCCAGCGACAAGGAACGCAATACTGCAAGGAAGCGGCAGACAGCCGAACTGAAAAAGGCGGAAAAGCGCAAAGCAGAAGTAGACACCCTGTTTGCAAAAATGTATGAGGACTGGTCTGCCGGACGCATTACAGAATACAATTTCAATATGCTGTCCGAAAAGTATCAGGGCGAACAGCGAGAATTGGACGTAAAAATTGAACGGCTTCACGAAGCGATGGAGACCGCCGCCCAGACAGCGGTTGACGCTGAAAAGTGGATAGGTCTGATGAAACAGTATGTCAATCCCACAGAATTGACGGCTGAACTTCTGAATACGCTGATTGAAAAAATCCTTGTCCATGAAGCGGTCAAAAGTGAGGACGGAAGCCGGGAACAGGAAGTGGAAATCTTCTACCGCTTTATCGGCAAAATCGAATGACACATCTTGAGATACCCAACAATATCTTTAACTAAGGGAAACGGGTCATCCCCACTTACGTGGGTATTATTTAACAGCTTAAACCGTGTACCTGTTTTATTTAAAATTTTAACTTTTAAATCAAAAAAATAAGCATCCCTAAGATAAGACATCTAATCAAGTCTCATCTTTCAGGGATGCTTTTTGTTTAATTTAGGTATCTACCTGCTTGAAATGACAACCACCGAAAACTACAGAAATAGATAGAAAAATGTATGAAGCGGTATTTACCTGCTTGAAATGACAACCACCGAAAACTACTTACCCTCAAAAATAAAGTAAGGCATTGGTATTTACCTGCTTGAAATGACAACCACCGAAAACGGATGTGTTATCCTATTATTTTAATTTCTGATGATTGCTAATCTAATTATACTTGTAAGAACAAAACTTTCAAAGCAAAAAAATAAGCTTTGTTTTTACAAAGCCTATCTTCTGTTGTTCGAGCATAATCCCAACGATAAGGCTTAGTTCGATAATGATTATCAAGTCTAGTTAAAAGAATACCGGCATCACTTAGTGTTTTAACCATTTCATCGCTTAATGTTGCGTAAGCCTCAAATTTTTTCCTTAAAGCTTGAGAGTCATCTAGCACCTCAATATATCGTTTTAAGTTTTCTATGTCGTCTTTCGTTAGTGGTAAAGTCTTACCGTTTTTTCTCATTAAATCAAATACATTAACAAGAAACGCCTTTTCTTTGAAGAAAGTGATCTCAACGGATACTTCGCCCTCTTCTGGGTCTTTTAAGATACCATCATAAATATTCCATGAATTGCTGACAACCCCGGAGAAGGCTATTTTTCGCATCACATAGGCAGAGTCTTTAAACATTATTGAAGCCTTAGCAGTAACCGAGTAATAAGCGATCAGATAACTACCTAATAGGAAAATAATTATATCGTTAACCAAAATATCCGTTTGATAGTTAGGTATAAATAATTTGTAGATATAAAGAACTACCGCCAGCCAAAGCAAGCTTCTCACTATTGCCATTCTCACTCGATAAGAATGGTAGGAATCATAGTGAGTTAGTCGATAAAGAAGATCTAAACCTTTTCTTGACTTCTTTGGTTCATCTCCATTATTTGTTGTTTTCGCCATGAAAATCCCCCATTTTTCACCCAAATATCTTGCACTTTTAAAATGGCACAATCATTAGGTCTGATTTTATGCATTTTTGAGCTAAGTCAATTTGTCTTAAAGCCCATCATATTAGTTGTTTAAGAGTGATTGCCCCTTGCACTTTGTTTAGGTTTTACCCTTATGTTAAGTTAACCCTTTAATATTTAGCTAAAAGAAAGGTAGTCACTATGATCAACTTTAAGAACAATTTTAAGACCATCTCCCTAACTGATGATCAATTTCTTTTGATTAAGCAAATTGCTAATTTAGGTTTTGTAACCAAACCTCAACTTGAAATGATCTATTCCATTATCAAGAACAAGCCTACCTCTATATCCAACCATATTCTGAATAAGCTGGTGAATAAGGACAAAGTCCTTAACAGAATTAAGAGTAATGAAAGTCAAAATAGAATTAGGCAGATTGCTTATGTGATTAGCAGATATGGACGCAATCTATTGTCTGCATATCACTGTTTCTATCGTGATCCTCGTTCCTTTGGTATTAACTTTCACAACCTGCAAGCCAATGAAGTAGTAATTCAAGCATTGTATGCTTCAAACTTCAAGCCTACTGCACTTGGTAGTAATAATTCTTCGCTTAGGTTTAATGATGAAGAGAAGACCGTATCTATTACTAATAGTTTTGGTTCTACGTTTACATTGCCTATCTTCGATGTCCCATTTTATGATAAAAAGGTTTCTAAGCCAGTTGTATCAAGGCTTAACGAAGATTACTTCATTAAGAATGCTGATTTAGCACGGCTTCCAGAGCTTTTAACCGAAGGCTTATTAGTCGGTGGAATAACTGATAAAAAGCTTCGTTTATCCCTTGATTCTAAGGCTCAAAGCACTTTTTCGTCAGAAAAAGGCAACGAAGATGATGACTGGTTCGTTCAAGATCTCTCATTTTTAAAAAATCCTCGTTTACTCCGTTATATCAGCTTTTTCAAGCCTTTCTTGTCAAAAAAGCTCATCGAAGAAATGCAGTCATATCAAGGCTTAACGAAGATGAGCGGACTCCGGGGGGCGGGGGCGCATGTAAAGTTAGTAAATGTTAGTAACTTTTACCAACAATTATTAAAAAGAAGTAATTGTTACTATTTTTTATTGAATTTATATCAGAAATTACTAAATATTGACAATAAAAAGCAATCATTAGCAACGGTTGGCAACTATTGGCAAGAGTTAGCAACTGGTAATAACAATTATCAAGAGTTAGTAACTTTTACTAACTCTACCCTAAAAAAAGATACTTTAGACAAAAATTTAGCCATTATTAAGCCGATTGGACTTCTTCCTTTTAGAGTTGGTAGTGATTTTGATGATAGAGTTCAACGTGCATCCCTAGCGCTTAGGGGCTTCAACTATCATCTAAAGCTAACAGAATTTGACACTCGCCCCTTTAACGCTCAATTAGGCATTACCCCTACTAAGAAAGACACTACCGCCTTTGAAGCAGATACTATGATTACTTTTAAGCGTAACAACAAGGTACAAAGTGTCTTCATCGAACTAGATAACCGTACAGAAGGCAGTGCTACCCAAGCTCAAAAGATTCTTAACTACATTGAATATGCTAATCAACATCCCAACGATAACTTCTTACTAGCTATAGTATCTGCTGATGGATCATTGCCTACCAATAAACTTAAGCAATATACCTATCCAGACCAGCACTTAGGTGTTTTAGTGGACAAAATGCTACGTATTAGAGTTGGTGAAGGTCAACAAACAGAAGATGGTAGATTAGTTAAAGCTACTCCATACTTGATAGAGCTTTATGAACGTTGCCCTAACCTTAAGATTATCTTTGCCGGTTTATCCGAAGCTCCTATGAGAATAGCAGAGTTCATAGTTAACGCAAATCACAACATAGACTATATAAGCAGTGCGTTTGTATTAGCTAGAAGGATCAGCAAGGACACTCAATGGGACGTAACCTTTGATCCTACAATTGAAGTGAAAGAAGCTATCAAAAATACTTCAGCTCTAGTAGATACTACATATAATCAGCTTCACTACAATGTTTCCGGTATCTATGGCTACTTTAACTACAGCAAATTATATGTAATAAATATTATGTCTTTTTATATCTATTTATGTGCGTTTGTGTCTTGTTTGATGTATAATACAAGTATTGATTGAATACTTGTATTATTTTTTGGAGTTTTTGTGACTAAGAATTATAAATTAAGCGAGGCTGCCGACTATCTAGGCGTTTATCCTAAGACTTTACAGAAATGGGACTATGCCGGCAAGCTAATCGCCCACCGTACTAAAACTAATCGCAGATATTATACCCAAGAGCAATTAGATAACTGGCTTAATAAGAAAAAAGCAACAGCTAAGCAAAAAATAGTCGCCTATGCTAGAGTCTCCTCAGCACATCAGCGCGACAATCTTAAAGATCAAATGGCTTTCATCAGAAGCTACTGCATTGCCAAAGGCATTATTTTAGATGAAGAAATTAGCGATATTGGATCGGGCTTGAATTATAACCGTCCTAAGTGGAATAAACTACTCAAAGAAGTAGAAAAAGGACAAATCGGGACGATTTATATTACTTACAAGGATCGCTTTATTAGATTTGGCTTTGATTGGTTTAAACAGTTTTGCCAAGATCATGATTGCCAAATCGTAGTGCTTAATAATCCGGACACTTCTCCTGAAGAAGAAATTACAGAGGACTTATTAAGCATTATCCATGTCTTTTCCTGCCGTTCATACGGCTTACGCAAATACAAAAAGCAAATCAAAAAGCTAGTTGAGAAAAAAGAAAATGAGAATTAATGATGGCAGATAAACAGGACACAATGAAGTTAACGCGACTGGTACGCATTTATCCTAATTTATTAATGAGAGACTTTATTAAGCGCAATATCCGTTATAGCCAAGAATGCTGGAACAGAGGTATTAAGACTTGGCAACATATGTACCATGAAGAGCCTAATCATTTAAAGAAAATTGTCTTTACTCCTAAAAAAGACAAGCAAAAAGTAAAAATTAAAACCAAGCGCTTCTATCAAACTCATCTAGTGGTTAAAACCACGGTTAAACGCAACCGGCAAAACAAAATTATTAGCTATAAATTTACGCCGGTTACTAGAAAATATACTCCAACCGGTAAATCAGTACGTGATAACATCATTGACGCTAATCGTACTAAAGGTATCAAAGAAACTATTTATCCCAACGAAGTCTTTCAAAATGTTTTGATTTACGACTTAGATCAGTCTTATCAAGCTTTTTTTGATCCTAGCAGACCCGATAGCAAGCGCCCTAAAATCAAGCAAAAAATAAGCGACAACGGCTCTTATCTTGATACCCAAGCACATATTAGAGATGGTAAAATCTTCCCTACTACCAATGTGAAAATGCCTAATCGGAAGCTTTATACCGGTGGAATTAGGTGCGGTGAAGATCTAAGCGATTTAAATGATAAAAATAAGCGCTACCGGATGCGCTTCATTCATCGCGATCACAAATTTTATGTAGCGATTAGTGTCGAAAGACCCATCAAATCCTTAATGGCAACAGGACAATGGGACGGAGTGGATGTTAATGTCGATCACTTTAACTCCACTAATAAGGTGGTCTGGCTAAGCAAGCAACCGCTTTATGACCGTAAATTAGGCAAGGCAGTCTATCAAAAGACTAGATTAGCTCGGCTATACGACAAGATAGCCCATTACCAACGCACTTTAGCTAATAAGCGTGAATGTATTATTCGTCACGCAAAAAAGGCTAAACAAAAAATTGATAAAAGCTTATGGCAAACTAAGAATTATCAAAAGATTCAGTTAAAGTTGCGCCAGTGCTACCTAAAAGTTGATCACATTCAACACGATATTGTCCAAAAATACACTAATTATCTCGTGAAATATCACGACCGTATCTATATTGAAGACCTTGACGTTAAGCATATGAAAATGGGCGTTGCTTCAAAGGGGCTTCATCGTTCTCTGTTTGGCTATTTCAGACAGACACTTACTTATAAGTGCCAACTATTTGGACGGGAACTAGTAGTTGTTCATGCCAAATATCCATCAACCCAAGTTTGTCCTAACTGTGGTTTTGCCAAAGCTGGTGACAACAAGATTACACTTAAAGGTAATCAAAAGCATCACACTAAGCACAATGAATTCAGATGTTATCACTGTGGCTATACGGCAGATCGCGATGCCAAAGTACCGGTATCTTTAATGAGATACAATGCGGATAGTATGGCAGAGATTATGAAACGGCAAAAGTTAGGACAAGACTATCAAGTATTAGGAATTTAGATGATGTAAATTGCAAGTCTTAAAAATAGATCTGATGTTTTTAAAAAACTTAATTAAACTTCAGTTTAATTGCATTAAGCAAGCATAAATAAAACACTAAAGAACATTGCAGGCGGGATTTCGTCTGATAGGCAGATAGTAATTAAAGCCTATAAGGAGCTTTCTGAACCGCTCTTAGATGTGAAAGGCAAAGGAACGGGCAAGCTATTAATGTAAAAAACTCAAACGAGCAGTTAATAGTTTGTGGCATCCAATGTGGCAATTTGTTTAGGCAAAGTGTCAGAATGATGCTTAAGACGGAAGTGAGGTAATTTTATTTTTGTGGAGCTTGCGGACTGCGATAAGGACGCGGTTTAATAAAGTTAAATAAATTCATAAAAATAGTGGTGAGTAGACATAAAGTCACAAAAACTCACAATTATCAGATCAGCTTAATTGTTCCAGATCATATCAGCTTGTTAAAAATGAGGTAAAAAGTCTAATAAAAGTGGCTTAATAGCTGTATTTCAAATCAATCTTGGCATCAGATCGTCTATATCTCGTGTTAGGAGTAGTAAGACAATCTAACAGACTGTCATCCCCAACAATGGAGTAAGGCAAATCAGCTATTACAGGTATGGAAAATGCCTGTCCTTGAGTGCGTGCTATCAGTGACTTAAGCATTTTGAGTGGTATTTCATTCAGCATAATCTGTTCTGCAAATGCTTTATCATTCATATAGTTAGTGAGCTTATGCAGTTCATTATACTTTCTAGTCTTTTGAAGAATATGATCAGCATAGGCAAATGGAAGTTTCTTGTCCTTATCACTGTAGGTAATGCCTTGAGCTAGTTCTTTTCTGGATAGGAAGCCTTTAGAGTAGTATTGATAGATGTCTTTGCTGTGACGGATTACTAAATTACGTAGTTCTCTTAATAGATAAGGATTATTGTCAATACCTAAGCGTGGTTGATAGTAGTAGATTTGACCAGCTATGAACTTAGGTGACCAGTTGCACATCTTTTGAATAGCAGGTGGCACATTAGCATGAGTAAGACGTTCACGGGTAGGGAAGATCACCATTGGAGGGATGCTGTCTCTGTCTTTTAATACGTGATGTTTGCCAAAACTCTGTGTTACCTCGGTAACCAAGTAAGGGGTATCAAGATCATACTCATCACCTGCAATAACCGGCTGTCTTACATGTAGGTTAGTTTGCTTATTGCTAAAGCCTTACTGCTCTAAGCTTCACCCTTGCTTTATCTATTACGATACGACATAAAGCTTTGTATCGTTTATTTTCAGTTGGTTCTGCATCCCTCAAGGAAAGGCTAACTATGCCTCGATGATAATTAGCTCATCCCTTATAGTTCTAGGCTTTGTTAGCAATAAGACAGTAGCAATCTATCAAGTATTCTATAGCAGATAAAACAGCTTATTTTTGTTGTTTTCAGCATCATCTTTATCTAACGAATACTTATTACTACTAGCTTGATGACTATTTTCTTCGATCGAAGATTTTACTACTCTGTATCAGTAAATAAGACACACAAAAAGGACGATCTTTTAATTAAGACCGCCCTCTTTTTATGTTTGTCTTTCAAAGGGGATGCATCCCTCTTACCGGATAAAGCATAACTTCTTATCTATTTGTTCTCATCAATAGACACTAGCTCTACTGGCAACCAGTGTGTTTTCTTTAAATCCTTAGCACTCTTCATAATTTCTGCTTCGTCCTTGCTACTGATTACCGGTAAGTCTAATACTCTTCCTCTTTCAGCATACATATCTGTAGGCTTGTAGCGTAAACCGTGAGAAACTACGTATTCATTAATCAGTCTAATAGCATCTTCGTTAAGCAATGACCAAAGCACTAAGTTCTCGCCTAGTGGTAAAGATACACGGAGCTTGCCTTGATAGTCGAGCTTATGCTCATACATGATATTTTCAAAGTCCATGAAGCAAAGACCATAGTTAACTCTCTGATCCTCAAATTCCTTGAAAAGCCGTGTTTTCTCCTCATCGCTCAAATCAGTGATTTTCTTTAGTTCAGAAGCCATTTATCTTAAAATCCTCTCTATGTTTTTACTATTACCTACATTCCTCTTAGCCGAAAGCCAGCCAAGAAGATTTAAACCATTGATTTGTAGCTATTACCATCCGCATCTATCAATATATAAGCGCCAGTCATTGCAAGAGGACACGTTAATTCATTTACGTGGTGAATTGCTTTGACTGGCGCTCTTTTTTGTTCTTATTTTTTATTACGTATGGTATAATATTTATATGATTATTAATTGGTATTATCAGGATTGGAGTAATACACATGGTAATGTTTAAATTTGAAAATGAGGTTTCAAAACCAATTAAGGAACGCTCTTATGTTTATGACTTGCACTATCATGTGGTTTGGGTTACTAAATATCGGGTACATGCTTTTAATACCGATAAAGTTGTGAATGCCTTAAAAAACAAGCTTTTAGAAATAGCTAAGGACAATGGCTACACTATTGAAGCAATGGAAATTATGCCTAATCATGTTCATCTGCTTATCAGTGCCAAGCCTAAAGTAAGCGTAACTGTGATGGTTAAGAAACTTAAAGGTATTACCGGCAAGTGGCTGTTTCAAGCATTTCCCGATGAAATGCGCAAATATTTCTGGCATTCGCACATCTGGAGTCCGAGCTACTATGTCGGCAGTGTGGGAAACACAACCGAAGCAATCGTTAAAAAATACATTGAAACGCAGAAAGAAAGATCCTTTAAATGATCCCTGCTCAATTATTACGAAAGAAGGTTTCTTCCACCAGAACATATAAATACCGCATTTATGACGATCTAACCGAATCTTTTAAGCAGGTCCAAACGGTAAGACGCTTATACTTTAACTATGCCCTAAAGTATTTATATCAACACTACGGCAGTAAGCATTTAGCTCATTACCTGCCTACAGGTAAAAAAAGACAGTATTTAATTAGAAATCTAGTTGAATTTGCACGTAAAAAGGCAAGAATACATGACGTTGATCTTAAAAAGATGGACTACAGCGTGCAATCCATTGATAAAATGCTTTCTGAATTATTGGTTGCTTTTGAAAAATACCGCAGACAGCAATACGGTATTCAATACTGGTCTGAAAAGAACAAATTGAATTGCTTAACCACGCATAACTGCTCATTAAGCGGATATGGCAGGATCAGCTACAAGCATAATAACGAAGATTTTAAAAGCGTTACATTTAAGCAAAATCATAACCGAATTGATCGCATAAACAATTACCTAATGAAAGTACCCTACTTTGGCATAGTTCATACCAAACGCTCAATGACTCATCTAAAACATAAGAAAATAGTCGAAGCAAGAATTATCAAGCGATCTAATGGCGACTTTGTTTTGCAGGTAGTTACCAAATTTGAAAAGCAAAAAGATCTGTCGCCTAAAGACCGTCAAAAACTGGTTGGCTTAGACATTAACCTAGCCCACAATTACTTTTTCCAGTTATCTAAGAAAATGAAATCTAGCGAGAAAACATGGTCAAAATCAGTTTATGAAAAGTATCTTGTTTTGGATGATAAAGCAAGACGCTTACAGCACTATCTAACCAGTAAAGGACATCGCTTTGACGGCTCTCAGACTACCAGAAGAATTAAAGGACAGCTTGCAAGGATCAGGGCAAGAAACGCTAACCTGCTTGATGCTTGGCAATTACAAAAAGCTAAAGAATTTAGTCATAAATATCCGATCTTGGCAATGGAACAGCTTGACAGCTTTACGATGAGAATGAGCAGACGCAGTAAGGACTATTGGTTAAGAAAGAATACTAATCATAAACTGGCTACCTTTCAGCCAACTTCTTTTAGAAAAATGATGGAATACATCTACCAAGACGAGGGTCACCTGCTTTTAGAGGTAGACAGCTATGATACCAGTAAAGCCTGCAATAAATGTGGAAAGATTAATGAAAAGCTGAAAGTCGGTGAAAAAGAATGGACCTGTCCTAATTGCGGACAAGCCCTCGATCGGGATTATAACGCTAGTTTAAATATTAGAGATTGGGCGCAGGACATAACGAAACATCCAAAGCATGGTAAAACTATTAATGGGCGTAAGGTTAAAGATTCAGACCTACTTTTAGTATTTTAAATAAAGAAAAAACTTGGCACAGACGAGCCTTTACATAAGGCATTAGATATTAAGAGGTACTGGCTGGGTTTAGCAGGATGAAACAGGACTGTTATAAAGCCACCAATATCTAATGCTGTAAAAATAGGAAATAAAGGTATTTATTTCTGAAACTTGCGAACTATGTTCGCGAGTGTGTCATTATGTTCTTGCTGTTTCTGCTTAACCTCATTTGCAGTGATCAATCTGCTCATCCTTTCCATAATTGATTACAAGCTTAAGTGTAGCAAGCCCAGCAGTTGATACGGATTTACTTTTAATTGGTCAAAACCAACTGTGCATCCCTCACAGGTAGGCTATCACTGGCATTCTAGTCAACGGTAGCAATGTAACTAATACGCTATTAAACTTACCAACGGGACAAATACAGGCAAGCTATTCTTTATTTGCTGTTAAGTATTCTCTTTCCTATAGGGATGTACATTAAGCAAAGGAGACATCTATAGGCAAAATAAAAAGAGCAACGTAGTTATTTGTTTACTACATAGCTCCTATTGATTATCTGTTTATGCTTGTACTAACTATCTGTCTCATTCCTTCCGAGGGAACATCTATAGGCAGGTATCAGTTATTGCCAGTGTCTTTCGCCTCAAGGGGGATGCTTCTCTTATTTCCAGCTTATGTTCATGTGCATTAAGCTAAAGTCACCTACTCCTCAACAGGGATATTTCTTACTAAATAGTATACTTCGTTTATAACATAATCAGCCTAAAAGGATGTTAAGTGTATTATCAAATAATCTATTAATCACGTTTTTTCGTGATTAACTAGCCATTTTCGCTTAATTTTGCTGGCTAAACGGACTTTTAAGCAATGATTTGTTGCATTTAGAACAAACAAAAAGACCTTTAGTACAAGTATTGCTACAAACTAAAAGTCATTCTGTGTGTGTTCGAGCATTATCATAGATGAAGAACAGCTATATTAATGTGTTAAGCGCTTTTTATTTTATTGCCGTTTTTAATCGTGATATATTCAATGTAGCAATACCAGTAACTATGCTGTATTGCCTTCAATTCTAATTTACATTCATATATTGGTTGCAAGGTCAGTGCTAGTTTGGCACTGGTTTTTTTGCTATAGATATTTAGTAGCATTCTCTACATAATAAATAGTCTAAAAGGGATGCATTCATCGCTGAATTTAGTCTTAATCACGTTTTTTCGTGATTAACTTGCAAAATTTACTTAATTTTGCCTGCTAAAAGGACTTTTATGCATGATCTGTTGTATTTGAGACAAAAGAAAAAGACCCTTAGCGTATTTATTCACCGCTAAGAGCCTTAAAACATGTTGAAAGCCATAACTGAGGGTATCTACATAATAACACGAACCGAGTGCTTTGTTCATAGCAGAAATTACTTTGGCTTTCAGCCATCCCCTTTTCAGGTGGTTTACTGCAACACTGGCAATAAAAAAAGACCTCTAGCGTGGATGCCAAAGGTCTGAACAAAACTTTTCTTCTTAGCCTACGCTGATAATAGGCACCTAAATAATAAGCATTACTATTGCTATTCATGATTTAAGTGATTTTAAGATCGACAAAGATATGTTTCTAAATTATACTAAATAATTAACATTGCAGTAATTATGTAAAGTAAAAAAGAAGCGACAAAAAAGGCTGGCTTTTAAACCAGCTTTTTTCTTATGTCCTAATTATTGCATGTGACAATAATTTTCCAAAATCACATTATAGCATGATCAAGATAGGAATACCGCATTACATGTTTATTCAGCATCCCTAATACATAAACGTTTTTAGAGAGCTTACTCTTCAAAATACTGAAAGCTTTTTGAAAGTCAGAATAATAGTTTGAAGGATATATCCTGTTAACTTTCTTTATTTGATACCACCCAGCATCCCACGCTTGAAGATACAGTTTAGGGTATTTATCCCAAAGTAGAGGACGCTTGAAAAGGGTGTCTTTCCAAACTAGATTGGCAAATTTTAGTACCTCTTGTGCTTCCTTTGACAACTTTGCTATTGCTTTGATTGCTACAGCTTTATGTTTTGTGCTTAAGTCGAAGTCACAAAAAGATGAGACTGTGCATTAAGAAGCAGAGGAGAGGAAAAAGAATAAATGAAAGAAGCACCAAGAAGAGAGCGCTCTTAAAAGGGATGCTGGTTTATTGGCATTTCACTGACCTTTTTTCTTCTGCCCATGTTGCATCAGCCGAATGGCCGTTTATTGCCTGTGGACTAATGGTTATTTTTCTAGGCATTTTCGGTGCATATGGGGCTTTGCATTTATCAATACTAGATTAGAGAGTATTTTCCCCGGCTACTGGAAGAATTTATAGTGCTGTAAATAGTGATTAAGGTATATTCTGATGTCTTTTTCTTTTACCTAATTCTTGAAGAAAAAAAGAAGCATCTAAATCCGTCATAACAGTGTCATGACGGATTTAGATGCTTCTTATAGACTGATTATTTTAATGAAATCTAAAGATCATTCCAGGTTGATATTGGCTCCACCCAACATCTGTAATACGTTTCAATAATCCTTTAGGAATAGATTTATTAGTTGAACGCCACAATTCTTGTCTAATTCGCAGTAAGTCACTAGTCCAAATCCAGGAAATGTCTTGTAGTTTCATTACCAACATTAATTGCGCGAATTTTTGCCTATATTCCTCCTCATTTCTTACATATGGCCAATTAATTCTATCGACTACATCATTATACTTGCTGTTTTCCCATAGCAGATCGTCAATAATCTGGGCCTTCATTTGATAGTCTGAAGGTAATTGGTAGGGTGGAATCTTTTCAATTGTTTTTGGATTACATAAGCTATAATCAATTTGCTTACCATGTCCTGTTTTCAAATACCTGTAAACATCAGCATCGAAAAATACACAGTCATGCACTTTAAGCCTCTTGAACGGTTTAATATCCATCCAAACATGGCTTTCCATTGCATCATAGCAAGTACCATCAGGTTCCTCTACACTAATGTATAAGCGCTCAAAAAGCACGTTTCTTCTTGTCTTTCTAGAGATTTCTCCCTTATAAGTAGCTAAGCTGTGGTCGAAAAAGACCCCTTCTAAGCTGCTTTTGGTGTGATTCCAAGAGTCATGCTGAATGTCCAGGTATTCATCGTAGGTGAGATTTTTGCCACCTTTAACATCCTTCATACCATCAGGTGAGAAGTCAATTGTTCCACCATCAAAGGTTACTATGCAGTTTTCTCGACCATAGAATTCCTTTTTATCTCTTTCCCAGTCGTCCTTGAACCAGTCTTCAAAATTGTAATCGTTCATCAAAATACCTCCTAATTACTAAAAGGACTACTTTTTTAAGTAGCCTGACATTTAGCAGATTAAAGAGTATCCGACGAAAAGGAAATCAGATTACTTTTGAAAGAGAAAACCGTAATGCCACCTCTTAGCTTCTATGATAGGTACCTCGTTTAAACCAATGGTTATTGTTGATTCTAATAACCCACGCATCACCGTTAGACTTTTGAATTTTACCTAAGCCCGGCAATGATTTATTATGTATTACCCAAGTAGCCATTGAAGAGCCACCTCTACTGATTACCATTTGAGTACCTTTGTGCTTTAGCTTCCACTTGCATCCCATAGGGGAGGGAATAAATGAAATACTGCAGAATAATGCAGTAGAGACTATTAATGTTTTTAGTAACTTGTGTTTTATACTTACTCCTTATTACATTCATATACTTTCATTAAAATAAGTATAACGCCGATTGTAAAATTAAATTGAACACTTGATAGAAAATAAAAAGTCCATTTGGACCTGTTTGATAGAATGTTAATAACCACAAAAACATCTATGGAGGTCAAAATGGACTCACTACATTCTATCATGGACAAGCGTAAAAAAGGAACACATCTATCGCTTGAAGAGCGGGTTATTATTCAAACTCGTTTGAAAGATCATTGTTCTTTGCGTTCCATCGCTCGAGAAATTGGCTGTTCCCCTAGTACAATTCACTATGAGATCAAACGAGGGGCTGTTAAGCTGTATCACGGTAAAGTTAAACGTTATAAAGCCCAACAAGGTCAGAGTGTTTATCAAAACAATCGTCGATACTGTGGACGCAAATCGGATTTTCTTAAGAAGCATAAGTTTATTGATTACGTCCAACAGCACTTTTTTGAAGATGGCTGGTCGCTCGACGCCTGCAGTAATCGCTGCACTGCTGTAGGGAAATTTACCAGCAACGATATTGTCTGCACCAGGACGCTTTATAATTATGTCGATCAAGGCTTGTTAAACATCCATAACTATGATTTGCCAGAGAAACTCAAGCGCAATACCAAAATTCATCGCATTCGTAAAAATAAGAAGAAGCTAGGCCGCAGTATTGAACAACGACCACAGGAAGTTAATAAGCGTGATGTGTTTGGGCATTGGGAATGTGATCTTGTTTTAGGCCATAAGACCAAGGACGACGAAGTGCTGCTAACTTTGTCTGAACGCATGAGCCGTGAGTTCCTAATTATTAAAATCCCAGATAAAACAGCTGCTAGTGTAATGAATGCCTTTAAAAGTCTGCGCAAGCAATACAGCGAGCATTGGAACGATATCTTTAAAACTATTACGACTGATAATGGTTCTGAATTTGCGGATCTATCTCAGCTGGAAGATATTTCCAAATCACTAGTTTATTATGCTCATCCATATACTTCTTGTGATAAAGGCACTGTAGAGAGGCATAATGGCCTTATTCGCAGATTCATTCCTAAAGGTGACTATATTCATAACTACTCTCTCCAACAAATCATTGACATTGAAACTTGGTGCAATTCATTGCCAAGAAAGATCTTGGCTTATCATACACCAGATGAAATCTTTGAAAGAGAATTAGATCGCATCTATCAAACAGCCTAAACAAAAGTGTTCAAGTTATTATTGCAATTTACGATCATTAAAAAATTAAGTAGCCCAAAATAGTATCCCTGTCAATAATCGTACAGGGATGCTATTTTTTGATTCTTTGTAAGGGCAAGACCATGATTTTGAATCGACTTGCTGCCTTATTTGCTGACTTTGTTAGCAGTAAATATCATTAGTACGTTTATTTTTAATTTAAAATTTAGTAACAATATACTTAAAAGTCATCAGACAAACTTAGTATTATATTTCAACTTTTCGATGTTTTTCAAAAAAAGTATCGATTTATACTTTACTTCTGCAGAGTCAATACTATAATAAAGTAGTGAAAAGTAGTAAAGATTTTATCTAGAAAGTGTAATAAAAAATGATTTCAATTGATGATTTGAAACAAAAATACAATTTAAACGATGATTTGATTAAAGATTGGCATACGGCTCTTCAAACTTTGGGTGTCTCAGACTTTTGTGTATCAGAATTGGATGCTGATTATCCAGCAGAAGTAAGCATGCTAAAGCACATTTCCCAAGAAAAAATTATTACTAAAACTGGATTAGAATCAATCCCTAAAGTATATCAATGGATTTTCAGTTATTTAGTAGAAAAGCAACATCAACTTCCTTATGCACTAATAATGCAAAATGATTATTTATATTGGTTGTACGTCCAAGTTCCCCATACTTGTCATGATACTCGTGGCATCCCTCATGCCTTAGGTAATGGCGTGCCCAGAAAAGATGAACGATATGATAACATTGTCTGTGCAGAAACTGCTTTATTTGATATAAATGAGATTAAAGATAAGCAATATAATGATCTGATAGAAAATAGTTTTCGTTACTACCATGTAAACAAAGATGGAATATGGCGCGTAATGGAAGCAGGAGAACCACTCTAATTGATCGCCTATGTATCATACCAAACAAATTATTAACGATTATTTATTTGTTTCTCTACTTCTGCAATACAAGTACTATAATATAGTAGTGATAATACATAGCAGAACATGTGAAAGGAAAAGAAAATGAAAAATAGCAAAATTCAAAAGTTAGCTAAAGCATTACGCTCTTTTAGCCCTCAACCAGCACGAGCAATCCTTGCTGGTGAGGCAATCATCAAATTGGATAATAAAGATCTGACTTTTACTTCTAAGAAGGAATTGTTAGAGTGCATTAGATCACATTCAGACCAATCCGTTCTTATGAATAATCTAAAAAAGTGGATTATAACCCAACTTAATACCGTTTCCGAGAAAGATTTGTTCTCAATTTTAAATCTACTAGCCAATTATTCATTGAAAGAAGTATTTAATGCTTTAAATTACTTTTTGATATCGTTTCCAAATACTTCAAAAGCCTATTACAATGATGGAAGTGCCACGGGACTAGATCTGCTAACAACCGAATTAGCAGACGTCAGAAAAGACGATAAAGTTTTAGATCCTTCATCAGGAATTAATGGAGCCTGGTTAGAACTATTGAAAAATAATCCTAATCAAAATATGACAGTACAAGAATTAAATGAAATTGACGCAGAGTTTGCATATTTGAATACTAAAATTCTAGGTGCGACTAATTGCATCGTGTATCAAGGAGATACACTTAGTGATCCTAAGTACACTCAAGATGGAAATTTACAATTATTCGATAAAATCGTAACATTCCCACCAATCAACGCTAGGATCTCTAAAGATGCAATCATAGAAAACAGATTTAATCGCTTTAGATATGGAGACATTACTTATACCAAAGGCGAATCTGCTTTCATCAGCAATGCAATCTCTTCACTTAATCAAACTGGAAAAGCTGTAATTGTAGTTTCCGATGGTCCTTTATTCCAAGGAGGTAAAGTTGCTTCATTCAGAAAGTTCTTAGTTGATCATGATTTGATCGAAACAGTAATTGCATTACCCAGCAGCCTTTTATCATATTCAATTATTCCTATTAATATCTTGATCATTAATAAAAATAAAACAGATTCTAAAGGCCAAATTCAGTTCATCAATGCTAATCAGAATGAGTGGTACCAAACTGATAAACATGGTAAAAGGATTTTATCTACTCTAGGAATTCAGAAAATCGTTGAATTATATCACTCCAGAGCAAGTGTAGAAGGTAAATCTGCCATTTTTGCAAATACTGATTACAAAGGTACATTAGGAATTAAGCAATACATCTTGCCTAGTGAAGTGCAACTGGACAATTCTACTTATCATATTAACCGCTCAGCTTTGCAAAACCTAAACACTGTACAGCTTCAAGAGCTAGTTAATATCAAGCGAGGTTACAACGTAACCAGAAGAAATGAAGATAAAAAAGGGCGCTATTTGACCGCTAAAGTAACAGATATCACAACTGACCATCATATCAACGATAGCAATCTAACCAGAATAAATATCAAGACTAATGCAGAGTCTTACTTGATTGAAAACAACGATATTTTAATTTCCACTAGAGGAACAATCGGAAAGGTGGCTTTCGTAAATAATATCAAGCAATGTACTGTGCCAAATGCAAACTTAGCCATCTTAAGAGTTAAATCTAGTAAGCTAAATACAGTCAATATGATTTGGCTAATGCTTTACTTAGCCAGTCCATTAGGCCAGTTTATGATTCAACAAGTTGCTACTGGTACTGCCATTTCTACGATTTCGACTAAAGACTTAGGCAAGATTCCTATTCCAGTTTTGCCGTTAGAGGCGCAAAATAAAGCAGTACAGCAATTTCAAACTGTTCAAGCTAAACTAAATGCTGAAAAAGCAGCATTACAAAAGAAGATTGAAGCAAATCAAGAAGAATTGTATTCTTCTATGAATATAACTAAAGTTTTAAGAAAAGAAAATACGGAGAATTAACATGCCAACAATCGATACTACTTGGGAAGAAAAACCTGTAGATATTACTAAAGAAGCCAATTTCATTTGGAGTATTGCTAATAAAATTCGGGCTGCCTACATGCCTGATAAATACGGGGATGTAATCATCCCAATGACCATCATTCGTCGTTTTGAATGTGCCCTTGAGCCAACCAAAGACCAAGTTCTAGCACAATACCAAGAAATGCCTGAATTTCCAGCAATGGCTTTTTATCAAATTACTGGTTATCAATTTTACAACACCAGTAAGTTTGATCTCAAAGAACTATGCAACGACCCTGATAACATTGCTGAGAACTTTAAAGCCTACATTTCTGGCTTTTCTAAGGACGTGCAAGAAATCCTAAAGCAATTAGATATGAGTGGCCAGATCGACAAAATGAATGACAACAACTGTCTATATTCAGTTGTTAAAGCATTCTCAGAAATTGATCTTAGTGTAGAACATTTTGACAGCATTAAAATGGGCTACATTTTTGAAAATTTGATTGGTCGCTTTTATCAAAACGTTGATGCTGGGCAGTTCTACACTGGTCGAGACATCATTAAGCTTTGTGTATCCCTACTTTTAGCCGAGGGATGCGATGACATCACTGATAAGAACAAGGTAATTACTGTTATCGACCAAGCTTGTGGGACTGGAGGTATGTTAAGTACTGCTTACACTTACTTGAAGCACTACAATCCAACTGCTGATGTCCATCTTTATGGTCAAGAAATGATGGGACAGTCATACGCTGTAGGATTAGCCGAAATGCTCATCAAGAACCAAAACATCGACAACTTTAAGATGGCCGATACTCTCAAGGAAGACTGCTTCCCTGATCGTAAAATGCGCTTTGCTTTAGAGAACCCACCATTTGGTACTCCATGGGGCGGCAAAGATGCTAAGGACGGTCAAGAAGATGCTGTTAAAGAAGAATACGCTAAAGGGAAGAATAGCCGCTGGCCTGCAGGATTACCTGCTTCTGGTGATTCTCAATTACTGTTCTTACAGTCAGCATTAGCTAAATTAGAGGATAATGGACGTGCAGCAATCATTGAAAACGGATCACCATTATTTACAGGGAATACCGCCTCGGGTGAATCACAAATTAGAAGATGGCTGCTTGAAAATGATTACCTTGAAGCAATTGTGGCGATGCCTACTGATTTGTTCTACAACACGGGGATCGCTACATACATTTGGATCCTCTCCAAAAATAAGAGCGAAAAAAGACGTGGTAAGGTGCAATTAATTGATGCCACAAGTATCTACACCAAGTTGCGTAAACCATTAGGCAATAAGAAAAACGAGTTTTCACCAGAAAACAGAGCAGAGATTACTAAGCTTTACACTGATTTTGGTGAAAATGAATTCTCTCAAATCCATAAAAACAATGAATTCATTTATCGGGAATATACCGTTATGCAACCACTTCAACGTGATTACGGTATTACCGAAGAACGTATTCAAAATATGCTTCAAACATCCGTTAAAAACTTTTATGATGAAGCTAAAGTTCATGAATTAGAAAACTCAGATGCTAAATTAAGTGCTAAAGATACTAAAAAACTTGCTAAGTACAAAAAGAATCAACCTGTTTATGAGCAAATGATGACTGCATTAAGAGACAACATTTCTGATAAATTATGGATGTCACCAGAAGAATTTGAACCAGTATTACATAGTCTATTAGATGGCATCATTGACAAAAAGCTCTTCAAAAAAGTCATGGATGGTTTATCTCAAATGGATAAAAATGCAGAAATTCAGCATGATCGTAAAGGCAATATTGTTTACGACAAAGAAACAGCTGATACGGAGATTGTTAACATCGATGAGAACATTGATGATTACATGCAAAAAGAAGTACTACCTTTTGTGCCAGATGCTAAGGCTTTCTTTGATGAAGATCTAGGCAAAAAGAAGCCCGTAATTAAGACAGGTGCTGAAATTCCATTCACTAGATACTTCTATAAATATCAAAAACCAGAAGACAGCGAGAAACTAGCAAGCGAAATTAACAAATTAGAGGCAGCTATTTCTGAAGAAATGGATAGCCTATTCAAAATGGAGGATTAGCAAAATGACTAATTCTAAATTAAAGGATTCAAATATTGAATGGTTAGGAAAAATACCAAGTAATTGGAATTTGATTAAAGGTAAGTACTTATTTACTCTGCGAACTACTAAAGGCAATACAAAGCAGGTAGAATTACTATCTCCTACCCAAGAATATGGAGTCATACCTCAAAAGTTATATGAAAAATTAACAGGTATGAGACCAGTTAAGCTCAAAAGTAATACAGACCTTAATCAAATGAAATCAATATATAAGGGAGATTTTTGTATAAGTCTAAGAAGTTTTCAAGGAGGATTTGAATATTCAAATTATGATGGCATAGTATCACCTGCATATCAAGTTTTTTATCCGTCTAAGCAAGTAAATAGGAATTACTTTAAATATTTATTTAAAGACAAATCCTTTATACAGAAACTAAATTCTTATACTATGTCACTTCGAGATGGAAAAAACATAGCCTTTTCAGACTTTGGGAATACTTATTTGCCTTTTCCAGCTTTGGACGAGCAAAACAAAATTGCTGATTTTCTAGATAAAAAAGTATCTCAAATAGATAATCTTTCCAAAAATATTCAGCAAGAAATAACCGACTTAGAAGAATATCGAAAATCAATTATTACTAAAGCTGTTACTACAGGTTTGAACAAAAACATTCAGATGAAAGACAGTAATATTGATTATATTAATAAAATGCCAAATACTTGGCATTTAACCCGATTAAAATACATTTTAACTGAACGTAATCAGCGATCTATTGACGGAAAAGAATTGCTTCTTTCAGTTAGTCAAAAAAAGGGTATTTTACCTGCTTACCAAGTAAAAAGATCTATAAAAGCTAATTCATTAGTAGGATATAAAATTGTTAAACAAAATGATTTAGTATTTAATAAATTAAATCCGGCTCTAGCCCGATTTGGAGTTTCTAATTATAACGGTATCACTAGTCCTGATTTTTCAGTATATTATTCCAATAAAATTAATATACAGTTCTTAAGTTTTCTACTAAAAACTAGCAAATATGTTACAGAATATAAACGACTATGTAGCGGAGTGGGAGAAGGTTATACTCGCTTGTATACTCCTACTTTATATAATATAAAAGTTGCTCTTCCGACCATCAAAGAACAAAATAAAATAGTTAATATATTAAACAAAAAAGACCAAAAAATAAAGAAATTAATGGAAAAGCAAAAACGGCTACTACTTACTTTGACTCAATACAAACAATCACTTATTTATGAATACGTAACTGGCAAAAAACAAGTTTCTAGTAAAGAAAGTGCAAAAGCATGAGAGGCTCTATTAACGAACGTTATGAGTACCAACAATACATTATTCAACAACTGACCGAAAACAATGGCTATCTTGAAAGGGATGCTAAAAAGGACTTTGATCGCTTGCATGCAATGGATCCAGAATTGTTACTGCGCTTTTTAGAATCCACTCAACCTAAAGAAATTGCATCCCTCAGAAAAATGTACGGTGATGATTTACAAGATTTTATTGTTAATAGTGTAAACAAGGCTGCTACTGATAAAAATGGCAGTATGCTTGATCTACTCAAACATGGTATCGACATTGCTAACCATCACTTAACTCTGTTTTATAATAAACCAGCTACTGACTTTAATCCGGAATTGACTAAGAAGTATGAAGGTAACATTTTCTCCGTAATGCAGGAAGTAAATGCTACAGATGATGAACGTGTAGATTTAGTCATTTTTATCAACGGAATTGCCATTATTAGTATCGAACTCAAAAGTAATACTCAGCATCAAGACTATCATGATGCTATTTCACAATTCCGTAAAGATCGTGATCCTAACGCAAGACTCTTCCTATTCAAAGCTGGCTGCTTAGTTAACTTTGCTATGGACTTAAACGAAGTCTACATGACAACTAAGCTAGAAGGTGAAAAAACCTACTTCATGCCTTTTAATCAAGGCAAAGGGAGTGGTGTTGACTCTGGTGCAGGTAATCCTGTTCCAAAAAATGGTGATTTTAGCGTCAGTTATATGTGGAATGACATTCTAACCAAAAACACTTTAACTGAATTAATTGAAAAGTTTATCTTCATTGAAACTAAGAAGAAAACAGATGAACTTACTAACAAAACAGAAACAGTACAACGATTAATCTTTCCAAGATATCACCAGTTAGATGCTATTCGAAAGATTCTTGCTGACTTAAAGATAAATCACACTTCGCAAAATTATCTTATTGAGCACTCTGCTGGATCAGGAAAGACCAACACTATTGCTTGGCTAGCTAGCAGATTAACTTCACTACATGATGACGAAAATAATCAAATATTTGATAACATCATAATCATGACTGATCGTGTCGTAGTTGATCGCCAATTACAGCAAGCAATGAAACGAATTGATATTGCTGACGGTGTAATTCAAACCATGGATGACAGCTGTAACTCTGCAGACTTGGAAAGAGCATTAGCAGGTAATACCAAGGTCATTGTTACAACAATTCAAAAATTTCCATATGTTCTTAATATTATTAAAGACGCGGGCAAGAATGGTCCTAACTTAAAGAATAAAAAATTCGCTGTAATTATTGATGAAGCTCATTCATCAACAGCGGGCAAGAACATGATGGCTGTAACTCAAACTTTATCTGCTGATGAAGAGAAAGAAGATCTTGACTTACAGGATATGTTAACTCAAGAAATTAAAAGTTCTGGTAAACAACCTAACGTCAGCATGTTTGCTTTTACTGCTACACCTAAATCGACAACTTTAAGATTATTCGGTCGACCTGATAAATATGGTGACTATAGGGCTTTTCACTTATACAGCATGAAACAGGCAATTGAAGAAGGATTTATTCTTGACGTATTATCTCACTACATTACTTATAAAACCTTTTATAAGCTAAATAAGAACGTCAAAGAGGATCCTAATTTAAACACTGCAGATGCTAAGCGCCAAATCAATAATTTTATTGACCTAAATGATCCAAATATTCAGCAACGCACTCAGATCATCATCGAACATTTTAAAAATCATGTTGCTAAAGAATTAAAAGGTAATGCCAAAGCAATGGTAATCACTTCTTCTCGAAAAGCAGCAGTTAAGTATCAATTTGCCTTTGAGCAATATATTAAAGAGCACGGATATGATGATATAAAGGCTCTGGTTGCCTTTTCTGGCTCAGTCAAGTTAGATGATAAAGAATATACTGAAGCCTCTATAAATGGCTTCTCTGAGGGTAGAACGCCAAAAGCATTTAACACACCAAATTACAATGTACTAATTGTTGCGAATAAATACCAGGTTGGTTTTGATCAACCGAAATTAACAGCAATGTATGTTATCAAGAAGTTAAGAGGGGTTAATGCTGTTCAAACACTATCTCGCTTAAATCGTGTCTGTCCACCCTACGATAAGACACCCGTTGTACTTGACTTTGCTAATGACTATAAGGATATAGAAGAGGCTTTTCAGCCATACTACACTACTACGTTACTAGCTAATACGGTTAATCCATCTACAATTCATAATCTTGATGAAAAGATTGATGGTTACTACATCATTCGTCCCTTAGATGTAGATGATGTTAATAAATTAATTCATAAGAAAAATATTAATTTTAGAGATAAGCAAAACCTAAACTTTTACTTTGCAAAAACTCAAGAAGAAGTAAATAAATTAGACGCACCTGATCAAGTGGAATTTTTAAAATTATTGAGACACTTTTGTCGTTATTATGAATTTCTACTACAAGTTTCTAGCTTAGAAGATACTGAATTACAAAAGAAATACAACTATATCTCATATCTACTGAAATACATCAATATCAGTAATCCAGGGGATGGATATGACTTAACGGGTAAGTTGAAGGCTGACAACTTCATTCAAAAGAAAGCTGGAGATCACGAGAAGAAGAAACACAAGTCAAATCCAGTCTTAAATTTACCAAATGCAGAAGATATTAATTTTAGTGAACCAACTAAGAAAAAGCTTTCTGAGATTATTAAAGAAATTAACAATAGAACTGGTTCTAACTTCGACTCTGATGTGACAACCAAATCTCTGCTACAAATTAAAGACATCATGATGAAAGATCCACATCTAAAAGAAAGTGCTAAAAACAATACAGAACAAGACTTTGAATTGGCATACTTTGATAAAGTAGATAACGCATTGATTGAGGGTATAAATCAAAACAAAGACTTCTTTACGTATTTGCTTAACACTCCTGAAATCAGAAAAGATGTTATGGGAATCTTTGCTCAAGAAATCTATAAAGCTTTGAGAAAAGAATAAAGTCATCTTATAGGCTGAAGAAAAAGTAATCTCTTCAGCCTATTTACTTGAGTCAACTACCCTAGACTGAAGTCTAGGGCTTAGTGGCTCGTTAGCTTGCGCTAA
>OLPK01000850.1_pt1 | contig 25539 bp, 27 predicted proteins | sample 1672261 | NCBI WGS metagenome assembly OLPK01 (sample SAMEA3136665, study PRJEB25190) | human gut metagenome
TGCCAGATCATGAATCCGTCGATTCATAATCCAACACTAGGTTAGTATGTTTTCTCTATTTAATTATTTCTCTTTTTGCGGTCTACGCCAACAAATGAAGCCAAACCAGCAAATGCGAGAGCGATTAAGCCAAATGCGGCAGCATCTGATTACTTCTCGCCAGTTTGTGGCAAAGTGTTTACTTTGGTGCCATTCATAGTATCGACATTAGCACCGACAGTTGTGTTGTCGACCAAACCTGCTGGCTTTCCACTAGTTTGATCGATTACTTCTGACTTTGCTTGGCTTGTTTAGTTTGCTTAGTCTTATTGGACTTGGTTGGGCTCTTCTTAGTAGACTTCTTTGAAGGATTCTTCTTTTGAGTAGTGTAATTGTTAGTAGTAACTTGCTTATTCTGCTCATGCACATCACTTGCACTAGTATCATTAGAACTTGCATCCCCAACACTGGTTGATTGAGTTTCTTTGGCAGTCTCATCTTTATTCAATTGAACAGTTTCTTCTTTCTGTTCACTTTCCTGTCCAGTGGTATCTACTTGAACTGTTTGACCGGCTCCGAATAAGAACGTAGTGTCTAGCAATACACTAGCAGCACAGATAGTTAACTTACGAATAGTATAACATTGTCTTTTATTTGCTGTACCAAATATTAATTTTTTAGAATTTTTATTCATGACCAGTACTCCTTTTAAATACTCTGATATTTTCTTCCGTCTTCAAAACAACGTAGATAAGCAAAAAGGAACTAGTCTTCTCAACTAGTTCCTTTTACTTTATCTTCCCATTTCCTACTTTAAAGCATCAGTCGCAAATGATCTATTCTCAAGTGCAGTAAGAAGTGCATCCGCAGTATCAAGTGCAGTAAGAAGTGGTACATTTTGCTGAATAGCCATCTGTCTGATAATAAAGCCATCAGAGTTCTTCTCAATATCATGACCCATCGTGTTGATTACCAAGTCGATCTTATCATCCCTCAATTCATTCAAGATGTTATCATCCGCATTTTCATCTTCATGAACCTTAGTTACCAAGTCAACGTGTAAGTCATGCTTCTTCAAGAAGTCTGCCGTACCCTTCGTCGCAAAGATTCGGTAACCGATTCTGGCGAATCTCTTCGCAATTGGCAAGATCTTTTCCTTATCTCTATCTTCGATTGTGAGCAAGACGTTACCATTTTCTGGCAATTGCATCTTAGCTCCGGCAAAGGCTTTGTACAATGCCTTGGCAAAGGTATGGTCACTACCCATTACCTCACCAGTTGATTTCATTTCTGGTCCTAAGTATGAGTCAACATCAGCTAACTTACTGAAACTGAAGACTGGTGCCTTAACTGAAATCATGTCAGGTTCTGGTGCCAAACCGTCGCTGTAGCCTTGTTCAGCCAAACTTTCACCCATAATTACGCATGTAGCCACTTGAGCCATTTCGATACCCGTAATCTTGCTCAAGAATGGGACAGTTCTACTTGCACGTGGGTTTACTTCGATGACATAAACTTCACCGTCACGCACGATGAACTGAATATTCATGATGCCGACACAGTGCAAGGTCAAAGCTAACTTTCTCGTGACGTCGGTAATCTTTTCCTTAACTTCTTCAGTAAAGGTTTGTGGTGGGTAAACAGCCATTGAGTCACCTGAGTGAACCCCAGCGTGTTCGATGTGTTCCATAATACCAGGTAAAAGAACATCCTTGCCGTCACAGATCGCATCGACATCACATTCACGACCATCCAAGTAATCATCAACCAAGATTGGGTGATCTGCCGCAATATCAACGTGGTCTTGCAAGTATTCTTCCAATTCGTCCTTGTTGTAGACAATCTCCATTGCCTTACCACCCAAGACGTAACTTGGACGAACCAAGACTGGGTAACCTAATTTATCTGCTGCTTCAAGCACGCCTTCGTGAGTCGTTGCAGTTAAGCCCTTTGGTTGGTTAAGTTGCAAATTCTTGATAATTTCATCAAAGAGTTCACGGTCTTCTGCACGGTTAACATCCTTAACCTTAGTACCCAAAATCTTTACACCGTGCTTTTCAAGACCAGCTGCCAAGTTAATTGAAGTTTGGCCACCGAATTGGACAATTGCACCTACTGGCTTTTCCAAATCGCAGACGTTTAAAACATCTTCAAGGGTCAATGGTTCAAAGTAAAGCTTGTCAGAAACCGAGAAGTCAGTTGAAACAGTTTCTGGGTTTGAGTTAATGACGATTGCTTCATACCCCATCTTTTGCAAGGCCTTAACACAGTGCACAGTTGCGTAGTCGAATTCGACACCTTGACCAATTCTGATTGGGCCTGAACCAATTACAACCACTGATTTCTTACCTGACTTATGTGATTCGTTTTCTGTATCATAAGTTGAGTAGAAGTATGGCGTCTTTGATTCAAATTCGGCTGCACAGGTATCAACCATCTTGTAAACTGGTATGATGCCGTTGGCTTTTCTAAAGTTTCTTACTTCATCTTCGCTTTCACACCATAAATGAGCAATTGTTGGATCGCTGAAGCCATATTTCTTAGCAAGGCGCAATGTGTCGACATCGTACTTGTTTTCTTCAAGTGTCTTCTCCATTTCGACCATGTGCTTGACGATATCCAAGAAGTAGAAGTTGATCTTAGTTAATTCATGCACATCTTCTAAGCTGTACCCACGTCTGAATGCTTCTGCTAAGTAGAATAAGCGATCGTCTTGCGCCTTAACTAATTTTTGTTCAAGCTTATCATCGCTAGCTTCATGAGCTTCTTCAGAATAAAGATCCCTTTCATCGATTTCAAGTGATCTGACAGCCTTTTGCATTGCTTCTTCTGCAGTTCTACCGATCGCCATAACCTCACCGGTAGCCTTCATTTGCGTACCTAAAACTCTGTCCGCCTTAGGGAACTTATCGAATGGCCAGCGTGGAAGCTTGCAGACAACGTAGTCAAGAGCTGGTTCAAATTCGGCATAAGTCGTACCAGTTACTGGGTTCTTGATTTCATCCAAAGTCATGCCCACCGCAATCTTAGCGGCCATCTTGGCAATTGGATAACCAGTAGCCTTTGAAGCCAAGGCACTTGATCTAGAAACTCTTGGGTTAACTTCGATAACGTCGTAGTTAAAGCTGGTTGGATCAAGGGCAAGCTGTACGTTACATCCCCCTTCGATCTTAAGTGCTCTAATCAAACGCAGTGAACAGTCACGCAGCATTTGGTATTCCTTGTCTGACAAGGTTTGACTTGGTGAGAAAACGATTGAGTCACCGGTGTGGATACCAACTGGATCGAAGTTTTCCATACAGCAGACGATCATCGCATTATCGTCGTGGTCGCGCATTACTTCGAATTCGATTTCCTTGTAACCAGCAATGGATTTTTCAATCAAACATTCAGTTACGGGTGAAAGTTCCAAACCATTTTTGGCAATTTCAGCTAATTCTTCACGGTTGTGGCAGATACCACCACCGGTACCACCCATTGTGAAGGCAGGACGTACGATGATTGGATAGCCGATTTCATCACCAAAGGCCAAAGCATCTTCAACTGTATTAACCGTCTTGGATGGTGGCACAGGTTCGCCCAACTTTTTACATAATTCCTTGAACTTTTCACGGTCTTCAGCTTGTTCGATTGAATCAAGCTTAGTACCCAAAAGTTCAATGTGCAGTTCATCCAAGATACCAGTCTTTGCAAGAGCCAAAGCCATGTTCAAACCTACTTGGCCACCCAAGGTTGGCAAGATGGCATCTGGATATTCTTGACGAATGATTCTTGAAATTGATTCAACGGTCAAAGGTTCAATGTAGACCTTGTCAGCAATTGTCGTATCGGTCATGATGGTTGCTGGGTTGGAATTAACCAACACAACTTCGTAACCTTCTTCGCGAAGAGCTAAACAAGCCTGAGTACCAGAATAGTCAAATTCTGCAGCCTGACCAATAATAATTGGACCAGAACCAATCACCATAATCTTATGAATATCTTTTCTCTTAGGCATGACGCTCTTCTTCCTTTCTTTGATCAATCATTGACATAAAGTCATCAAATAGTGAAACCTCATCGTGTGGTCCTGGAGTTGCATCTGGGTGGAACTGGACTGAGAAGGCTGGGTACTTCTTATGACGCAATCCTTCAACAGTGCCATCGTTTACTTCAACGTGGGTAATCATCAAGTTATCTTTATCAACTGAATCTGCATCTACAGCGTAGCCGTGGTTTTGTGAAGTAAAACCGATGTTGCCAGTAGCAATTTCACGGACTGGGTGGTTAAAACCACGGTGGCCGAACTTCATCTTGTGGGTCTTAGCACCGTTGGCTAAAGCAAAGACTTGGTGTCCCATACAAATACCCATCAATGGTACATACTTTTCAACTTCACGAACCATGTCTGTAGCACCATTTGCGGCCATTTCTTCTGGGTCACCAGGGCCGTTTGAAAGAAGGACACCATCTGGATGAAGGTTTAACACTTCTTCAGCGGTTGCGGTATATGGCAAAACAATACAGTTGCAGTCACGCTCGGCGAGTTCACGCAAGATACTGTGCTTGATCCCGAAGTCGATAACCACAATGTTGCGCTTTGAACCGGGAACTGGGTATGGACTCTTAGTTGAGACGCAGCTGATCACGCCTTGAGTTACATTTTCAGTTTGTAAAATCTTGGCAATCTTGTCTGCATCTTCCTTTGAATCTGCGATCTTACCTCTTAAAGTACCGTGGACACGAAGCTTTTTAACTAAGGCACGGGTATCAATTCCTTGAATGCCTGGGATATCCAAATGCTCTAAGAACTTAGGCAAAGTCGTTTGCATTCTCCAGTTGTCCGGATGGCGGGCAACTTGGTGGCAAATCACGCCCTTGATCTTTGGTTCAAGTGATTCATAGTCAGCTAAAGTAATCCCGTAGTTACCAATCAATGGGTTAGTGAAAACCAAGATTTGATCTGCGTAACTTTGATCAGTGATTGCTTCTTGATAACCGGTCATCCCTGTTGTGAAAACAACTTCACCGGTTGTTTCGCGATCGGCGCCGAAGCCTTCACCGGCATAGATACTGCCGTCTTCTAAAATTAAATAGCGCATTGACATTTACTCTGCTCCTTCCTGGTAGACAACTTTACCGTCAACCATTGTCATCACTGTTGAACCATAAACCTTGTGGCCGGTAAATGGTGTATTGACACCCTTAGACTTAAAGTCTGCTTCCTTGATTTCTTTTTCATGCTCAAGATCAAAGATAGCAATATCAGCAGGCCTTCCTGGTTCGAGCACACCGGCGTTTTTAAGGCCGAAGGTCTTAGCTGGCTTATCGCTGAGCCATGATAATAATTGTTCAAGCGTAAAGACTTTTTCGTTTTTTACAAACTTGGTGTACAAGGTACTAAAAGCTGTTTCGCTGCCTGTGATTCCAAATGCGGCACCTTTCATCCCGCCTTGCTTTTCTTTCTTAGCGTGAGGCGCATGGTCAGTGGCAATCAAATCAATTGTGCCATCAAGTAACCCAACTAACAAAGCTGCTTGATCTTCCTTATTTCTCAAAGGTGGATTCATCTTGTAGTAGCCGTTGTCCTTTGGAATATCGTCATCAGTTAACAAAATATGGTGCGGTGCGACTTCACAAGTGACGTTGATGCCGCGGGCCTTTGCCATACGGACCAGTTCAACGCTCGTTTTAGTTGAAACGTGGCAGATGTGGTAGTGCACGCCAGTCTTTTGCGCTAAGAGCAAGTCACGCGCAATCTGCGTAGTTTCCGCAAGCTCAGTAACAGGTGGCAAGTTCAACCTTTCTGCGGTTTTTCCGGCGTTGACGATGCCGTGATCAAACAATGAATCATCTTGAGCATGAGTTGCGACAATCAAGTTGTTTTCCTTAGCTTTTTGCATAGCCAGGTACATAGTTTGGGCGGTTTGCACGCCGTGGCCGTCATTACTTAAGGCAAAAGCACCAGCTTTTTTCAAAGCGGCATAATCAGGAATGACATCAGTTGTTTCATCATTAGTGATTGGACCGTATTGGAAGACGTGAACGATGCCCTTCTTCTTGTTTTCCTCAACCATCTTTTCCATTAATTCTGGTGTGTTAGGTACAGGAGTGACATTTGGCATGGCACCGACTGTGGTAAAACCACCGCGGGCTGCAGCTTCGCTACCTGTCCTAATATCTTCCTTATAAGTTTGACCAGGGTCGCGGTAGTGAACGTGGACATCAACTAAGCCGGGGCTGACTAACTTACCTTTAGCATCAATTACTTTGTCACCTGTTAAATCAGTACCGATTGCTTTAATTTTTTGACCGTCAATTAAAACATCTGCTTTAACTAAGCGACCATTTTGATAAGCGGTACCGTTCTTAATTACTGTTGTCATTATTCGAGACCTCCGAGCTTTCTTCCGCGTAATACTGCTTCAATCATGACCATTCTCATGAAGACGCCGTTTTGCATTTGACGGACAAACATACACTTGTCGCTTTCGACCAAGTCACCGCTAAGTTCAACGTCGTGGTTAATTGGACCTGGGTGCATGATGATTGTATCTGGCTTTAATTCATTGTAACGTTTGTGGTTGATGCCATATTTTTCATGGTATGCTTTTGCATCAAATTTCTTTTCATTAGGATCACCTGCATGACGTTCATGTTGTACTCTAAGCAGCATCATGACATCCATGTCAGGGATCAACTTGTCTAATTCTTCATACTTACCGTATTTATCAAATTCCTTTGAATACCAGTAGCTTGGACCTGAGAAGTAGACTTCTGCGCCTAATCTGGTAAGCAGTTCCATGTCACTTTTTGCGACTCTTGAGTTAGTGATGTCGCCGACGATGGCTACTTTTAAGCCTTTGAAGTGGCCGAAGTGTTCGTGGATGGTCATCATGTCGAGCATACATTGACTAGGGTGTTGACCACTACCATCACCTGCGTTGATCACACCGATGTTTAAGTGTTGGTGATCTTTTAAGTTAATCAAATCGTTGTAGTACTCATTTTGTGAGTGGCGGATCACTTCAAGATCAACACCTAAGGCATTCATGATGAGTGAAGTGTCGTATAAAGTTTCACCTTTATTAACTGATGAGTGAGCTGGATCAAATGGGATAACTGTTAATCCCAACTTTCTTTCAGCCATTTCAAAACTCGTATGTGTTCTGCTTGAGTCTTCAAAGAACATGTTGGTCACGTATACCGGCTTGGTTAAGCGAGGCGTTGCACCGCCTTTTTTGAAGTATTCTGCTCGCTTGATCAAAGCCTCTACTTCATCAACATGCAAATTTTCAACACTAACAAAATGTGGTAAACTGACAAGATTTAAATTTTCCATTTTCGATTCTTTCTATCAAAAAAAGCCTGAAGCATTTAATTGCTCCAGGCTTTTTCTTCGCACTTTTGTATGCGAAAAACTAAGCAACCCTTCTGGCCCTCTCTGGAGTCAATTAAATGGTTGAATTATTTACTTTTTCTATTTTTTATTTTGGCAAAGCCTTCAGTTCAACTGAATCCTTGCCGTCCTTTTCAACTACATTAACAGCGACTTGTTCGTCGGCAGAAGTTGGAATGTTTTTACCAACAAAGTCTGCACGGATTGGCAATTCACGGTGACCACGGTCAACCAAAACTGCCACTCTGATCGAACTTGGTCGACCAACGTGCATCAAGGCATCCATCGCAGCTCTAATTGTTCGACCGGTGTAGATAACATCGTCGATCAAGACAACGTGCTTGTCATCGATGTCGACACTAACTTGATCAGAGTTAACAACTGGATCTTGCTTCAAGGATGCATCATGACGGTCATCACGGTAAAGGGTGATGTCAAGTTCACCGACCGGAACATCAACGCCTTCAAGTTTTTGAATTCTGTCATGGATGCGGTCAGCTAGGTAAACACCACGTGTCTTGATCCCAACTAATACTAGATCATCGGTACCCTTATTTTGTTCGATGATTTCGTAAGTAATACGCGTTAGCGCACGCTTCATTGCAAGCGCATCCTGAATTTCTTTTGCCAATTTAACAGCCTCCTAATTTTTGCCCATGAAAAAAGCTCCCAGTCTTCTCTGAGACTAGGAGCTTTCTGTAAAGTCGAAACTTAATTTAAGCCTGCCTTGCTAGCCTCACGGGACTAATTTTAAAGGACATTCATTGCTTTAAAGTTACTGTAAATGACAGCGTTTGTCAAGGAATTAATTGAATTTAACTTGACCGACTAAATCGTTGATATCGTCAACGCCTAATTTTTTAAGTTCGACTGGCAAACTATCTGCAATATGCTTGGAGGCGATGCTGTCGTGGAAATGAGCAGTCCCTACGGCAACAGCACTGGCACCGGCAAGCATGAATTTGACGACGTCTTCGGCTGAACTAATGCCGCCCATACCGATGATTGGTAAGTTCACACTTTGGTGAACTTGGGCAATCATGCGCAGAGCAACTGGTTTAACAGCTTCACCGGAGAGACCACCCATGTTGTGACCAAGCACTGGCTTTCTCGTTTTCACATCAATGTCCATACCAAGCAAAGTGTTGATCATGGAAAGACCATCAGCACCGCCCTTTTCGGCAGCTTTGGCGATAGTAACTACATCAGTGACGTTTGGTGTTAGTTTAACGTAGATTGGAACGTTGACCACGTTTTTGATTTTCTGGGTTAACTCTTCAACGACGTCAGGATGCACACCAAAGCTCATACCGCCGCGATCAACGTTAGGACAAGAAACGTTGATTTCGAGTGCATTAACTAAACCTGAGTCAGACAACTTCTTAGCGACTTCAACGTAGTCGTCTTCGCTATCGCCACCCACACTAGCCATAATTGGCAGGTCTGGATATTGTTTTCTAAGTGGAACAAGTTTCTCACTAATTACTACGTCAACACCTGGGTTAGTTAAACCAACTGAGTTTAAAACGCCGTCGTCTAAAACAGCGATCTGTGGTTGCGGATTACCGGTTGTCGCATGTGGCGTCGTGGTCTTGATCACCATCGCACCCAATTCGTTTAAATCGAACTTCTTAGCTGCTGGCACATCACCAAAGCCAAAGGTACCACTTGCTGGCATCACTGGGTTCTTCAAATCTAATCCTGGTAAACTTACGCGTGTATTTGTCATAATTTTCCTCCAAAAATGAATGCTCACGGACATTCGCTTATTTTTTAGAACAGATTGTACACGCCTTTTTCATTTTTTCAAAGTCCAAAATTTTATTTGTATTTTATTTTCGATGGTGTTAAACTTCGTTTTGATCAAACTTTAAACGGTACAGAGAGACCGCAAGTTCAAAATATTGACTTAAATTATCTGGGGAAAGTCTATACCTGGTGTCTCTCTGCGCCACGTATAGACTTTTTTTGTGGAGGAAAAAAATGAGTAGACCTGTAATTGTTGCCCTTGATTTGGACAATGAAGAAAAATTACACGAAATTCTGGCAAAACTTGGCAAACCGGAAAACGTCTTTATCAAAGTCGGCATGGAATTGTTTTACAACGCCGGCATTGGCGTAGTTAAAGAATTAACCGATCAAGGCTACAAGATCTTCTTAGACCTTAAGATGCATGATATTCCAAACACTGTTTATAACGGTGCTAAGGCTTTGGCAAAACTCGGCATTACCTTTACTACGGTGCATGCACTTGGCGGCAGTCAAATGATCAAGGCCGCTAAAGACGGTTTAATCGCTGGCACACCCGCTGGCAAGAGCGTACCTAAGCTTTTGGCTGTCACTGAATTGACTTCAATTTCAGACGATGTTTTAGCCCACGAACAAAACTGTTCTTTACCAATGGACAAACAAGTACTCAGCCTGGCCAAGATGGCAAAAGCTGCTGGTGCAGACGGCGTTATCTGTTCACCACTTGAAGTCAAAGAATTGCACGAAGCAATCGGCGACGATTTCTTATATGTCACTCCTGGCATTCGTCCAAAGGGCAACGCTAAAGATGACCAATCAAGAGTTGCAACACCAGCCGATGCTAAGGAATGGGGTTCAAGTGCCATCGTTGTTGGCCGTCCTATCACTTTAGCCAGTGATCCAGAAGCTGCTTATGAAGCAATCAAGAAGGAGTTTAATTAAAATGCATAAAGATCAAATTATTTCTCAACTTATCCAAGAAAAAATCATCACTATCTCACCTGACAAACCATTTACCTATGCAAGTGGGATGCTTTCACCAATCTACACTGACTTGCGTTTGACTGTTTCTTACCCAGAATTACGCGACATGATTGCCAGTGACTTAGCTAACTTAATTGCAAAAGAATTTCCTGAAGCAACCATTATCGGTGGTGTCGCTACTGCCGGTATCCCTCACGCAGCTTGGGTTGCTGACAAGCTTCATTTGCCAATGATCTACGTTCGTCCAAAACCAAAGGATCATGGCAAGGGTCGTCAAATCGAAGGTTGCTTTTCAAAAGACGACAAGATCGTTTTAATTGACGACTTAATCACTACTGGTGGCTCAGTTTTGAACGCTGTTAAGGCAACTGAAAAAGACGGTGGCAACGTAATCGGCGTATCTTCAATCTTCACCTACTACTTGCCAGACGCCAAGGAAAACTTTGCTAAGAGCGGCGTTAAGTATGCTCCACTTCTTTCCTACCCAGAACTTCTCAAGAAGGAAAACGAATCAGGCCATATCTCAAGCGAACAATACGATGTCTTGAAGACCTGGCACGAGGATCCATGGGCATGGGGCAAGAAATTTGAAAAGCAATAAATAATTACCCGTTGCTAACCAGACATCAATGAAATAACCGTTAAACAGCCAGAGATTTATCCAGCGAGTAATCTCATGATTAAGCTTGCTAGGATTTTTACGCTTAAATTGAACGTAAAAATTTAAACCAATGACTAAGCATAAGAATACTAACTGAAAAATATTACCTGCAGTGTGTCCTCGCTTAGGAATCATTTCTAAAATTGTTACGATTAGTGCAAAAATCATTTGCACGTTAAAGATCTGTTGCCAGCGTTTGCGCGGCAAAATCACCTCATTCATATTTTCCCCTCCAATTCATGATTTTTAATTATATTATTTTTTTATTGCCAAGAACAATGTCGTATGATTTAATTTTAATATACATATAGGGAGTAACCGACAAATAATTGTATTTACGGCGTCATATCACGAAAGCAATTTCCGCTGTAAATTTAAATGGTGAGACTATGCATAAACTTTTTTAAGTTTGGGCATGGTCTCTTTTTTTGTCTAGACACTCCCAATTCTGGAGGATTATATGAAACAGTATTATTTACAGACCAAGGACGAGGTTTTAAAAGAGTTTAAAACCGGCAGCGATGGTTTATCGACTAAGCAGGCTGAAGAAAACTTAGCCAAATACGGTAAAAACGCCTTAGTTGAAGGCAAAAAGAAAACGGCCTTTCAAGTTTTCTTAGAGCAGTTTAAAGATTTGATGGTCATCATCTTGATCATCGCCGCAGTTATTTCTGCCTTTACTGGTGATTTAGAAAGTACGCTGGTTATCATTGCCGTACTGATCTTAAACGCAATTTTAGGAACGGTGCAGCACGTTAAAGCAGAAAAATCGCTTGAATCGCTCAAGTCGCTGTCCTCACCTAGTGCCAAAGTTCTGCGCAATGGTGAAAAGATCGAAATCGATTCAAAAGACGTTGTACCTGGCGACATCATGCTTTTGGAAGCCGGCGACATGGTTACTGCCGATGGACGAATTTTGGATAACTATTCTCTGCAAGTTAACGAAAGTTCTTTAACCGGTGAATCAACCAATATCGATAAGGCCGACGTTGACTTCGATCATGAAATCCCATTGGGTGACCGTCTCAACATGGTTTACTCAAGTTCACTGGTTACTTACGGCCGCGCTAATGTGTTAGTTACCGGCACGGGGATGAACACCGAGATCGGTAAGATCGCTTCCTTGATGAATGAAACTAAGGAACGTCGTACCCCACTTCAAGTCTCACTTGATAAGTTCTCATCCAAACTGGCCACGGCAATTTTGATCATTTGTGCCATCGTACTTGGCTTGCAAATCTGGCGCGGTCAACCGATTATGGATGCACTTCTTTTTGCAGTTGCCTTAGCTGTTGCCGCAATTCCTGAAGCCTTGAGTTCAATCGTAACCATCGTGCAAGCTATGGGTACACAAAAGATGGCCAAAGAAAATGCCATTATCAAGAACTTGGCTGCCGTTGAATCTTTAGGTTCCGTTTCCGTTATTTGTTCCGATAAAACCGGTACTCTAACCCAAAACAAGATGACCGTTGAAGACATCTACATTGGTGGCGAAGTCTTAAAGCCTGATCAACTAGACTTAGGCAATCAATTACACCGCTACCTTTTATACGACGCAGTATTAAACAACGACTCAAGCTTAAAAGACGGCAAGAGCATCGGTGACCCAACCGAATCAGCCTTACTTGAAATGTACCGCAAGGTGCCCGGCATTGACCTTGGCAATAACCAACTTGGTTTATCTGAAAATGACTTGCGTGGTCTTTTAACTCGTCAACAAGAAGTGCCATTTGACTCTGACCGTAAGTTGATGAGTACCAAGCACTTGATTCACACTGTACCTACTATCTTCGTTAAGGGTGCCATTGACGTCCTGCTCGACCGCTGTGACAACATCCGCATCGGCGATGAAGTCCGTCCAATGACCGACGAAGACAGGAAGAAAATTTTAGCGCAAAACGAACACTTCTCAGAAAATGGTTTGCGTGTTTTAACCTTTGCCTACAAGGAAAAAGACGAAGATCTTACTCCTGAGACAGAACACGGCTTTACCTTCATTGGTTTGGTTTCCGAAATGGACCCACCTCGTGAAGAAAGTATTGAAGCTGTTGCCCGTGCTAAAAAAGCCGGTATCCGTACTGTCATGATCACTGGTGACCACAAGGTTACTGCCGTTGCCATTGCCAAAAAGATCGGTATCTTTAGCGATGGCGACATTGCCGTTACTGGTCTCGAACTTGATAAGATGAGCGACGAAGAACTTGAACAAAAGATTGAAAAGATCGCCGTTTATGCCCGTGTATCGCCAGAAAACAAAATCCACATCGTTAACGCATGGCAAAAGAAAGACAAGATTGTTTCTATGACTGGTGATGGTGTCAACGACGCCCCTGCCTTGAAGAAAGCCGACATTGGTGTTGCTATGGGAATCACCGGTACCGAAGTATCAAAAGATGCAGCCAGCATGATCTTGGCCGATGACAACTTCGCTACAATAATCAAGGCTGTTGCCAATGGTCGGACCGTTTTTGAAAATATTAAGAACGCAATTATGTATCTTCTTTCAGGTAACTTATCTGCAATCATCACTGTCCTTTTTGCCTCAATTGGTGGCTTTCCAGTGCCATTTATCGCAGTTCAGCTTTTGTTCATCAACTTGGTAACCGACTCCCTTCCAGCTTTGGCAATCGGAATGGAACCTGGTGCACCAGACATTCTTGATAGAAAACCACGTGATCCTAAAGTCGGCATCCTTGATAAGAGCTTAATAACCAAAGTAACTCTTCAGGGGATCATTATCTCAGTTGGCGTTATCGCTGCCTTCATGATTGGTCGTCAAACTAGTGCCGCTGTCGCATGTACCATGGCCTTCTCAACTTTGACTTTTGCTCGTTTGCTTCATGGTTTCAACTGCCGTTCACAGCACAGCATTTTCAAGATTGGCTTTAAGAACAACTGGTACAGCTTGGCTGCCTTTGCAGTTGGTACATTATTATTAGCTTTAATTTTATTTGTACCAGGTCTTCACAGTTTGTTCGCTGTAACTCCATTGACTAACACCCAACTTCTTTGGATTATCGGGTTAGCATTAATGCCTACTATCATCATTCAAATTGTTAAAGTAGTTCAAGAAAATAGATAATTTTTATTCAATATCACATGCAAACAGCCCTGAACAAGGGCTGTTTGCATGTGATAAGATAAAGTTGTACTAAACTTCAGCAATAAGGAAATGATTATGATAAAAACTGCAAAACAAATTTTAAGAAAACCGTTTTCCAGTGACATGTCTTATCACCTGTACCGGGCGATTCTTGTAGGCATCATCACCGGTCTAATCGTAAGCGTCTTTCGCTGGGTAATTGACCATACGATGCAGATCCTCAACTTTATTTACCCGAAGATGGCGGCACAACCAATGTGGCTTGTGCCCTATGTTATCTTGATGATCGTTATCTGCCTTGTACTAGGTCACATCACTAAACCATATTTGAATCAATTAGTCGGTTCTGGTGTACCGCAAATTGAAGCTGTTTTCTTAGGTGAAAACAAGATGCCATGGTGGTCAATCTTATGGCGTAAATTTGTTGGTGGTCTGCTGGCAATCTGCCCTGGCCTAATGCTGGGACGTGAAGGTCCATGTATTGAAATGGGTGCCATGGTTGGGCAAGGGTTAGCCGAAAGCATCTTTGAATCAGACAAAGATCAAATTAAGGAACTGCAAGAATGTGGTGTTGCGGCAGGACTTGCGGCTGCCTTTAGTGCACCAATTGCCGGCGCAATGTTCTTAGTTGAAGAAATCTCCTTCAGCTTTAAACCCAAAAAGGTGGTCTCAATTTTAGCCGCCAGCTTCTCAGCTGACTTCATGACTATTCTGTTCTTCGGTAACAAGCCATGTTTATACTTGCCAGTTCGCGGCTACTTCCCAATCAATGCCTACTGGACTTTGCCAATTATCGGTATTGTATTAGGACTTTTAGCTTACGGCTACCAATATACATTGCTTAGCTTGAAGCCCATCTTCAGTAAACTTAAGAAGATTCCTGCTTACTACCACAGCATTATTCCTTTGATCTCGATTATTCCAGTTGGTCTTTGGAATTCTCACCTGCTCGGTGGTTCACACGTTTTGATCACTGATTTGTCCAACCATAAGCTCGACACACAATTACTGCTTGGACCATGGAGTTTGGTAATTATCCCTATCATTCTCTTCGTCATTCGTTTTGTCTTCTCAATGCTATCTTATGGTTCATCAGTGCCTGGCGGTATCTTCATGCCGATCCTGGTTTTAGGTGCGATCTTAGGCATGATCTGTGCCAACGTCATGATTAAATTAGGCATCATTCCGTCAATGTGCTTCGTTCACATCTTGGTTATTTCAATGGCCGCCTACTTTGGCGCGATCGAAAAAGCACCCTTTACTGCGATCATGCTGTTAACCGAAATGGTCGGTACTGTCCAACAAGTCTTGCCATTAATCATCGTTACATTTATTTCTTACTACGTACTCGACTTGCTTGGCGGCAAGCCAATTTACGAGGCCTTACGCTTGCAAATGGGTTACAAATAGTTAGATAATGCAAAAAATTAAATAGAAAGCCGATGTATCAATGAATGCTTGGAACGATACTAAAGCCATCAACTTTAAGCAAGTTACTGATTATCGCAAAGCCAACATCATTGTGAACGCTGGTAACTACAACAACACTGGTTGGGCTGGTATCACACAACTGCCTGCTGTACCACGTGGCTACCTCTACGGTTCAATCATTTCACTTAACAACTTCTTCTTGGATCAAGTAAATCCAGAAATTGCATTGTCTGTGCTGAACACGAATTGGGTCACGCTATTGGTTTGGAGCACAACGACAGTCAACCATCAGTTATGAATTCTGCAATTACTGATCAACGTGCTTACACCATCCAACAATGTGATATCGATGCTGTTAAAGCTCTTTATAACGAAAAGTAAAAAAGCCGCATAATTGTTACTTCTTGTAGCAATTATGGGCTTTTTATTTTCTACATATTTAATTCGTAAGCCAAGCGGTCTGGATCAACTTCATCATCGACTTGGATAATACCACGATATTCAAAACCGTTGCCGGTTGCTAGCTTTTGCATTGGCTTATTCAAACGGTGGGTATCAACACGGAAGTTTCTGACACCGGTCGCATATTCCAAACTGATGATATCTGACATGAAGATCCTACTTAAGCCTTGACCTTGATAATTTGAACTCAAGCAAATGCGGTGAATCGTTGTATAAGGATCATCGTTGTCGCTCCAGCTGCCACCTTCAATTTTCAGATAATGGGGATCTACACCAGTAATTGCGGCAGTGTAGCCAGCCACCTTATCGCCAACTACTAAGACATATCCATCGCCATTCTTAATATCATCTAAAATTGATTCTTCATTTGGATAGCCATTTTGCCATTGCGTGCTGCCTGACTTTTTCAAAAATATCTTGGCATCCCCAATAATAGCCATAATCTCAGCCAAGTCATCTTTAGTTGCTAATCTTGTGTACTTTTGCATTCTGATCCCTTTCCTACAAATAAAAACGAATTTGCCACAATGGCAAATTCGTATTTTTTATGGATTTATTTTTTTATATAAGGCTTAATGATGTCAAGCAGTTCTTTCAAAGCTACCCAATCTGACATCTCTTGCACTGAGAAAGGCTTGCCAGGTTCTGCAGGTGTACCATTGTCCAAGAACAAGTAAGCATATCCTTTAAAGATATCGATGTTTACGCCGAAACTATTTGCACTTGTGTTAGTTTGACGCAACATCAATGCTGGATAACCTAACTTATCCTTTAAGTGGTGATATACACTCCAATTTTCTGATTCTTTGACGCCCTGTTCAATCTTTTGAACAATTTCTTTATCTTCCATCGTTCTCTTCCTTTTCTTTCTACGCCAAAAATATATATTTACTACTATATTAATGATACCATTCTTATCAACTAATAACCGACTTTAGGGGTTACTTTTTATTAAAATAAGCTAGTCATGTATTCGCTTACCGCACGCTGTTGCATTTCTTGCCAATTATTAAATTTCGTCTCTTTTTTGACAAAATCGTCGATTACTTTGTCATCAATCTTTTCGATCTCTTGGAAGTCCTTCAAGCCAAGTTCTCTTACAAACACATCAATCGTAGCAAAGCTGGTATTCTTTTGCATGAACATTGGACTGAACAAGTCTTGATAAGATACTGCTTGCTGGTCGCCGCGTTCTTCAGCAACCTTCTCTAAATTTTGCTTCAATTTGTCTTTTTCGTTAGTCATAATTTATCCTTCTCTAAAAACGATCTTTATTATGCTACTAAATTATACTGAAAATGTATAAGAATAAAAAATTTTTATTTTAGTTAGATTTCAGTAATTACGATTACTCTATTTCTCAAAATATTGAAAATCATCGCAATCTTTACTTATCAATTTCCCATTATCCGTTATAATGAGAAACGAAAATTATAATACATTAGGGGATCTTACAATGGAGAATCGTTACAAGAGCGTCTTTGACATCATCGGACCTGTCATGGTCGGACCGTCAAGCTCACACACTGCCGGTGCCGTAGCCATTGGCCGTGAAGGAAACCGCTTGTTCGGCGGCGTACCTAAAAAAGTTACTGTTCATTATTATGGCTCTTTTGCGCAAACGCACCGCGGACATGGTACTGACTATGCCATCGCTGCAGGAATCTTGGGCTTTACTACAGAGGATTTGCGTGTGCCGCGAGCACCTGAGATTGCGCGCCAACGCGGAATCGATATTCGCTTTGTTGAAGAAGAAGGCCAAAGCCCCATCGGCCACCCTAACACTGCGATTTTAGACATGTCAGATGGTGAAAAGAAGGCCCAATTATCAGGCTGCTCTATCGGTGGCGGTGCCATCGAAGTGCGCGAGATCGTCTTACACGGCATCAACATCAAGCCAGCTGGTTCTCTACCAATCGTGATCTTAGTTGATTTTGAGAGAAAACTTAATCACGAGAGATCCTTATCTGACTTTTTGAAACTCAAGGCCCCTTTTAAGGAAAAAAGAATCTACAAGTCGCACGCTTGTTACATCTATGAGTACGATATCCAAAATTACTTCAAACCAGCCTTAACTGGTGAATTACGGAAGAAATATCCTCACATCATTTGTTTATAGATAGGAAGAAATCATGTACAACCATATTAAAGAAATTGTTGCCGACTCCGAAAAAACAGGCAAACCTATCTCTGAATTAATCATTGAGCAAGAATGCCAAATGTCAGGCTTACCTCGTGAAAAAGTCTGGAACAAAATGAAATACAATCTGGAAACCATGCGCGATGCGGTGAAAAAAGGTCGTAGCGGCAATGGTGTGTTTTCTAGCACTGGCTTAACTGGCGGTGAGGCCGTGAAGATCAAGAAATATATTGAGAAAGGCCACACCCTTTCTGGCGATACGATCATGACTGCCGTACAGAATGCTGTTGCAACTAACGAAGTTAATGCGGCAATGGGTGTCATTTGTGCTACGCCAACAGCGGGTTCATCCGGCACCTTACCTGGTGTCTTGTTTTTATTAGAAAAACGACTCAACTTAACTGAGGAGCAAATGATTCACTTCTTGTTCACTGCCGGTGGCTTTGGTATGGTGATCGCCAACAACGCCGAAATCGCTGGTGCTACTGGCGGCTGCCAAGCTGAAGTAGGCTCTGCCTCTGCCATGGGTGCGGCTGCGGCAGTTGAAGCAGCTGGCGGCACCGCCGAACAAAGTGCACAAGCTTTATCGATTGCAATGTCGAATTTGCTTGGCCTTGTTTGTGACCCTATTGCAGGACTGGTTGAAGTGCCTTGCGTGAAAAGAAATGCGATTGGTGCTGGGAACGCCTTGATTGCGGCAGATATGGCGCTGGCGGGATGTACTAGTGTAATTCCGGCTGACGAATGTATCGATGCCATGAAAAAAGTTGGCCACCAAATGCCAGCATCCCTACGCGAAACAGGAATCGGTGGCTTAGCTGGTACGCCAACCGGACAAGCAATCAAAGCAAAGATTTTTGGTGAGGATGCATAATGAGAGACGGCGAAACAATCAAAAACGACATCATTAACCACCTCGCTCAGGTGATCGACCCTGAATTAAACGTCGACGTGGTTAATTTAGGCTTAATCTATGGTATCGACTTGGACGAAGATGGCATCTGCTTAATCAACATGACTTTGACCACTCCAGCCTGTCCCTTGACCGGCTTTTTAATCGATGCAATCACTAAAGAAGTTAAAAAAGTTGAAGAAGTAAAAAACGTGGACGTAGAATTTGTCTGGTATCCGGTTTGGTCGCCGGACCGTATGAGCGACGCCGCAAAGAAGTATTTTGGCTATGAAAAGAAGGATTAATTAAGGGAGTAGTAATGGATATTTGGTATCAAATCGGAATTTTTGTAGGTTTCTTTTTCGTGGGTCTTGCACTTTACATCTTCAGGGGATGTCGCAAAAGCAGCTACCCTGCCAATTTCACTAACTTCATCTTTTCCATTTCGATCTCAACGGCTGGCGTTTTAATCATTATCGCCAGCCTGGCCGCAATTCAGCCGCACAACTGGTACACCAGTAGTCAATTCTGGAGAATGTTCATTATAGGCTAAACAAAAATGCTTAATACCAACTAGGTACTAAGCATTTTTTATATTCTTTTTATTTAATTAGTGAGTTTGCAAATCAACAGCAATACGGTCACCTAAGTAATCAGGATACTTGTTGCCTTGAGTTGCCATACCAAGCTTAGCTTCAAATGCAAAACCAACACCGATAGTCTTGTTAGCCTTGCTCAAAAGTGACTTTCTGTGAGCCCAGTTTGAAGCTTGGTCGTGGTAGATAAATTCGTCAAGAAGTACCTTAGCAGCTTCCTTAGGTGTATTTGAAACTTGAACGCTGTTCAAACCAATGTTTTCTTCGTATGCAGTTCTCTTGCCGTTTGGACGAATGTGTGAGAACTTGTTAACGACTTCTTGCGCACGAGTTTCAGCATAAGCTTGCAAACTTGGCTTAACAGTAAGCCTTGGCAAACCTTTTCATCAAGCAACTTGTTGTTTTCCTTGGTAGCAAATCTTGAATCATTCATTGGGTTGGTCTCACTGTACATCCCCCTTGGTGAAGGTTCACTTGAAAGTGACCATGAAGCCATAAACATTTCGATGCCTTTATCGTCGTGGTCAAGTTTGTCATAGGGGGATGCATAGTAAAAAGCTGTCATTGACATTGAGCGACAAATTTTTCATTTATTTAACTATTCTAAATACATTTGGAATAATTTTTTTATTACTTTTCTTCCTTCTCTTTGGCATATAAATTAACGGCCGTACTTCCAATTCAAATTCTTTTCTGCTAATCGGCTTAATCAGATCATCATCAACGTTGAAAAGCTTCAGCTGACCCTTCACATGAATCGGCTTGATCACATCGACAAGCTCGATATTCCAATAGTAGAGATCTTCAAATGAAAAATATTGAATGCTCTTCAAATTCACGACGCAAATTGCGTAACCAGGTGCAGCACCTGCCACCTTTTTAGCAGTCGAACACATCAAAAGTGGTCCACGATAGTTTGTCTTCCACGTTCTATATTCAATTTTCTTCTTGCCGGCAATCATATCCATGATGTAATCGCCACGTACCGATAGTGCCTTCATTACTGCCTCCGTATTTTGCTTAGCTAGCACTAAAATTATTGTTTTATATAAAGCCAACTAGAAAAGAGAACACATTGTTCTCTAAATCAAATATTTAATTATCTCTTTTATCAAAGAAATCATTATCAATTTCAAGTAGTTCAAAAGTATGTTGCACTTGAACCCCAACCTTATATTCAATCATCAACTTAGTTAGAGCTTCGCCATCGATCAATCTAATATTGAACTTTTTACCAGCCTCTTCTGCACTACGAGTAAAAGATGAAGTCGTGATAAATACGCCTGATCCTGCACCTTGCAAATCTAAATCACCATGAAATTGACTGATAGTTTGGCGACCGACAGTATTATCCTCAGCATAGCGTTTTACTTGAACATATATCTTTCTCAGTCCAAGCGCATCTTGATTTAAGATACCATCAATACCGCCATCGTTGGATTTCTGAGTAACAAATGCTTCACCATCTGCACCTTTATATCCCATTCGAGTCATTAACTCAATCATCATGTGTTCAAATACATAAGGATCGGTCTTTCTCAGTTTTGTTAAAAGTTCATCGGATAGATTTTCCTTTTGTTTATCAAACCAGTTATGAATTTGTCCCTCGGTCAATTCGAGAGATTGAATATCATTATCTGCTTTTTCATCAGATGAATTCTATTTCCGTTGCTTTTGATATTCAACATACTTAGGTAATGAATGAACATACTTTGCAGTAATATCAGTACCCAATTCAGATAATGCTTTCTTCCCTAAATCACTAAGTTCATAATAACTACGTTTAGGACAATTTAATAATCCTGAAAGTTTTAAATCACTGATTGCAAAATTAATTCTATTTTCTGCAATTAGGTCATGATATTTAGAAGTGTAACGCAAAGTTGCTAAATTATCGAGACTGTAAAATGTTTTGTGTAAGGATGAATAATTCCTTAAAGTTATTTCTTTAAATATTAGAAAAAGGAGTTCCTTTCCCGTATGATTGATTTGAACACATAAAAACAATACGGAAAGAAGAACCCTTTCATGAATGATTTTACCAAAAATATAGCCCAAGCACTATTTAATCAAGACAAAATTAATGATTTATTGCGCCAAGAAATTGAAAGAGCAGTTAATGATCTGCTAGAAGCTGAATTAACTGCCTTTTTGGGCTATGACCCTTATGCAAGAAGCGGCTGGAATTCCGGCAATTCTAGAAATGGTGCTTATTATCGCAAGATTGATACCCAATTTGGAGAGATTGAAATCCAAGTACCTCGAGATCGCAATGGCAAGTTTCACCAGCACACTCTGCCCGATTATAAACAGCACTCAGATGTCTTAGAAGACATGGTTATCAAACTCTATTTTAAAGGCGTGACCACCAGAGAAATAGCTGATTTGATTGAGAAGATGTACGGCAGCCATTACAGTGCCGGACAGGTATCAAACATTTCTAAACAAATGGTTCCTAAAATCGAAGCCTATCATAAACGCAGCCTAAGCGATAAGTTCTTTTGTGTTTATCTCGATGCAACTTATTTTCCATTGCGCAGACAAACTTTTGAACGTGAAGCTTTTTACATTGCCATTGGTATCAAGCCTAACGGGCGCAAAGAAGTTATTGACTACTGCATAGCTCCAAATGAAAATATCGAAGTCTGGACAGAAATGCTTCAGAACATGAAAAGCCGGGGCTTAAAGCAAGTTGAACTGTTTCTTTCAGATGGTGTCGTTGATATGAAGCAGGCGCTTGTAGAAGCTTATCCTAAAGCTCACTTTCAACGCTGCCTGGTACATGTTATGCGCAATATTTGTGCCAAAGTCCGAGTAGATGATCGTGAAGCAGTCATGAATGACTTTTACGCTAAATGGGGTAAGTTATACAGTCACGTGGTAAGAAACTTAAAGGCAATCGAGGCTGATATGCTTGTATTTTATAATTATCCTAAGCAGATTAGACTGTCAATCTATTCAACGAACATGATTGAATCGTTTAATAAAATTGTTAAGCGTAAAGCTAAGCCTAAAGCTAAATTTCCAACAGAGCAATCATTGAACACATTTATAGGCATCCAAGCATTGAGCTACAATGATCGATATTTCAATCGAATCCACAAAGGCTTTGGCCAGGTTCAAGATACCTTGGAATCTTACTTTGATTAGAAGATAAATTAAAAAATCAATCTAAGGGAAAGATCTATTTACACATAAAATTTGACAGTTTCTATTTTTGAGATCGGTATTAAAATAGTTTTGTAAGTAATGCTTATTTTTTAATTAATTTTGTGTTTATTTTATCAGAAACTACTATTTTTACTTTATCTAACAATAAAGCATCAATATCAATCCTATACGCCATAAATAAACTACTTACTAGAAACAGCATAGTTTATTTTGGCAAAATTATAATTTCATTTATCACATCAACATTTATTATTAATGCTCTATTTGGAATCAGGTCTCAAAAATGTTTTTAAAAATTATCAGCTCAGCGTTATTTCTTCCATTCTTAATCGTTGGTATGATCATTGTTCAGGTTCACCTGGAAGGATACTGGAATTCTAATGTCACCAAGTGGCAAGGAAATCTTTGGGCCGTCTTCTACACTATCTTTATCTACATAGTGCAGGAAATATCTATTATTCAATTAACACTACTAAGTTTAAATGTTATGGCCTTCATTTACGTTATTCCAATAACAATGATTTTAAGGAATGAACATAAACTTTGGTGGGGACTGTTAGTACTGACTCCGTTCATTAATTTGTCAGTAGATGCCTACCTAAATATATCGCAATCGGCCAACATAGTGTCATGCCTATTACGCTTAGCTCTAGTTTCGCTGCTTTGCGTAATCCTTTTACGCTGCAAGAAACTTACCTACTATAATAAATACACAATAGCTATGTACAGCAGCTGCTTTATTCATTTTTTAGTATTATCTCTTAGACATCAGCTCAAACTCAACCATGTTATTACCATCTTAATAGGTACATGGCGGAAAACTTCAGAATGTATTATGAGCGCAAAGGAAAAGAACGAATCGCTAAATTACGCTACGAAAGTACTCGTGATGATCTGACCGGTTTACTCAACTATCGTGCTTTTGATAGAGGAATGAAAAAATTAGCTGCAAAAGACGATAAAGAACCAACCTATCTCGCAATCTTCAAAAATTAAAGCTAGACATTCATCAAACCTTTCCGCCTCACTGTGCCGTTTATCGTTTCTGCGGAGAAGAATTCACCATCGTTATCAGACAACAAGATGGTGCCCAACTTGTTCAAGTTCTCAATGATATCAATAAATATTTTGCTAAGCATCCCGTCAGAACAGTCAATGGTAAAAACATTTCCTTCTCTTTCTCAGGCGGTTTAACTAAACACTTGGAAAATGAGGACTTTAATGCGACTCTAGCAAGAGCTGACTCTCTTGTTTACAAGGCAAAAAGTTTAGGTCGAAAGCAAATTATATTTGCCTAATTAATGAAAATATTTCTCATTTTGGTAAAGTATAAGTAAACATTACAAGTAATCGATTTACAGATCAAAGATTTTTTATTATCGAGGAGAATTAAACATGTACAATTGGCAAAACGTATTCCAACCTATTTATCAAATAGATCAAAATATGAATCCGAGAATTGATCATTATGAAATGTTATTACACGACGAAAATGATAAATTCCCTGTTCATGACTTCTTCAGCGCCATCAGTACTGAGTAAGACAATCAAAAATGGATTCAAGTAGAAGCAAAATCTCTTGAAAAACTTTTTTCAGTGTACCCCAACATCAACGTCAATTTGAATATCGAGCCAATTCAATTCGCTTACTCTAGCGTATGGGACTTTTTACACGATATTTATAATAAGTATGGTCAAAAGGTAACTTTAGAAATTACCGAACGACAACTTCAAGCAGGCCTTTTGGGAGCCAAAAAATTTGATTGTTCATTCCAGCGCATCCATGACATGGGCTTTAGAATTGCGCTAGACAATGTTTCTTCTGGCAGCAATAGCTTCGATTTTATCAATCATCATGCCGACAAAATCGACGCAGTTAAACTATCGCTCTTAATTTTTGACAATATCTCATTAGAAACCACTGTTGATTTTATCCACGCATGGTCTTCCTTTGCCAAAGAAAAGAACCTTGATCTTATCTTAGAAGCCGTTAGATCAAAATATATCGCTGAAAAATTTGCCGGTGATAAGCATATTTTCCAACAAGGCTACTATTGGTCAAAGCCACTTCCATTAGATGAAATTGAATAAATCAATCTAAGGGAAAGTTCTATTTACACAAAAAAATTGACAGTTTCGAGTGCTATAGTTTATTCCAGTAAAACTTATAATTATAGTTATCTAATTACAATTTATACATGAAATAAGGTCTTAATAATGTTGTTACAAATTTTAAACCCAAGTATCTTTCTGCCATTAGTTGTCGCCAGCATGATAATTGCTCAAGTTTACTTAGAGAATTATCAGAATGACGACAAAAAGATCCATCATAAAAAATACCTTTCTAATTTTTATATCGTATTTATCTACCTAGCTCAGGAAATTTGTATTATGGAACTGACGCTATTAACCATTAACATCATTGCATTCACCTTTGTTATCCCCATAACGATGATCTTAAGAAATAAAAATAAAATCTGGTGGGGACTGCTTGCAATAACCCCTATTATTGCTGCGATCATTGATATCTGCTTAAAACAATATCAATTCGTTACTTGGGGTACGACTTTATTACCGTTAGCCTTAACTGCAATTATCTGTTTTGTCCTCTTGCATTGGAATAAGCCACCCTACTACATTAAATACACCATTGCTTTATACGCTAACTTCCTTATTCATGTTCTTGTCTTAACCCTTGAGCATCATCTTGAATTTAACTTCGTCATTTCCATTCTATTAGGCAACTTTTTCATTATTCTGACGGAAACTTCAAGACATCACTACGAAGTAAAGCAAAAAGAAGAAATCGCTAAACTGCACTATGAAAGCATTCGAGACGATCTGACCGGTTTACTCAACTACCGCGCTTTCGATCAAGACTTGAAGAATCTATCACACGCTGAAGATTCAACCCCAGTTTTGCTGGCTATTCTTGATATCGATCACTTTAAAAATGTTAATGATACCTATGGTCACCTCAATGGTAATGTCGT
>OLPK01000880.1_pt1 | contig 24727 bp, 17 predicted proteins | sample 1672261 | NCBI WGS metagenome assembly OLPK01 (sample SAMEA3136665, study PRJEB25190) | human gut metagenome
AACAGTTCGACGTTACCCGCGAACGTATCCGTCAGATCGAAGCGAAGGCGCTGCGCAAACTGCGTCACCCGAGCCGTTCTGAAGTGCTGCGTAGCTTCCTGGACGATTAATCGGTAGGCCGGATCAGGCGTTACGCCGCACCCGGCACTAGGCCCTCTGCACAAACGCCACCTTTTCGGTGGCGTTTTTTATCGCCCACGCACTACCAGCGCCTGGTCCAGCTCGCGATACGCTTCAACCAGTTTCTCCAGTGAAACGCGACTTAAACCACTGGGATTTGGCAGCACCCAAATCTGCGTCGAACCAATGGTGAGCGTTTGTTTCCCCCACTGTGCACCGCGCTGGCTGAATCCCTGTTCATATGCTTGTTTGCCCAGAATCGCCAACGCCTGTGGCTGATAATCTTCTATTTTTTCAATTAGCTTACGCCCGCCTGCGTGCAGCTCCTGCTTTGAAACTTCATTGGCTTGCACCGTTGGACGGTCTACCAGTTTGGTGACGCCACAACGATAATCCAGCAGATGCTGTGCCTCCTGCGGCTTCAACTGACGGTCGGTAAACCCGGCCTGATATATCACCTTCCAGAAGCGATTTGCCGGATGAGCAAAGGGAAAACCAGTCCCGGCGGATGAAAGCCCAGGGTTGATACCGCAAAACACGACCCGTAACCCTGGAGCCAAAATATCCTCAACCATATTTACTCCTTTCTAACATCACCAGGAAAAGTATAACGGATTGAAAATACATTGTTTATAAAAACAGCAGGCGCGCGGTAATGGCTGGATTGCGACACGGAGTTACTTTATAATCCGCTACCATGGCCCCTTAGCTCAGTGGTTAGAGCAGGCGACTCATAATCGCTTGGTCGCTGGTTCAAGTCCAGCAGGGGCCACCAGATATAGCAAAGGCTGACGAGAAATCGTCAGCCTTTTTCTTTTTATATATCAGTTACTTTGCGTGCCAGTAAGCCGCTGCACGTACCCGCTGTGGATCATACTGTTCCGCTTCAAAGCGGCGGCTTAAATTCTTAACGACTTTGCCTTCGCCGGTTATCCAGATGAAGTAATCATCGGCAGGGATTTGCATCTGCGCCAGACGCGCATCTACCGCCTGCTCATCATGTGCCAGCCATTCGATATTAAAACCATCAAGGTGCGCGAGATAATCCTGACAGGCGTGATCCCGCACGCTAACCAGCGCGCTAACTTGCGGTTTAACAGCAAGTTTGCTCAACGTTTCCAGGCGGCGGCGCAGTGCGGGCATTCCGGATTCATCGCAGACATACAGCTGATACGCGTAATCCTCTGGCATCACCAGCGAACCGCGCGGACCTGCCACCGTGAGTTTATCGCCCGGTTGCGCCTGCATTGCCCAGCTGCTGGCGACGCCACCTTCGTGAATAAAGAAATCAATCGCCAGTTCATGGCGTAGTTCGTCATACAGCGGCGTATAGTCACGCGACGGTGGGCGTGGTCCTTCCGGCCAGACGATGCCCTCTTCCGTTACCGTTGGCGGCACAAAGTGAGCATCAGATTGAGGAAAGAAGAGTTTGCTGTGATCGTCAAAGCCGCGCGATGTAAAACCGTCCAGCGCCTCGCCGCCAAGGACAATGCGCTGAAAACCGGCGCTAATACGCTCAGCGCGTAGCACAGTCAGTTCACGGAAGCGCAGATCATTGCGAACGCGCTGCGGGTAGCGGGGGGAGTTATTCATTGTTATCGCCTTCGTGATAGTAATCAGATATATCTAAATAAATTTCGCAAATGATAATGATTGTTAATCATGATAAATGCAAGCGATTTGTAGAACTGATATATCTGAAGTATGAGAAGACATTCAGCGTCGTAGCAAGGCTGTTGGATGCGGCGTGAACGAATTATCCGGCCTGGATGTGAGGTGTATTCACGTTTAAAAATCATTTTTATACTTGCAAAAGCGCTCATATCAGATATAAATTAGATATATCTAATTAAGCAAAAGGAGGCTGATATGAGCCATCATCACGAAGGGTGTTGTAAACATGAAGGCCAGCCACGCCATGAAGGCTGCTGCAAAGGTGAGAAGTCAGAACATGAGCACTGCGGACACGGTCACCAGCATGAACACGGTCAATGCTGCGGTGGTCGCCACGGTCGCGGCGGCGGTCGTCGGCAGCGTTTCTTTGGTCACGGTGAATTGCGTCTGGTGATTCTGGATATTCTCTCGCGCGATGACAGCCACGGTTACGAATTGATTAAAGCGATTGAGAATCTAACCCAGGGGAATTACACCCCAAGCCCGGGTGTCATCTACCCGACGCTGGATTTTCTGCAGGAGCAGTCGCTGATTACCATCCGCGAAGAGGAAGGTGGTAAGAAGCAGATTGCGTTGACCGAACAGGGCGCGCAGTGGCTGGAAGAAAACCGCGAACAGGTGGAGATGATCGAAGAACGCATCAAAGCGCGTTGCGTTGGTGCTGCACTCCGCCAGAACCCGCAAATGAAGCGGGCGCTGGATAATTTTAAAGCGGTGCTGGATTTACGCGTCAACCAGAGCGATATCACTGATGCACAAATAAAAAAGATCATTGCGGTGATCGACCGCGCCGCTTTTGATATTACGCAACTGGATTAATCACCGATTGCCGGATGTGGCGTGCCCTACCCCCCCGTAGGCCTGATAAGATGCGCCGCATCGCATCAGGCATTGTGCGCCAACCGCCGGATGCGGCATATCGATTAATGCAGCACCGTCACCGCGTCTTCCAGTCGGCTGGCGCGGTGTTTTACCATCGCCGACACCTGCGCACTCTCTTCCACCAGCTCGGCATTTTTCTGGGTGATGAGGTTAAGCTCATCCACTGCACGGGTCAGGCTGGAAAGCCCATCGGCCTGTTCCAGCGTTGAATGGCTAATCTGGGCGATCAACTGGGTGACGTTTTTCACCTGTGCCACAATATCTTCCATCGTCCGTCCGGCTGCGTGTACCTGCTGCGAACCGGATTGCACCTTATCAGCACTGGCATCGATCAGCTTGCGAATATCGTTGGCGGCACTGGCGCTGCGGCTGGCTAAATGACGCACTTCCCCTGCCACCACTGCAAAACCTTTGCCTTGTTCGCCGGCTCGTGCCGCTTCCACCGCCGCATTCAGGGCCAGAATATTGGTCTGAAACGCAATATCGTTAATCAGCGAAGTAATGGTGCCAATGCGCTGGGTACTGTCGGCGATATCGTCCATTGTCTTGATCACCGTGGTCATCGCCTCCCCGCCCTGCACTGCCGCATTACTGGCGGTGATAGAAAGTTTATCGGCAGCCGACGCCGTGGCAGAGTTCTGTTTCACCGACGCCGCCATTTGGTTCATGGTCGCCACCGTTTGCTGAACGTTATCAACTGTCTGCTGGGTATGTTCGTTCAGTTCATCGGTACCTTTCGCCAGCGTCTCACTGCCGTTTCTGACACTGGACACCTGGCTTGAGACATCGTTAATTAGCCAACGGCACATCAGGCCAAGCTGCCCTACCGCGCGTAATGTCAGCCCCAGCTCATCGCTGCGATTCAGATGCTCAACACTATTACGCTCTCCGGTCGCCACCTTCAGTGCCTGACGGGGGACATTTTCTATCGGGCGGACAATCTGCCATTCAAAACAGGCGCTTGCCAACAATACCACTAACGCACAGAGGATATACGTCACCACCGGGGCAGCAACAAACCAAAGCATGACCGCCAGCAAGATAAACATCAGGGTCATCACGCCACGCGCCCGCCAGCGAAGCGGTAATGAAGGCAGTTTCCCCAGCCAGCCTTTACGCACCACCAGGCCTTTATGAATACGCTTACTGGTACGTCCGGCGTTCAACGCTTTGTACAGCGGCTCCACCGCCGCGATCTCTTCATCCGTCGCCCGGGTACGAATCGACATATAGCCACTGATTTTTCCCTCGCGCACCATCGGTACCGCATTGGCCCGCACCCAATAATGGTCGCCATTTTTGCGGCGATTTTTCACGATGCCGCTCCAGGGCTCCCCTTTTTTCAGGGTGAACCACATATCCGCAAACGCCGCTTTTGGCATATCCGGGTGACGCACCATGTTGTGCGGCTGCCCTTGTAACTCTTGCAAGGTATAGCCGCTCACCTGCACAAAAGTGTCATTAGCATGAGTGATATAGCTTTGCAGATCGGTAGTGGACATCAGAGTGGTATCGTCCGCCAGCGGGGTATTTTGCTGGGTGACATACGGATGAGAAGACATGTTCGCGTCCTGTGCAGGTTATATGGTTGTTAACTTCTTGTCAGAGTTTATGTCGGCCCCGCTGCGGTTATCTTTAACTGATTAATTTGATTTAGATCGCAATTTGCGATTAAAGCATAAATCTAATCCCTTGATTTAAAATACTTTCACTCTGTTACTATACGAAAACGTTAATTATCTTGCCCAAAAATCAGGCAGTTGTTGCCCTGAAAGTGTGCATTTGCGCAGCAATCGCCAAATCCATACCCGACAAAAACCGTGCAAAATAACAACAGATGTTAACAAATAGCATTAAATATTGCGCAAATGATAACCACATTTGTGTTTATCCCGATTTTCGCGATCGCAGCCGGAGTGGCGCAATCCCTGCAATACTTAAATCGGTATCATGTGATACGCGAGCCTCCGGAGCATATTTTGAACAGGTTACCTTCGAGCGCATCGGCTTTAGCGTGCAGCGCCCACGCCCTGAATCTCATTGAGAAGCGAACGCTGGATCATGAGGAGATGAAAGCACTTAACCGAGAGGTGATTGAATACTTCAAAGAGCATGTCAATCCGGGGTTTTTAGAGTATCGCAAATCTGTTACCGCCGGCGGGGATTACGGAGCCGTAGAGTGGCAAGCGGGAGGTTTAAATACGCTTGTCGACACCCAGGGACAGGAGTTTATCGACTGCCTTGGAGGTTTTGGAATTTTCAACGTGGGGCACCGTAATCCAGTTGTGGTTTCCGCCGTACAGAATCAACTTGCGAAACAACCGCTGCACAGCCAGGAGCTGCTCGATCCGTTACGGGCGATGCTGGCAAAAACACTTGCTGCACTGACGCCCGGTAAACTGAAATACAGCTTCTTTTGTAATAGCGGCACCGAGTCCGTTGAAGCAGCGCTGAAGCTGGCGAAGGCTTATCAGTCACCGCGCGGCAAGTTTACTTTTATTGCCACCAGCGGCGCGTTCCACGGTAAATCCCTTGGCGCGCTGTCGGCCACGGCGAAATCGACCTTCCGCAAACCATTTATGCCGCTGCTGCCAGGGTTCCGTCATGTGCCGTTTGGCAATATCGAAGCCATGCGCACGGCCCTTAGCGAGTGCAAAAAAACCGGTGATGATGTTGCTGCAGTGATCCTTGAGCCGATTCAGGGCGAAGGTGGCGTCATTCTGCCGCCGCCGGGATATCTCACCGCCGTGCGTAAGCTGTGCGATGAGTTCGGCGCACTGATGATCCTCGATGAAGTGCAAACCGGTATGGGGCGCACGGGCAAGATGTTCGCCTGCGAGCATGAGAACGTACAGCCGGACATCCTGTGTCTGGCAAAAGCCCTCGGCGGCGGCGTGATGCCGATTGGCGCAACCATCGCCACTGAAGAGGTGTTTTCCGTTCTGTTCGACAACCCGTTCCTGCATACCACTACCTTTGGCGGCAACCCGCTGGCCTGTGCGGCGGCGCTGGCGACCATCAATGTGTTGCTGGAGCAGAACTTACCGGCTCAGGCTGAACAAAAAGGCGATATGTTGCTGGACGGTTTCCGTCAATTGGCGCGGGAATATCCCGATCTGGTACAGGAAGCGCGTGGTAAAGGGATGTTGATGGCGATTGAGTTTGTTGATAACGAAATCGGCTATAACTTTGCCAGCGAGATGTTCCGCCAGCGCGTCCTGGTGGCCGGAACACTCAACAACGCTAAAACGATCCGCATTGAACCACCACTGACACTGACCATTGAACAGTGTGAACTGGTGATCAAAGCGGCGCGTAAGGCGCTGGCGGCCATGCGAGTAAGTGTCGAAGAAGCGTAATATCAAGTCGAATGGCGATACGACGTCGCCATTCGATCTTTTTATACAATACGTACGCCCGCAGGCATCATCCGCTCCGGCGTTAACAACACGCTTTCACTGCCGTCATCGGTTTCCGCACACAACAGCATGCATTCCGACGTTTCACCGCGCATTTTCGCTTTTTGCAGATTACATAAGACCACCACCGTTTTTTCCATCAGCTCTTCTTCGCTGTAGTACGGCACCAGGCTGGTCACGGTTTGCAGTGTTTTTTCCCCCACATCAACCTGTACGATGTACAGCTTGTCGGCGTTTTCATGGCGTTTCACTTCCACAATCTTTCCGACGCGCATTTCCAGACGTGCAAAATCAGCGTAAGCCACGGTTTCCATTGTTTCCTCCCTTCGGGTAAAATTTTACTAAACTATAGCAAAAGTTTTTCTCAATCCTGTAGGCTAAAAATGGAGAATGCAGGCGTGATCACATTCGTGAGCCGCTGTGTTACCGTTACAGCGTCAAAGAAACGCGCTTTATTTACTGAAAACAGGTGACCCGATAAGCACTTCCTCTACAATGGGGGCGCACATCAGGGAAAGTAAAAAAGGTAAACATGGCAACACTAAAAGACATCGCAATCGAAGCTGGCGTATCCCTGGCGACAGTATCCAGGGTCTTAAATGACGATCCGACATTGAATGTGAAAGAAGAGACGAAACATCGCATTCTCGAGATCGCCGAAAAGCTGGAGTACAAGACCAGTAGTGCCCGTAAACTCCAGACAGGTGCAGTCAACCAACACCATATTCTGGCTATCTACAGCTACCAACAGGAGCTGGAGATCAACGATCCTTACTATCTGGCGATCCGCCACGGCATTGAAACTCAGTGCGAAAAGCTGGCGATCGAACTGACCAACTGTTATGAACACAGCGGATTACCAGACATTAAAAACGTCACCGGTATTTTAATTGTCGGCAAACCCACGCCCGCCCTGCGCGCCGCCGCCTGTGCGTTGACCGACAATATCTGTTTTATCGACTTTCACGAACCCGGCAGCGGTTACGATGCGGTGGATATCGATCTGGCACGCATCAGTAAAGAAATCATCGACTTCTATATCAACCAGGGCGTTAATCGCATTGGTTTTATTGGCGGTGAAGATGAGCCTGGCAAGGCGGATATTCGTGAGGTCGCCTTTGCGGAATATGGCCGACTGAAACAAGTGGTACGCGAAGAGGATATCTGGCGCGGAGGCTTTTCCAGTTCGTCGGGCTATGAACTGGCAAAACAAATGTTGGCGCGGGAAGACTACCCGAAGGCGTTGTTTGTCGCTTCTGATTCCATTGCTATCGGCGTACTGCGGGCAATTCATGAACGAGGCCTGAACATCCCACAGGATATTTCGCTTATCAGCGTGAACGACATCCCCACCGCGCGATTTACCTTTCCGCCGCTCTCAACCGTGCGCATCCATTCCGAGATGATGGGAAGTCAGGGCGTTAACCTGTTGTATGAAAAGGCTCGCGATGGTCGCGCGCTGCCGCTGTTAGTCTTCGTTCCCAGCAAATTAAAACTGCGCGGCACGACCCGCTAAATCCCCTTACACACTGTCCGGCAATCGTTTTTGCCGGACAGTGCTGCCGTTTATTTTCGTGATCCAGTTAAAGTAAATGCATTTACCCGCTACTTTTTAGTAAAAATTTTACTAAACTCCCCAGCAATTACACAAACTACCATCACCATGAATGGTTCCGATTTCTCTCTACCGGGAGGCCCTATGAATCGCTGGGAAAACATTCAGCTCACCCACGAAAACCGACTTGCGCCGCGTGCGTACTTTTTTTCATATGATTCTGTTGCGCAAGCGCGTACCTTTGCCCGCGAAACCAGCAGCCTGTTTCTGCCCTTAAGCGGTCAGTGGAATTTCCACTTTTTTGACCACCCGCTGCAAGTGCCAGAAGCCTTCACCTCTGAGTTAATGGCTGACTGGGGGCATATTACCGTCCCCGCCATGTGGCAAATGGAAGGTCACGGCAAACTGCAATATACCGACGAAGGTTTTCCGTTCCCTATCGATGTGCCGTTTGTCCCCAGCGATAACCCAACCGGTGCCTATCAACGTATTTTCACCCTCAGCGACGGCTGGCAGGGTAAACAGACGCTGATTAAATTTGACGGCGTCGAAACCTATTTTGAAGTCTACGTTAACGGTCAGTATGTGGGTTTCAGCAAGGGCAGTCGCCTGACCGCAGAGTTTGACATCAGCGCGATGGTTAAAACCGGCGACAACCTGTTGTGTGTGCGCGTGATGCAATGGGCGGACTCTACCTACGTGGAAGACCAGGATATGTGGTGGTCAGCGGGGATCTTCCGCGATGTTTATCTGATCGGAAAACAACTAACACATATTAACGATTTCACCGTTCGTACCGACTTTGACGAAGCCTATTGCGATGCCACGCTTTCCTGCGAAGTGGTGCTGGAAAATCTCGCCGCCTCCCCTGTCGCAACGACGCTGGAATATAGCCTGTTCGACGGCGAGCGTGTGGTGCACAGCAGCTCCATTGATCATCTGGCAATTGAAAAACTGACCAGCGCCAGCTTTGCGTTTACTGTCGAACAGCCGCAGCAATGGTCGGCAGAGTCTCCTTATCTTTACCATCTGGTCATGACGCTGAAAGACGCCGACGGCAACATTCTGGAAGTGGTGCCGCAACGCGTTGGCTTTCGTGATATCAAAGTGCGCGACGGTCTGTTCTGGATCAATAACCGTTATGTGATGCTGCACGGCGTCAACCGCCACGACAACGATCATCGCAAAGGCCGCGCCGTTGGGATGGATCGCGTCGAGAAAGATCTCCAGTTGATGAAGCAGCACAACATCAACTCCGTACGTACCGCTCACTACCCGAACGATCCGCGTTTTTACGAACTGTGTGATATCTACGGCCTGTTTGTGATGGCGGAAACCGACGTCGAATCGCACGGCTTTGCCAATGTCGGCGATATCAGCCGTATTACCGACGATCCGCAGTGGGAAAACGTCTACGTCGAGCGCATCGTTCGCCATATTCACGCGCAGAAAAACCATCCGTCGATCATCATCTGGTCGCTGGGCAATGAATCCGGCTATGGCTGTAACATCCGCGCGATGTACCACGCGGCGAAGGCGCTGGATGACACGCGACTGGTGCACTACGAAGAAGATCGCGATGCTGAAGTGGTCGATATTATTTCCACCATGTACACCCGCGTGCCGCTGATGAATGAGTTTGGTGAATACCCGCATCCGAAGCCGCGCATCATCTGTGAATATGCTCATGCGATGGGAAACGGACCGGGCGGGCTGACGGAGTACCAGAACGTCTTCTATAAGCACGATTGCATTCAGGGACATTATGTCTGGGAATGGTGCGACCACGGGATCCAGGCGCAGGATGACAACGGCAATGTCTGGTATAAATTCGGCGGCGACTACGGCGACTATCCCAACAACTATAACTTCTGTCTTGATGGTTTGATCTATTCCGATCAGACGCCTGGGCCTGGCCTGAAAGAGTACAAACAGGTTATCGCGCCGGTAAAAATCCACGCGTTGGATCTGACTCGCGGCGAGTTGAAAGTCGAAAATAAACTGTGGTTTACCACGCTTGATGACTACACCCTGCACGCAGAGGTGCGCGCCGAAGGTGAAACGCTCGCGACGCAGCAGATTAAACTGCGCGACGTTGCGCCGAACAGCGAAGCCCCCTTGCAGATCACGCTGCCACAGCTGGACGCCCGCGAAGCGTTCCTCAACATTACGGTGACCAAAGATTCCCGCACCCGCTACAGCGAAGCCGGACACCCTATAGCCACTTATCAGTTCCCGCTGAAGGAAAATACCGCGCAGCCTGTACCTTTCGCGCCAAATAATGCGCGTCCGCTGACGCTGGAAGACGATCGTTTGAGCTGCACCGTTCGCGGCTACAACTTCGCGATCACCTTCTCAAAAATGAGTGGCAAACCGACATCCTGGCAGGTGAATGGCGAGTCGCTGCTGACCCGCGAGCCAAAAATCAACTTCTTCAAGCCAATGATCGACAACCACAAGCAGGAGTACGAAGGGCTGTGGCAGCCGAATCATTTGCAGATCATGCAGGAACATCTGCGCGACTTTGCCGTAGAACAGAGCGATGGTGAAGTGTTGATCATCAGCCGCACGGTTATTGCCCCACCGGTGTTTGACTTCGGGATGCGCTGCACCTACATCTGGCGCATCGCTGCCGATGGCCAGGTTAATGTGGCGCTTTCCGGCGAGCGTTACGGCGACTATCCGCACATCATTCCGTGCATCGGTTTCACCATGGGGATTAACGGCGAATACGATCAGGTGGCGTATTACGGTCGTGGACCGGGCGAAAACTACGCCGACAGCCAGCAGGCTAACATCATCGATATCTGGCGCAGCACCGTCGATGCCATGTTCGAGAACTATCCCTTCCCACAGAACAACGGCAACCGTCAGCATGTCCGCTGGACGGCACTCACTAACCGCCACGGCAACGGTCTGCTGGTGGTTCCGCAGCGCCCAATTAACTTCAGCGCCTGGCACTATACCCAGGAAAACATCCACGCTGCCCAGCACTGTAACGAGCTGCAGCGCAGTGATGATATCACCCTGAATCTCGACCACCAGCTGCTTGGCCTCGGCTCTAACTCCTGGGGCAGCGAGGTGCTGGACTCCTGGCGCGTCTGGTTCCGTGACTTCAGCTACGGCTTTACGTTGCTGCCGGTTTCTGGCGGAGAAGCTACCGCGCAAAGCCTGGCGTCGTATGAGTTCGGCGCAGGGTTCTTTTCCACGAATTTGCACAGCGAGAATAAGCAATGAGGATCATCGATAACTTAGAACAGTTCCGCCAGATTTACGCCTCTGGCAAGAAGTGGCAACGCTGCGTTGAAGCGATTGAAAATATCGACAACATTCAGCCTGGCGTCGCCCACTCCATCGGTGACTCATTGACTTACCGCGTGGAGACAGACTCCGCGACCGATGCGCTATTTACTGGGCATCGACGCTATTTTGAAGTGCATTACTACCTGCAAGGGCAGCAAAAAATTGAATATGCGCCGAAAGAGACATTACAGGTCGTGGAATATTATCGTGATGAAACTGACCGTGAATATTTAAAAGGCTGCGGAGAAACCGTTGAGGTCCACGAAGGGCAAATCGTTATTTGCGATATCCATGAAGCATATCGGTTTATCTGCAATAACGCGGTCAAAAAAGTGGTTCTCAAAGTCACCATCGAAGATGGTTATTTCCATAACAAATAACAACTACGGCGGCAAAAGGAGTTTGCCGCCGCCGCTACCCTACTCATTTTCGGAGATGTGTTATGTCTGATACCAAACGTAATACAATCGGCAAATTCGGCTTGCTCTCGCTGACTTTTGCCGCCGTTTACAGCTTTAACAACGTTATCAATAATAATATTGAGCTTGGACTGGCCTCGGCACCGATGTTTTTCCTCGCGACGATTTTTTATTTTATTCCCTTCTGTCTGATCATCGCAGAATTTGTTTCGTTAAATAAAAACTCAGAAGCTGGTGTCTACGCGTGGGTAAAAAGTTCGCTGGGCGGGCGTTGGGCATTTATTACTGCCTATACCTACTGGTTCGTAAACCTGTTCTTTTTCACCTCGCTGTTGCCGCGCGTTATTGCTTATGCTTCGTATGCCTTCCTCGGCTACGAATATATTATGACGCCGGTTGCCACCACCATTATCAGTATGGTGCTGTTCGCCTTCTCCACCTGGGTTTCCACCAACGGGGCGAAAATGCTGGGGCCAATTACCTCCGTCACTTCAACGCTGATGCTGCTGTTAACGCTCTCCTACATTTTACTGGCAGGTACGGCACTGGTTGGCGGCGTACAGCCTGCCGATCCGATCACCGTTGACGCGATGATCCCGAACTTCAACTGGGCGTTCCTCGGCGTTACCACCTGGATCTTTATGGCCGCAGGTGGCGCGGAGTCCGTCGCGGTGTACGTTAACGACGTCAAAGGCGGTTCGAAATCGTTCGTTAAAGTGATCATCCTCGCCGGGATTTTTATCGGTGTGCTGTATTCCGTCTCCTCGGTGCTGATTAACGTCTTCGTCAGCAGCAAAGAGTTGAAATTTACTGGCGGCTCGGTGCAGGTATTCCACGGCATGGCGGCGTATTTTGGTCTGCCGGAAGCGTTGATGAATCGCTTTGTCGGTCTGGTGTCCTTTACCGCGATGTTCGGTTCCCTGCTGATGTGGACCGCAACGCCGGTGAAAATTTTCTTCTCCGAAATCCCGGAAGGCATCTTTGGTAAGAAAACCGTCGAACTTAACGAAAACGGCGTTCCGGCGCGTGCAGCGTGGATCCAGTTCCTGATCGTTATCCCGCTGATGATTATCCCGATGCTCGGTTCCAATACTGTGCAGGATCTGATGAATACTATTATTAATATGACCGCCGCAGCGTCCATGCTTCCGCCGTTATTCATCATGCTGGCTTACCTGAATTTACGCGCCAAATTAGATCACCTGCCACGTGATTTCCGTATGGGCTCCCGCCGCACCGGTATTATCGTTGTTTCAATGCTGATTGCGATATTTGCCGTAGGGTTTGTCGCTTCGACATTCCCGACTGGCGCGAATATTCTGACCATCATTTTTTATAACGTCGGCGGTATTGTTATCTTCCTCGGCTTTGCGTGGTGGAAATACAGTAAATATATAAAGGGATTAACGGCTGAAGAGCGCCATATTGAAGCGACGCCAGCCAGCAATGTTGATTAAGCAGATTAATAAAAAATGAGCAGGCATTTTCCCTCTTCCTGGATGGGGAGAGGGAAAATAGTTTCTGCCTTTATATTTTTATAATTACAACGATAAAAGGCTGTACTTTTTCTTTAGCTCATGGATTAACACAATGAAATTAATCACTGCACCATGCAGAGCATTACTTGCTCTGCCGTTTTGCTACGCGTTTTCTGCGGTCGCTGAAGAAGCTCGTCCGGCAGAACATGACGACACAAAAACCCCCGCCATTACCTCGACATCTTCTCCTTCATTTCGTTTTTACGGCGAATTAGGGGTTGGTGGATATATGGATTTAGAGGGTGAGAATAAACATAAATACAGCGACGGCACCTATATTGAAGGTGGCCTGGAGATGAAGTACGGCTCCTGGTTCGGCCTGATTTACGGCGAAGGCTGGACCGTACAGGCCGACCACGACGGTAATGCCTGGGTGCCTGACCATAGCTGGGGGGGGTTCGAAGGTGGGATTAACCGTTTCTATGGCGGTTATCGAACCAATGATGGCACCGAAATCATGCTCAGTCTGCGTCAGGATTCCTCGCTGGATGACCTGCAATGGTGGGGCGATTTCACGCCCGATCTGGGCTACGTCATTCCCAATACCCGCGACATTATGACCGCGCTGAAGGTGCAGAACTTAAGCGGCAACTTTCGTTATAGCGTTACCGCCACACCTGCCGGACATCATGACGAAAGCAAAGCCTGGCTACATTTTGGCAAGTACGATCGCTACGACGACAAATACACCTATCCGGCAATGATGAACGGTTACATCCAGTATGACCTTGCCGAAGGCATCACCTGGATGAACGGTCTGGAAATCACCGACGGCACAGGGCAACTCTATCTGACGGGACTGCTTACCCCTAACTTTGCCGCTCGCGCCTGGCACCATACCGGACGCGCCGACGGGCTGGATGTACCGGGAAGTGAAAGCGGGATGATGGTGAGCGCCATGTATGAAGCGTTAAAGGGCGTTTATCTCTCCACCGCTTACACCTACGCCAAACATCGCCCTGACCACGCTGACGATGAAACCACCTCTTTCATGCAGTTTGGTATCTGGTACGAATACGGCGGCGGACGTTTCGCAACGGCTTTTGATAGCCGCTTCTACATGAAAAATGCCTCTAACGATCCCAGCGACCAAATCTTCCTGATGCAATATTTTTACTGGTAATAAGGACAGTAATCTCATGAAAATAAAAACTATTTTAACGCCAGTAGCCTGTGCTCTGCTGATGAGCTTTTCCGCCCATGCCGCTAATGCTGACAATTATAAAAACGTGATTAACCGTACTGGCGCACCGCAGTACATGAAGGATTACGATTACGACGATCACCAGCGTTTTAATCCGTTTTTCGATCTCGGAGCCTGGCATGGTCATCTGTTGCCAGACGGCCCGAATACCATGGGCGGTTTTCCGGGCGTTGCGCTGCTGACGGAAGAGTACATCAACTTTATGGCCAGCAATTTCGACCGCCTGACCGTCTGGCAGGACGGTAAGAAAGTCGACTTCACGCTGGAGGCATACAGTATTCCCGGCGCGCTGGTGCAAAAACTGACAGCAAAAGATGTACAGGTTGAAATGACTCTTCGCTTCGCCACGCCACGCACGTCACTACTGGAAACTAAAATCATCAGCAATAAACCGCTGGATCTGGTGTGGGACGGCGAACTGCTGGAAAAACTGGAAGCGAAAGAAGGGAAACCGCTTTCCGATAAAACCATTGCTGGCGAATACCCTGACTACCAGCGCAAAATCAGCGCCACCCGTGATGGCCTGAAAGTCACCTTTGGCAAAGTGCGCGCCACCTGGGATCTGCTGACCTCCGGCGAATCGGAATATCAGGTGCATAAATCCCTGCCGGTGCAGACTGAAATCAACGGCAATCGCTTTACCAGTAAGGCGCATATCAACGGTTCGACCACGCTCTATACCACCTACTCCCACCTGCTGACCGCTCAGGAAGTTAGCAAAGAGCAAATGCAGATCCGCGATATTCTGGCGCGTCCGGCGTTTTATCTCACCGCCTCGCAGCAACGCTGGGAAGAGTATCTGAAGAAAGGGTTAACCAATCCGGATGCGACGCCGGAACAGACGCGCGTCGCGGTGAAAGCGATCGAAACGCTCAACGGTAACTGGCGCTCGCCGGGCGGGGCGGTGAAATATAACACCGTCACGCCGTCGGTGACCGGACGCTGGTTCTCCGGCAACCAGACCTGGCCGTGGGATACCTGGAAGCAGGCGTTTGCGATGGCGCATTTCAATCCGGACATCGCCAAAGAGAATATCCGCGCGGTCTTCTCCTGGCAGATCCAGCCTGGCGACAGCGTGCGTCCGCAGGATGTGGGCTTTGTCCCCGACCTGATAGCGTGGAACCTTAGCCCCGAGCGTGGCGGCGATGGCGGCAACTGGAACGAACGTAATACCAAACCCAGCCTTGCCGCCTGGTCAGTAATGGAAGTGTATAACGTCACCCAGGATAAAGCCTGGTTGGCAGAGATGTACCCGAAGCTGGTGGCCTATCACGACTGGTGGTTACGTAATCGCGATCACAACGGCAACGGCGTGCCGGAATATGGTGCGACCCGCGACAAAGCCCACAACACCGAGAGCGGCGAGATGCTGTTTACGGTGAAAAAAGGCGACAAAGAAGAGACGCAGTCTGGGCTGAACAACTACGCCCGTGTGGTGGAGAAAGGCCAGTACGACAGTCTGGAAATTCCGGCACAGGTTGCTGCGTCGTGGGAATCAGGTCGTGATGACGCCGCCGTCTTTGGGTTTATCGACAAAGAACAGCTGGATAAATATGTCGCTAATGGCGGCAAACGTAGCGACTGGACGGTGAAATTCGCCGAAAACCGCAGTCAGGACGGAACGTTGCTGGGGTACTCGCTATTGCAGGAGTCGGTGGATCAGGCCAGCTATATGTACAGCGATAACCATTATCTGGCGGAGATGGCAACCATACTCGGTAAGCCGGAAGAGGCCAAACGCTATCGCCAGTTGGCACAGCAGCTCGCGGACTACATCAACACCTGTATGTTCGACCCGACTACCCAGTTCTACTATGACGTGCGCATTGAAGATAAACCGCTGCCGAACGGCTGCGCGGGCAAACCGATTGTCGAGCGCGGTAAAGGGCCAGAAGGCTGGTCACCGCTGTTTAACGGTGCGGCAACGCAGGCCAACGCCGACGCGGTGGTGAAGGTGATGCTCGATCCTAAAGAGTTCAACACCTTTGTTCCGCTGGGAACGGCGGCGTTAACCAATCCGGCTTTTGGCGCTGATATCTACTGGCGCGGGCGCGTATGGGTGGATCAGTTCTGGTTTGGTCTGAAAGGGATGGAGCGTTACGGTTATCGTGATGATGCCCTGAAACTGGCGGATACGTTCTTCCGGCACGCCAAAGGGTTAACCGCCGACGGCCCGATTCAGGAAAATTACAACCCGCTCACTGGCGCGCAGCAAGGCGCACCAAATTTCTCCTGGAGCGCCGCGCATTTGTATATGTTGTATAACGATTTTTTCCGTAAGCAGTAATTTTTCCCGATGCCGGACGACTGTATTACCGCCGTCCGGCATGACGAACAGGCGTATTCTTTTTGAATCCCATCACAAACCCCACACTCCCCTTTTCCCTTTTCTCCGGCGACGGCTAAATTAGAACTCATCCGACCACATAACAATTATTTTACATACTGGACAATTTTATGAGCTACCCGTCGCTGTTCGCCCCGCTGGATTTAGGCTTCACCACGTTAAAAAACCGAGTACTGATGGGTTCAATGCACACGGGACTGGAGGAATACCCGGACGGCGCTGAACGGCTGGCAGCGTTTTATGCTGAACGCGCCCGTCACGGCGTGGCGTTGATTGTCAGCGGCGGTATTGCACCAGATTTAACAGGCGTTGGCATGGAAGGCGGCGCAATGCTCAATGACGCAAGCCAGATCCCGCACCATCGCACCATAACCGAAGCCGTACATCAGGAAGGCGGCAAAATCGCCCTGCAAATTTTGCATACCGGGCGCTACAGCTACCAACCGCATCTGGTCGCTCCTTCCGCATTGCAGGCTCCCATCAACCGTTTCGTTCCCCATGAGTTAAGCCATGAAGAGATCCTGCAACTGATCGACAATTTCGCCCGCTGCGCGCAACTGGCGCGGGAGGCCGGATACGACGGCGTAGAAGTGATGGGTTCCGAAGGGTATTTGATCAACGAGTTTCTGACCCTGCGCACCAACCAGCGTAGCGACCAGTGGGGCGGCGATTACCGCAACCGGATGCGCTTTGCAGTTGAAGTGGTGCGAGCAGTGCGCGAACGCGTCGGCAATGACTTCATTATTATCTACCGTCTGTCGATGCTCGACCTGGTAGAAGGCGGCGGTACTTTTGCAGAAACGGTAGGGCTGGCGCAGGCCATTGAAGCGGCGGGCGCGACCATTATCAACACCGGCATTGGCTGGCATGAAGCACGTATTCCGACCATTGCCACGCCCGTGCCGCGCGGTGCCTTTAGCTGGGTCACGCGCAAACTGAAAAGCCACGTCTCGCTGCCGCTGGTGACCACCAACCGGATTAACGATCCGCAGGTTGCCGACGACATTCTCTCGCGCGGTGATGCCGATATGGTATCGATGGCGCGACCGTTTCTTGCTGATGCGGAACTGCTGTCAAAAGCGCAATCGGGGCGAGCCGATGAGATCAACACCTGTATTGGCTGCAATCAAGCCTGCCTCGATCAGATCTTCGTTGGCAAAGTCACCTCGTGCCTGGTGAATCCTCGCGCCTGCCACGAAACCAAAATGCCGATCCTTCCCGCCGTGCAGAAAAAAAATCTGGCGGTGGTCGGCGCTGGTCCGGCTGGGCTGGCGTTTGCCCTTAACGCGGCGGCACGTGGTCATCAGGTAACGTTGTTTGATGCTCACAGTGAGATCGGCGGTCAGTTTAATATCGCCAAACAGATCCCTGGCAAAGAGGAGTTTTACGAAACGCTGCGCTATTACCGCCGGATGATCGAAGTAACAGGCGTGACGCTGAAACTCAATCACACCGTGACGGCGGATCAGTTACAGTCGTTCGATGAAACGATCCTCGCTAGCGGGATCGTACCGCGCATTCCACCTATCGACGGAATCGATCATCCGAAGGTGTTGAGTTATCTCGACGTACTGCGCGACAAAGCGCCTGTGGGCAAAAAGGTAGCAATCATCGGTTGTGGCGGGATTGGTTTTGATACGGCGATGTTTTTAAGTCAGCCGGGTGAGTCCACCAGCCAGAACATTGCCGAGTTCTGTAATGAGTGGGGGATCGACAGCAGCCTGCAACAGGCTGGTGGCTTAAGCCCGCAGGGAATGCAGATCCCGCGTAGCCCACGGCAGATTGTGATGCTCCAGCGCAAAGCCAGCAAACCGGGACAGGGGTTAGGCAAAACCACCGGCTGGATCCATCGCACCACCCTGCTCTCGCGGGGTGTGAAAATGATCCCAGGCGTAAGTTATCAGAAGATTGACGATGACGGGCTGCATGTGGTGATCAACGGCGAACCGCAGGTATTAGCAGTGGACAATGTGGTGATCTGCGCAGGGCAAGAGCCAAACCGCGCGCTGGCGCAACCGCTGATTGATGGCGGGAAAACTGTGCATTTAATTGGCGGCTGCGATGTAGCTATGGAGCTGGACGCACGACGGGCAATTGCCCAGGGAACACGGCTGGCGCTGGAGATTTAAATCGTTATTTGAAGCGCCGGATGCGACGCATCCGGCACGTCGCGTTAATCAATAAACAAGGCGGGAGAAATGCCGAATCGCGTTGCCAGTTTTTTAGCGTGTTCCAGCGTTAATTTCCTCTTCCCGCTCAAAACGCGTGACACCATGGATTTACTGCCAATTTCCGGAAGATCGGAAAGGGTTAAACCATATTGATCCATAAGGGTACGAATCACGGCTATACCGCCAGGCATGGCTTGAGCCATGGCATTAAATTCAGCAAATTCGGGCGCTGATTCTTCCCACGCGGTTATTTTGGCACACACCAGATCCAGCAAGGGATTTTCAGGATCGTTGAGCAGCAGATGATCGACCAGTTCCAGCGCCTGGGCGTATTGTTCCTCGTTCTGAATACCCGCCAGAAAAGGTGCCACAGCAGTTAGCTTTTCTCCTGCTTGCAAGATGTCGGCAATCGCAATCATTTTTTCCCCTTAGTACGATGAACGGCGGTAAAGAAATCGTATTCTTTATGCGTCATAACTTCACGTATGTAGCACTTTTGCGATTCAAAAAAGACCATTGCTACAACACGTAATTCATTGCCCCCGACATTGAAAACATAATGCTTATCCAGATATTTGAAGTTATCCAGAGATGGGAATACTGCTTTTAATGATTCAGGTTTTTTGAAATATCCCTTAGCAATCGTGTTCCCCAGAGCCACCAACTCCGTTTTATGTTGCGGGTATTTTTCCGCAGCATCTTTCAATGCTTTTTGAGTTATCAGGTGCATTCTTCATCACGTCCGTTGACAAATTGGCAATATGATAACATCCGTTGACAGATTGGCAACGAATGAATTTATCTGTGTGACGGAAGAATAAACGTAGAAAAATGCTAAACAAGAGAATGTAGAGGATGGTGACAGGGATTTTTTGTTTTATGGAAACGCGATTCCAGAACTGGGCAGACATTGCCGGATGCGACGCTTGCCGCGTCTTATCCGACCTGGGGGTAATGTGCTGAACGTATGCCAGATAAGGCGTTTACGCCTTATCTGGCAGGTAGCTGCCAATCTTACCGACGACGCCCCAGCTTCACTGCTTTCAGCACCACAAATTTATTATTCGTGGCGATGGTGGTGCAGTTGCCGAAAATCTTCTTCAGTTTATGGAAGTAATCCAGGTGACGGTTGGCAACGATATACAGCTCGCCGTTGATTTTCAGACAGCGGCGGGCGTGGGGGAACATCTCCCAGGCGACGTTATCGGTCAGCGCATGTTGCTGATGAAACGGCGGGTTGCAGAGCACAGCATTAAAGCGGAAAGGCTCCACGCCGGAGAGCGCGTTGTTGATCATAAACTCGCAGCGATCCAACGCCTCTGGCATGTTGGTTTCAACGTTCAAACGGCTGGAAGCAACCGCCATCGGCGATTCATCGACAAACACCACTTTCGCCTGCGGGTTTTTATCAAGCAGCGTCAGACCAATAACGCCATTACCACAACCGAGATCGACAATCTCACCTTCGAGATTCTCTGGCAGATGCTGCATAAAGAAGCGCGCGCCAATATCCAGCCCGGTGCGGGAGAAGACATTCGCATGGTTGTGGATAGTCCAGTCAGTACCTTCCAGTTTCCAGCTAACGGTCTGCGGCGCATCGGCCAGCGGCGGCTCGTTGAAAGTACAGTTAATTAAGCGTGCCTTCTTCCATGCCAGCGTGGTGGTGGTCGGGCCGAGCACTTTTTCGAACAGTTCCAGGGTGGAAGTGTGAATGTCACGGGCTTTGGTACCGGCAATAATGCGCGTATCTGGCGTGACCACTTTGCGCAGCGCGCGCAGTTGCTGTTCCAACAATGCCAGTGTTTTCGGTACTTTGATCAGCACCACTCCCGGCTGTTGCGGGTAGTCAGCGGTGCTGTCGAGAAACTTCACGCTCGACTCATCAATCCCGTTGAGGCGTAAATTCTCGCGCGTCGCCAGTTCGCTGATGTATGAGTCGCCAATGCTGTATGGCTTATGTTCCGCCAGCGCACAACTTAACGCACCAAAGGCATCATTCAGGATCAACACCGGGCCGCGGATTTCTGTGTCGTCCAACTGTTGCAGCAAATATTCATCCGCCGCTTCCCACGCCTGTAGTGGGTTAACGTCATCCGTCGCCGGAAAACGTTGTAGTGTCAGTGAACGGAAACCGTTGTCTAAGTGGCTCATCGGCCCTCCTGAATGATAAAATTTCGACGTTGCCCCTGAAAAGGGTGCGTGAGTATACCCTTTTTCTCTTTTTCGTGGGCGGTTATGAGCAATCTTACTTATCTTCAGGGTTATCCCGAGCACCTACTTTCCCAGGTGCGAACGCTGATTAACGAACAGCGTCTGGGCGATGTGCTGGCAAAACGCTATCCGGGAACACACGACTACTCCACCGATAAAGCCCTCTGGCAATATACTCAGGATCTTAAAAATCAGTTTCTGCGCAATGCCCCGCCGATCACTAAAGTGATGTATGACAACAAGATCCATGTGCTGAAAAACGCGCTCGGGTTACATACCGCTGTTTCGCGTGTGCAGGGCGGCAAGCTGAAAGCAAAGGCGGAGATCCGCGTCGCTACCGTGTTTCGCAACGCGCCGGAACCGTTTTTGCGCATGATCGTGGTGCACGAGTTGGCGCACCTGAAGGAGAAAGAGCATAACAAAGCGTTCTATCAATTGTGCTGCCATATGGAGCCGCAGTACCACCAGCTTGAGTTCGACACCCGGCTGTGGCTAACGCAGTTGTCGCTTGGGCAGGACAAAATCTGAAAATGATGTCAGGCGTTATCTTTTCTTCCTATAGCGCCTAAAATCGACCTCCCCCCTTTCGTTAAGGATAACGACCATGCAGCCCCGCCTTCTTCTCCGTATTTGTTTTTCTCGCCGGACTCTTAAGATTGGCTGTTTATTGTTGCTTATAGCAGGAGCGACCATTTTTATTGCCGATCGCGTTATGGTCAACACCAGCAAGCAGCTGACCTGGAGCGATGTCAACGCAGTTCCGGCGCGTAACGTGGGTTTATTGCTGGGGGCGAGGCCGGGTAATCGCTACTTTACCCGACGTATTGATACCGCAGCAGCGTTGTACCACGCCGGAAAAGTGAAATGGCTACTGGTAAGTGGCGATAACGGACGTAAAAATTACGATGAAGCCTCAGGTATGCAGCAGGCTTTGATCGCTAAAGGCGTACCGGCGAAAGTGATCTTCTGCGACTATGCCGGATTCTCAACGCTTGATTCCGTGGTGCGTGCCAAAAAGGTGTTTGGTGAAAACCATATCACCATTATTTCGCAAGAATTTCATAACCAACGCGCCATCTGGCTGGCAAAACAGTACGGCATCGACGCTATCGGCTTTAACGCGCCAGACCTCAATATGAAGCACGGTTTTTATACTCAGTTACGGGAGAAACTCGCCAGAGTCAGCGCGGTGATTGACGCCAAAATCCTCCATCGCCAGCCGAAATATCTCGGGCCATCGGTCATGATTGGGCCGTTTAGTGAGCATGGCTGTCCGGCGCAGAAATAATGCGTATCTGCGCACGTCGAAGATGAAAAAGGCGTGCTACATTGACGGCAGAATCCCTTTATGGAGTATCCACGCGTTATGATACGTTTCGCTGTGATTGGTACGAACTGGATCACTCGCCAGTTCGTCGAGGCCGCCCATGAGAGCGGTAAATACAAGTTAACCGCCGTATATTCCCGCAGCCTTGAACAGGCCCAGCACTTTGCCAATGATTTTTCTGTCGAGCATCTGTTTACGTCGCTGGAAGCGATGGCAGAAAGCGATGCCATTGACGCGGTGTATATTGCCAGCCCGAATGCCCTGCACTTTTCCCAGACACAACTTTTCCTTAGCCACAAAATTCATGTGATTTGCGAGAAGCCGCTGGCATCGAATCTGGCGGAAGTGGATGCCGCCATTGCCTGTGCGCGGGAAAATCAGGTGGTGCTGTTTGAGGCATTTAAAACCGCCAGCCTGCCGAACTTTCATCTGTTACGCCAGGCACTGCCGAAAGTCGGCAAACTGCGTAAAGTCTTTTTCAACTATTGCCAGTATTCCTCGCGGTATCAACGTTACCTGGATGGTGAGAATCCCAACACCTTTAATCCGGCATTCTCTAACGGTTCAATTATGGATATCGGCTTTTACTGCCTGGCGTCGGCGGTGGCATTATTCGGTGAACCGAAAAGCGTGCAGGCAACCGCCAGTTTGCTGGCAAGCGGTGTGGATGCCCACGGCGTGGTGGTGATGGATTACGGTGATTTCAGCGTTACGTTGCAGCACTCAAAAGTGAGCGATTCTGTCCTGGCAAGCGAGATTCAGGGCGAAGCAGGATCGCTGGTGATTGAAAAACTGTCTGAATGCCAGAAAGTTTGCTTTGTTCCGCGTGGCAGCCAGATGCAGGATCTCACCCAACCGCAGCATATTAATACCATGCTCTACGAAGCAGAGCTGTTTGCTGAACTGGTGGATGAACATCTGGTGGATCATCCAGGGCTGGCGGTCAGTCGCATCACCGCCAAACTGCTGACCGAGATCCGCCGCCAGACTGGGGTGATTTTTCCGGCAGATAGCGTAAAACTATAATTGCCAAAGTAAAGCAGTGTAAAAGGCATGTAACAGACCATTGACTGACTGAATGGTCTGTCATACTTTGTTACCTGCAAAGGGGAGTAACTTCATTGCCGGTCGATCGTCATTACGATGTGTGAAAAACCACATCCGGTCACCGGGCAACCCGAAAGGAATACGCAGACGTATTCCTTTTTTGTTGTAAGTGAGACCTTGCCGGAAGGCGAGGTCTATGCATAAAAAGCAGCGGCTGACGTCTTCCGACGTTGGCCGTTTTTTTATGTGTAAGGAACTTCTATGAATACTGTCGGCACGCCGTTGCTATGGGGCGGATTCGCTGTTGTTGTCGCCATTATGCTGGCTATCGACCTGTTGTTGCAGGGGCGTCGTGGGGCACATGGCATGACCATGAAACAGGCTGCGGCCTGGTCGCTGGTCTGGGTGACGCTGTCGTTACTGTTTAACGCCGCTTTCTGGTGGTATCTGGTGCAAACCGAAGGTCGCGCCGTTGCCGATCCACAGGCACTGGCCTTTCTCACGGGTTATCTGATTGAGAAATCGCTGGCGGTCGATAACGTCTTTGTCTGGCTGATGTTGTTCAGCTATTTCTCTGTTCCGGCGGCGTTACAACGGCGCGTGCTGGTGTATGGCGTGCTCGGGGCGATTGTTCTGCGTACCATCATGATCTTCACTGGCAGCTGGCTGATTTCGCAGTTCGACTGGATCCTGTATATCTTCGGTGCCTTCCTGCTGTTTACCGGCGTGAAGATGGCGCTGGCCCATGAAGATGAATCAGGCATTGGCGACAAGCCGCTGGTGCGCTGGCTACGCGGTCATTTGCGCATGACCGACACCATCGACAACGAGCATTTCTTTGTGCGTAAGAATGGCTTGCTGTATGCCACGCCGCTGATGCTGGTGCTGATTCTGGTGGAATTGAGCGACGTGATTTTCGCCGTGGATAGCATTCCGGCTATCTTCGCCGTGACCACTGACCCGTTCATTGTGCTGACCTCAAACCTGTTTGCGATCCTCGGCCTGCGTGCGATGTATTTCCTGCTGGCGGGCGTAGCAGAACGTTTCTCGATGCTCAAATATGGCCTGGCGGTGATTCTGGTGTTTATCGGTATCAAGATGCTGATTGTCGACTTCTACCATATTCCAATCGCCGTCTCGCTGGGCGTGGTGTTTGGCATTCTGGTGATGACGTTTATTATCAACGCCTGGGTGAATTATCGGCATGATAAGCAGCGGGGAGAATGATTCGCTGTATATTAAGCCATTACTAGAGATAACTCATTCCAGACAAAGGTGAGCTATTAATTATGTAATCGGCTTATAGCTCTTTACAAAAAGACCGCACGGGTGTTGGTGGCGTCAAAATCGCCGAAGCGTTCCCTGGAGGCCGGGGCGACGCGCATGGATGCGCGGCGAGGGCGCATCTTACAGGGACGTTCCCTTGCGCCCGACCCGGTAGCCGCAAGGGATAAGCTGAGGGAACCGCGCAGCGGCGATTTTGTTCGCCAGAGCCTGGGGGGGCAGGGGG
>OLPK01000895.1_pt1 | contig 24270 bp, 19 predicted proteins | sample 1672261 | NCBI WGS metagenome assembly OLPK01 (sample SAMEA3136665, study PRJEB25190) | human gut metagenome
TCGTGGTTGACGTCAATACGTTGTCCCATGATGTTTCCTTATATTTCCTTGTGTTCTTAAGGCTTAGGCTTAGCGACTGGCTTAGCGTTCGGTCTTGACGGCGAAGACCTTCGCCACGATTCGGCCAATGAGGTTCAGCAGCAGCACGATGACGATCAGCACGAGAGCCGCAGCCCACGCACGTTCCATCGGAATCGTGGTCACGCAGGTGGCGTCGGCGTTGGGCGGGCAGTTCGCGCTGAGCTTCGAGTACTCCTGGTAGACGAACACCGGCAGGGTGGTCATCTGGCCGGAGAACAGGTTCACGTTGGTGCTGGAGATGTAGCCGGCGGTCATCAGCAACGGTGCGGTCTCACCAATCACGCGGGCGATGGCCAGAATGGCACCGGAGACGATGCCCGGCAGAGCGGTGCGCAGCACGATCTTGGTAATCGTGCGCTGCTTGGTAACGCCCAGAGCCAAGGAAGCCTCACGCAAATCGTTCGGCACGATCTTGAGCATTTCCTCGCTGGACTTGACCACGGTGGGCAACATCAGCAGGGAGAGAGCCACGGAGCCTTCGAAACCGTTGATGGTACCGGGGCCCAGCAGAATCGTGAACATCGAGAAGGCGAACAGGCCGGCCACGATGGACGGGATGCCGCTCATCACGTCGACGAGCAGGGAGATCGTGGTGGCGAGCTTGCCGCGGTTCGAGTATTCGACCAGGTACACGGCGCACATCAAACCGATCGGAATGGAGATAACCATAGCGCCAGCGGTGATTTCGAGAGTACCGATGATGGCGTGCAGCACACCGCCGTAACCACCGGACGGGGTCTGGTTACCACCGACCACACCGGTCATGTTGTAGCTCAGGAAGTTCAGGTTCAGGCGCTTGATGCCGTTGACGATAGTGGTCCACAGCAGGGAGACCAGCGGGATGCAGGCGATCACAAACGCCACCGCGATCAGGACCCACATGAAGTGGTCCATGATATTACGGCGCTGGATGGCGGAACGGGTCGGGCGGAAACGATCGAAGTCGATTTCGGGCGCGCCGTCCATCGGAGTCTTTTCAGTGTTCTCAGCAGCAGTCATCACGCAGTCGCTTTCTCGGTAAGCTTACGGGCGATGAAGTTGACCACGAACGTGATCAGGAACAGAATCAGACCAGTTCCGATCAGCGTGGAGACGCCCAGATCGTTGGCTTCAGGGTACTGTGCGGCAATATTCGCGGCGATGGTCTGGTTCTGCGAGGCCTGCAGCAGCTTGATGGAGTAGTTGAGGCCCGGGGACAGGATCATCAACACGGCCATCGTCTCACCAAGCGCGCGGCCGAGAGCCAGCATGGAGGCGGACACGATACCGGACTTGCCGAAGGGCAGCACGGCCAGACGAATCATCTCCCACTTGGTGGCGCCGAGCGCCAGCGCGGCCTCTTCGTGCAGGCGCGGGGTCTGCATGAAGATATCGCGGGACATGGAGGTGATAATCGGCAAAATCATAACGGCGAGCACCACAGCCACGGTGGCGACGGTGCGCGGCGGGTTGGCGGCCGGGCCCTCGAACAGTGGAATGAAGCCCAGGTGGTTGGCAACCCAGTTCCAGAACGGGTAGATGGCCGGCACCAGAATCAGGCCGCCCCACAGGCCGTAGATGACGGACGGGATGGCAGCCAGCAGATCGACCACATAGCTCAGCGCGGTGGCGAGCTTCTTAGGTGCATAGTGCGAAATGAACAGCGCAATGCCGATGGACACGAAGAAGGCAATCAGCAGTGCCAGCAAAGACACGAGCACAGTACCGAACAACAGCGGGAGCACGTAGCCCCAGAAGCTGCTGGCCTTGCCGCCGGTAAAGCTGGACACGGTCTGGCTGTTGGCGGCCTGATCGCCACCGATGAGTGGCCAGGCGCGGAAGAACAGGAACAGGAACACAGCGGCAAGTACAGCCAGGATCAGGATGCCGCAGGCGTATGCCACACCGCGAAACACCTTGTCGGCGGTCTTGCCACCAACTGGCTGCACAGCCGTTTTGTCTTGCGAACTCACGGATTCTCCTTATATAGGGTGGTTATCAAGTATTCAAGTGGTGCGGTTTTCGTCTGTGACGTTGCCAAACCGTTCGGGTCCTGACCCGCTTTAAGCCGCAGCCGTATGGTTTACGACTGCGGCTTAAAGTTGGCGGCGACTGCTCTTACTACTACAGTCTATCGTTCAGTTGTCAGGTCCAGTCCACACGACCCTTGCGGGCCGACGTCATCACTTGGTCTTGATGGCCTCGATGGACTTGGTGATCTCGGACTTCAGGGAGGAGGGCAGCGGAGCGGTGCCGGCGGCATCCTGAGCGGCCTTCTGGCCCTCGTCGGAGGTCACGTAGGTCAGCCAAGCCTTGGCGAACTCAGCCTGCTTGGTGTCCTTGTAGGCCGGGCAGACGATGTCGTAGGAGACCAGGACGATCGGGTAGGCGCCCTCGGCCTCGGTGGCGTGGTTGATCTTGATGACGATGCGGTTGTCACCCTTAACGGTGTCGTCCTGCTTGGAATCCCCAATGACCTTGGAGCCGGCCTCGGCGGAAATCTCGTTGTACTTGTCGCCGACCTTGACGGCCACGGTGCCCAGGTCGCCGACCTGAGAGAAGTCAGCGTAGCCGATGGTGCCGTCGGCCTGCTTGACGGTGGAGATCACGCCAGAAGTGCCCTTGGCACCCTGGCCAACCTCGTTCGGCCAGTTCTCGGAGAGGTCGTAGGTCCAGTTGTCAGGGGTGACGTCCTTGAAGTAGGAGACGAAGTTCTGGGTGGTGCCGGACTTATCGGAGCGGTGCACCACGGTGATGGCGGTGTCGGGCAGCTTCAGGTCCTTGTTCTGATCGGCGATGGCCGGATCGTTCCACTTGGTGATCTTGCCGTCGAAGATCTTGGCGATGGTGGCAGCGTCCATGTTGATGTGCTTGCCGGCATCGGAAACGCCCTTGAGGTTGAAAACCACGGCGATCGGGGAGATGTAGACCGGGACATCGAAGGCGGTGCCTTCAGTGCACACGGACTTGGACTGCTCAACTTCGTCATCGGCAAGGGCCTTGTCGGAGCCGGCCCAAGCGGTGGCACCGGTCAGGAAGGTCTGCACGCCAGCGCCGGAACCGGACGGGTTGTAGGCGATCTTGGCCTCAGGGTTGGTGCCCTGGAAGCCGGCGATCCAAGCTTCAACAGCGGCCTGCTGAGAGGAGGCGCCGGCGCCCGAGAAGTTGCCGGAGATCGGGGTGGACTTGGAAGTGGAATCGGAGGAGGAGCTGTTGTCGGTCGTGGTGGCGGTGTTATCGCCGCAGGCGGCCACGGAAGCGAGCATCACAATGCCGGACAGAGCGGCAATGGAGCGAACGAGGATGTTCTTCTGCATGATTATTACTTAATCCCTCTATCAACTATTCGCGGGCGGCTCAGCGCTGCCCGGTCAATTCATGACAACTACAAGCGTATTGGTGGTTTCAAGGGCCCAAAACCGAAATCAGTAAACAGAAGATGAACACTTGGATGTTTGTGGGCTACGTTGCGGCTACGTAGTTTTTGGAGCGGGCTCGCCTGCGGCGAGTCCACAGCGAGCCCACAATCCACAACAAAAAAAGGCGACCCGAAGGCCGCCTTCCATTTACTCCGCGGGAGTATCGATCTTGTATCCGAGACCGCGCACGGTAGTCAGATACTTGGGGTGCGCCGGATCTTCCTCGATCTTGGAGCGCACGCGCTTGACATGCACGTCGAGCGTCTTGGTGTCGCCCACATAATCCGAACCCCAGATGCGGTCGATCAGCTGGTGACGCGTCATCACACGGCCCTTGTTCTGCATGAGGTATTCGAGCAGTTCGAATTCCTTGAGCGGGAAGAACACGGTTTCGCCGCGTACGGTGACCTGATGCTGGCCAACCTGCATGGCGATATCGCCACACACCAGCGGAATATCGTCATCCACAGTGCCGGAAGCCTGGGCAGTGGCCTGATTGCGACGCATCACGGCACGAATACGTGCCAGCAGCTCACGGAAAGAGTACGGCTTGGTCACATAATCGTCCGCACCAATCTCAAGGCCAACGACCTTATCGATTTCGGCGCTCTTGGCGGTGAGCATAATAATCGGCACACGGCTCTGCTCACGAATGCGGCGGCACAGTGCAGTGCCGTCAATGCCCGGCAGCATCAAATCAAGCAGCACCAAATCGATGCCGCCCTTGGTGAACAGTTCCAGACCTTCCTCGCCAGTGGCGGCGGCGGACACGTCGTACCCCTCGCGTGTGAGCTGGTATACCAGCGGCTCGCGATAGGATTCCTCGTCTTCGACGATAAGAATGCGTGTCATAGTAGCCTTTCTTGGGTATGTTCCCGTGCGCATAGGCGCAAAGTTTTCCGACATTATCGTAACCATTTGTTCTCCGTTAGCCTGCTGTTTCCCGAAAGTACGTAATTGCGTAATTGGGCTACGCGCGGTGTGCGCACCTCGCCCACTGTGTGATTGTGTGGCAATGGAATGGCACCATGTCGGGCACCAACCAAGGCCCTACGCTTGTGTCGACTCGTCCGACCGGGCCTCGTCGTCATCCTCATCCGGGGCGGCCGGCAGCTCGATGGTGAACGTCGACCCCTCCCCCGTACGCGACCAGACCGAAATCCGACCGCCGTTCTCCTGCACGCAGTGCTTGGTGATGGCCAAGCCGAGTCCCGAACCGCCGGTCTCGCGCGAACGGGCCGGGTCGACCCGGTAGAATCGCTCGAAAATGCGGTCCAGCGATTTGGCGGGGATGCCGATGCCCTGATCGACCACGCGAATGGTGACTTTGCCATCGCGCTCCCCCACGCCGACCGCCACAGTGGTGTGTTCGGGCGAGTAATGGATGGCGTTCTCTACGAGGTTCTTGACGGCGGTTTGCATGGCCTCTTTGTCGGCCTTGATCATCGGACCGTTCGTGGCTGGGCTGCCTGATTCTTCCAAGGAACCTTCGCCATCGGCCGGCTCCTCGACCTTCGTGGGTACTGACTGTCCGTTGACACTCAGTCGGATATCCACATGGCGGGAGTCGGCTTGGGTCTGATTGGCGGCGATGGCGGCGCGTGCCACATCCAGCGCGGAAATGCGCCGCGCATCGATCACGCTTTGCGGGCTTTGGGCTTTCTGCAAGTCGATAAGATGATGCACCAGTTCGGTCAGGCGCGCGGATTCCTTGGAGATACGGCCGGAAAAATACCGTACGGCGTCCGGATCATCGGCGGCGTCGGTCACGGTTTCGGCCAGTAGCGCGATGGCACCGGCCGGAGTCTTGAGTTCGTGCGAAACGTTGGTCACAAAGTCACGGCGGACGGCCTCGAAACGGCGCTGCTCGGACATGTCGTTGATGAAGATGGCGTACAGGTCATCGCCGATATCGCCAATGCGCACACGCAAATACAGCGTGTTGGACGGGCGTGACTGGCCGGCCTCCAGTCCTCGGCCATTAGAGGACGGATAGGAATTGCGATTGACCGGCAGCTGAACCTCACGCTCACGCATGCCACCGTCGGCGGCGGCCTGAGTGAGGATGTCCTCGACTTCACGCGAGTTGAGTCGGTCGCCGGAGACTAGGCCGAATGGCACTGAGCCGGGGCTTGAATATTGGACCAGACCGTTGCGGTCGGTGACGATCAGGGCTTCGGGCAGGACTTCAATCAGGCGACGCTCGGTGGGGCGCACGGGCGCATCATCACCGAATAGAGAATGCGTATCCTCGTCGCCGGACAGGTCCTGTTCGGCGACGAGCCGGCCTGAAACGCGGCCTTTGTTGTAGGCGATGACGGCAACCCACACCAGTATCAGCGCGGCGAGCACCACAATCACGACGATCTGCCAGATATCCATGATTTCCAGAGTAAAACGTGCGAGGCGTAGTGAGATGCCTAAACTACGTAAGTTCGTCTATTGTTCATTTTTGGCGGGACGACATAACAAAATGCTCCCGCTGGCGGGAGCATAATATGGGGAGCTCTATTTACAGCTCGTAGTCCTTGTCCTTGCTTTCCTTGATCAGGAACAGAGCGAGCAGAGCGAGGGCAGTCATGATGGCCATGTACCAGCCCACACCGGCAACGCCGAACTTGGAGGTGACCAGTTACAGGCGCTTGACGATGTCGACAGCCAGACGGGCGGCGGTATCGGCGTATTCGGAGATGTCGAACTCCTTGAATACCTCGTAATCGGTGTCGGCGTTGTCGGAAAGGGCACGAATCACCAGTGCCGGCACGTTATTGCGGGCGGCGACCTGTGCCACGGCGGCGCCTTCCATCTCCACGGCGTCAGCCCCGGTGAGTCGGATGACCTCCTCGACCTTTTGGGGCGTGTCCACGAAGTAGTTGCCGGAGGCGATGATGCCGGTGATGTGGGTAATGCCCGCATTGGCAAGCGCCTCGTCGGCGACTTCCAGCAGACGGTCATCAGAGTGGAATTCCTCCACCGGAGCGTCCGCAGTGCCGGGCTTCCACTGGCCTACGAGCCGCATGTCAGTGTCGAGGTAGCGCAGGGTGCCGCCGAGCACCACGTCGTTGATGTGCAGGTGGGTGTTGAGGTTGCCGGCGATGCCGCTGAAAATCACGGCGTCCGGGGCAATCTCGTCAATCAGCAGCTGCGTGGTGGCGGCCGCATTGACCAGTCCCATGCCGCCTACCGTTGCGGCAACCTTGATGACGTCAGAACCGAAGGAGTCGACCGTGCCGGACACGATGTCAAGGCTGCCCTTGGCGGTGTGCGTCACATGCGTGAGCGATTTGGCGATCAGCGCCACTTCCTCATCCAATGCGCCAATAATAGCTACAGTTTTCATACCCATACGTAAGTTCCTTTCACAACACTTTCGGCTCCCCTTGTCAGGGGAGGTGGCCGCCGAATGGCAGGCTGAGGGGTAGAGACGTTTCGTTGCATTGCTCCCGCGAGAGAGCCGATGACGCAACTCAGTGCCAACGCCGTGTGGCTACGGCTTCCGCAAGCTCGCGCAGCAAGGCCTCGGTTTCTTCCCAGCTGATGCACTTGTCAGTAATCGACTTGCCATAGACCAGCTGATCAAGCGGCGCGGCCTTCTGATTGCCTCCTTCAATAAAGCTTTCCATCATGATGCCGGTAATACCCTGTTCGCCAGCTGCAATTCTGCTGGCAATATTGCGCACGACTTCGGCCTGACGATGTTCGTCCTTGCCGGAGTTACCGTGCGAGCAATCAACAATCAGACCATGCGAGGCTGCGGATTCGGCGGGCATTTCGGCGCGTACGTCTTCCATGGCTTTGGCCACGGATTCGGCATCGTAGTTCGGGCCGTGAATCGAGCCGCGCAACACCACATGGCAGTCCGGGTTGCCAAGGGTCTCGACTGCGCAGGCACGCCCCAGATGGTCAATGCCGAAGAACGTGTGCTGCTGAGCAGCGGCGAAGCAACCGTTGACCGCTGCCTTCACCGAGCCGTCAGTGGCATTCTTAAAGCCGACCGGCATGGAAAGCCCGCTGGCCAATTGGCGGTGGATCTGGCTTTCCGTGTTGCGCGCACCAATGGCGCCCCAACTCACCGCGTCCGAGATGAACTGCGGGCTGGTGGGCTCCAGAAATTCCGTGGCGGCCGCCAATCCTTCCTTCAGCACACCAAGCAAGGTTTTGCGAGCAAGCAACAGGCCCTTGCGAATATTGTGGCTGCCATCAATATCCGGGTCGTTGATCAGGCCCTTCCAGCCAATGGTAGTGCGCGGCTTCTCGAAGTACACGCGCATGACGATGAGCAGCTGTTCACCGAGCTCATCTTTCAGCTTGGCCAATCGGCGCGCGTAGTCCAGCGCGGCCTTCGGGTCATGAACCGAACAGGGGCCGACGATGACCAACAGCCTGTCGTCTTGGCCGTACAGGCACGCGCGAATCTCATCACGCGAGTAGGCGACGATTTCCTGAGCCTGATCAGTCAGCGGGAGTTCAGCGAGCACTTGCGCGGGCGTGGGCAGCGGCTCCAACTCCAATACGCGGCGGTTGATGATGCGACTGACACCCACCTGATCTTCCCAACGCGGCACATCAGTGGCAACGAGCGGGTTCTTCCCCTCCCCCATCGCCTGACGAATGGCGCGAAGCTCTTCTGGGGTGTTCAACGGCTGCGGACCGACTTGCAACGGATGCAGCGAATGTGCTGCTTCCTCCTGCTGCTGCATAACATCTCTCCTTGGGTCAGTATCCTTCCCAAGGATAAGGTGTCACGGGAACAAACTGACATGACCACCGTTATTGGCAAAAAATGCTCACTGAGTGGGTCTCAGTGAGCATTTTTACAAAGACAAAGCTATTTAGCCGAGCGGCGAGCGGTGACGGCGTCGGCTAGGGTGTGCAGCAGTTCGTTGGTGCGTTCCCACGGCACGCAAGAGTCGGTGACGGACTGACCGTAGACCAACTGGTCGAGCGGGGCCGGCTTTTGGTGACCGCCGACCAAGAAGCTTTCCATCATTACGCCGGTGATGCCTTGTTCGCCGTGCGCCAGGCGCTCAGCGATCTCTTCGATGACTTCGGCTTCGCGGTTTTCGTCTTTGCCGCAGTTGCCGTGGGCGGCATCGATGACGAGGCCATGCTGGCTCGGGCCGGACGCTTTGGAAACCTTGAGGTCTTCCAGAGCTTGACGCACGGATTCGGCATCGTAGTTCGGGCCGTGGCTGGAGCCGCGCAGAACCAGATGGCAATCCGGGTTGCCTTTGGTTTCGGCGGAAATCACGCGACCGTCCAAGTTAATGGACAGGAAGTGATGCTCGAAGCCGGCCGCGAAACAGGAATCGGCGGCGGCCTTGATGGAGCCGTCGGTGGAGTTCTTGAAGCCCACCGGCATGGACAGGCCACTGGCCAGTTCGCGGTGGACTTGGGATTCGGTGTTACGCGCGCCGATGGCACCCCAGCTGATCGCGTCGCAGATGTACTGCGGGGTGATGGGGTCAAGCCATTCGGTGGCGGCGGGCAGGCCGAGGCTCAGCACGTCGGTGAGCACCTTGCGGGCCAGCCACATGCCCTTACGAATATTGAAGCGACCGTCCAGATCGGGGTCGTTGATGAGGCCTTTCCAGCCGATGGTGGTGCGCGGCTTCTCGAAGTACACGCGCATCACGATCACGAGTCGGTCTTCCAACTCGCGCTTGACGGCAGCCAGCTTTTCTGCGTACTCGTGCGCGGCCTTCGGGTCGTGGATTGAGCAGGGGCCCACGATGACGAGCAGTCGGTCGTCGCGGCCGTTGAGCACATCGCGGATTTCCTGCCGCGAGTGGAGCACGAGCTCGCTCATCTCATCGGTGAGCGGCTGCTCCCTGAGGAAAGCACGCGGCGCGGGAATGGGGTCAAGCTGACGAATGTTGACATCGACGGTCTCAGGAAAGACGGCCTGCTCCCCCAAACGACGTTCATCCTCGGAACTATCCGGACCACGTAGTGCTGCCATTGCTCGACTCCTTTCCTTGTATACGTACTGTCGGTATGTCGCCATAGACGCAAAAGCCCAACTATAGCAGTTTGTTACGGGGACTGCTTGTTGGGCCGGCAGTTATGGACTTTGGGTGGACTCGCCTGTGTGGACTCGCCTGCGGCGATGCTGTGTTGTTGTGCGGCCTGCGACCGCGGTCTCTCCCTCTGTCAGCGGCTTCGCGCTGACAGAGGGAGAGACCCTAGCAGCCGACAGGCTGCGAGAAAACACAGCATTGGCCGTCAGGCCGATTCCGGGAGGCTGACGAAGTCAGGCCAAAGCGCCCATCGGATCCCATGCGGGGAGCATGGTGGCTGGCTCTTCGAGGGCCTTCTGGTATTCCTCGGGCAACAGGGCCTTCGGGACGGCTACCTCGTAGACGTATTCGGTGAACCAGTCGTCGGACATGGTGAAGTAGCCCTTGTCGGCGATCTTGGCGCCCCAAGAGTTCTCCACGCGCCAGCGGCGGGTGGTGCCGTCGTCGGCCACGTCAACGCCGGCGAAAGCCATGGCGTGGTTCATGGCGGAGTCGCCGAAGCGCACGCGGGCTTCCTTGTCCAAATCGAAGTCCACGTCGTACACGCGGCCGTACTCGAACAGGTCGGTGGCCCAAGCGCCGTTCTCACGGTCCATGAACGGGTGGCAGTCGGCACCGAACCATACCGGAATGCCCTGCTCAACGAGAATCTGCTTGACGCAGTCCTTCATGAACTGGTTTGGCACGTTGAGGTACTCGGTGGCGTCGCCGCCAGCCACATTGCCGAGGTGCTCGATGCCGATCTTCTTGCCCTTGGCGTGCTCGGTGCGCGGATCGTCCACCAGGCACACGTAGTCCTCAAGATCAGCCGGACCCACGTACTTCTTCCAGAACTCAACCGGCGTAATCTCGCCGTCGCGGTGGAATTCGCCATCCTTGTCGGTCCATTCCCAGTCGAAGGAAACCGGCGGCTCGCCCAGGTGGATGGTCAGAATACGGTGGCCGGCAGCAGTGGCGTCGGCAATAATCGCCTCGACCTTGGAGGCATCGCCGTCAGCGGCGTACATGTGCGCCACGGCGGTGTGCAGCATGTGGCGCAGCTGGATGTTCATTTCACCGGTGTTCTTGGAGGATTCGGTCTCCGGGAACAGGTCCTTGGGCACAGCGCCGTACTTCTTGTACACGTTCATGGCCATGGTCCACTGGCCGCCATCGCCCATCACGTCGGCGAGCAGGTGCTGCATCAGGCGGGAGTCGGAAGGCTCTCCGGCAGCCACCAGAGCGGCCACATCCTTAAGGAAGTAGTTGACGCGCTCCAGCTTGTCGTAGTACATCGCGTAGTTCTGGGAGAACTCGAACTCCTTCAAGTTCATGTTCTTCTTGGCCACGAAACGGGCCACGTTCAGGGAGCTGAACAGCCAGCAGCGGCCGGAGCGATCCTGATGGGTGGCTTCGCCATTGTCAACGATGGTGGAGAAACGACGCTGCATCAGACGAGCGCGGTCATAATTGCGAGCCACCTTGTCGATGCCGGCGGCGGTCACCGCGTTCATGGCCAGACGGTTGGTGCCGCTCTGTGCGAAATCGCCGCGCAGGGTATTCAACGCTTCGTCGGTCAGAGGCGTCAATTCACTCATGTCATACTCCTTCTGTGATGGTGCGCTTGTGGCGCAGATTCAAACGAATACGGCACCTGGCTCGAAAGCGCAGGTGCCGTAATTCTTACCGCTAGTAGTCTAATCGAAGGCCTGTCATTCGCCGTTCTGCTCAGATACGGCCGGATTCTCCTGAGTCGGGGCCTCCGGTTCGCCCTGTGTCTGGTGCTCGGACGGCTCAGACGATTCGGACTGCTCATTCTGCGCAGCCGAATCAGCCGAATCAGCCGAATCAGCCGGTGCCGCATCTGTCTCATTGTGATCGTCGGCAGCCGACTCGTTTCCGCTCAACTCACCCGGCTGGTCATCGGCCTCGTTGTGTACAGGCTTGACTTCCGGGACGGGCGCAACCACCGGCAATGCCGCCGCGGCAGCGGCTTCCTGATCCTGGCCAGAGGCCGCCGCATTACCGCCGAAAGCGAATCCGGAGAACGCCTGCGAGAACATAGAACGCAGTTCCGAAACACGCTGGGTGATGACGGACTCGCGTTCCTGCAGATCGGCGATGCGCTTGGACAGACCGTCAAGCTCGCTTTGGGCGGCGGCGCGACGCTCCTCGATCTGCGCATCGGCTTCCTCGCCCGCCTTATGTACGATTGCGGCGGCCTGGATGTCCGCCTCCTCGCGCTTGGACGCGGCATACGAATCGGCTTGGTCGCGAGTGTTCTTGGCCTGACCGACCAACTCATCGGCTTCCCGCTTGGCCGCCACACGACGTTCTTCGAGGTGCTGCAGCAGTTCGTTGACCTTCTTCGTGGCCTCATCCTGCTGAGCGGCGATGTCGTGACGGATCTGCTCGACCTCGGCGTTGACCTGGCTCATCGTGCTGGTGCGCTTGACCTCGGCCTCATCAGTGATTTCCTGACCCTTGGTTTTGGCCGCATCAATGATTTCGCTGGCCTTGCGCTGGGCTTCGGTCATCATCTTGGACACTTGCTCGCGCACGTCGGCGAGCTTCTTGTTGGCCTCGGCGAGCGCCGCCTCAATCTGATCGTTGGAATCAGACTTAAGCTTGGTGATCTCCTCATTGGCGCTTTTGCGCATTGCGGCAACCTGCTGGGTCGCCTCCGCCTTCATGTCGGCGATTTCGCGCTCTTGAGTGGAGCGTTCGGAAGCCATCTTCTTGGTGTGCTCTTCGCGCGCGTTGCTGAGCTCAAGCTCGACGGTCTGACGCTGTTCGGTGATGGTCTTGGCAGTTTCGGAGCGCAGTTGTGCGGCATCCTCGTTAGCGGAGGTGGTCACTGATTCGGCCTGATTGCTGGCGTTCGTCAGAATCGAGGCGGCCTTGGCATTGGCGTCGTCAACAATATGCTGGGCATCCAGCTTGGCGTTGTTGATCAGTGTTTCGGCCTGAGCCTGAGCCGTGGTACGGATGGAGGACGCGTCCTGCTTGGCGCGTTCCAGCAGTTCGGTACTCGTCTGTTCGGCGGAGGCAAGCATCTGCTGGGCGTTCGCTCCCAAGGAAGCGAAGCTGTTGCCTTCCGGCTTCTTGTTCTTCTCTTCCTGAAGTTGGGCCTGCAGTTGCAGAATACGGTCGTCATCCGCCGCAATCTGCTCACGCATGCTGGCCAACGTCTGCTGCGCACGCTTCATACTCTCCTGAGTAGCGTCGAAGGCAGCATCAACCTTCTCCTTGTCATATCCTCGCAGCACCACCGGGAAACGATCCACCATCGCTGTTTATTCCTTTCGCACACGCATAAAGCTCTTGGCACATCCTTGCAGCACTCTAGCGCATCGCACTGGCGCTGAGCGTTGAGCGACGCGCAATCGTTACAATGCGTGCGAACCATGTTCTATTCCGGCGTGGCGCACAGCGTGCTAGGCGATGAGGATGTCGGAGCTGGAGGGCTTGAGATAGTAGCGCACGGCTTCGCGCACCACATCACGGCCAGCGGCGATCTGCTGGTCGAGTGGTAGACCATGCTGGCTGGAATGCGCCGGAACGACCGGAGGGAAGCTGACGAATCCGCCCAGCACCCGCTCCTGGGTGGCGGTCCAGTTGAGCAAGTTGTAGAACAGCGAATTACATACGAACGTACCTGCGTCCGAACTCAAGGTGGCCGGAATCGAATCGTCCGTGAAATCATTCAGGATCGAGCGCAACGGCAGGCGGGTCCAATAGGCGGCCGGGCCATTGGGGTCGATGGGTTCGCGGCGTGGGATCACGTTGTCCGCGTCTGGCTTGATCGCGTCCATCAGGTTGGTGGCGCATCGTTCAAGCATCACGCCTCGGGCTGCGTGCTTGAGCCCGGTGGCGATGACGATATTGGGCTTGGTGGCCTCAATCGTCTCTTTCAGCGTGGGCCAGGCTTTGGCGAAGCTCACCGGGATGCTGACGGCATGAACGGTGACGGCGACCTGCTCCAACGGATCGTCCGGAGCAGAGGAGACGCCCAGTCCCTGCTCGGCGATGGCCTTGGGCACTTCGACGGCGGGATTGACCTCCACGCCGTCATAGTGGTCGAAGCCGGAGATCACAACATTGAGTTCACGCATAATGCCAGTCTAGCGATGCATCTGGCCGGCCGCTTGGGCCAGCAGGGCGTGCATGCGGGCGCGGGCCTCTTCCTTGGGATCACGACCGAGAATCTCCTCGGCGATACGCTCAGCTGTGGGAATATCTTCCAGCGTGGTGATCTTCAGGTTGGTTTCCGCACCGGAGACAATGGCGACGGGTTCATCAGGCAGATAATCGACCACTACGCGCGTGTCGTCGGTGGGATGGAAGTCCGGGTCGGCGGCAGCCAAATCGTAAGCGTGACGAATCGTCGCGAAGCGGAAGGATTGCGGGGTCTGCGCGCGGAAGGTGTTCGGGCGGTCCGGCACCGACTTGACCACTTTCAAATCGCCCAGATCCTCGGTCAACAGCACGGTGTCGGTTGAGGCGTAGGCCACGGTCGCGGCCGTGAACTGGTCGAGCGCATCAATCGAACCGTCGATGGCGGACTGTTCCACGAACGGACGGACGGCGTCATGGATCAGAATCTTGGCATCGTCCGGAATGCCAGCCGTAGCCAGCATGTCGAGCGCGGCGGCGGTACTGTCCACACGTTCGTCACCACCGTCAATGATGACGCGGACCTTGGTGTAGCCCATCTCGCCAACCAACGTTTCCACTTCACCGCGCACCTTGGGATTGACCACCACCACGATGTCGCTGACGCGATCGCAATGTTCAAAGGCATCAATGCTCCAGCACACGATGGGCTTGCCGCCCACGGAGACAAGCTGCTTGGGATTATCGGGGTCGAAGCGCGTACCGAAGCCGGCGGCCAGCACCACGGCCACCACCGGCACGGTTTGCGCCGGTTTGGCACCCTGAGCGGGGGCCGGTTGGACGGTAGGCGTCTCGACGGGGGTATCGAAATCTCTCTCAGTCATAGGCACCACCGTAAGGTGAGGGCTGGCCGTCCGTGAACTGCATCACATCTTCTCCACGGAATGTGCTCGCATTCTCCGTTTAGTCACGCACGATGAGGGCGAGGAGGCGGCCTTCGTGTGTTTTGTTGGCGAGCGCGGCGCGGCGGTGCGAGTACCACAGTGGGTTTTCGAGCGTGCACATGCTGTGGCTGATGTTGTCGATGCGCTCCGCGAGCTCGGCCGGGCCTTCGCCGTCCGTACGGCACAGTTCGGCGAGTTCCGGGTCTTCCTCAAGGTACTGGGTGGCGGCGTGCACGCGCGGCATCGAATCGACCACCTGATGTACACCGGCGAAGGCGAGGTCGATCATCGCGGCTTCGGCGATGTCGATGCCGGCACCGCCGAAACGGGTCTTCGTCTTGGTCAGCGGGAAGCGCTTGATGAACTGGTCGGCGATCTCGTCGCCCACTTCATAGCAGTCGCCGCAGATGCGCGGGCCGAGTGTGGCCACGATGTTCGCCGGGTCGGCACCCTTGCTCTTCATCAGGTCCACCGTGGCGCCGATCACGCCGCGCTCCAGACCACGACGGCCGCAGTGGGCCGCACCGATGATACCGGTGACCGGGTCGCCCAGCAGCACCGGCAGACAGTCGGCCGCGAACATGCCTAGGGCGATGCCGGATTGTGCGGTGACCTGGCCGTCCGCCTCGATGACGTGCGGAGTGTCAGTCTCACCATGTGTGCCGGACACGTCGAAGCCGAAGGGGGTGTTGATGACGAACGAGTCGTCCACGTCCACAGCCACGCCGGAATGTACTTGGGAGACCAGCGATAGGCGGGCTTGCACCGCTTCGGCGAGTGCGATGCGGTTCGACAGCACGGCCTCAGGTTCGTCGCCGGACTTGCCGCCGAGGTTCAGGTTGCCGTAATCGCCGGCGCTCAGGCCGCCCAGTCGCGTGGTGTACACCACCTTGATGCCGGGGGCCAGTGCGATGGGGATGGTCACCGGAATAGGGCGACCGGCTTTATCGGTAGAGCTGATGCTGTTGGAATCGAGGATTTCTTCGCTGTATTCAGGCATAAGGCATTCTTTCTTGGGTGCGGGCGGTGTTCATGATTTTCATGACCACCCCCCAGTCAGCGGGGGGCGGAGTGGTAGGTTATTCGGCTTTGAGGGTGGGCTTTTTGGTGCGCGAGCGGATGGCGGCGTTGATGGGCACCTGGTGCGGGCAGGGCATCGAGAACACGTGCGCCGGATTATTGATGGCGGGTACTGGCGCGCCATCGGCATCGCGCAGGCCGGTTTCCGGCACGGTAAAGACCAATGGTCTCTCGCCAGGCAGCAGGAATTCGACCTGTTGACCGGGCTCAATCTTGTTACGGCTCATCAGCGTGACACGTCCGTCTTCGTCCGCGCTCCAGCTCAGCACTTCGCCCACTACCAGCCATGAGCGGAAGTAGGCGGAGCGGTCGGTGTTCTGTGTGACCTTGTGCTCCGGGTAATAGAAGCCGGTGGAGTAGTCGCGGTGGGCCACCTTGTCGGTTTCCTCGAGCAGCCATTCGGGCAGTTCGACGTGTGGGGCCGGGCGAACGGCCGCATGTTTCCAATCGGTCTCAATCTGTTCGACCGCGGTGTTGGACTTGCGGCGCGTGGAACGGGCGTGAGAGCTCATGCCGTCGGGTTCGACGGCGGTGCCGGCCGGCGTACCAGAGGCAGTTGAGTCGACGGCATCAGCAACCGTCACGCGGTCACGTTCTGCGGCAACCGAGCCGGTGACCGAATCGGCAACCGCAGTATCAGAGCCACGGTCATATCCCTCATCGGCCACACCGGCGAACGCGGCATCAGCATTGCGCATCACTTGATCTTCGGTTCCTTGGCCAAAATCGGGGTCGCCCGGGCGAATCACACGGTCATGGAAAGGCTTCAAAACATTGCCATCAGCGTCTTCAAAACCGCGTTGAATCATGTATTCATTAACCGCGGTTTTGTAGGCGTTGGTCATGGCGGCGATATAGTAGGCGCTTTTCGCGCGGCCTTCGATTTTGAGGCTGGTGGCACCGGAGTCAATCAAATCATCCAAGTGCCCCAGCATATTCATGTCCTGCGAATTGAACAGATAGGCGCCGTTCTCGGTCTGCTCGATCGGGAAGTACTGGCCGGGGCGCTTCTCTTCCACGATCGAATACTTCCAGCGGCATGGCTGGGCGCATTCGCCGTGATTGCCATCGCGGCCGGTCAGATAGTTGGAGAACAGGCAGCGGCCGGAGAAGGCCATGCACATAGCACCGTGAACGAAGCATTCGATGTCGAGGTCATCGGGAATGTTGGCGCGAATATCACGCACGGCCTGCAAGTCCATCTCGCGGGCCAACACCACACGGCGAGCACCAAGCTCGTAGAAGGCGTTCGCAGCCTGATAATTAGTCACGCCGGCCTGGGTGGAGACGTGCAGTTCCAGATTCGGAGCCACCTGACGGGCCATCATCATCACGCCAATATCGGAGACGATCAGCGCGTCCACGCCGGTGTCTTTGAGCTGGCCGACGTACTCGCGCATGGCTTCGATCTCGTTGTTGCGCGGCAGCACGTTGCAGGTCACGTACACGCGAGCGCCGCGTTCATGGGCGTAGCGCGATCCTTCCTCGAAATCCTCAAGGCTAAGGTTTTTGGGGGCCGATCGCATGCCGAAGGCTTTGCCGCCGCAGTAGACGGCGTCGGCACCATAATCGACCGCGGTTTTCAGGCCCCTCAGGTTGCCGGCCGGGGACAACACTTCGGGCTTTTTGCGGGTGGGGAGGTTCATCGTCGTATTCATCACCGCAATAGTGTAGTGGTGGCCGTGTAATGCGGGAGGGGCTACCGTTAGGCTGGATGACATGAAGATCGATATCGTGAGCGTGTTCCCCGAATACTTTGAGGTGATGAACCTCAGCCTGATGGGCAAAGCCCAGGCCAAGGGATTGTTGGAGATCAAGGCGCACAACCTGCGCGACTGGACCCACGATGTGCATCATTCGGTGGATGATACGCCAGTCGGCGGCGGGGCCGGCATGGTGATGAAGCCCGAAGTGTGGAGCGAATGTCTGGACGAACTGCTGGGATTCTCGCAGCCGTCCGGCTCCCCCGCCCCATCCGGCGCACCGGTGCTCATCTTCCCGAACCCATCGGCCCCGTTGTTCACCCAGCGCGACGCCACCGAGCTCAGCCATGCCGACCATCTGCTGTTCGGTTGCGGCCGGTATGAGGGCTACGATGCGCGCATCCCGGACTACTACCGCGCCCAAGGCGTCGACGTACGCGAATATTCGATCGGCGACTATGTGCTGAACGGCGGCGAAGTAGCGGTATCGGTGATGCTTGAGGCCATCACCCGCCTGATGCCCGGATTCATGGGCAACCCAGATTCGATTGTTGAGGAATCCTACACCGGCGAGGGCGCACTGCTTGAACATCGCCAGTACACCAAGCCGGCCGTGTGGCGCGGTATTGCGGTGCCGGATGTGCTGTTGTCCGGCGACCACGGCAAGGTGGACCGTTTTCGCCGCGACGAAGCGCTGGCCCGCACCGCCGAGATTCGGCCAGACCTTATCGCGGCACTGGATTGCAAGGCGCTGGATAAGGCCGATCGCAAGACCCTGATGGCCTTGGGCTGGGAGGTCTCCGCCGCCCATCCGCGCCGGCTCGCCGATTAATTCACCACACGGTGGGAGATTCACTACGCGGCGGAATCGTCGGAACGCTCTATATCCGAGTCGTCATCCGCGGATTCGATGTAGAAGACGGCGGTTTCGCCGTAGTTGCGGCTTTCGGTGATTTGCCAGCCTCCGGGGGCAGTGGGATCATCCGAGCGTACCGAGCGTTCGAGCATGATCACCGTGTTCTCGTTGGTGGCGCTGCCCGCCGCCAGATCGGACAGTAGCTGATTGCATTCAGCGGTCTCATAGGCATAGGGCGGGTCGATGAATATCACGTCGAATGGTTCGCCGAAGCCGCCAGCCACTTGCTCGGCTTTTTTGACCAGCACACGGGCCTTGAGCGAAGCATCCCACGAACGATTCTTCTGTAGCTGCGCCAAGGTCTTGGTAATCAGCGCCGCCGCAGGCCGGGAACTTTCCACGGCCACGAGTTCTCGCGCGCCACGGCTCAGCGCTTCGATGCCCAACGCACCAGTACCGGCGAACAGGTCCAGTACACGGGCATCATCCAGCACTCCCCATGAGTCGAGGTGCGAGAAAATCGCCTCTTTGGTGCGATCCGTGGTAGGCCGGGTACCCGTTTTCGGCGTAGCAAGCGCCACACCCTTGAATCGTCCAGAAATTACACGCATAGCTTTCACTGTACAGGTTCATCTGCGCATACCAATCATGAACAACAATGGGGTGCTCGAAGCGCACCAATGATATATGCACTTCGAGTACCTCATGTACGAATGGTCTTGCCTCCACTGAAGCACATTCGAGGGCTTCCCGACCGTGATTTCCTCACGATCGGCATACGGAAAAACTATATCGTGCGATTACGGGGGCGCAGCCCTAGCCTCAGCTGGAGGTGCCTCAGCTGGAGGTCAGGAAGGTTTCGTTGCCTCGGGTGAAGTCGAGGACGGCACCGGCGAGTTGGACCTCACCTGCCAGTTCGGGGTCGGCGGCCAGAAGCTGCCCGGCACGGGTGCGGGCGTCGGCGATCATGTCGGCGTCCTTGACCACGCGCAGGAGCTTCAGGCTGGACTTGCCGCCGGATTGGGCGTCGCCGAGCACATCGCCGGCACCGCGGAATTCCAAGTCGGCTTGGGCGATTTCGGCACCGTCGAGCGAGTGGTGAATCACTTCGAGCCGTTGCTCGGCCGGGGAGCCGGGTTCCGCACGGGAAATAAGGAACGCCCACGAGTTGGTGCCGCCACGCCCCACGCGGCCGCGCAGCTGATGCAGCTGAGAGAGGCCGTATCGGTCGGCATCAAAGATGACGATGCAGCTGGCCTGCTTGACGTCCACGCCGACTTCGATCACCGTGGTGGACACCAGGATCGGAGTCTCGCCGCCGGCAAAATCGGCCATGACCTGGGTTTTGACGTCATCCTTGTCGCGGCCGGTCAGAGTCGCAAACCGAATGCCTTGGAACTGTGGAAGTTTCTGCAACCGGTCGGCGATTTCGGCCACCGCATGCAATGGTGGGCGAGCCACGGTTTCGCCATTTTCGTCGAAGGTTTCGTAGGGGTCGTCGATGCCGATGGCATCGGCCGCCGCGCGCGTCGCACGGCCGCCCGCAGCTGTGCGGGCACTGGAACCAGATGCTGCGGCGCGTCCGCGGGCAGAACCGGCTGCTGCCGAAACGCCGGAACCGCCTTCGTTCTCCTCATCATCCGCATCAATGCGCGGGCACACGATATAGGCCCGCTCCCCCGCGTCGACTCGCGCGCGAATGTGCGCGAACATACGCCCCATGGTGGCGGCGTCGGCCTCATTGACCACCACGGTACGAATCGGTTTGCGGCCGCCAGGCAATTCGGTGAGCCAGGAAATATCGAGATCGCCAAACCAAGTCATGGCGGCGGTGCGCGGGATGGGCGTGGCGGTCATCACCAGTAGATGCGGCGTGGTGCCGTCATCGGTTTTGGCGTTGAGGCTTTCGCGCTGTTCCACACCGAACCGGTGTTGCTCGTCGATCACCACCAAGGCCAAGTGCGGGGCTTGGAAGGTCTTGGAAAACGCCGCGTGCGTGGCCACGATAATGCCCGGCTCACCACTGGCGGCCGCAGCGAGCGCCTTACGCCGGGCGGCAAGCTTCATACCACCGGTCAGCAGGGTGACGGGAATTTCCGCAGTCACCTTGGAAGAAGAGACCGTCGAAGCACCGGACGCGCCCATCGCGCCCTCAACGTCGGCCGCGGCATCGGTCTCCTTGGCACCCGGCTGTGCAAGGGTCAACCCCGACACCATCTTACTGATGGTCTCGTAATGCTGTTCGGCAAGCACCTGAGTGGGAGCCACCAGCACCGCCTGATAGCCGGCGCCGACCGCCTGCAGCATGGCCGCGAGCGCCACTACGGTTTTGCCGGAGCCGACTTCGCCCTGCAACAGACGCTGCATGGGCCAGTCACGTTCAAGATCGGACGCGATGTCGTCCACCACCTGACTCTGCCCGGCTGTCAGTGTGAACGGCAACGATGCGATGAAGCGGTCGCGCAAATTGGGCAAATTGGGCAGATCAGGCAGATCGGTCGCAGAACCGCGCTCCGATGCTTCTGGTTGCGTACTTGGCTCCGCAACCGCTTCGCCCACCGACGCTCGAGCTGTTTCCAGCGCCTCGTTCAGCGGGCAAGGATGCGCCGATGACTTGTGCGCGTGCTGTCGAGACTTCAGCAGCGAGGTCTGCGAAACGAAAGCCTCCTCATAGCGCAGGGTTTCGATGGCCTCCTTGAACCGGGCCGTGGAGGCCGGATCATGAATGGCCAGGAACGCCTCAGCCCGATGCATGAGGTTCTTGGCCTTGCGCACCGATTCGGGCAGCACATCTGGGATGGATTGGGAGAGCGCCTCAGCACCGGATTCGGCGGTCGTGCCGGACTTCTCTTCCCCGTTTTGGACGGCGATGGTGTCAGTCGCGGGAGCCACAATGCCGGCTGCCCCAGCGCCAGCGAGTTGCCCGTCAGGCGTGGATGACGTGCGGGCCCCCATCATCCACAGCAATCCCAGAATCGTCTCATGAATATGTTCGGACGAGATACGCGAACTGGCGTGATATACCGGGCGGGGCCGGCAGACGCGGGTAAGCGCCTCTTGCACGGTATCGGCGTCGTATTTCAACGCGGCCCCGGAAGGGGCAGTCGCGGCCGGCGGATACGCGGACTGCGCACTGGCATACGGATCGGCACTTCCCGCAAACGCACCATTGCCGGATGCCGCGCCCCGAACGTAACCCTCAAGCCCCGCTCTTGCTCCGGCCGGCACGGGCGCGACAGTGAGGATTTCGGGATGGGTGAACTGCAGCTGACCCATGTATTCGCCGGGCATACCGGAGACCACCACAGACGTGCCGGCGCGCAGTCGCACGCTGACCCAATCCACATACGATTTACGATACGAGAAGAACGTGAGCCGGGCCGTACTGCCGGGTACGCGACGAGACCGGGCGAAGTCGGCGTCATCGACCGTCGCTTCGAGTCGGTAGCCGCGGCGAGCGTTCATCGGCACCACGCGCATATCTCGTATCACGGCGGCAAATGCCATCTGCTGGCCGGGTGCGGCCTCGCGGATGGCGCGAAGCGGCACCGGTTCGGTGACGCGGAAAGGATAGTAGGTCAGGGCGTCGCCGACAGTGACGATTCCCAGCGATTTGAGCGCGGACACGCGACGCTTGTTGGTGACCAGCGAAGCGAGAGTGGTGCCCATAGTGATGCTCATATTGGCCTATTCTATTCGCACGGCCTCTTTAGGCCGCAGAAACAACAAAACCCGCCAAGCCGAAGCTCAAACGGGTTTTGCTCCACGTTAGTACGCGATTCACGCGGCCACGCGCTGAACCTTGCCAGCCTTGAGGCACTTGACGCACACGCGCAGGCGAGTGTTCTCGCCATCAATCGTGGTGCGCACAGACTGCAGGTTCGGGCGGAAGCTACGCTTGGTACGACGGTGCGAATGGGAAACGGTGAAACCGGTCTGCGGTCCCTTGCCGCACACTGCGCAACGAGCTGCCATGATGGACTCCCTTAACCTTGATGTGTCAAGTCTTTCACGCATTCGACCGCCGGTTTCACCCGACATGCCGAACACACAACTTCACAAATATATAGCCCAATACCGACAACCGCAACTCTTGCGTGTATCATGGGCGAACCTCGGCGGTTCACGCGCGGTTCGAGCGTAACTTGCGAGTGGGCCATCAGCGGTTCGCGAGCGGTTCGGCATTGGTTCGCCAGCGGTCCGCAAGTAGTTCGCCAGCAGTTCGCCAGCGGCGAATTACGCTGCAAATCGTAGCGTTTACCCGATAAAACACGCCGGCCTGCCTATTCCGCATCCAGCAAACTCTCATATAATCTCGGTATAAGAGACGGCAAGGGACGAAGGGGGCCTCGTGCAACTTACGACGAAGGAGGCTGTCATGTTGAATCTCAGGCGAGGTATCGGCACTCACGAGCCCAGCGTGATTTCACTGGGTCAAGTCTGGGTGGACATCATGCTCAATGTGGACGAGGTGCCGGCACAGGGCGGATTCGCCGTGGCCGATCATCCGAAGCCCTCCATTGGCGGCAGCTATCGCGTGCTGCAGGCGGCCAGCCGCATGGGCGTGCCGACCGAGCACGCCGGCATTCTGGGCAACGGCCTGTGGGCGCATTTCATCCGCCAGTCATTCCAAGACAACGGCATTACGCATATCGGCCAGGATCGTCTTGATGAGGATTCCGGCTTCCGCGTGGTGCTGAGCTCCGGCGCGCCGAAGAAGACATTCATCGCTTCCTATGGCGCCGAGGCTCATGGCGACTCGGACACGTTCGACACGCTGGAGCCGCAGCCCAAAGACGTGGTGCACATCAGCGGCAACACACTGATGGACCACACGGCCACCGGCGTGGACGGATTCCTGCTCAAGGCCGGTACCGACCCGGCTGCACGCGACTACACGCTGGTGATCAACCCCACCAATACGTTGCGTTTGGTCAACGACCATATGCTTGAGGACCTGGTGCTCGCACGCCCGGTCTGGTCCTGCAACCGTCAGGAGGCCATGACGCTGGCCGAGCGACTTGGTGCGCCAATCGACGACAGCAAAGTCACCATTGGCGGCGGACTTGACGACTTCATGCACCAGTTGTGCGACGGCTTGGGCGCTACACTGCGCGCGCCGCTGGTGGTGCGTGTCGGCGCCCGCGGCGCTTGGATTCGTGAGCCAGGTGGCGAGACGATTCATATCGAGGGATACCCGACCAAGGCCGTACACACCCGTTCGGCGGGCGGTTGCCACACCGGCGTGATGTGCGCGATGCTGGCAAAGGGCCATAGTCTGGCCGAATCGGTAAAGATCGCCAACGCGGCGGCATCCATCGCCATCCAGCACAGCCTCAACGGCGTGCCGCAATGCCCCGATTACGACGAGGCCATCGCGCTGATCGGCGAATAGTCGACTATAGGTAGCTCCCCCCAGTCCGCTTCGCGGCCAGCTCCCCTCAGCGAGGGGAGCTATTTTTGCTCTGGCTCCCCTTAGAAAGAGGCCCGGCATTATTCATCCGCCGTTCAACCGGAATGGCTCCCCTACCCTAGTCCGCGCTTCTACGATAGATTGAGTTGAATACTGTCGAGGAGTGTATATGACTGATCCCACGAATGTCCACGAACCGGTGCCGCAAAGCGCCAAACTGACCGCCCGCGAGAAGAAGTGGATCATCTACGACGTCGGCAACTCGGCATTCGTGCTGCTGTCCACCGCCGTCATCCCCATTTACGCCAAATCGCTGATGCCGGCGGACGGCAACATCGTGTCCGCCTGGGGCTACGCGCAAACCATTGCTTCCTTGGTCATCGCGCTGCTCATGCCGTTGCTCGGCTCCATCGCCGACGTGCAAGGCATGAAAATCAAGTTCTTCCTTGGCTTCTTCGGCACTGGCGTGGTCACCTGCTGCGCAATGGCCCTGCCCCTGACCTGGCTACCGTTCCTAGTCGTCTACATTCTGGCGACCATCGGCCTCAACGGCTCGCTAACGTTCTACGATTCGATGCTCATCGACGCCACCTCGAACGAGCGCATGGACAAGGTCTCCTCGCATGGCTACGGCTGGGGCTACATCGGCTCCACCGTGCCGTTCATCTTCTGCATCGCGC
>OLPK01000922.1_pt1 | contig 23629 bp, 18 predicted proteins | sample 1672261 | NCBI WGS metagenome assembly OLPK01 (sample SAMEA3136665, study PRJEB25190) | human gut metagenome
TTTCAAGAGATTAGTGTAAGAAGCGTTGAAGGAATTCCTTGGTCCGTTCTTCTTTGGGATTACTAAAGATTTCTTTTGGATCTCCCTGCTCAGCAATGACCCCCTTGTCCATGAAGATGACACGGCTAGAGACATCGCGGGCAAATTCCATTTCGTGGGTTACGACGATCATGGTCAAACCTTCTTTAGCGAGGTCCTGCATGATTTTCAAAACTTCCCCAACCATTTCAGGGTCCAGGGCGGAAGTTGGTTCATCAAAGAGGATGGCATCAGGATCCATGGAAAGGGCACGCGCGATAGCAACCCGTTGTTTTTGGCCTCCTGAAAGTTGTTTCGGACGGGCAGCCCAATATTGAGATCCCATACCGACTTTTTCAAGGTTTTCTTTGGCAACTTTTTCTGCGGTTTCACGATCACGCTTGAGGACAGTTGTTTGTGCAACGATCGTATTTTCCAAGACATTTAAATTTTCAAAAAGATTAAAGCTTTGGAAAACCATTCCCAATTTCTCGCGGTAGTGGGTAAGATCATATTCAGGGTCAAGAACATTTTGCCCACGATAGAGAATCTCTCCAGCAGTAGGAGTCTCTAGAAGATTGATGGAGCGAAGAAAGGTTGATTTTCCGCTACCTGAGCTCCCGATGATGGAGATCACCTCTCCTTTTTCAACCGTAAGGGAAATATCTTTCAAGACTTCATTTTGACCATAAGATTTTTTTAAATGTTGAATTTCAAGAATTTTTTCTGCCATTATTTCACCTCATTGACTTGCATTTGATTGGCACCTGTAGTATAAGTATCAGAATCTAAGCGACGTTCGATGTAACGTAGGATACGGGTGATAGTGAAAGTCAGGATAAAGTAAATAATCGCAATAATAGTAAAGGTTGGGAAGTATTGGTAGTTTTGAGTTGCGACCGTATTTCCTGTAAAGTAGAGTTCAACCACAGAGATAACATTCAAGACCGATGTATCCTTGATGTTGATGACAAATTCATTACCTGTTGCTGGCAAGATATTGCGCACCACCTGAGGAAGAACGACCTTACGCATGGTTTGTCCATGTGTCATCCCCAGAGCGGTAGCTGCTTCAAATTGGCCAGTATCTACTGCTAAGATTCCTCCCCGAACAATCTCACTCATATAAGCCCCTGTATTGATGGAAACAATAAAGATGGCGGCCCAGGTACGATCCAAGGAGATGTTGAAGGCTTGGGCGGAACCGTAGAAAATAACCATGGATTGAACAATCATCGGAGTTCCACGGAAGATTTCAATGTAGACATTGAGGAACCAACCAAAGAATTTTTGCAAGGCAACGAGAGCCTTGTTTTTTGATGTAGGAGCAGTCCGGAAGACACCGATTAATAAACCGATGATCAAACCAGCAATAGTACCTGTCATGGAGATGAGGAGGGTCATACCAGTTCCACGTAAGAACTGTGGGCCATTATCTTTCAAAATCTTCATCATTTGGCTAAAGAAAGTCTGCTCATCATCGCTAGCATCACTGGAAGCGGGTTGCTTCTTGATCATATCATCCATGAGTTTGACTTGGTCTTCAGATGAAATCTTAGCTAGTGCCGCATTGACTTGGTCAATTCTAGTGTCACCCTTCTTCATCCCGATAGCGATGGTTGCATCTTCCTCCCCAACTTCAAAACCTTTTTTGAATTGGATCATCTTAAATTTTGAATTAGCGGACTCAGCTGTCAAGGCTTCTGGACGCTCAGAAACATAGGCATCGATAACGCCAGATTCTAAAGCTTGACGCATTTGAGCAAAGTCTCCCATTGCAGTTTCTTGTTTTGCACCCTTGAGTTGGGAGATAAGGGAGTAGAGGTAGACCCCTTGTTGAGAGGTGACCTTTGCATCCTTAAAGTCATCTAGACTAGTGGCATTCGCATAGTTTCCGTCTTTACGCACCAGCATGACCGGCTCACTGGTATAGTAGCTATTAGAGAAAGCGACTTCTTTCTTACGCTCAGCAGTAGGACTCATCCCAGCGATAATCATATCGATTTTCCCAGAAGTGAGGGCAGGGATTAAACCGTTCCAAGATGTTTTTACAATTAGAGGTTTTTTACCTAGTCCCTCAGCAACCTTTTTGGCGATTTGAACATCGTATCCGTTGGCATATTGGTTGGTGCCATCAATCTTTACAGCTCCATTTGAATCATCTTCTTGGGTCCAGTTGAAAGGAGCATAAGCAGCCTCCATTCCAATCCGGAGATATTCGTCTGCTTTGACAATGTGGCTCATTCCCAGGCACAAAAGAAGTCCTGTAAAGAGAGCATAAATTGTTTTTTTCATGTAGTCTCCTCTTCCTTTATAAATAGTATCATCTTATTGTACAGGAAATTGGTCTACTTTTCAAACCTGATAGCCTTTTCGTGAAAAAATGCTATAATAAACCAAAGGAGTATAGGGAAAATGAAAAAAATTCTGTATGTTCTATTGGCAGTGATGGCCTGTCTATTTGTAACAGGTCTTGTAAAAGCGGATGGTCCTTCCTATGAGGTTCAGTCTTATCGGGGGACTCTTACCTTGGAAACTTGGGATGATGCTACTTATGAGGAAGAATTGGTCTATCATTTTACAACTTCCTATAATGGTCAATATGTCACCTTGGGAAGTGCAGGTAAAATGCCTCAAGGTTTTGAAATAGTAATTCCTCCTTTGGTGGAAGTGGAAGGTAGAACCTTGTCGCAAGAACCAGAAGTTCAAAATTTAGGCGATGGTTATCAGGTAAAGATTTATAACGGCGGAAGTGCAGGGGATACTGTCAAGATAAAGGTTACCTGGCGCTTAAAAAACCTGCTCTATGTTCACCAGGATATCCTGTTGTTGAACTGGAAGCCGATTAGTGATGGGGATCAAGAGGTCAAAAAAGTAGAGTTACAGGTTATCCCGAAATTTGCTACAGCCGCCTCGAAATCGGAACTGAATATCCATACGGCTTATATGGGGGCTGAGCCAACTGTTCAGAAAGAAGAAGCAAACTATAAGGCTACTCTAGAGAATCTGAAACGAAAAGAAGGTGTTGAGATTTATGCTTACTGGCGGAAATCGGATATAGCTTCCTTTGGGGAATCAGATAGAGATACAGGCTTGATGGAGGAGTCCAACTATCATCGGACGGAAGCAGGAATTGTTCAAAAACGGACCTGGATTCGCCTATTTATGAAGGTCCTACTCCCAATCCTTATTCTGTTCTTCCTTCTTCTCGCTATTTATTGTCGTCATCGATTCATGCAATCTGTGACTTCTACCAGAGTTTTTCCGAAAAATAGCCGCTTGTATGAGATTCCAAATGACGTTGCGCCTCTACTAATGGCCTCGATTGTATACTCTACAGAGCTAGATGAGATTTCTCCAACCAAAAAACACGCTCGGGGCGCCTTTAAATTTGATCAGTTGGTGCAAGCAACCTTACTTGATTTGATTGATCGAAAAAATATCATCTGTGAGCAATACGACACTCATACAGTTTTAACGATTCAAAATGAAGATACATTGGATGAATTTGAGCGCGAGTTTCTTAGACTTGCTTTCGGTTCTCAAAAATATTGTAGAACAGATGACTTGTTTTCAGATTATGAAATTTCGGATTCTCTCTATAAATATGCCTCTGAGAAAGAGCAAGATGCCATTCGCAAGCGAGGAAAACAAGCGCAAGATCGAATTGATGCATCGATTTCTCGTGTTGCTCAGGCAGTTCAACAAAAGATCCAAACCTTTGCTCTTTCTCCTTACTACCGTCCTTTAGAGGTAGGGGAGGAACGTGCAGGCCGTATGTGTCTCTTCTTTGGATGGGCTGCGTGGAGCATTGCTTTGGTAGCCGGTCTAATTTCTTATTTCATCTTGAATTGGCTCTCTATCTTTTGTGTGATCTATGTGTTGGTAATGTGGATTCTTCCGGCATCCTTCCAAGGAAAGTTTAGCCTCTATCGACGGGATGGGGTCCCAACGGATATCGGTGCAGAACAGCGCTATTACTGGGATAGCTTCCGTAATATGTTGCGGGATATCGCTCATTTGGAAGAAGCAGAAGTTCAATCACTGGTTTTATGGAATCGCTTATTAGTCTATGCTACTCTGTTCGGTTTTGCAGATCAAGTAAGTAAAGTGATGAAGCTTCGTCAAATCCACTTGGATAACCCAAGTATGGATGCCTATGTCTACACTCCATTTCGTAGTAATCTGATCCATTCCAGTCATCTCTTGTCTACCTATGGAACGACTGCGACAACCGCTAGTCATTTCACAGTGTCTTCAAGCGGTAGTTCTGGTGGTGGCTTCTCTGGCGGCGGTGGTGGCGGTGGCTTCGGTGCTTTTTAGAGTCGTACAAGTGCTAGCTAACCACAGTTGAATTTACAATTTTATAGAAGTGAGGTAGGATCTACCTCACTTTTTTAGTCTACGCCTCCTTGCAAACGCATCTGGTTCTATGGCTAGAAATGTGTTATAATATAGCAAATGTAAGTTTAGGAGAAGAAGATGTTTATCATTGAACTGATAAAAGCGATTCTTTTTGGAATCGTTGAAGGAGTCACCGAGTGGCTTCCAATCTCAAGTACAGGTCACTTGATTTTGATTCAAGACTTTATCCAGTTTAAGGATCAAAATCCTGCCTTTATGGAGATGTTTAATGTCGTGATTCAGCTTGGTGCCATTATGGCTGTTGTCGTGATTTATTTCGACAAGCTTTATCCATTTAAGCCGGGGAAATCGAAAAAAGAGGTGAGACGGACTTGGCAATTGTGGGCCAAGGTTGCTGTGGCGACTCTACCCTTGCTCTTTGTCTTTAAATTGGATGATTGGTTTGAAGCTCATTTTCATAACTCTTTTTCTGTAGCCATCATGCTAATCACCTATGGTTGGGCCTTTATTTACCTTGAAAAACGGGAGCAAGTGGAGCCGGAAGTGACAGAATTACATAAACTGCCTTATAAGACAGCTCTCTATATTGGTTTGTTCCAAGTCTTGTCACTTTTCCCAGGAACCAGTCGGTCAGGTGCAACGATTGTAGGTGGTTTGGTCAATGGAGTTAGCCGCTCGGTTGTGACAGAATTTACCTTCTATCTGGGGATTCCTGCCATGTTTGGAGCTAGCCTGTTAAAGGTCGCTAAGTTTGTCTTGGGAGGAAATGCTTTAAGCTTCAGCCAAGGAACGATTCTTTTGGTCGCTATGGCAGTTGCCTTCGGGGTCAGTATGGTAGCGATTCGCTTCTTGACAGATTATGTCAAAACTCATGACTTCACGGTTTTTGGAAAATATCGGATTGTTTTGGGAGCGATTTTGCTGGTCTATGCAGTGATTAAAATCTTTATCTAATCATGAGATAGGAGTGCTTCTTCTTTCTCTTCAAATGGCTATGTTTGAGGGGGAGAGGAAGTGCTCTTTTGTTTAAGGTTTTTTCATATCTGAGGTGGGGGGTCATGTTTTGAAATATATGTCCCTTTTTAGTATAATAGAAAGACTAACAGTATGAGGTGCAATCATGAAGATGAAGCAAATCAGTGATTCAACCATTAAAATCACGATTCAATTAGAGGATTTAGAAGAACGGGGCATGGAAATGTCCGATTTTTTGGTGCCTCAAGAAAAAACAGAAGAATTTTTCTATACCATCTTAGATGAATTGGAAATGCCAGAAAGCTTCTTAGACAGTGGCATGTTGAGTTTCCGAGTGACTCCTAAGCCTGATAAGCTCGATGTTTTTGTGACCAAATCAAAAATTGATCAACATCTAAATTTTGACGATTTTTCCGACTTGCCTGATATGGAAGAATTGTCGCAAATGTCTCCGGACGAATTTATCAAGACCTTGGAAAAGACCATCTCTGAAAAGAGTAAGGGAGACGGTGATGCTATCCGTCATTTAGAAGCTGAGGAATTGGCTGATGAAAATCAGCTTTCAGAAGAAGATACACCGAATCATCCACTAGATACACGGTATATTTATTATATCCTCCAGTTTTCTCAGTTAGAAGAAGTGATTCGATTTACAAAAACAGTTCATTATGCTGTCGAGACTTCAGAACTTTATAAAATGGACGGGATTTACTATTTAACCATCCTGATCGATTTGGAAGGGTGTCCGCAAGATTATCCAGGTTGGCTCTTGGCGACCATGCGTGAATATGCGGAAGATACAGATACTACTAGAGCTGTCCTTCAGGAACATGGTCATCTCTTACTTGTCTCAGATGCTATTCACGAACTTCAAAAGGTTAATTTGGTATGATTACTTTTCCATTACAATTTATCCTGGTCCTGATTGCAACTTTTTTGATCAGTTTGATTCTAACTCCTTTTGTGAAGTTATTGGCGTTTAAAATAGATGCCGTAGACTATCCAAATGCGCGCCGAATTAATAAGAAACCCATGCCTAGCGCTGGTGGTTTAGCCATTCTTCTTGCTTTTACCATTGCGACTGTACTTTTGTTGCCGATGATTACAAAGGGGTATGTAGCTAAGACATCTTACCTGACCTATACCTTACCAGTTGTTGTCGGAGGATGGATCATTGGCCTGACTGGTTTGGTTGATGATATAAAAGAATTATCACCGCGGTTAAAGATGCTGGGGATTTTCATAGGGGCTAGTGTAATCTGGTTCTTTACAGATTTTCGCTTGGATGATTTTAAGATCCCTTTCGGGGGCCCATTTCTCCATTTTGATCCCTGGTTGTCCTATATTTTAACAGTCATTTGGATTATTTCGATTACCAATGCGGTCAATTTGATTGATGGTTTGGATGGCCTGGTCAGTGGGGTTTCGATTATTTCCTTGGTGACGATGGGGATTGTTTCTCATTTCTTTCTTCCAGTGCCCAATCTCTTCCTGACCATGACAATTTTTGTCTTAGTCATGGCCATTGCTGGTTTCTTTCCCTTTAATTATCATCCAGCGATTCTTTATTTAGGGGATACAGGAGCCCTCTTCATTGGTTTTATGATCGCTGTTTTGTCCTTGCAAGGTCTTAAGAATGCGACGGCTGTTGCGGTGGTTACGCCGATGATTATCTTGGGAGTTCCCATTACGGATACCTTTTTAGCGATTGTTCGTCGGACTCTCTCTGGTCAGAAGTTTTATGTACCAGACCGGAATCACTTGCACCATCGCCTACTTTCTTTGGGCTTAACGCATCGTGGGACCGTTTTGGTCATCTATGGAATTTCGATGATTTTTGCTATGATTTCTCTTCTGTTGAATATCTCTACTCGTATTGGTGGTGTTCTACTTGTTATTGGTTTGGTATTAGGAGTTGAGCTCTTAGCGGAATTGATTGGAATCCTAGGCCCTCACCATAGTCCGCTCCTCAATTGCTTACGCTATATAGGGAATTCTGCCTATCGAGAGGAAGTTCGACAAAATAGAAAAAACAAGACTAAATAAGAACGATTCTAAACATGAGAAAAGCCTTTTAGGCTTTTTTTTGTTATACTAGATAAGACAAAACTCTATAGCAGAAAGGAATACAAATGTCAGTATTAGAGATTAAAGATCTTCATGTAGAAATTGAAGGTAAGGAAATTTTAAAAGGCGTGAACTTGACCCTTAAAACAGGGGAAATTGCAGCCATCATGGGACCTAACGGGACAGGGAAATCAACCCTATCTGCAGCCATCATGGGGAATCCGAACTATGAAGTGACCAAGGGTGAAATTCTATTTGATGGAGTAAATATCCTTGAGTTGGAAGTGGATGAGCGTGCTCGTATGGGGCTCTTCTTGGCTATGCAATACCCATCAGAAATTCCAGGCATTACCAATGCTGAATTCCTTCGTGCTGCCATGAATGCAGGCAAAGAAGAGGACGAAAAAATTTCTGTTCGTGATTTCATCACAAAATTGGACCAGAAAATGGAACTCCTCAATATGAAGGAAGAAATGGCAGAACGCTATTTGAACGAAGGTTTCTCAGGTGGTGAGAAGAAACGCAATGAAATTCTGCAATTGTTGATGTTGGAACCGAAGTTTGCTCTACTTGATGAGATTGACTCTGGTTTGGATATCGATGCCCTTAAAGTGGTTTCAAAAGGGGTCAATGAAATGCGTGGCGAAGGTTTTGGTGCCATGATTATTACCCACTACCAACGTCTTTTAAACTATATTACTCCTGATGTGGTTCACGTGATGATGGAAGGTCGTGTCGTCCTTTCAGGTGGTCCTGAACTTGCTGTGCGTTTGGAACGTGAAGGATACGCGAAATTAGCAGAAGAGTTAGGTTACGACTACAAAGAAGAGCTCTAATCTTGTGTCCAAAACTGAACAGGATCTTTGAGGAGGAGTAAATGACCAAAGAAAATATTAAACTTTTTTCAGAAATGCATGCAGAGGCTCAATGGTTGCAGGAGTTGCGCCAGAAGGCTTTTGATAAAATTGATGACCTAGAACTACCTGTGATTGAACGCGTGAAATTTCATCGTTGGAATCTTGGAGATGGAACGATCACAGAAAGCGAACCGCTCGCTGCTGTGCCAGATTTCACTGCGATTGACAATCAATTAAAATTGGTTCAGCATGGAACCCGTACAGTATTTGAACAGATTCCAGTTGACTTGGCGAACCAGGGAGTCATCTTTACAGACTTCCACTCAGCCTTGGAAGAAATTCCAGAGGTCGTAGAAGAATTTTTCATGTCATCCGTTAAATACGATGATGACAAGTTGGCAGCCTACCACACAGCTTATTTCAATAGTGGAGCTGTTCTCTATATTCCAGATAATGTAGAAATTGCGGAGCCAATCGAGGGTGTCTTCTATCAGGATAGTGATAGCGACGTGCCATTTAACAAGCACATCCTGATTATCGCTGGTAAAAACAGTAAGATGAGCTACCTAGAACGCTTAGAATCTCGCGGAGAGGGAAGTGCCAAAGCGACTGCCAATATCACGGTCGAAGTCATTGCCCGTTCGGGAGCGCAAGTGAAGTTTGCTGCGATTGATCGCCTCGGTGAGAATGTCACTGCCTACATTAGTCGTCGTGGGAAACTCGGCAAGGATGCCAGCATTGACTGGGCAATCGGTGTCATGAACGAAGGGAACGTCGTTGCTGATTTTGATAGTGACCTGATAGGAAATGGTAGCCATGCAGACCTTAAAGTTGTAGCCCTATCTAGTGGGCGTCAAGTTCAAGGAATTGATACTCGTGTAACCAATTATGGCTGCAATTCAGTAGGGAATATTCTCCAACATGGTGTCATTCTTGAAAAGGCAACCCTGACCTTCAACGGGATTGGCCACATTATCAAGGGAGCAAAAGGGGCAGATGCCCAACAAGAAAGCCGTGTATTAATGCTATCTGACCAGGCTCGTTCCGATGCTAACCCAATTCTTTTGATTGATGAAAACGATGTGACAGCAGGTCACGCAGCTTCCATTGGTCAAGTGGATCCAGAAGACATGTACTACCTCATGAGCCGTGGTTTGGATCAGGCAACTGCAGAACGCTTAGTGGTTCGTGGCTTCCTTGGATCAGTGATCGTGGAGATTCCAGTCAAAGAAGTTCGTGAAGAAATGATCCAAACCATTGAAGATAAATTATTGAAGAGATAAAGATGATAGATGTCGAAAAGATTCGGAAAGATTTCCCGATTTTAGATCAAATTGTGAATGATGAGCCGCTTGTCTATTTGGATAATGCAGCGACGACACAAAAGCCAAAAGTTGTCTTAGAAGCGGTGAATCGATATTACCAAGAGGATAATGCCAATGTTCACCGCGGGGTTCATACCTTAGCCGAACGGGCGACTGCTTCCTATGAAGGAGCAAGAGAAACGGTCCGTCGCTTTATAAACGCTTCCTCGACCAAAGAGGTCTTGTTTACGAGAGGGACCACGACAGGCTTGAACTGGATTGGTCGATTTGCAGAAGAAATCCTCGAAGAGGGGGATGAAGTTCTCATCTCCATTATGGAACACCATTCCAACATCCTTCCTTGGCAGGAAGCTTGTCGAAAGACAGGGGCAAAGTTGGTATATGTCTATTTGAAAGACGGTGGTCTGGATCTAGAGGATTTCCGAAAAAAATTGACAAATCGAACCAAGTTTGTTTCCATCGCTCATGCCTCCAATGTTCTCGGAGTGATCAATCCTGTCCAAGAAATCGCTCAATTGGCCCATGAAAAAGGAGCCATTGTGGTAGTGGATGGGGCTCAATCAGTCCCCCATATGAAAATAGATGTTCAAACATTAGATGCAGACTTCTTTGTCTTTTCTGGTCATAAAATGGCTGGACCGACAGGGGTTGGAGTCTTGTATGGAAAAGAGCAATATCTCAATCAAATGTCACCTGTTGAATTTGGTGGGGAAATGATTGACTTTGTCTATGAACAATCAGCAACCTGGAAGGAGCTTCCTTGGAAATTCGAAGCGGGGACGCCTAATATGGCTGGTGCCATTGGTTTAGCTGCGGCGATTGATTATTTAGAGGCCATTGGCATGGATGCCATTGAGCGTCATGAGCAAGACTTGATTGCCTACGTCTTTCCCAAGCTTCAAGCGATTGAAGGGCTGAAAATCTATGGCTCACAAGATTTAGCGAAGCGCTCTGGAGTGATTTCATTCAACCTAGGCGATCTGCATCCTCATGACCTTGCGACAGCCTTGGATTATGAAGGGGTTGCAGTTCGGGCAGGCCACCATTGTGCCCAACCCTTGATCCAGTACTTGGAGGTTCCGGCGACTGCTCGAGCTAGCTTTTATCTCTACAATACAAAGGAAGACTGCGATAAGCTTGTAGAAGCGCTGATAAAAACAAAGGAGTTTTTCAATGGCACTTTCTAAATTAGATAGCCTCTATATGGCTGTAGTAGCTGATCATTCAAAAAATCCCCATCACCATGGAAAGATTGAAGGAGTTGAACAAATCAACTTAAACAATCCAACCTGCGGGGATGTGATTAGTTTGTCTGTTCAGTTTGATGATGAAGGAGTAGTCAAGGACATTGCCTTTGTCAACTCAGGTTGTACGATTTCGACGGCTTCTGCTAGTATGATGACAGATGTTGTACTAGGAAAAACCAAGGAAGAAGTGCTAGAGTTGGCGACTATTTTTTCAGAAATGGTCCAAGGCAAAGAAGATGACCGTCAAGATCAGTTGGGAGATGCAGCCTTTTTAGCTGGGGTTGCTAAATTTCCACAACGGATCAAGTGCTCGACCCTAGCTTGGAATGCTCTCAAGAAAGCAATCGATGCTCAAGCCTAATGATGAATAAAAGTGATGAAGATTCAAGTCTGTTTTTTAACCGAGCTTCTGGTGAGAAGTGATATCAACAATCGGGTGCTGATGGTCCAGACTAGAAGAGTAATCGCATGGAAAGAGTGCTAAAAAGAAAATGAAAGGAAAGATATGACAGAAGAAAGAGTAGAACCAAAACCAATTGATCTTGGTGAATATAAATTTGGCTTTCACGATGATGTAGACCCAATCCTGTCAACAGGAAAAGGGTTGAATGAATCGGTTATTCGCGAGTTGTCTGCTGCGAAAAATGAGCCGGAATGGATGTTGGAGTTCCGTTTGAAGTCTTATGAAGCATTTAAAAAAATGCCGATGCAAACTTGGGGAGCGGACTTGTCAGATATTGATTTTGATGATTTGATTTATTATCAAAAACCATCTGATAAACCTGCACGTAGCTGGGATGAAGTGCCTGAAAAAATTAAGGAAACGTTTGAACGGATTGGTATTCCAGAAGCAGAGCGTGCTTACTTGGCCGGAGCAGCTGCTCAGTATGAGTCTGAAGTGGTTTACCATAACATGAAGGAGGAATTCCAAAAGCTCGGAATCATTTTTACCGATACAGATTCTGCCCTCAAGGAATACCCAGACTTGTTTAAGCAATACTTTGCTAAATTGGTACCTCCAACGGATAATAAGTTGGCAGCCCTCAACTCAGCTGTTTGGTCAGGTGGAACCTTTATCTATGTACCGAAGGGTGTAAAGGTTGATGTTCCTTTGCAGACCTACTTCCGGATTAATAATGAGAATACAGGTCAGTTTGAACGGACCTTGATTATTGTGGATGAAGGCGCTAGCGTCCACTATGTAGAAGGATGTACAGCACCGACTTATTCAAGCAACAGCTTGCATGCAGCCATTGTCGAAATTTTTGCCTTGGATGGCGCTTATATGCGCTACACGACCATCCAAAACTGGTCAGACAATGTCTATAACTTGGTAACCAAACGGGCCAAAGCGACCAAAGATGCGACGGTTGAATGGATCGATGGAAACCTCGGGGCTAAAACGACTATGAAATATCCATCTGTTTACCTAGATGGAGAAGGTGCGCGTGGGACCATGTTGTCGATTGCTTTTGCAAATGCGGGGCAACACCAAGATACAGGTGCTAAAATGATCCACAATGCTCCACATACCAGCTCTTCAATCGTCTCAAAATCCATCGCTAAAGGTGGAGGCAAGGTTGACTACCGTGGACAAGTGACCTTCAATAAAGATTCAGCGAAATCTGTCAGTCACATCGAGTGTGATACCATTATCATGGATGACTTATCTGCGTCTGACACCATTCCATTTAATGAAATTCACAATTCACAAGTCGCATTAGAGCACGAAGCTAAGGTCTCAAAAATTTCTGAGGAACAGTTGTATTACCTCATGAGCCGAGGCTTGTCAGAATCTGAGGCAACTGAAATGATCGTCATGGGATTTGTAGAGCCCTTTACTAAAGAACTTCCAATGGAATATGCAGTTGAGCTCAATCGCTTGATTAGCTATGAAATGGAAGGATCTGTCGGTTAAGGGGATAAAAGGAGAAGCAAATGGGATTCTTAAAAAAATTATTTGGTAATGTTGAAAAAGCGAATAAGGGCGAAATTCCTGCAGAAGAAATTATTCCGCCATTTACAAGCGATCTAGCCGAAGAAGCAGATGATTATTGGAGACAAATGGAACAAAATCTCTTGATCAATGCTGTAAAGGCTGTTGGCGGTCCTGACAAAGCGGATCGTGCCTTTATGCTAGTGAATTTTAAACCAGGTCAAGAAACATTTGACTTGTATTATCAAGTCGATGGGAAATTGATTTCTTGGCAAGAATTGGATCTAGCACTTGTAGAAAAAATCCGCCTTCAACTCTTGCCTCAAGCACCAGCTGCAGCCCGTGCAGTGAATGAGAATTACGAAGCTGCGAATGTTCCTGTGATTAGCTATGCCATGCTTCAATTAGAAACAGCAACCATGGCTTGGTTTGGTCGTAAACTAACAACAGCCACTCCTGAAGCTAGCTTGTCTTTTGAAGAATTGGTAGCAGGTTGGCGTGCGGTGATTGAAGAAGAAATCCCGACTCATCCGGTAGACAGTGACACTGCTTTTCCTTATTTCGAAGTTCGATAGAAGTTCTGTTGACTGAATAGAATAAACAAAAAAAGAGGGTAACCTCTTTTTTTGTTTATGAGCATTTATAGCTTTTCATTGACGTAACGAACAAATTGATTCCACCACACCTTTAAGAAGAAACTCTTTTGGATGTTTTCTCCGCTCACCATTTCCATACTAGGAGATTTACCTTCGATATAACCTCGCCCGATGGGTTCTGGATCGGCGTAGGTGAGGATCCCAAGAGAAGTGCCTTTCTTTAAGGGAGCACTAAATGAAGCTTGGCTGCTTTTGAAGGTGATTTTAGCTTCTGCTTGGCTTCCTTGTCGTTCAATCACAATGAAGTCATCCTTGGCGACAGCGGTGGCACCTGTTTTTTTACCATCAAGGACTATTGATTTACTGTTGTTGTAGGCTTCTCCTTTGCTGACAATCAGACTTGCAATAAAGTTTTGGCTAACGTAATTCATCAGATTGGCTGTTGCGACAAACCGTGCGTAAGGGTCACCATCGATTGCCTCAACACCAATGACAACGGTAATCATGCGAATACCATTTTGATTAGTAGAGGCTACAAATGAAATCCCCCCTTTTTCGGAATTTCCAGTTTTTAGACCATCCACCCCAGCTCGATAGTTGGGCATGTTTTCCAGCATATAGTTGCTACTCTCCAATTGAATTCCAGCAAATTCTGCATGGGAGAGAGAGGTGATTTTTGTAACTTCAGGAAAGTCTTCTAGAAGATGTTTTGCGATGACTGCCACATCATAAGCACTCAGCTTGTTTTCGTTATTTTTCTTTTTATTTTCCTCATCCCCATCAATGATAGATTGGTTCAATCCACTAGCATTCACAATTGTCGCATCTGTAATCCCCCATTCTTTGAGCTTTGCTTTCATGAGGAGGACGAATTTTTCTTCGCTACCAGCTACTTTTTCAGCCAAGGCGATGGCAGCACTATTGGCATTTGATACGAGGAGAGCAGTGAGCAAGTCCTTAACCTTGTATTTACGAGCTTCCATGGGGACGTTGCTGATACCCTCGATGGCGGTCAGTTGGTAGGCTTTGTCCGAAATATCCACGTCATCAGTTAAAGAGATTTTTCCTTGCTGAATGGCTTCATAAACGAGATAAGTAGTCAAAAGGTTGCTGATTCCGCCAACTTCTTTTTTCTCATCACTATTTTTTTCGTAGAGTATTTTACCTGTTGTTCCATCAATCGCAATAGCATGCTGAGCTCCAAGGTCTAGGTCTTCCGCTTTTACAGGAGAAGTACTGAGAAAGGTAAGAATTAGACAAAGAAGTAAAGTGATTATTTTTTTCACGTTTGAATCCTCGATTATTTTTTGTATCTACTATTGTATCATAAAAGAAGGCAACTGCTCTAATCCTATTTTTGCTCTCTTAGGACTCGAAGGTCATAGGCAAATTTGAAAGATAGTTGGTAAAATGGAAGAAATAGTGTATAATGGTAGAAAACCTAACATAAGGAGATAGTGATGAAAGTAAATAAACGGTTCGTACTGGCCGGTTTTTCTCTAGCCAGCGCTCTTCTATTGACAGCCTGCGGTGGTGGAAGCAGCAATCAATCTACTTATTCTTATATTTATTCAACAGATCCAAATACATTGGACTACATTGCATCTACTCGTACAACGACGTCTGATATTACAAGTAACCTTGTTGATGGTTTGTTAGAAAATGATAAATATGGAAATTTAATCCCAAGTTTGGCAGAAGACTGGACAGTTTCAGAAGACGGCTTGGTCTATACCTATAAACTTCGAAAAGATGCCAAATGGTACACCAGTGAAGGGGAAGAGTATGGTGCTGTAACAGCTCACGATTTTGTGACAGGGATCAAACATGCTGTGGAATCAAAATCTGAAGGTCTCTTCTTAATCCAAAACTCCATTAAAGGTTTGGATGCCTATGCCAAGGGTGAAACGACAGATTTTAAGACGGTTGGCGTGAAAGCCCTAGATGATTACACCGTTCAATATACCTTGGAACGTCCAGAAAGCTTTTGGAATTCTAAGACGACATCAGGCGTCCTTTTCCCAGTTAACGAAGCTTTCTTAAAATCTCAAGGAAAAGACTTTGGTTCCTTGAAACCAAGTAGTATTCTCTATAACGGTCCCTATTATTTGAAGAATTTAACTTCAAAATCTCAAATTGAACTTGTAAAAAATAAAGAATACTATGATGAAAAGAATGTTCATATTGATAATGTGAAGTTGACCTACAATGACGGGTCAGATCCAGAATCTGTTATCAAGAAATTTGAGAATGGACAATATTCATTTGCGACAGTAATGCCAAACAGCTCCACTTATAAGAGTGTGAAAAAGAAATTTGGTGATAATATTGTTTATGGTGTTCAATACGGCACATCATACTACCTAGGCTTCAACATTGATCGTCAGAAGTATAACCATACAGCTAAAACGACAGACGCTCAAAAATCGTCCACAAAACAAGCAATTTTAAACAAAGATTTCCGTCAAGCTGTGAATTTTGCCTTTGACCGTGAAGCCTATGCAGCTCAAACATCAGGAGCAGATGCGGCGACCAAAATCCTTCGGAATACCTTGGTTCCACCGACTTTTGTTCAAGTAAATGGCGAAGAGTTCGGTAAGGTTGTTGAGAAGCAATTAGTGACCTATGGGGATGAGTGGAAAGATGTAAACCTAGATGATGCCCAAACCACACTCTATAATCAAGAGAAAGCCAAAGCTGAGTTTGCAAAAGCCAAAGAACAACTGCAAAAAGAAGGGGTAGAATTCCCAATTCATTTAGATTACGTTGTTAGTCAGACGGATAACAGTCAGGTACAACAAGCTAGCTCCTTCAAACAATCCGTAGAAGCTGTTCTCGGTGCAGACAATGTTGTCGTAGATATTCAGAAATTATCTGATGATGACTTTAACAATATTACCTACTTTACAGACACTGCTGCTGAGAAAGATTATGACCTTGCAGGCGGAGGATGGGCGCCAGACTATCAAGATCCATCTACTTATTTAGAGAGTTTAAGTCCTGTTAATGGTTCTGTATTCTACTATCTAGGTGTGGATGCAGGGTCAAATAGCCCTGCTATTACAGCGGTTGACTTTGGGAAGTATGCAGAACTCTTAAAAGATGCCAATGCAGAAGTGAGTGATCAAGCTCTACGCTATGAGAAATACGCAGCTGCTCAAGCATGGCTAACCGATAGTTCGTTGATCTTGCCAACTGTTTCAAATGGTGGAACGCCAATGTTGCAACGAACTGTTCCGTATAGTCGTGCGGCTTCATGGGTTGGAACAAAAGGTACAGGAACTAACTATAAATATCTTGAACTTTCAGAAGAGGTCATCAAGACAAAGGATTACGATGCAAGTAAAGAAAAATGGTTGAAAGAAAAGGCTGAATCCAATAAAAAAGCCCAAGAAGAATTAAAGAACCACATCGAATCGAAATAGACAAAAAATAGCTGGGATAGTAAGAGTGCATAAGTTTATGTAGGGAAGGAGCCACTAAAAAGGATTGATTTTTTAGACAGTCCTCCGCTTAGTGGCTCCTTTCACTTGCCAAATATTCAGAAAATTTAGTTTACTTTTTTCCTCACTTATGCTATAATTCTATCTAAATTCAATAAAATGGAGACTCAAAATGAAAAAAAGTAAAGTTTTTGCATTTGCCGGAGTAACATTGCTCGCAGCAACTTTCCTTGCAGCATGTTCTGGATCAAAAGATAGCAAGTCTGCATCAAAAAAAGATACAACATATGGCTATGTTTATACAGATGATCCAACAACTTTGGATTACACTGTATCTTCAAAAGCTTCCGTACACGATATTACAACAAACGGTGTAGATGGTTTGTTGGAAAACGACAAATACGGAAACCTTGTACCATCTATTGCTGAAGATTGGTCTGTTTCAAAAGACGGTTTGACTTATACTTACAAAATCCGTAAGGGTGTTAAATGGTATGATGCCGATGGCGAAGAGCATGGTGAAGTAACAGCTCATGACTTTGTTACTGGATTGAAGCATGCGGCAGACAAGAAATCAGAATCTCTTCCATTGGTGAAAGACTCAATCAAAGGATTGAAAGACTACTCAGAAGGAAAAATTTCAGACTTCTCTGAAGTTGGGGTCAAAGCAGTAGATGATTATACACTTGAGTATACTTTGAACCAACCAGAAACTTTCTGGAATTCAAAAACAACTAATGGGGTTCTTTTCCCAATTAGTACAGAATTCTTGAAGAGCAAGGGTGATGAATTTGGTCAGCCAGGTAATGTCAAATCAATCTTGTTCAATGGTCCATTCCTTTTGAAATCAATCACTTCTAAATCAGAAATCACTTTTGAGAAGAACGAAGATTACTGGGATAAAGACAACGTTCATATTGACAAGATTAAATTGTCTTATTATGATGGATCAGATCAAGATTCCATAGCGCGCGGTTTTAGCGATGGTTCATATACCAAGGCGCGTCTATACCCTGCTAGCTCTAACTTTGCGTCTGTTGAAAAGAAATACAAAGACAATATCTACAACACACAGCCTGGTTCTGGTGTCGCAGTCTTAGGTTTCAACATTGACCGTCAAGCCTACAACCATACTTCTAAAACATCAGATGAGCAGAAATCTTCTACGAAGAAAGCTATCTTGAACAAGGATTTCCGTCAAGCCATCACCTTTGCCTTGAACCGCGAAAATTATTCAGCACAAGTTAATGGTAAAGAATACGCTAAGGCTGCTATTCGAAATATGTACACTGCACCTGCCTTTGTTCAAGTAAATGGTAAAGACTTTGGTGATGTAGTAGCAGACAAGTTGCAAACTTATGGAGATCAATGGAGCGGTGTGAATCTTGCAGACGGTCAAAACGGACTCTATAGCAAGGAAAAAGCAAAAGCTCAGTTTGAAAAAGCAAAAGCTGAACTCCAAAAAGAGGGTGTTCAATTCCCAATCCACTTGGATGTTCCGGTTGCACAAAACTCAACAAACTTTGTGTCACGGATGCAATCCTTCAAACAATCAGTTGAAGATACACTTGGAACAGAAAACGTTGTGGTGGACCTTCAAATGATGGACCAAGATGAAGTGTTAAACATTACTCTTAACGTACCATCAGCTGCAGAAACTGACTGGGATCTTCAAGGGCTTGTAGGATGGAATCCAGACTACGATGATCCATCTACTTACCTTGACACCTTGCAACCATCTTCTCCAGACCAAACTAAGACTTACCTTGGATTTGCTGGTGGTGTCGACAATGCTTCTGCTAAAGCAGTTGGTTTAGATGAATATGCGAAGTTGCTTGATGATGCAGAAAAAGAAACCCTAGACGTAGTGACACGTTATGAAAAATTTGCAGCAGCGCAAGCTTGGTTAACAGATAGCGCATTAGTCATTCCAACTATGACAAGCTCTGGTGCAGCTACAGTGGTTTCAAAAGTGGTTCCATTCTCTGAACCTTCCTCACAAACAGGTAACAAAGGATCAACTTATTTCAAATATGTTGAAGTTCAAGATGAACCGGTTACTAAAAAACAATATGATCAAGCACGTGAAAAATGGTTGAAAGAAAAAGCTGAATCAAACAAGAAAGCTCAGCAAGAACTAGAAAAACACGTCAAATAATCACCTTCATCAGAACTTTCTCTAATAGGGGAGAAAGTTCTTTTGAACATTAAAGGAACGGAATATGAAAAAATATATATTTATGCGTATTTTGCGTTCGTTAGTGTCGATCTTTTTGGTTACGACATTGACCTATACAATTATTTATACGCTAACCCCAAGAAATTTAATTTTCAAAAACGACCCTAACTATAATAAGATTGCAAAGACTAAGGATTCTAAAATCAATTATGAAAACACAGTCTATGATCGTATGGGGTATATAGAATATCTTGATTCAAAAGCTTTGAAAGAAAAAGCAAGCAAGGAAGACTCATCAGTAACTGTAGAGCCTACTAAAGAAAACGAAAAGATCTACAAAAAGTACATTTCTAATCTTGGAAATGGCTGGGTATTGAAACGTTTCCCTGAAAACAAAGGCTTTTACGCAACTCGTGAAGTCCCTGTCTTTGAACGTGTTATTGGATTCTACGGCAACCTGATTCAGATTGATCATCCAAATGTCATCAAAGATGCTTCCAATCCAAAACTTGAACGCTATATTCGTATTGAAAATGATCCAGCTATTGGTTGGTCAGTAGTTGGTTCGGGGACTAAACATAAATATCTTTTGTATTTCAATGGTCAATTCCCGTTCATTCATCAAAATTTTGTATCGTTAAACTTGGGTGAATCTTATCCAACTTATTCAAATACGCCAGTTCTTCAGGTTATTACACAAGGACAAGGTACGACTAAGAAGAGTGAAGTAAACTTCCCAACAGGGAAAAAAGAATCTTCTATCAACATCTACTCACGTACATACAAATCACCAAGCAAGGCAGATGCCCAAGATATTGCCCGCTTTGGTGAAGGCGATGCTTATACAGCAACATTGAGCAACTATGAAAATCCATCTATGATTGTCAGCTCAGCCATTATTGGTTTGATCGGGATTGCGATTGCTTACTTGATTGCTATTCCTTTAGGATCTTATATGGCCTTGTTGAAGAATACTTGGTTTGATAGTGCTTCTACGGCAACATTAACATTTATGATGTCATTGCCAACGATTGCCTTGGTCTACATCGTTCGCTTGGCGGGTTCTTCTATCGGCTTACCGGATTCCTTCCCAGTCTTAGGGGCTCAGGATTGGCGCTCTTATGTACTGCCTTCTGTGATTTTGGGTCTTTTGAGTGCACCGGGATTGGCAGTTTGGATTCGACGTTACATGATCGATTTGCATTCTCAAGACTTTGTCCGTTTTGCACGTGCCAAAGGGCTTTCTGAGAAAGAAATTTCACGCAAGCATATCTTTAAAAACGCTATGGTTCCGATCGTTACAGGGATTCCTGTTCAATTGGTTCTAGTCATCTCTGGGGCAACATTGACAGAAACTGTCTTTGCCTTCCCTGGTATGGGTAAAATGTTGATTGATTCTATCAAAGCATCCAATAATACCATGGTGGTCGGCCTTGTCTTCATCTTTACTGTTCTTGCTGTATTTGGAGCAATGGCTGGGGATATCCTTATGGTTATGGTAGACCCTCGTATCAAATTGACAACTAAGAAAGGAGGCAAATAATGTCTACAATCGATAAAAAGAGATTCCAATTTGTTGAACGTGACGATTTTGCCTCTGAAACAATTGATGCGCCGTCGTACTCCTATTGGAAATCAGTATTCCGCCAATTCTTCAAAAAGAAATCAACCATTTTGATGTTAGCCGTTTTGGTTGGTATTCTCTTGATGAGTTTTGTATACCCGATGTTTTCAAACTTTGATTACAATGATGTAAGTAAAGTAAATGACTTCACTGCTCGTTTGAATCCTCCAAGTGCCAAGGCCTTCTTCGGTACGGATAACAATGGTAAATCCTTGTTTGATGGAGTTTGGTTTGGTGCCCGCAATTCGATTATCATCTCCTTTATTGCTACCTTGATCAATGTTGTGATTGGTGTCGTGATTGGTGGGATTTGGGGTGTATCAAAATCAATCGACCGCTTCATGATGGAAGTTTACAACGTTATTTCAAACGTTCCATTCATGTTGATTGTTATTGTCTTGACTTACTCAATTGGTGCTGGTTTCTGGAACTTGATTTTGGCGATGACGGTGACAGGATGGATTGGGATTGCTTATTCTATCCGTGTACAAATTATGCGTTACCGCGATTTAGAGTACAACTTGGCCAGCCGTACTTTAGGGACTCCAACTCTAAAGATCGTGACAAAAAATATTTTGCCGCAGTTGGTATCTGTTATTGTGACGACAACAACTCAATTGTTGCCAGCCTTTATTTCAACTGAAGCCTTCCTTTCCTTCTTTGGATTGGGATTGCCGATTACAGTTCCAAGTTTAGGCCGTCTGATTTCAGACTATTCACAAAACGTAACAACCAATGCGTATCTTTTCTGGATTCCATTGACAGTCTTAGTCTTGGTATCCTTGTCATTCTATATCGTTGGACAAAACCTTGCAGATGCCAGCGATCCACGTACACATAGATAGGAGGAGTAGATATGACAACTGATAAAAATGTAATCTTATCTGCTCGCGATATCGTAGTAGAATTTGATGTTCGGGATCGTGTCTTAACAGCCATTCGCAATGTGTCTTTAGACCTTGTTGAAGGTGAAGTCATGGCACTTGTTGGTGAATCAGGTTCTGGTAAATCTGTTTTGACCAAAACCTTCACAGGAATGTTAGAAGAAAACGGACGGATTGCCAATGGTACTATTAATTATCGCGGACAAGAATTAACAGAACTCAAGTCAAACAAAGATTGGGAAGATATCCGCGGTGCAAAAATTGCAACGATCTTCCAAGATCCGATGACCAGTTTGGACCCGATTAATACAATCGGATCACAAATTACGGAAGTTATTATCAAACACCAAGGCAAGAGTGCCAAAGAAGCCAGAGAGATGGCCATTGATTATATGGAAAAGGTTGGAATCCCAGAAGCAGAACGTCGCTTTGATGAATATCCTTTCCAATATTCAGGTGGAATGCGCCAACGGATTGTTATTGCTATTGCGCTTGCTTGTCGCCCTGATATCTTGATCTGTGATGAGCCTACAACGGCCCTTGACGTAACCATCCAAGCCCAAATCATCGACTTATTGAAATCATTGCAAAAAGAATATAACTTTACAACAATCTTTATTACCCACGACTTAGGTGTGGTAGCAAGTATTGCAGATAAGGTTGCCGTAATGTATGCTGGTGAAATTGTAGAATTTGGTAAAGTAGAAGAAATCTTCTACGATCCAAGACATCCTTATACATGGAGTCTCCTTTCAAGTTTGCCACAATTGTCTACCTCTAAAGGTGATTTATATTCAATCCCAGGGACTCCTCCATCATTGTATTCGCCAGTAAAAGGTGATGCCTTTGCTTTGCGCTCTGACTATGCCATGCAAATTGATTTCGAGGAACACCCACCAGTCTTCAATGTTTCGGATACACATTGGGCTAAAACGTGGCTCTTGCATGAAGATGCACCAAAAGTAAACAAACCTGAAATCATTGATAATCTTCATGAAAAGATTAGTGCGAAGATGGGATTCACTACAATCAAGGACTAGGAGAAGGAAATGACAGAAAAATTAATAGAAGTTAAAGATCTAGAAATTTCCTTCGGTGAAGGAAGTAAAAAATTTGTAGCTGTAAAGAATGCAAATTTTTTCATCAATAAAGGTGAAACATTCTCTCTTGTTGGTGAGTCAGGTAGTGGGAAGACGACGATTGGTCGTGCAATCATTGGTTTGAATGACACTAGTGCAGGTGATATTCTATATAATGGTAAAAAGATCAATGGGAAGCAATCACGCAAGGATGAAAGTGAATTAATCCGTAAGATTCAAATGATCTTCCAAGACCCGGCAGCGAGTTTGAATGAACGTGCAACAGTCGACTACATAATTTCAGAAGGTTTGTACAATTATCACCTATTCGAAAATGAAGAAGACCGAGTACGTAAAGTAAAAGAGATTATGCATGAAGTGGGGCTTCTAGCAGAGCATTTGACTCGTTATCCTCATGAATTCTCTGGTGGACAACGCCAGCGGATTGGGATTGCTCGTGCCTTGGTAATGGAACCAGAATTTGTTATCGCAGACGAGCCAATTTCAGCTCTTGACGTATCAGTACGTGCTCAAGTTTTAAATCTCCTTAAGAAATTCCAAAAAGAATTGGGCTTGACCTATCTCTTTATCGCACACGATCTTTCGGTAGTTCGATTTATCTCTGATCGTATTGCGGTTATTTACAAAGGAGTTATTGTAGAAGTAGCTGAGACAGAAGAATTGTTCAACAATCCAATTCATCCATACACACAATCTCTACTATCAGCTGTACCGATTCCAGATCCAATTCTAGAACGCAAAAAAGTTCTGAAAGTTTATGATCCAGATCAGCATGATTATTCAACCGACAAACCAGAAATGGTTGAAATCAAACCTGGACATTACGTTTGGGCAAATAAAGCAGAACAGAAAAAATATAAAGAACTTGTATAATCATAAGAAAACGAGAAGAATACACTTCTCGTTTTCTATTTTTTTAAAAAAGAAAAACTTTTTTTAAAAAAATAGAAAAAAGCTGTTGACAAGTAGTTTTGGTCGTGATATACTAATATAGTTGTCGCGCGAGAGCGACA
>OLPK01000963.1_pt1 | contig 22846 bp, 19 predicted proteins | sample 1672261 | NCBI WGS metagenome assembly OLPK01 (sample SAMEA3136665, study PRJEB25190) | human gut metagenome
GTTGATTATCTGCTGGACGATGATATCAGTGAAATCACACTTTCCGATAAATCAACGGCTCAAAAATCAGAACACTATCTTCTCACCCATTTTCACCGCTTATCTAATTCTTCTAAAAAAGAATTGTTAAACTTTCTTCAATATCTGGAACAGCGGGATGAATCCGCACGCAGCAAATCAGCTCTTTAATCCTGCATTATTTCACAAAACGGTGATAAATATAATCATTTGCTTCTTTTTCCTGACTGTCATCCAGAGGCATTAACTGAACTTCCCCGTACTTTCTTTCGAGCGCTTTCTGGATCAGATAGTCACTCACCTGTGGATTCTTTGGAAGCAACGGACCATGCAGATAAGTACCGATTACATTTTTGTAAACTACGCCTTCATAGCCGCTTTTCCCGTCATTTCCCGCTCCGTATAATACTTTTCCAAATGGTTTATTTCCATTGAGGTATGTTCTTCCCCCATGATTTTCAAATCCAACCACCGGCATATCTACAAGATCACTGTCCAGTACAATATTATCTATGAGACGTCCCTCTTCCTGTTCCGTATAAATGTCAACCAGATTCAGTCCCTCGATCATTCCGGCATCTGTCTTATAATATTTTCCAAGAAGCTGATATCCTCCGCATACTGCAATAACAACTCCTCCGTCTTCCACATAATCCTTGAATTCACTTTGAATCTCAAGAAGACTTTTACATACGATTGCCTGTTCACGGTCTGAACCTCCGCCTAACAGTACAATATCCAATTTTGAAAAATCAATCTGATCCCCTGTATTAAACTCTATCGTCTCTGCTTCAATTCCACGCCAGATACATCGTTTCATCAGACATGCGATATTCCCTCTGTCGCCGTACAGATTCAAAAGATCTGGATACAGATGCCCTATCGTAATTTTCATATCTTTTGTATCCATTATCTTTCTTCCTCCATCTTTTTCAATACATTTCTGGTACTGAACAGAGCCGTATAATTCACCAGTACATACAGGTTGCCACAGCCATCTTCAACCCTTTCCCGGATTGCCTTTTCAACATCTGCTTCCAGCATAGATGGGATGTCCACATATTTCATACGAAGTCTCATATCCTGACAACGGATACCGCTTACTGTAATCGAATTCACATTAGCACCCTTAAATCTGTCAAAGTCCACATCCCAAAGCCACGAAACATCCGTTCCATCCTGTGCATTGTCATTGATCACAATGATCACATCCTTCATGGAATCATCCTGCATAACCGCTGAGATATTCTGATTGAATCCTGCCGGATTCTTCGCAAGATTCAGCACGATCTTTGTGCCTTTTACCTCAAACTGCTCCATACGTCCGTTTTCCGGGTTGAAATCTGTTAGCATATCCTGAAAATGCTCCAGCCCAAGCCCTCCGGTTCTTCCAGCCGCGTAGGCTGCCAGAATATTATATACATTATAGAAGCCTTTATAATTGGCCTCCAGGCGTCTGCCATCTACCGTAAACGCAAGATGGTCGCTGACTGCCACATCCGATGCATCATATTCAATTGCCGGACGCTTAAAATCACAGCCTGTACATGCATAATCGCCAAGCTGGCTGTAGTGATAGAAATTATATTTTAACGGTGCTCCGCATTTCTTACAGAAACGTCCCTCTCTGATCTCATGGGAATCCTTATCATCCACTACCTTTTCACTGATTCCGTAAGTTACATACGGATTACCGCTTTCCATTGCAAGGTAAGCAGACAATGCATCATCCCCGTTCACGATCACCTTCATCTTTGGTGCACTCTGCATCACTTCTTTTAAGATATTCATTGTAATGTCGATCTCACCGTAACGGTCAAGCTGGTCACGGAACAGATTCGTCAGTACCATATAATCCGGCTTAAAGTGTGGAAATACCCTTCTTGTCGAAGCTTCATCAATCTCGATACATGCATAATCCGCATCCAGATTACCACTTAAACCCGCACCTAATACAAAGGCTGCCACAACACCATTCAACATGTTGGAACCGGTATGGTTACAGATTACTTTATAACCTTCCTTCTCGATTGCTGCACAGAGCATATTGTTGGTTGTCGTCTTTCCATTGGTTCCACATACAATAAAAATGTCTTTTCTGACTTGTCCCGCAAGATCATGCAGGATGCTTGGATCAATCTTCAGTGCAATCTTTCCCGCCCAGGTCACGCCCTGGCGGTGAAAGATATGTACACTTGCTTTTTCACTTATCTTCGCTGCCCATACGGCCAGCATTCTGCGTACTCCCATAATTACCTATTTCCCGATCAGTTCTTTGATATTTTCCGGTTCCGGCATCGAACGGATCGCACCTTTTTTCATTGTGATCAGTGCTGCACCTGCATTCGCATATGTCAGAATCTCTTTTAATTTTGCCTCATCCAGATTATCCAGACCGTACTTTAATACACCGTTGATCGAACATCCGCAGAATGTATCTCCTGCTCCTGTGGTCTCAATTGCTTTCACAGTAAATCCCGGCTGCTCTACACGAAAGTTTTTATAGTAGGCTCTGCTTCCTTCTTTTCCCATCGTCAGGAAGATAAGAGGAATCTGATACTTTTCCTGAAGATACTTAATTCCTTCATCATAATCTTCTTTTCCTGATACAAACTGGATCTCATTGTCAGAGATCTTCAGTACGTCACAATTTTCGAAGCCATATTCCATCTGTGCTTTCGCTTCATCCAGAGTCTTCCACAGCGGCGGACGTAAGTTCGGATCAAATGTGATCATGCAGCCTGCTTCTTTAGCGACTGCAAGTGCCTTCTTTGTTGCACTCTTCACCGGCTCATCTGTCATAGAAAGTGTTCCAAAGTGAAATACCTTTGACTGGCGGATCAGATCATAATCTACTTCCTCTTCCTTCAGCATCATATCAGCTCCCGGTTTGCGGTAAAAAGAAAATTCTCTGTCACCATCCGGAAAAGTATGTACAAAAGCCAGTGTCGTGTGGATATCCTGATCCATCACAAGTCCTTTTGCTTCTATTCCGATATTTGTAATCGTATCTCTTAACAGTTTACCAAACTGGTCATCCCCAACTTTTCCAATGAATGCGGTTTTTCTTCCAAGTTTGTTCAACATTGCAAGCACATTACACGGCGCACCACCCGGGCAGGCTTCAAACAACTGATTTCCCTGCTCACTTTCCCCATTCACTGCAAAGTCGATCAGCATTTCTCCAAGTGCTGTTACGTCATATATCTTTTCCATCCTAAAATCTCCTTATCCTAAATCTTACACTTGTTTCATATTTCATTTTATCATAGAATTTTACATTTTTAAAGACACAGGCTCTTAAAGTGCATATTTGCCAATTCTTACAAAAATTCCGTTATTTTTTTGTCATTTTGCCTATTTACGAATCCGAAAATGATTGATAAAATAATAACAAATAATACAGTTACCTGATGTATTATTTTATTATGTGAAACGACGATTTCGCAAATTGTTCGTGTTTGGATGGTACTACCCCTCCCACGAACCCTCTCTTGATAGCGTTTTGTAAGAAAGTCACATGAGAAGTTTCCGCCAAAACTTTTCATGTGACTTTCTTCATTTATTGTCTACAGAACTTGCCACTGGCAGGTTCTGTAGATAATTCTTCTGTTTTTATTTTAACATTCTTCAGCAATTTTATAGATCAGCTTTTCTGTATCTTCCCATCCAATACATGGATCTGTGATCGATTTTCCATAGATCATATCAGCCGATATATCCTGTCTGCCTTCTTCCAGGTAACTTTCTACCATAACTCCTTTAATCATCTTCTTAAGATCCGGGTTATATCTGCGCGAATGCAGTACCTCACTTACAATACGAATCTGTTCTTTATATTTCTTGTTTGAATTCGAATGATTCACATCAATCACTGCTGCCGGATTCTTAAGATCTTTTTTCTGATATAATTCCCAGAGTCTTACACATTCTTCATAATGGTAATTTGGTATGCACTGTCCGTACTTGTCAACTCCGCCACGAAGGATCGTGTGTGCAAGTGGATTACCAGACGTCGTTACATCCATCGTTCTGTAAATGAACCGGTGTCCCATCTGTGCTGCTACGATCGAGTTGAGCATTACAGAAAGATCTCCACTGGTCGGATTTTTCATTCCAACCGGAATATCCATACCACTTGCCGTCAGCCGGTGCTGCTGATTCTCCACCGATCTTGCACCCACTGCCTCATAGGAAAGGATATCATCCAGATAACTTCTGTTTTCCGGATATAACATTTCATCCGCTGCTGTCAGTCCGCTTTCTTTCATTGCACGAATATGCATCTTACGGATTGCCATAATTCCAGCATACAGATCCGGAGCTTTATCCGGATCTGGCTGATGAAGCATTCCCTTATATCCTTCACCGGTCGTCCTTGGCTTATTAGTATAGATTCTCGGAATCAATACCAGGCGGTCTTTTACCTTTTCATTTACCTTCGCCAGACGGCATACATATTCACATACAGAATCTTCATTATCTGCCGAACAAGGTCCGATGATCACTGCGAATTTATCGGATTTTCCGGTAAAAATATCACGTATTTCTGCGTCTCGTTCTTTCTTTAACTGAATCAGTTTCTCTGACAGCGGATATTCTTCTTTCAGTTCTGCCGGTGATGGCAGAACTTTATTTACTTTCATAGACATATCTTTTCCCTTATCTTTATCCTAACAGATGTACCCCTCCAAGAAGTACATACGATATAAACCACATAATTACAGTTGCCATACAAATTCCAATGATAACAGCCGGAAATGCTTTCTTAAATTTCATTCCCAGAAGTGCTGCAATCAGAGACCCTGTCCATGCGCCGGTTCCCGGAAGAGGGATTCCCACGAATAACACCAGTCCCCAGAATTCATATTTTTCAATCTGGTCCTTCTGCCGCATCGCCTTGGATTCCAGTTTATCCACCAGCGGCTTGAATGTTTTCGTTCCCTTCATCCAGTTAAATACCGGTGTGATCAGAAGCAAAATAAATGGAACCGGAATGATATTTCCGATAATGCAAAGTGGAATCGCAGTCGATACCTTTACTCCAAGGATCGGTCCTGCAACAAGCAGCGCCCCGCGAAGTTCAAGGATCGGGATCATCGAGATCAGAAATACGATCACTTCTTTACTCACACTTCCGCTTAACGCATCAATAATCCCATGTATTAACGTATTGGTCATAAGAAACTCCTCTTATTTATTCATATATTTTTTCAGAAATGCAAACATTGCTTCCATCTCTTCTCTGGTTCCCACAGTGATACGCATATACTGTTCAATTCTTTCACTGCCCCAGAAACGCACATAGATGTCATTCTCTTTCAGTGCTTCAAATAATTCTTTTGCATCATAATCCGGATGCATGGCAAAGATGAAGTTCGATTTGGAATCCAGACAGTGGAATCCTAGATTCTTTAACTCTTCTTTCGCCCATTCCCGTGTCTCGATAATCTTATTCACACATTCTTCAAAATATGCCTTATCTTTCACCGCTTCCACACCGCATACCAGTGATGTCTGATTCATGGTGTAAGAGTTGAAAGAATACTTTGCATCATTCAGATACTTGATCAGTGTCGGATTACTGATCGCGTAACCAATACGCATTCCTGCCATTGATCTTGCTTTTGAAAACGTCTGAACGATGATCAGATTTTCATATTTATCGATCAGTTCTATTGCAGAACGTCCTGCGAAATCAACGTAAGCTTCATCCACGATCACAATTACATCCTGATTGTGTGCGATAATATCTTCTACATCAACCAGATCTTCATAAAGTCCTGTCGGTGCATTCGGATTTGGGAAGATCACACCACCATTTTCTTTGTAATAATCTTCTTTTACAATCTTAAAGTTCTCGTCAAGCTTCTGGCATTCATACGGAATGCGGTACAGATCTGCCCATACCTTATAGAAAGAATAGGTGATATCCGGAAAAAAGATTGGTTTCTCTGAGTTAAAAAATGTCAGGAAACACATGGATAACACATCATCCGATCCTACTCCTACGAATACCTGATCCGGATTCACATGATAAAAATCAGCCAGCGCATTTACGAGTGGTGCCGCCGTCGGATCCGGATACAGACGCAGACGGTCTGTATTCATCTCCTCCAACGCCTTTGTCACGCCCGGTGCAGGTGCGTATGGGTTTTCATTGGTATTCAACTTGATTACTTTGCGCTGTGGCTGCTCGCCCGGCACATACGGTTCTACTTTTCGAATGTTCTTTTCAAATGCTTTCATGCTGCTCTCCTAGAAATATTCTTTCGCCAGTTCTTTGAATTTTGGAAGGGAATTCACGATTGTCTCATGTGATACGCAGTACGCAAGTCTTACATATCCAGGGCATGCAAACGAACTTCCCGGCACGATCAGAATATTATATTTCTTTGCAGCCTCACAGAATTCCTTCTCATTCGGAACCGGTGATTTCACAAACAAATAAAATGCTCCCTGTGGCTTAATGCACTCAAATCCGCACTCTTTCAGTCCGTTATACAGATCTTCTCTGTTGCGATCATAGAAAGAAAGGTCTGTCTTTTCATTCAGGCATTTTTCTACTACCTTCTGCTGCAGTGTCGGTGCATTAACAAATCCGAGGATACGTGTTGCGACATTGGCTGCGGAAAGTACTTCTTCACTGTCTTTTAATTCATCCGGAATAACCAAGTATCCGATACGTTCTCCCGGAAGTGACAATGATTTGCTGTAGGAGTATCCCACTACGGTATTGTCATAATATTTTGTGAGATACGGAACTTCTACTCCGTCATAAGCCAGCTCACGATAAGGCTCGTCGGAGATCAGAACGATGTCTGTTCCGAATTCTTTCTGCTTTGTCTCCATGATAGCGGCGAGCTTTTTGATCGTCTCTTCGGAATATACAACACCAGTCGGGTTGTTCGGATTATTGACGATAACGGCTTTTGTCTTTGGTGTGATCTTTTGTTCAAATTCATCCAGTTTTGGCTGGAAGTCAACGGTATTCGGTGAGATTTCTACCAGTACACCATCGTAGTTGTTCGTATAAGAACGATATTCTCCAAAATATGGTGCAAATGCGATCACTTCATCTCCCGGATTGATCAGCGCTTTCAAGATAACATTTAATCCACCGGCTGCACCAACCGTCATGACAATATTTTTGCCTTCAAAATGCGTATCAAAACGCTTATTTAAAGAATCAGCTACTGCCTCTCTTACATCTGCATATCCGCAGTTGCTGTTGGTATATCCGTGAAGTACGATTGGATCTTCCTCACTTACGATCTCAATGATCGCATTCTTCACGGCCTCCGGTGCCGGCACGTTCGGATTGCCCAGACTGAAATCAAATACATTCTCAGCTCCGTAAATTCCTGCCAGACGGTTACCTTCCTCAAACATTGCACGGATAGCCGAACTGTTGGCTACCATATTTTTCATCTTATCCGCTATCATTTTGTTGCTCCTTTCTCACTACAAGTCTTTCATTTGTAAGTCTTAGCCCTGCGCTTTCTCTGTCACATCACCCTTTTCTACCATAAAAGCTGGACGGTAAGAAAGCTTTGCCTTTCTAAGGCCTTCTGCTCCGGTATCATCTTCCCGGTTTACATATTTATAGTTCATGCATTCATGCTCTACAAACTGCTGATTGATCATCGTATATGCGCCCTGTACATCGGCATATGCTTTTTCAATATGCACGACATAAGTGTCTTCGCATATCGGCTCTCCGATCGTAAATGCAACAACTTTACCATCGATCCTTAAGACTCCTCCCGTCAGATGAAGTTCTTCAAACAGTCTCAGGGAATTCAGTGCTACGCACATCTCTCCCCTTTTTTCATCATCATCTTCACAGTCATTCTCTGTCCGCCACTTAAGTGCCATCTGGAAACATTCTTCCAGATTATCTTTTGTCATACTTTCATAAGACCAGCGGTCTTCGAACAGGCTTTTGAATTTGTTGATATGATTCCGCTTTCCGTGAAGTTTCTTTCCCGAAAGTGTTGCCAGTTTTTCAGATTCATAGACGTAATCTGCAGAATCTCTGTCGTATTCAATCTGGAATCTTCCCGGATACCACTCCTCTAACTGGGCAAAATATTCCGGTGTCACATTGTACATCAGGAATGGCCTGCCCTTCGCTTTGGAATATTCCATCATCTCTTCCAGTGCATTCTTCACATCTTCCGGTGCTCCGGCCGGGTAGGCAAAGGATACGTGATTCTCATCCTCACTTTTGAATACCAGTGCATTCTTGATGATCGCCCATTTTACCGGATACTGTCTGGACCAGAGATACACATTGGCAAATGTTCTCTCACAGCTTCTGCTGGTATGATGTTCAAAGTAATGTGAGATAATCTCCTGATCCTCTAATTCTGCACGTTTAAACTGTGTTGCTCCCATATTCTGTATTTACCTTCTTTAATTTTCCGGATTCTTTCTAAAATCTTATATTCCGGCTTCTTACATTTCTTCATTCATATTTGCAAGTTTTGCTGCCTGATCAGCCGCGATACAAGCATCAATGATCTCCTGAATATCACCGTTCATGATCTTATCCAGTTTGTATAATGTAAGTCCGATACGGTGATCTGTCACACGTCCCTGTGGGAAGTTGTAAGTACGGATCTTTTCCGATCTGTCTCCGGTACCGATCTGGCTCTTTCTTGCTTCTGCTTCTGCATCATGACGTTTCTGGCATTCCAGATCATATAACTTCGCGCGTAAAAGAGCGAACGCTTTGTCTTTATTCTGTAACTGAGATTTCTCTGTCTGGCTGTAGATTACAATTCCTGTCGGATAATGTGTCAGTCGTACAGCAGAGTCCGTGGTATTGACACACTGTCCACCGTTACCAGATGCACGCATGACATCGATACGGATATCTTTCTCATCAATCTGGATATCTACATCTTCTGCCTCCGGCATCACCGCTACTGTGATCGTAGAGGTATGGATACGTCCACCGGATTCGGTCTCCGGTACACGCTGTACACGGTGTACCCCGGATTCGTATTTCATCTTGGAATAAGCACCTTTACCATCTATCATGAATGTTACATTTTTCATTCCGCCGATACCGATCTCTTCACATTCTACCAGCTCGACTTTCCATCTCTGGCTTTCTGCATAATGCATATACATACGGTAGATCTCTGCCGCAAAAAGTGCAGCCTCATCTCCGCCTGCACCGGCACGGATCTCAACGATAACGTTCTTTTCATCGTTAGGGTCCTTTGGAAGAAGAAGGATCTTCAGTTCCTGTTCCAGTTCTTCTACACGTTTCTTGTTATCATTCAACTCTTCTTTTGCAAGTTCACGCATCTCTTCATCGGACTCTTCCTCTAACATCTCAAGGCTGTCCTCAATTGCCTGCTTGCATTCTTTGTATTCATTATACGCCTCTACAATCGGAGTCAGATCATTCTGCTCTTTCATAAGTTTGCGGAAGCGGTTCTGGTCATTTGCCACATCCGGTTCCTGAAGTTCATTTAATATCTCATCCAGACGGATGCGCAGATCTTCTAATTTATCAAACATGGTATTTCCTCCTTAACATTACTCTTTATTGTACCTTCCCATAACTACGCGGTCAAGTCCCGCTAAATCCTTTTTTATCTCGATTTCCTCATATCCTTCATTTTTCAAAAGTTCTGATACATCTTTTCCCTGATCAAGGCCAATCTCGAACAGGATATATCCTCCCTTGTTCAGATATCTTATACTGTCTTTTACAATCAGACGATAAAAATAAAGTCCGTCCTCTTTTCCATCCAGCGCAATCCATGGATCATGAAGTTTTACTTCCTCATCCAGACGACTGATTTCTTCTGTCCTGATATAAGGCGGATTAGACACGATCATATCGTATTTTCCGGTGACAGATTCAAACAGATCACTTTTTATAAATCTTGCATCTGTTCCCAGACGGCTGTTGTTTTCTCGTGCAACTTTCAATGCCTCTTCCGAAATATCGCAGCCGGTTCCTTTCAGATGCATCTGTTTTTTTTCGCCGAATTTCAAAATACTTTCCAGAATACATCCCGAACCGGTACACATGTCCAGGATCTGCATATCTGGTCTGATCCGTTTTAAAGCCTCTTCTACCAGAATCTCTGTATCCTGTCTTGGAACCAGCACATTTTCATTCACTTTAAAATTTAATCCCATGAATTCCTGTTCACCGGTAATATGCTGAAGTGGAATTCTTCTTGCTCTTGTGCAGATATCTTTCTGATAGCTTTCTGCTTTTTCTTCTTCTACTTCTCTGTCCGGGTCTGCCAAAAATACTGCTCTGCTGATTCCGGTCTTATATTCAAGCAGATACCAGGCATCCAGTTTTGCTTCCCGTATCCCTGCCTTTTCAAGTTTTTCTGTTCCACTCTGGTAGAGATTACGAAGTGTGAAAATTTTCCCGTTCATACGCCCTCCAGTCAAATACAGCTTCTACTGCCTGTATCGCTACTTCTATCATATCATCATCCGGTTCACTGGTTGTCATCATCTGAATTGCCATTCCCGGCTTACTTAACAGATTGACCAGGGCATTTTCACTGTTCCCCGCCAGTTTCAACACCTCATAAGAGATTCCGGCAATCACCGGAAGCAGTGCAATACGAACAACCACCCGCATCAAAGGAGATTCCACATGAATCAGCAACAGTAAAATAATACTGATCGCCAGCACAAAAAACAGAAAACTTGTCCCACATCTTTTATGCTGTCTCGAACTTTTCCTTACATTCTCCACCGTAAGCGGCAGCCCATGTTCAATACAGTTGATACACTTATGCTCCGCACCGTGGTACATAAATGTTCTCTGAATATCCTCCATTCTGGAAATCAGCAAAATATACACAATAAAAATTCCAATCCGGACAACACCTTCTATCACGGTTCTAAGATGATACGACGGAATAACCGGTTTCATAAGTGTCGACAGAAAATACGGCAATATCATAAAGATTGCAACTGCTGCAACAATGGAAAAGGCAACCGTTCCTGCCATCATCAGGTTCTCTTGCTTTTCTTTCTTTTTCAGATCTTTTCCGGAAAGCTCTTTTTCTTCTTCCTCTTCGTAAAAACTCGCCGAAAAAGTCAGCGTCTTGATTCCAAGTACCATGGAATCAATAAAATTAAAAACCCCCCGGACAAAAGGAATCGTAGTCAGTTTTTTCCAATTGCCGGTAATACTGTGAAACGTCTCTGTCTGAACAAAGATCTCTCCGTCCGGTTTTCTGACAGCCACAGCATAACGATCCTGATTCTTCATCATGATTCCCTCTAAAACTGCCTGTCCGCCGATATTTGATGATTTCATATATTCTCCTTATACCACATCTTCTGGAACAAAGACTATCTCTTGCCCGAAGATCTATTGTAATGAAAAAAGGGTTGAGATTCAAAAACCTCAACCCAATACTTGTAATCTTATTTGTCCATTCCGTATTTCTTATTGAACTTATCAACACGGCCACGAGCCTGAGTTGCTTTCTGCTGTCCTGTATAGAATGGATGACATTTAGAACAGATTTCTACGTGGATTTCTTCACTTGTAGATCCTGTTACGAATGTATTTCCACAGTTACAAGTTACAGTTGCCTGATAATAATTTGGATGTATTCCTTCTTTCATGATTTTCACCTCTTCTTTATTTTTTGACACGCACTTAATGTGCAGTAAATTTCTTTTATTTACACAGCTCGTTCATTGTAACACAAGAATCAAATTTTGTCTAGATAAATTTTGTCTTTTTTACCATTTGTATTAATTCTTCATTATTCTGCGTTCTTGAGAACATATTCAGTATGTTATCTACCGCCTCTTCCGGACGCAGTCCGTTCAGTGCTCTTCTCATACTTTCAACAGCTTCCTGTTCCTCTTTTGAAAGCAGAAGATCTTCTCTTCTTGTTCCTGATTTTAAGATATCAATAGCAGGAAACATTCTTTTTTCGGAAAGCTTGCGGTCCAATACCAGTTCCATATTACCGGTTCCTTTAAATTCTTCATATACAACATCGTCCATCTTGCTTCCGGTATCCACAAGTGCCGTTGCCAGTATTGTAAGACTTCCGCCTTCTCTCATATTTCTCGCCGCGCCAAAGAAACGCTTCGGCATGTGAAGTGCTGCGGGATCAAGTCCTCCGGATAATGTTCTTCCTGACGGAGGTACTGTAAGGTTATAAGCTCTTGCCAGTCTTGTAATACTGTCAATCAGGATCATGACATCTTTTTTGTGCTCTACCAGTCGTTTGGCCCGTTCGATCACCATCTCTGATACACGCTTATGGTGCTCAGGAAGCTCATCAAACGTAGAATAGATTACTTCTACATTCGGTCCCTCTATTGATTCACGGATATCCGTTACTTCTTCCGGACGCTCATCGATCAGAAGAATCAAAAGATGTACTTCCGGATTATTCTTTTGTACGGATAATGCAACCTGCTTTAATAAGGTTGTCTTTCCTGCTTTCGGTGGTGAGACGATCATACCTCTCTGTCCTTTTCCGATCGGAGACATCAAATCCATAATGCGCATTGCAGTACTTGTCTTTCCACATTCCAGACTCAGTCTTTCATTCGGAAAGATTGGTGTCATATCTTCAAAATTTTTTCTGTGCATAGCCTTCATAGGATCCATCTCATTGATCTTTGAAAGATATAAAAGTGCACTGAATTTTTCCTGCTGTGTTTTGATTCTTGTATTTCCTTCCAGTATATCTCCTGTTTTCAGATTAAATCTTCGGATCTGAGACGGAGATACATAGACATCGTTTTCCCCCGGCAGATAATTAGCACTTCGGATAAATCCATAACCATCCTGCATAACTTCAAGAATCCCATGTGCCGTAATTCCACTGTCCAGCTTATCTATATCATGTACTTCTTTATCTCCTGTATTAGCAGATAATTCTTTCACGGTTTCTCGTGCCGATTTCTTTTCTTTTTCATCTTCTTCCAGCATACGCTCTATCAGTTCTGCCTTTTTCATGGTGGAAATTCCCTTTAATCCTCTTGCTTTAGCGAGATCTTTTAACGTCGCCAGCGGAAGAGATTCATATTTTTCTCTCATCATATTAGTCCTTTCACATCAAACTGCTTTCATTCTAGTTTCTTCATTTATTAAGTAGCATCTCTTACTTTACTGGAAAATCACGTCAGAAATGACGATACTATTTGAAACATGGAGATATTATACTACATCTTTGTTCTTTTTTAAAGTTCTTTTTCATAACGGTATATCTATTCTACCCAATTCCTCTTTTGTGCGTATATTGACTTGAACTTCTATGAATGATATGATTAAACAAACTTATGAAAAGGTGGTATCCATAAAATGACGAATAGTGAAAAAGCCCTGAAAATGCACGAAGAATGGCATGGAAAGATTGAAACTTGTGCAAAATCCCACGTAAATTCACGTGAAGATCTTGCAATTGCCTATACCCCTGGTGTTGCAGAACCTTGTAAGGTAATCGCAAAAGATCCCGAGGCTGCCTATACTTATACTATGAAATCCAATACTGTAGCTGTTGTTTCTGACGGAAGTGCCGTACTCGGTCTTGGTAATATCGGTGCTCTTGCGGCAATGCCCGTTATGGAAGGAAAGGCTGTTCTTTTTAAAGAATTCGGTGGTGTCAACGCTGTACCGATCTGTCTTGACACACAGGATACTGAAGAGATCATCAAAACAGTTGTAAATATCGCCCCTGCTTTCGGAGGGATCAATCTGGAAGACATCAGTGCTCCAAGATGCTTTGAAATCGAAGAACGACTGAAAGAACTGCTGGATATTCCTGTATTTCATGATGACCAGCACGGAACTGCTATCGTAGTTCTTGCCGGAATCATTAATGCTATGAAAGTAACCGGAAAAGATAAGGAATCTTCCAAAGTTGTCGTAAATGGTGCCGGTTCTGCCGGAGTTGCCATTACCAAACTGCTCCTGACCTACGGCTTTAAACATGTCACCATGTGCGACATAAATGGAATTCTCGGAAAAGATTCCAAAGACCTCAACTGGATGCAGGAGAAGATGGTTGAAGTAACCAACCTGGAACAGAAAACCGGTAAACTCGCCGATGCATTAAAAGGCGCTGATATTTTTGTCGGCGTATCGGCTCCGAATATTGTTACACCGGAAATGGTTGCTTCTATGAACAAAGATGCCATCTTATTTGCCATGGCCAATCCGGTACCTGAGATCATGCCGGATATTGCAAAAGCTGCGGGCGCTAAAGTAGTAGGAACCGGCCGTTCCGACTTCCCGAACCAGGTAAATAACGTGGTTGCTTTCCCTGGTATCTTCAAAGGTGCTCTCGAGGGACGTGCTACTGCCATCACCGAAGATATGAAACTGGCTACTGCAAAAGCAATCGCAGGTCTTGTTCCTGATGAAGAGCTGAATGAAAATAATATTCTTCCTGAAGCATTTGACCCACGTGTTGCAGATGTTGTAAGCCGTGCTGTAAAGGAACTGATCTGATATGACCGTACACTGGGGAGAAAAAAGATACTATTCTCTGGATTATTATCTGAAAAAGACTTATGGTGAAAAGCTCTATAAGATATCTCTCGACGGCGGCATGACATGTCCAAACAGGGATGGTACCCTCGGAACCCACGGTTGCATTTTCTGCAGCCGTGGAGGTTCCGGCGATTTTGCCGCCAGTCGTACTCTGTCTGTCACAGAGCAGATTGAAGCCGGGAAGCAGCAGTCTGCAAAAAAATATACCGGATCATCTTACATTGCTTATTTTCAGGCATATACCAACACTTATGCTTCTTTAGAATATCTGGAAACATTATATATGGAAGCAATTACACATCCTGATATCCGGATTCTTTCCATAGCTACCAGACCGGATTGTCTAAGCGAAAAGATTCTGGATCTCCTGGAAAATTTAAACCGGATCAAACCAGTCTGGGTTGAACTTGGTCTTCAGACTATTCATGAAGAAAGCGCCCGATATATCCGCAGAGGTTATAAGCTTCCGGTATTTGAAAATGCAGTATCCGAGCTTCGAAAGCGTGGAATCGATGTTATTGTCCATACAATCCTGTGTCTTCCAAATGAAACCGAACAGGATATACTCAAGACCATAGAATACCTGAACCACCAGGATATTCAGGGCATCAAACTGCAGCTTTTACATGTATTAAAAGATACCGATCTGGCCGACATCTACCTGGCCTCTCCATTCTACATTCCCACACCGGAAGAATACTACCAGCTTCTCGGGATGTGTATCAGCCACTTAAGACCAGACATCGTTATCCACCGATTAACCGGAGACGGACCAAAAAATCTTTTGATCGCCCCTTTATGGACCTGTAACAAAAGACAAGTTCTGAATCAGTTCCAGTCTTACTTAAAAACACATGACATCTGGCAGGGAAAGGAGTGTTAACCTTGGCCAAATCTTTTACGTTATATAAATTGATCATTTTGTATATGTTGAACGAAGTTGATTTTCCTCTTACCAATTCCCAGATATCAGAATTTATTCTGGATGAAGGATATACAACCTACTTTAAATTACAGCAGGCTTTATCCGAACTTCTGGAATCAGGATTTATTCGTGAAGAATCTACTCATCACCGTACATTTTACCATCTTACGGAAGACGGAGCAGAGACCATCCATTATTTTACAAACGATATCTCTCCTGCAATCCAGCATGATATCGACGAATTTTTAAAAGAGAAACATTACGAATTAAAAAATGAGATGTCCGTAAAAGCGGACTATTTCGAGAATTCCAACATGGAATATTCTGTACGCTGTCAGGTCATCGAACAGGGTCTTCCTCTGATCGACCTCACCGTAACAGCCCCGACAGAATCCGAAGCTGCAACCATTGCAAACAACTGGCAGAAACGGAACCAGGAGATTTATGCGTTAGTAATGGCGAAGTTGTTGTAGTAATTATTTTGGTGACTTACCCCAGACCTGAATAAAAGGATAGAAGCCATTTCTGTGCTGATTCAATCATGGAGAAACTCTAGAGCAACAAACCATGACCTCATATGCACAGAAATGGCTTCTATCCTTTTATTCAGTTACGTTTTTGTATGCCATAATAATTATATAATGGAACCTTAACCGTTGTGATATCTTGATTGGAACAATTTAAAATAGAAACTCGCTCATGACATAGTTGCTGACATCGATTCCTTTTTCTGTTAACCGGATGTATTCGCCGGTGTCTTCAAGCAGCTGCTTTTGGTACATATCGATCAGTACTTTTCCATATGCATTTTCAATACTTCTTCCGAAAGTCTGCCTGAAGTCAGTCTTGGATACTCCTTCGATTTTTCTGAGCCCCAGAAACATATATTCTTCCATCTGATTCTGCAAACTAAGAACTTCGATCTCACCGCCTTCTACGAATCGTTGGTTATTGATAAGAGATGCCGCACCGGTTCCGATTCCCAGATATTCTGTGCGGTTCCAGTATCCAAGGTTATGCCGGCATTCATATCCTTCTTTGGCATAATTAGATATCTCATATCTGTGATAGCCGTAACTCCACAAAATATTTTTTGTAAACTGATACATCATCCGTTCCGTATCTTCATCCGGAAGTTCTCTTCTTCTTCTCGCCTCAGCGCGTTCACCCTCTCCATACTTTTCATAGAACGGCGTTCCTTCTTCGATGATCAGACTGTATGCGGAGATATGTTCCGGACCAAGTTCTGCCACTTTTTTTAATGTATCTTCCCATCCTCCCAATGTCTGAAATGGAATTCCCGACATCAGATCTACATTGATATTCTGAAATCCCACTTCTCTTGCAAGCGTATAGGTATCCAGGAAGTCTTTATATGTATGAATTCTTCCGAGCATCTTTAATTCCTGATCATCCGTTGACTGTAATCCGATACTCAGACGATTAATCCCGACATTCCGATATGCCATCAATTTCAACTTATCTACTGTCCCCGGGTTCACTTCTACCGTGATCTCCGCGTCCGAATCAATTGGAAATGTAGCACGTATCGCATCGAAGATACTCCTCATCTGCTGAGTTTCTAATATGGACGGTGTACCGCCTCCTATAAAAATACTGCTTACATGGTACATACCGGCAAGATCATAATAAGAACGGATCTTCTGGCACAAGCCCATGACATACTCCTGTCTCGCTTCAGGTGTTGCAGGCGCAGACAGGAAATCACAGTACCGACATTTTTTTACACAAAATGGAATATGGATATATAACTCTAATGGTCTCATTATTTATCATCCAGCTTCAATACACTCATAAATGCTTTCTGCGGAATCTCTACGTTGCCCACCTGACGCATACGTTTCTTTCCTTCTTTCTGTTTTTCCAGAAGCTTTCTCTTACGGCTGATATCACCACCGTAACATTTTGCAAGCACATCTTTTCGCATTGCTCTTACAGTCTCACGGGCAATAATCTTTCCACCAATAGCCGCCTGAATCGGGATTTCAAAGAGCTGTCTTGGAATCTCTTCTTTCAGCTTCTCACACATCTTTCTTCCACGCTCATAAGCGCTTCCTTCGAATACAATAAAGGAAAGAGCATCCACTTCTTCTTTGTTGATCAGAATGTCAAGTTTGACAAGCTCGGAACGTACATAACCAAGCATCTCATAATCAAAAGATGCGTATCCTCTGGATCTTGATTTCAATGCATCAAAGAAATCATAAATAATCTCGTTGAGTGGCAGATGATATGTCAACACGGCTCTTGTCTCTTCAATATATTCCATTCCCTGATAGATTCCACGGCGTTCCTGACACAGATCCATGATCGCTCCGATGTACTCGGATGTCACCATGATTTCTGCCTTTACCATAGGCTCTTCCATATATTCAATCTCTGCAGGATCCGGCATGTTTGTCGGGTTTGTCAGATCGATCACATCACCGTTTGTCTTATGGATCTTGTAAATAACACTCGGTGCTGTTGTAACAAGATCAAGGTTGTACTCTCTTTCCAGACGTTCCTGAATGATCTCCAGATGCAGAAGTCCAAGGAATCCACAGCGGAATCCGAATCCCAGTGCAATTGAAGTCTCAGGTTCGAACTGCAGTGATGCATCATTTAACTGTAATTTCTCCAACGCATCCCTGAGATCCGGGTATTTTGCGCCATCTGCCGGATATAATCCACAGTAAACCATTGGATTTACTTTCTTATATCCCGGAAGCGGTTCTGCACATGGATGTGCCGCATTGGTTACCGTATCACCCACGCGGGTATCCTTTACGTTCTTAAGACTTGCCGTAATATAGCCTACCATTCCGGCACTCAGTTCCTCACACGGAATAAACTGTCCGGCCCCAAAATAACCAACTTCTACTACTTCTGCCTTAGCTCCTGTCGCCATCATAAGGATCGGTGTTCCTTTTTTTACAGTTCCTTCTTTGATTCTGCAAAATACGATAACACCTTTATACGCATCATATAAAGAATCAAAGATCAACGCCTGAAGCGGTGCTTTCGGATCTCCGGTTGGTGCCGGTATCTTTGCTACGATTTCTTCCAGCACCTGATCTACATTCAGTCCGGTCTTTGCAGAAATCTGCGGCGCATCCTCTGCCTCTATTCCGATCACATCCTCAATCTCTTCAATCACACGTTCCGGATCGGCACTTGGAAGATCGATCTTATTTAATACCGGTACTACATCCAGATCATGATCCAGCGCAAGGTATACATTGGCAAGCGTCTGTGCTTCTACCCCCTGTGCGGCATCCACTACCAGAATTGCCCCGTCACAAGCTGCAAGGCTTCGGGATACTTCATAGTTAAAGTCTACATGCCCCGGCGTATCGATCAGGTTAAAGATATACTCTTCTCCATCCTTTGCCTTATATACCGTTCTGACTGTCTGGGCTTTGATCGTGATTCCTCGTTCTCTTTCCAGCTCCATATTGTCTAACACCTGGGACTGCATCTCACGACTGGTAAGAAGTCCCGTCATCTCGATGATACGGTCCGCAAGTGTTGACTTGCCATGGTCGATATGTGCAATGATACAAAAATTCCGAATTTTACTCTGATCTATTCCTGACACTAATATCTTCTCCTTAATTAAATGTTTATCTTATCAATTCTATCATGCAGCACTGTATTTTACAATGAAAAGTTCCACACTCATCACATCATTCAGGCGTCCCGTCTTTACCATCTCTTCGGTATCTACAGCCTCTTCCAGAATGTTCCTTAACTCTTTCTTTTCAAATGTGCGGCATTGCTGCATATATTTTCCCGCCACAAACGGATGAAGTCCGACTGTCTTTGCGATTGATGATTTATCGTAGCGTTTCCCCACCAGATCTTTCACTTCCAAAAGCAGCTTAAACTGTCTCGTCAGAAGGTATAAGATACGCATCGGCGGTTCTTTTAATGCCAGAAGATCATAATAGTAATCAAGCGCCTTTTTCTGGTTCTTCATTGCAACCGCTTCTACCATATCAAAAATCTTATTTGTAATCTGTGTTGTACAGATTGCTTCTATATCTGATATCTCAATCTCTTCTTTTCCCATACAGTAACAGAAGAGTTTTTCCAGTTCTTTTTCCAGATTCTCCATATCCGTTCCTGTTGTTGACAGAAGATATCTGGCCGTCTGTTCCTTGATCTTGTAGCCTTCTTTTTTTACATTACCTGCAACCCAGTATAATAACGTCTTCTCATCCTGACGCGCCATCTCAACTACGCGTCCTTTACTCTTCACCGCTTTATACATCTTTCCTCGTTTGTCCGCCTCATTTTCCACGAACAAAAAGCATGCCGTATCCGGCATCGTCTTGATATAATCGGCCAGATCCGGTGTTGCATTTTTAAAAAATCCCGAATTTTCTACCACTATCAGACGACGCTTTGCAAAAAACGGCATTGTCTCGGCAAGATCTATGAGTTCACCCGGATTTATCCCTTTGCCTTCATAATATGCATAATTTACCGTATCCCCATCCGGAAATATTGCCTTGGTTATCCGGTCTCTGTATTGCTTTTTCAGATAAGCCTCTTCCCCATACAGGAGATATACCGGCTTAAAATTTCCTGTTTTTATATCTTCATTTAAACTTTTCATCGGTGTTCTCCTATCTTTTTCACCTCTTAAAAGTATACTGAATTCTCCTTTTAAGTTCAACCGTTTCTCCCATGAATCCGCATACTTTTTTTATTTACAGTTATTCCAAACGCACCGTTTTCCTGTGTAGAATATATTTTCGCGCCACTGTTTTCAAGTCTTTCCAAAGTATCTTTATGTGGATGTCCGTAACGATTCTTCCTTCCTGCCGAAATCCATGCATATCTTGGTTTTACATTTTCCAGAAATGCTTCCGTTGTAGAATTCTTTGATCCATGATGTGCAGTCTTTAATATCTCCCATGAAATCTTCTTTTCCTGTAGATAAGAGAGCGTATCTGTCAGACTTTCTTCTCCTTCTTTTTCCACGTCTCCTGTAAAAAGCATGTCAAATCCCTCGTATTCCAGATGTAGGATCATGGATGCTTCATTTCCGGGATTCATATTCTTTTCTTTCGGCCCCAGACAGGTGAATCTCAACTTTCCTTCTCTGATCTGCGTCCCGTTTTCCATTTCCCAGACCGTCGTTCCATTATCTTCTGCTACACTTATAAGCTCTTCTAACTTTTCATCCCGGTACGCTTCTCCTGTCACAACAAGATTCCGTATTTTTATCCCGACCTGCTGCCTTTTCAGCATTTCTTCAATTCCATTCATATGATCTATGTCTCCATGAGATACGAACACATAATCAATACTTCCTATTCCTCTGTACTTTAAAAACGGTTCTATCCGATATTTCCCGACATTTTTTATATCACTGCTGCCTCCATCGATCAGATAAGTCTTATGCTCCGGTCCCTCCACACAGATACAGTCTCCCTGTCCTACATCCAGCATCGTAACCTCTGCTCCGGTTCTTATCCAGGGGCCCGATATCAATATCAGAAATCCAACCGTATAAAGCGTTATACTTATGATATATTTTTTCCAGTTTCTTTTAAATTTTAATATCAAAATCACTGTCATAAGCACCAGATAATAGATAAAGATTCTTCTCTTATCCGGCCTTCCCGCCACCCATCTTGCCATCGGAAGCTTTATTGTAAAAACGCAACATTTATCATACACCCATAAGATACATCTGCAGATCCACAAAATCCATTTTCCGGGTATCCACCCGGCCATCTTTATAAATGACCCGATCATTCCACAGGTTAAAACTACCGACATCAGCGGAAGTATTATAAGATTCAGCAGTATACTATACACCGGAATCTCAAAAAAATTATATAAGATCACCGGCCACAATAAAACATTGATTCCCAGGCCTGCACACAGGCTCTTACACCGCATCTCATTTTCAAGCACCGGTATCACCGTACAAACTGCAAAAGCAGCTCCAAACGACAACCAAAAGCCACCATCGTACAGATAAAGCGGATGGATCCCGACCGTTAGCACAGCTGAAGCCGCAAGTGCCGTCGGCATATCATAATGTCTACCGGTAATATCCGCACCTATCCGAAATACGAACATCACCCACGCCCGGATCACCGACACGGTCATTCCGATCATCATCACATACAGACACAACAGAATCCCTCCCGTGATTCCACCTGCCTTGTATGAACCTGTCATTCTCCTTGCTATCCGGTATACTCCAAGTCCCGCAAACGATAGATGAAGTCCGGAAATCGCCAGGATATGTCCAATCCCGTTTTCCTGATATAATTCTTTCATTTCCTGATCCATACCGCTTTTTTCACCAAGGAGTATCGCTGCAAGTGCTGAACCATCCCGTTCTCCCATCTCGCGTTGCAGCATTTTCTGCCAGTTCATCCGGAATTTTTCAAGTCTGTCTTTTAATTTGTTTCGTTTGTAATCCGTAATCTGTATATCATCCGATCGGACTTTCCCATGGATTCCCTGTTTTTGATAATAAAATTTCTGATCAAAATTTCCCGGATTTCTGGCCTCTTCATAAAATGATACCTTTCCACACACTTTAATCTGGTTTCCTATATGTAATTTTTGGCTGGAATTTGTATAAATGATAATTTTCGATTCTTGAAATTTTTTTGAGTTTGAATAAATAGAATTTTCTTTCAGATAGATCATCCGGCAGTTCTCTTTTTGCTCTTGCCTGTATATTTTGCCGCAAATGGTAATATTATCACCTTCTGCGGCATATCGTTCAATCGGGGAAGGACGAAGTTCTTTTATGAACCGCTCTCTTCCCCACACAACCATAGAAGCAATGATGCATAGAACCATCAGACACACACTAAGAAGCGGTCTGTTTTTCACATGCTACTCTCCTTCCACAATATTGGGATTTCTGGAAAGAGGTTTTTCCAAATTTATCTTTCCCATATAAGTAATATCTGTTTTTCCGTCAATCAGGATCTGTACTCTGCTGATCGCACTTCCATCTACAATAGAATTCACAATTGCATATACCGGAACTTCCGGATTCATTACATTCGTCGTATCAAGGAATCCGGCATCCAGATTCACGTAACAGATATGATCTTTTACCGATACACTAAGTACTTTTGTTCCTTCTGGGAGCACTGCTGATTCATTATCTGAATCCGGTCCCTTGATCAGCTGTTCGACCAGTGCTTTTTCTCTGGACACACTGCTACTGTATCTGACATTTACCTTTTCTTTTACAAGACGGGTGCCCTTTTTATTTCCATAATATAAAAGAAATGTCTCATTCTGATAAGCATGCAGACTGGATCCCGTATTCTGTACAAAATCCGATGGCTGCATATATCCTATCTCCTGGCCGTTCTGATCCTCCAGCG
>OLPK01000978.1_pt1 | contig 22648 bp, 19 predicted proteins | sample 1672261 | NCBI WGS metagenome assembly OLPK01 (sample SAMEA3136665, study PRJEB25190) | human gut metagenome
GCAGGAAGAATGAATCTCAAGGAAATGTCAACATGTATGTAGTTTTGAAGGTACAGTAAAAACCAGCTATCATCTAGCTGGTTTTTTGTATGTAAAAATATAAAAAATATTCCGAGTTTATAGATCCCCTTGTTGTTACGTTAATCGCAAAATTATTTAAGATTAATTTTGCGGTAAAATAACAACAAGGGGATATTGTAATCGAAATTATTTATAAAATAATTCGATAATCTTTAATCCTACCTCTACAGCGATATTCATTCCTTCAACAGTGATGTGTTCATAAGGTCCATGATAAGCATGTCCTCCTGTTCCGAGATTCGGGCATGGGAGTCCCATAAAGCTTAACTGGGCACCGTCTGTGCCTCCGCGGATCGGGGTGATAAGCGGCGGGATATTGCATTCTTTGCATGCTGCAGTTGCATGCTCAATCAGTTCCATGCAGGTGTCGATGATTTCTTTCATATTTCGGTACTGTTCTGTGATGGTAAGTGAGACAGTTCCTTTTCCCCATTTTTCATTTAAAATTTTAGTGATGTGTTCCATAGTTTTCTTACGGACATCAAAAGTAGTTGCATTGTGGTCACGAATGATATATTCGAGAGCAGCGTGTGAGACATCTCCCTTTATGGAATAGAGATGGAAAAATCCTTCATAGTCTTCCGTATCTCTTGGTGTGTCAGCGGAAGGGAGCATGGAATTGAACTCCATGGCAACAAGTGCTGCGTTGACCATTGTATTTTTAGAAGAACCCGGGTGTACGTTTACACCGGTAAATTCTACTACTGCTTTGGCAGCATTAAAGTTTTCATACTGGATTTCACCTTCTGTATCACCATCAAGTGTATAAGCAAAATCAGCTCCAAATTTTTTTATATCAAAATGGGCTGGTCCCATTCCTATTTCTTCGTCAGGGGTAAATGCAATGCAGAGAGGACCATGCGGAATAGTATTGTCATTGAGGTGTTCAATTATTGTCATAATCTCGGCAATTCCGGCTTTGTCATCTGCACCGAGGATGGTGGTTCCATCGGAAGTAATGAGAGTTCTGCCTTTTAATGTGGAGAGATGAGGGAACATTTTCGGGGAGAGAACTCTGCCGCTGGTTCCAAGTGCAAGGTCTTTGCCGTCATAATTCGGAGTGATAACCGGAGTAACCGGATGATCGCAGAAATCAGAGACGGTATCCATATGAGCGATAAAGCCCAGTTTTTGGCGGGATTCATATCCTCTGGTTGCCGGAATATGTCCATAGACATAGCAATGTTCATCTACATCGGCATCTTTCACACCCAGTTCTTTTAATTCCTGAACCAGCAGTCTGGCAAGGTCAAACTGATACTGTGTGGATGGGGAAGTACCGGTTTCTTCACTGCTTGGAGTGAATACTTTTACATAAGATAATAAGCGTTCGTATGCTTTCATGAATTAATCCTCCTGGTATTGGGCTGAGCCATAACTCAGCATTGTATGTTAAGTATAACATGCGACTGAGATTACGTAAAAATATTTCTTGCATTTTGTAAATAGTTATGATATGATGCTGCTCAAAGAAAAGGGAGTAGCGGCCATCGTTATGAAGAACTGGACTTGTTTTTCCTATAAATGGTACATAAATGCGTCAGAACGGCAGATTAAGAATGCCCGCATTATGATATAATCGGCAAGACTTTTGTTTTAGACATTAAGAGAAGAGCTCATGTTATGTCTGAAATGAAAGTCTTTTTCTTTTCTTCAGAAATTTTTAGAAGCAAAAAATTTAATTATGCCAAATGGTGAAACGGAGGAGAAAAGTGAACGAAAGAGTAAATCCATTTAAAAAATTACAGAAGCCGGGAAAACATGTGAAACGTATTGTAATAGGAGCAGCAGGGTTGGTGATTATTGCAGGGCTTGCAGGAGATGCTACCTATCAGATCCAGGAGCAGGAACAGGCAGTATTGACAACTTTCGGAGTGCCGAAGGCAGTGGCAGAAACAGGACTGCATTTTAAGCTTCCTTTTATACAGAAAGTACAGAAAGTAAATACAACGATCCAGGGATTTCCTATTGGATATAGTATGGGAGATAATTCGGTGGTTGAGAATGAGGGCATTATGATTACCTCGGATTATAACTTTATTGATGTAGATTTCTTTGTTGAGTACAGAATTTTAGAACCGGTAAAATATCTTTATAATTCAGAGGAACCGGAAGATATTCTAAAAAATATTTCTCAAAGCTGTATCCGTACAGTAATCGCAAGTTATGATGTGGATGAAGTGCTTACCACCGGAAAAGGTGAGATCCAGAGTAAGATTAAAGAAATGATCCTGAAGCAGATGGAGGAACAGGATCTGGGGATTCAGCTTGTGAATATCACAATCCAGGATTCAGAACCACCCACACAGGAGGTTATGAAAGCATTTAAAGCAGTAGAAACTGCCAAGCAGGGAAAAGAAACTGCTTTGAATAATGCCAATAAATACAGAAACGAAAAGCTTCCGGAGTCTGAGGCAGAAGCAGACCAGATCATTCAGGATGCTGAGGCGCAGAAGCAGGTAAGGATTAATGAGGCGGAAGCTGAGGTTGCACGTTTTAATGCCATGTATGAGGAGTATGTTAAGAATCCGGAGATCACAAAGAAGCGTATGTTCTATGAGGCAATGGAAGATGTGCTGCCGGGAATGAAGATTGTGATTGATAATGGAGATGGAGTGCAGAAGGTTCTGCCGTTAGATTCTTTTACAGGGAACAGTTCAGAGAATCCGACAGAGACACTGAACACGGATCCTGCTCAGGACACACAAGATTTAAATGATTCTGAGAACGAATAAAGAAATGACAGAAAATATTTCATATAAAAAGTGTTTTGGTAAATGAAATACGAAGGATAGAGATATAATTTTGGAGAGGACTAATTTATGAAAGGTAAGAAAATTGGAATATTAATTGGTGTGTCTGCAGTGGTTGTAGCTGTCGGAGCGTCGGTAACAGTAACTCAGCAAAATGAATATAAGCTGATCCGTCAGTTTGGTAAGGTTGACAGGGTGATCAGCTCATCGGGAATCAGTTTTAAGATTCCGTTTATAGAGAGTACACAGTCATTGCCAAAGGAAACACTGCTGTATGATCTGGCAGCATCTGATGTAATTACAAAAGATAAGAAAACGATGATCAGCGACAGCTATGTTCTCTGGAAAATCAGCGACCCGCTTAAATTTGCACAGACATTAAACTCTTCTGTGGAAAGTGGTGAAAGCCGAATTAATACTGCTGTGTATAATGCCACTAAAAATGCGATCAGCAGTATGTCACAGGATCAGGTGATCACAAGTCGTGACGGAGAACTGTCTGATATGGTTATGGAGGCAATAGGAATAAACATGGATCAGTATGGAATCGAACTTCTCAAATTTGAAACCAAGCAGCTGGATCTGCCGGATGATAATAAGGAAGCTGTATATGAACGAATGATTTCTGAACGAGATAATATTGCAGCGACTTACAAGGCAGAGGGAAACTCTGAAGCAAAGGTGATTCGAAATAAAACCGACAAAGAAGTAGCAATTCAGATTTCTGATGCTAAAAAACAGGCAGAGATCCTGGGGGCGGAAGGGGAGCAGGAATATATGAAAATTCTTGCGCAGGCTTATGGAGAAGAGGACAGAAGTGAGTTTTATTCATTTGTGAGAAGCCTGGATGCGCTGAAGACATCTATGAAAGGTGAGGACAAAACAGTGATACTGTCTGCAGATTCACCGATCGCTCAGATCTTTGAAGGAAAATAAAAGAAAGTAACAATAATACACTCTAATTTTTCACCAGATAAATGGAAGATAGACATAGAAGATAAGGAATGTTATAATTTTTTTACAAAGAAATCCTGAAGCAGAAAATGTAAGCATAATCTGGAAATAATATACAGAGAAAACGGAGGAATAGAAAATGCTGACATGTATCAGATCAAAACGGCAGAGAGATGCAGCGGAGTATGCTTTACGAACTATTCAGTCATCATGCATAAGGCCTTATATTAAGACAATATATCTGTATGGCAGTTGTGCACGGGGAGAAGAGAAATATAGCAGTGATGTTGATCTGTTTCTGGAACTGTCAGAGTCATTCCGCTCCCGGCCGGAACTTAAAAAATATCTTTATCTTCTAAAATCAGAAGTATCCTCTGAGGAATTGGATGATGCAGAAACGGATCTGAAAATTGTAGTTGGCGATGACTGGAAAAGGAACAAAATGCTGTATTATACAAATGTGCGAAAGGAAGGAATTCAGATATGGCCTTGAACAGTTATTTTGATTTTGCAGAAAATGATTTTCAATATTTTAAAGCCTCTTATGATGCGGGGATAGTTGCAAATATGATGGGTGCCATGGCGCAGGGAATATGCGAAAAATATATGAAGCATCTGATCTCAGAATACTATAAACCGGATGATGCTATGCAACAGAAAGATTTTGAAAATATTTTGCGTACACATAGTCTGAACAGATTGATGAAATTTCTAAAAGGAAATATGGGAACAGAGTTTTCAAAAAATACGCAGACACATATGAGAATGATAGATGGTTTCTATTTTTCAACCAGATATCCTGGTGACGATAGCATAGAGATAGATGGTGATGATGTGGAAACCTGTAATGATGCAATAGAATTGTGCAGAAAAGAAGTTTTAGAGTTAGAACGAGAATTAAAAAAGTGTGAGGTATAAACAGAAATTACGTTACGTAACACAGAAAATCTACTATGAATATCGTTGATACTGTATTTGAAATGAAAGACGGCAAGATCTCATGAGCCTGATCTCAGAGAATAGAAGAGAGGCTGTTACACTAATTGCTTATGTAGTGTGACAGCCTTGTGTATTGTGAACTGAGAATTTGTTACTGAAACGTAAGGAATAAATTTCCAAAAGCAGTGTTGATGTGTCGAAAACTATTGATTGACGGAACTGTATGTATTTGTTACACTGAATTTACATATTCAAATTCCAGACCAGCCGGTCATCTATTTCCCTTTATGAAAGCATGTACGAAAGATAAAGATTATCCGATTTATGATATTTGTGCAAATTGGGTATTCAAACATTGTTACCGTATGTTAGAATAGAAGTGAGGTATCTAATGAATAATACGATATTTGATGATGTATTTCGTACAATGATTGAGAAAATGCCATATCTGGCAGTACCTTTGATTAATGAAGTATTCCATACTTCTTATCCGGAGAATGTACCGATTGTGCAGTTGCGCAATGAACATCAGCAGGAAAACGGAGAGATTATCACGGATTCCTGTTTAAAGATTGCTGGTAAATTGTATCATATTGAAAAAAATTTACTGATGCTTCTGCCGTTTTATATTATGCGATATGAAAAGGATATTCATGAAATGAGTGAGAATCCGGAAATGTTCCAGAGTTTGCTAAATGCCTATGAGGAAATCCGGATAAATCTGGAAAGAGAACTTTCAGGAGCAGATAAGACGGCTTTATACATGAATTTAAATAAACTGATCATAAAAATAGCGGACTATATATGTAGGAATGAAAAAACAGTCCGGAAAGGAATAGGTGAGATTATGGGTGGAAAAGTTCTTGAACTGGAATCTGAAAGGCTCGAACGGCTTCAAAAAGAGGCGGAAGCAGAGGCAAAAGCAATTGGAGAAGCAAGGGGTAGGGCAATTGGAGAAGCAAAGGGCATAGCGATTGGAGAAGCAAAGGGCATAGCGATTGGAGAAGCAATCGGCGAAGAACGATTAAGCACTTTACTTAATCGTCTGATTATGGATGGAAGAAGTGCAGAAATACAGTCTGTTGTGACAAATGCAGAGACTCGAAAACGGTTATATAAGGAATATGGAATTTTACCAGAATAAGTATTAAATAAAACGACAGTATTACTTTTTATATATGAGTTAAGGGGTGAAATTTTAGGATAAAATGAAACTTGACGAACGATATGAATGTGGATATAATAGGTTCAGAAATAAAAAAATTGGAATTTTTAACCGGATTTGACCGGCCCTGATATTGCTAAGGAGGAACATGTTATCATGAAAATCGGAAATGATATTTATTATGTAGGTGTAAATGATCATCAGATAGATCTGTTTGAAGGTCAGTATGTAGTGCCAAACGGTATGTCCTATAACTCATATGTGATCATGGATGAAAAGATTGCAGTTATGGATACCGTAGATGCTAATTTCAAAGATGAATGGCTTGAAAATGTAGCCAGAGTCCTGGACGGTGCGAAACCGGATTATCTGGTAGTACAGCATATGGAGCCGGATCATGCCGCAAATATCGAGAACTTCATGAAAGCATATCCTGACACAACCGTAGTTGCAAATACCAAGACCTTCACTATGATGGGAAATTTCTTCAGAAACCTGAATCTGGACGGAAAGAAACTGGTGGTTGCAAACGGTGACAGCCTTACACTTGGAAAACATGTGCTGACTTTCGTATTTGCACCAATGGTTCACTGGCCGGAGGTTATGGTTACCTATGACAGCACTGATAAGGTTCTGTTTTCAGCAGATGGTTTCGGCAAATTCGGAGCACTTGACGTAGAAGAAGACTGGGACTGCGAAGCATGCCGTTACTATATCGGAATTGTTGGAAAATACGGTGCACAGGTTCAGAAACTTCTGAAAGCTGCCGCAACTCTGGATATCCAGACAATCTGTCCGCTTCATGGACCGATCCTTACAGAGAATCTGGGACATTACATTGAGAAATACGATATCTGGTCCTCCTACAAAGTGGAGAGCGAAGGTGTTGTGATCGCCTATACATCTGTATATGGAAACACAAAGAAAGCAGTAGAACTTCTGGCACAGAAACTGGAAGAAAAAGGTTGCCCGAAAGTAACTGTATTTGACCTTGCAAGAGATGACATGGCAAAAGCAGTGGAAGATGCTTTCCGTTACGGCAAACTGGTACTTGCCACAATTACATACAACGGAGATATTTTCCCATTTATGCGTACCTACATTGAGAACCTTACAGAACGCAGCTACCAGAACCGTACCATCGGTCTCATCGAAAACGGAAGCTGGGCACCTGCAGCAGCAAGAATCATGCAGGGAATGTTCGAAAAGAGCAAAAATATCACATGGCTTGAAAATAATGTAAAGATCACTTCTTCCTTAAGCGAAGCAAACGAAGCAGAGATTGAGGCTATGGCAGAGGAACTCTGCAAATAATTGATAATTGTAAACAGCAGGATCGAAAGATTCTGCTGTTTTTCAGAATAAGATAAACCCGGTTACTGAGAACGGAGTGCATAAGTAACGAAACCCGTAAGAGAAAGGCAGGAACAAAACATGACAGTAGCAGAAGTTATAAAGAAAATGGTAGAGTATTCCAAGGGAGATCTTCATGACATCAACCATTTCATGAAAGTATACGCATATGCAAAAACAATCGCGGAAGGCGAAAATCTGTCACCGGAGCAGCAGAAGCTGGTGGAGGTTACTGCGGTTGTCCATGATATTGCCTGCCCTCTCTGCAGAGTAAAATACGGAAATGCCAACGGTAAACATCAGGAGGAAGAAAGTGCGGCACTGATAGAGGAATTTTTCGCAGATTCAGATCTGCCGAAAGAATTTGTAGATCGTGTTTCTTATATTGTAAGTCATCATCATACAATAACCGGAATCGATGGTATTGATTATCAGATCATGATAGAGGCAGATTATCTGGTAAATGCAGATGAGAGTAATTTCTCCGGAAACAATGTGAGAAACATGCTGGAAAAAGTATTCAAAACAGAGACAGGAAAATTCCTGCTCCAGTCTATGTATCAGAAGAGGCTGAATGCTGAAGAATAAAAAGAAAACGTTAAGAAAGATTATGAGTGAAAAAAAACGGCGCAGAAATGTGCCGCTTTTTTTGTGGGAAAATCTAGGGATTATAATTTGTTTGTATTACAATTATATGCGGACGAGAAGTTATAATAACTATAAAAATTCGGTACCTGAAAATTTATTTAAAAGATATGAAACTTTTCTCTATAATTCCCCATCTAATAAGTGTAAAACAAAACAACAAAGCTTCATTCGAATGAAACATATTTGTAAAAACATAAGAGCTACTGGACATGAAGTAAACAGTAACACATAAAACTCTAAGCAAGGAGGATCAGCATTTGATACAGTTGGTAAAACGCTCCATCTCAGGAGATGCGGATGCATTTCTGGAACTGATGGAAAAGAATTCTCTGGCAATGTACAAGGTGGCGAGGGGAATCCTTGATAATGATGAGGATGCCGCAGATGCCATGCAGGATACCATACTTACCTGCTTTGAAAAAATACATACACTGAAGAATCCGGAATATTTTAAAACCTGGATGATCCGTATTCTGATCAATGAATGCAATAAAATCCACAGACACTACAAAAATTTCAGCAGAGCTGAAGAACTTCCGGAAGTCCCCGGACAGGATATGTCCATTGAGGAATTTGAGTTCAAGGAAATGCTTGGAATGCTGGACGAATCCTACAGGATTATACTGGTTCTGTATTATGTAGAGGGATTTCGGATCGCAGACATTGCTTCTATATTAAATATGAATGAAAACACCGTAAAAACCAGACTGGTCAGAGCCCGTATGCAGCTAAAGCAGGAATATACTTCAGCAGAAGATAATATTCAGAAGAAGAGACTGCAGCAGAAAAAAAAGAAAAACAGAGAATTCACAGGTATAGCAGAAGGTTTGCAGAATATCAGAATGAAAATCTGAGAACAGGATCAGTAACAGCAGGAAACATAACAGTAAGTTCAAGAAAGGAATGAAGTGCTCATGGCGAAGAAGTTGGATTTTGATAAAGAAAAGAATAACAGAAATGACAATGTGATAGAGGAAATCATGCAGGCAGACTTTCCGTTGCCAAAGCAGGCAGAAGATGCAAAAAACGAAGCATTTTCCAGAATCAGAGAAATGGCAGCAGCTTCTGGACATACGGAAAATACAGAGAATATGGTGCAAAGATTACAGGAGAAATCAACAGGAAGTTCCGGAAAGAAATCCACAGGAACAGCAAAATCGCACAAGAAATTCAAAACAGTATACAAAACAGCTTTGGGACTGACTGCAGCTGCAGCTGTATTTTCAACAGTATGTATCACAAATCCGGCATTTGCAGAGAACATCCCTCTGGTTGGAAATGTATTTAAGCAGCTCGGTAATTCCATGGGATTTTATGGCGATTATTCGAAATATGCAAAGCAGTTGACAGATTCTGCAGAAGATGCAGAGTTGGCAGATACTGATGAAAGTCAGGAGGACGGAGGTAATCCTCAAAGTGCTCAGGCTGAGGATCAGAATACAACAGAAAATAACAATGCAGATAAAACGAAAGACAATGAATCATACAGTAAAACAGTAGATGGAACAACTGTCACGCTTTCAGAAGTATACTGTAATGAAATGGCTCTGTACCTGTCCATGACAATCCATACAGAGGATAAATTCCCGGATACATTCATTACATCTGATGGAAAACCCAATATTAAGCTCAGCGAGAATTCTACAGTGAAATATGATTACATGGATGAAAAAAGTAATCTGTTCAATGCTTATCTGGATGGAAAAATGCTGGATGATAACACCTATGCAGGAGTTTTGCGTATTCCTGTAGAAGATATGACAGTGGATGAGGCAGGATGGACAAAATTTTATGAGGTGCGTAATGCATTTTTCAAAGAAAAAGGGATTGATGTAGATTCTGAGGACTTTAGTTTTGATAAGTTAGCCCAGGCACTGGGAATGGATGAATACAGTGACGCGAAGCTTCCTCAGGTGGGAGGTCCGGCAATCAGCGATTATGTCAAAGACATAAAAGTACCTGACAGGTTTACCATGGAGCTGGATCTGAAAGATATTGTGGGTACTCTTCCGGATGACCAGGATACCACTCCGGATATCCCTCAGGATCTGCGGGATGAATATAATCAGAAAATGGAAGAGCATGGAATCAGCACAGACGATGCAGATTATGAGAGCCTGACAGAAGAGCAGAAGAATCTGGAGCATCAGTTTTTCACTGAGATGTGGAATGAGTATTATGAACGATATCCTGAGGCAAACGAAGGTGATAACAGATATAACTCATGGACACTAAAAGGTGACTGGAAGTTCAACGTAGATGTAGAGAAAAATACTTCCGATACGGTTGAAAAGGATGTAAATGTGGTAGATGAAAATGGAGATGGTGTTCTCTCCATTACGAAAACACCATTTGAGATCACTATGAAAATGCAGGATCCGGAAACAAAATATTTTGCTGTTATGCTGGATGCCAATGGAGATATCATGCCATATGGCGGAGTGGCAAACAGTAATGCGGACACATATGCAATACAGGACAGGGATGTTTCCACAGTATATATCTATCTTTGTGATTACTATGAGTATATGGACGAGCTGAAAGGCTACTACTGGTCCGATGACTACGAAGAAAAAGCAAAGACCAAGACCTTCAAACAACTCCTGGATGAGCGTGCAGTTGCCAGCGCAGAAGTACATTTTGATACAGATAAATAATGATATAAAGCTCCTTTTTGCCCTTGATATCAGATGATAAAGTCCCGTAACTGAAACAGCATCTTCACAATTTTCTGCAGAAAGATGCTGTTTTAGTTATTTTGATAAAAAAGGTCAGAAAAACAGTAGAATCTGAGCCAAGTTAATGTTACAATGTAGGCGTCTCAAAAAAAGAGTGCAGAAGGGAGCCAAAACAAAATGGACTACGCAAAAGAATCTTTAAAAATGCATTATGACTTAAAAGGTAAAATTGAGGTTGTATCAAGAGCCAAAGTAGATTCCAAAGATGCTTTAAGCCTTGCTTACACACCGGGTGTTGCTCAGCCTTGTCTGGAGATCCAGAAGGATGTAAACAAGAGCTATGATCTGACAAGACGCTGGAATACAGTTGCTGTTGTAACAGACGGAACTGCAGTACTTGGACTTGGAGATATCGGACCGGAAGCAGGTATGCCTGTTATGGAGGGCAAATGTGTACTCTTTAAAGAATTTGGCGGTGTAGATGCGATTCCGCTCTGCGTCCGCAGTAAAGATGTTGATGAGATCGTTAAGACAGTAAGCCTCCTGGCAGGATCCTTTGGAGGAATCAACCTTGAGGATATTTCCGCACCGAGATGCTTTGAAATCGAAAAGAAACTGAAAGAGTGCTGTGATATTCCGATCTTCCACGATGACCAGCACGGAACAGCAGTTATCACACTTGCAGGTGTTATCAACGCATTGAAACTGGTTGGCAAGAAGCTTGATGAAGTGAAGATCGTTACTTCCGGAGCAGGTGCTGCAGGTATCGCTATCATCAAACTGTTAATGTCCATGGGACTTAAGAATGTAATCATGACAGACAGAAAGGGCGCAATCTACGAAGGCAGAGAGGGATTAAACCCGATCAAAGAAGAGATGGCTAAGATCACAAACTTCAACAAAGAGAAAGGTACTCTTGCAGAAGTGATCAAAGGCGCAGACATCTTCATCGGTGTATCCGCACCTGGAACACTGACACAGGATATGGTCCGCACAATGGCAAAAGATCCTATCATCTTTGCATGTGCAAACCCGGTACCTGAAATCTTCCCTGACGAAGCAAAAGCAGCAGGCGCAGCAGTGGTATCCACAGGACGTTCTGATTACCCGAACCAGGTAAACAACGTACTCTGCTTCCCGGGACTTTTCCGTGGTGTACTGGACGCAAGAGCATCAGATGTTAACGATGAAATGAAAGTTGCAGCAGCATATGCAATTGCAGGTTTGGTAAGTGACGAAGAATTAACAGCGGAATATATTCTTCCGGCAGCCTTTGACCCACGCGTAAAAGACGCTGTAGCTAAAGCTGTAGCAGAAGCAGCAAGAAAATCAGGCGTAGCAAGGATTTAAGCAAATAGAATAATGAAGCCCTCTGTTTTCATGTGAGCAGCATGCAGACGGAGGGCTTTTTGCATAATATTTAATCTGACCTCTAAAAAATTCAAAAAATTGGTCATTGAAATAATGACACATTTCACGTATGATAACTTCAACATATTGATGCGTCAAAATATAAAAAATCTGATAGTGAAAATCAAACAGGCAATCTGGCTTATTGATATGGGCCTTCTATCAGATCATATGAGAGGGGACAGTTATTATGAATACTCAGAACAGCACAATTACAAAACTTGCAGAGACAGCTCTTATGGCTGCGTTATGCTATGTATCTTTTACATTCCTGCAGATTAAGATCCCTGTACCGGGCGGTGATGCAACATCCATCCATATCGGAAATGCATTCTGCGTACTGGCAGCACTTCTGATCGGCGGTGTATACGGCGGATTATCCGGTGCCATCGGAATGGGAATCGCAGACCTGATGGATCCTGTATATATCACAGGCGCACCAAAGACATTTGTACTGAAATTCTGTATTGGCCTGATCACAGGTCTGGTAGCACATAAGATTGCAAAGATTAATGAAAGTACAGATAAGAAATACGTTTTCAAATGGAGTGTGATTGCCTCTGTAGCAGGTCTCGCGTTTAATGTTGTGGCAGATCCGATCGTAGGATATTTCTACAAACAGTATATTCTCGGACAGCCTCAGGAACTGGCACAGGCACTTGCAAAAATGAGTGCTGTAGCGACATTATTCAATGCAGTTGTTTCGGTGATTCTGGTAGCAGTGATCTACAATGCAGTACGTCCGGTACTGATCAAAAGTCATCTGCTTACAGTTACCGGTAAGAAAAAAGAACAGGCAGCATAAACGGAAACAAAATGAATAAGACATAATAAAACAGCATTTCGGGTGCAGAACCTGAAATGCTGTTTTATTATGTTACAGGAAATTATTCCGTAATGTTCTGCGCAGAAGTTTTTACTTGTCTGACGAAGGAAAAACATGCACAAGCCATAGGATACAATTCAAAGAGTATGCACTTTTTTGACCTCAAAGTAGCACTTTTTTGGACATAGTGTAATAAGATAGAAAAAATAAATTGTGCATATTTAACAAATGACGAAAAAGAAAGATAAAAAAATTCAAACTTATGCGAAAAAGGTATTGCTATTTCAGAAACAAAGTGGTTTGATACAACTATCAAAAAACCTTATGCGCAAAAGGTAAAAAGAAACAGTTAAAAAAATGACGAGGTGACGAAAATGAAGAAAAAAGTATTTGCAACACTTTTAGCAGTATCTATGATCGCATCAATGGTTCCGGCAGCAGTATCCGTACAGGCAGCAGACGGTGACAGTATTCGTCTTGTAAACGGTAAGATCGAAGTTGACGCTCAGCTGAAGAAATTAGCTGAAATGTATGAGAAAGAAACAGGAACTAAAGTAGAAATCGAATCCATGGGCGGCGGAATCGATATCCAGGGTACTCTGAAAGGATACTATCAGTCAGATAATATGCCTGACATCTTCGTAAACGGTGGTGCTACAGACTTCGCTAACTGGACAGACCTTTTAGTAGATATGAGTGATCAGGAATGGGCTTCTGACACAGATGCAGCTTATGTTGATGAAAAGCAGGGTACAATCGGTTTCCCATATACAACAGAAGCAATCGGTCTTGCTTATAACAAAGACATCCTTGACAAAGCAGGAATTGATCCTTCTACATTAACAGGTCCTGATGCAATCAAAGAAGCATTTGAGACAATTGATTCCAAGAAAGATGAGCTTGGACTGACAGCAGTTGTAGGTTATGCAGCAGAACCAGTTAACCTTTACTGGTCAACAGGTAACCACTTATTTGGAAACTATCTGGATTCAGGTCTTGACAGAGATGACACTACTTATATTGATATGCTCAATGATGGCGGTAAGGTTGACGAAGATCGTTTAACAGATTTCGCTAACTTTGTAGGTCTTCTGAATCAGTATTCAGATCCGGCACTTCTTGTATCCGGTACATATGATCAGCAGATCCTTAACTTCTCATCTGGTAAATATGCATTCGTTACTCAGGGCTCCTGGATCGGTGCAACTATGACAGGTGATGATGCAGATGCTTATAAAGAAGCTGGTAATTTCGAAGTTGGTATGATTCCATACGCATTTGAAGATGGAATTGATACAATCCTTACAAACTCTCCATCCTGGTGGTCAGTATATAAAGATGGTAATGTAGAAGCAGCAGAAGCATTCCTTCAGTGGCTGACAACAGATGAAGCTCAGGAAGTTCTTGTTAAAGAAGCTGGTTTCGTAAGCCCGTTCAAGTCCTGCACAATCGTTGGTGATGATCCATTTGCTCAGACAATCACTGATTATGTATCTGCTGGAAAGACATCTGCTTGGCATTGGTTAGAGCAGAAAGAAGGACTTGCACAGAACTATACAGGTCAGGTATTTGCTGACTATGCATCTGGCAGCCTTGATGAAGCCGGATTCGTTAAGACACTGGAACAGGTTATCCAGGGTGCATACGCAAACTAATAATTGAAACTTATGGGCGGCGCTTATGTTGCCGCCCACTTTTATTTGCGCTGCATACCTGAGTAAAGGTCCGGCAGACCTTTACCCAGGTACGCAAAAAGTTTAAGACGCATTGATTTTTGCTTTGAAATAAGAAATAGGAAGGATGAAGGCAAAATGAATACAAACAGTGCTAGTAAAAAAGCAATTTCCATGGTATGCCTGATAGCCGGTATTATTTTACTGGCAGCAGCATTGATTCAGGATATTTCCGGAAGCGGAGCTGGCTGGAGAGGTCCGGCGCTGATCATTGGTGCAATCGGCATTTTACTGGGAATGTATTTATTCCCGACATTAAAACATCACAGAAGCATCGTTAACTTTATATTTGTATTTCCGTTGTTATTTACATTTGTAGTAACAGTTATTATTCCATTATGCCTTGGTGTATTCTATTCCTTTACAGACTGGAATGGAATCAAGATGACAGGATTTATAGGATTTGCAAACTATAAGGCAATGTTCAGTGAACCAAGTTTCCTCTGGTCACTGATCATCACAATTCTGTTTGTAGTTCTGAATATGGTTCTGGTAAATGTAGTAGCGTTTATGCTTGCATTACTCTGTACCTCTAAGATTAAGGGACTCTCATTCTTCAGAGCTTCCTATTTCCTGCCAAACCTGATCGGCGGTATCGTACTTGGTTATGTATGGCAGTTCGTATTTAATAACGTACTGATCAAGATGACAAATAATATTTCACTTCTGTCAAAGACAAACACAGCTATGATGGCTATCATCGTTGTTTATATCTGGCAGTATGCAGGTTATATCATGCTGATCTATGTAACAGGTCTGACACAGGTACCTAAAGATGTACTGGAAGCATCTCAGATCGATGGCGCAAATGCAGTTACAACATTATTTAAGATTAAGATTCCGATGATCGCAGCTACAATTACAATCTGTACATTCCTTACCTTAACATCAGCATTCAAACAGTTCGATGTTAACATGGCTTTGACAAATGGTACAGGTTCTGTCGCAAGTTTCTTCGGAAACTATCTGACAAACGGTACTCAGATGCTGGCTCTGAATATTTATAATACAGCGATCTCCAAGAACAATTATGCACTTGGTCAGGCGAAAGCTATTCTGTTCTTCATTATCCTGGCTGCTGTATCTATTATTCAGGTTAGAATTTCCAATAAGAAGGAGGTTGAAATGTAATGGTTACGAAGAAAACTCCAAAGGTAGTGCTTACAGCTGTTGCGATTGTTATCGCAGCGTACATATTATCTCCTTTCTATCTGGTACTTATTAATACATTTAAGAATGCAAACGGTATTGTTGCCAACCCTGTAAGCTTTGCAGGTGCAAGCTTTGCACAGTTTAAGACAAATATTTCAAACGTTGTCAACAACTCTAACTTCAGTTTCTGGAGTGCATTCGGAACATCTGCGACCATTACAGTTGTTTCCCTTGTATTACTTGCTTTATTCGGTGGTATGGCTGCATGGGTTATCTGCCGTAACAAGACAAAATGGTCCACAGCTATTTACATGACATTCATCGCATCCATGACAATTCCTTTCCAGGTAGTTATGCTTCCTCTGGTTTCTACATTCCGTGATGTAGGTAAATTCCTTGGAATCAACATGCTTCAGTCTGTTCCTGGTATTGTATTTGCATACTGTGGATTCGGTGGTGCTATGACAGTATTTATCTTAACTGGTTTTATTAAAGGTATTCCATATGAACTGGAAGAAGCAGCAGCGATTGACGGATGTTCTCCTGAGGGAACTTTCTTCCGCATTATCCTTCCGCTTCTGAAACCGGTTATTGTTACTGTTACTATTCTGAATGGTATGTGGATCTGGAACGATTACCTTCTTCCTTCTCTGATGTTAGGACAGAATGGTAAGGTTAAGACTCTTCCGGTTGCTGTACAGGCGTTTGTTGGTTCTTATGTTAAGCAGTGGGATCTGATCCTTACTGCAGCACTCCTGGCAATGATTCCGATGATCATCGTATTCCTGCTTGCTCAGAAGCAGATTATGAATGGTATGGTTGAGGGTGCTATTAAATAGGCTTGCAAATACTTTTTGAAAAGCTGTCGTTTTCCTCATTATTGGGGAACGGCAGTTTTTTAATGGTTTCAAAGGGGACACGAAGAAAAATAAATGTTTTGAACCACGGCTGCGGGGGCAGGAACTCTAAGCCTTTGGAAATTTGCTAAAACCATGCCAGAAAAATTCAAACTCGCTTCGCTCAGACAGTGAATTTTTCTGACATAACGCAAATTCCCAAAGACTAAGAGTTGCTACACCCCCTGTAGATGTGGTTCAAAACATTTATTTTTCTTCGCTGTGAACTGGCTGGTACTGTGAATGATAGTATGGAAGTGTGTTATCGGATATGGGGTGAAGAAAAAACGGAATAGAAAATGATAGTATGAATTTATTGATATGGGGTTGAAATGTTGTTTTTTTTATAGTAATGTAGATGATACAACGCTTAAGGCGAGGGCTGTCTCGGGACAGTCTGTTTTTGTGAAGAAGGATGAGGAAAAGTTTTATGGAGAGGACAAAAGAAAGGTCATCGTTTCGTAAGAAGTTTATCGGTGACAGGAAGTTTTATATGATGGTTCTGGCTGTGGCTGTTCCGATCATGATTCAGAATGGAATTACGAATTTCGTGAGTCTGCTGGATAATATTATGATCGGGCGGATCGGTACGGAGCAGATGTCAGGGGCTTCCATTGTGAATCAGCTGATTTTTGTCTATAATCTGTGTATTTTCGGAGGGGTATCCGGAGCGGGTATTTTCACGGCGCAGTATTTTGGACAGAAGGATCACGAGGGTGTGAGGCAGACATTCAGGTATAAGTTCTGGATGGCTGTGATTCTGACGATTGGGACAATTTTACTGTTTCTGACTGTTGGAGAGAATCTGATCAGTATGTATCTTCAGGGAGAGGGTACTGCGCAGCAGATCGCAGATACGCTTAAGTATGGAAAGCAGTATCTGGATATTATGCTGTTGGGATTGCCGCCGTTTATGATGGTGCAGATTTATTCCAGTACTCTGAGAGAGTGCGGAGAGACTGTTCTTCCAATGAAAGCCGGGGTTGTGGCAATCTGTGTGAATCTGTTGTTTAATTATCTGTTGATCTATGGTGTATTTTTCTTCCCTAGACTGGGTGTGAGAGGTGCGGCAATCGCAACTGTGCTGTCACGTTATGTGGAGGCGGCAATTGTAATAGGCTGGACACACAGGCATACGGAGAAAAATGCATTTGCAAAGGGGCTGTACAGCACGCTTAAGGTTCCTGCGAATCTGACAAAGAAGATTCTGGTCAAGGGTACACCGCTGTTGTTTAATGAGACTTTATGGGCTTCGGCCATGGCGATGCTGACACAGTGTTATTCGATTCGAGGGCTGAATGTGGTCGCTTCGCTGAATATTTCCAATACGATCAACAATGTGTTTAATATTGTGTTTATTGCGCTGGGAGATTCTGTTGCGATTATTGTGGGACAGCTTCTGGGTGCGGGAGATATGAAGAAAGCGAGAGATACAGATAACAAGATGATTGCGTTCTCAGTGATGTGCTGTACCTGTGTGGCAATGGTGATGTTTGTTATGGCACCGCTGTTTCCGATGCTTTATAATACCAATGATGAAGCGAGGGAACTGGCGAAGTATCTGATTATGATCACTGCATTCTTTATGCCGCAGAATGCGTTTTTGCATGCAACCTATTTTACTCTGCGTTCCGGTGGAAAGACGATTATTACGTTCCTGTTTGACAGTGTGTTTATCTGGTGCGTCAGTGTGCCGATCGCGTTTGTGCTGAGTCGTTATACAGGAATTCATGTGCTTGTGATTTATGCATGTGTGCAGCTGGCGGATTTGATTAAGTGTGTGATTGGATTTGTGCTGGTTAAGAAGGGCGTGTGGCTGCAGAATATTGTTTCATCATGATAAAAAATTTCAATAACATTTGGCTTGACTAACCGATATACTATAGTGTATCATCAGTGAAAGTCAATTAGAAACAGTCTTATAAAACTATTATAATATGACTTGTTGTTTGATTCACATCATGCTATTTGTGAATTGATATATGTAACATTAATTCTCTTTGCACTGCATTACATTCAACAGAATGCGAGATCAACAGTACAAACTGAGCAGGCGATGCCCGAGATGCTCGAGGGCGTGGGGCCGGGCCGCGCGAAGCGGCAGCAGATATGAAAATTTTCAGACATATCTGTGGGACAGTGTATGTTCCGCAGGTGTGTCTTTTTGTTTTCTGAAAAGTATGTTTTGGAAAGATTTTCTTTTAGAGGGATTTTTTTAGGAGGATTTTCTGAGACAGGTGCAGTTCCGAAATACAAAAAGACCCCTGTAAGACCGCACTTTGATAAGTCACAGAAAGGAAATATGTTTTCTGACTGTGGCGCAATGTATGTGACATAAGAAGAACCTGTAAACTCAAATATAGGAAAGTACAAAAGCTTATATATTTGAAAAGAAAATTTAGGAGGTCCTGGTTATGGAACAGACAAAAAAATTAAACATGACAGCAATGTCAGACAAGACAAACAGTAACACGACAGCTAAGAAGGAAGAGCCTGCATGGGAACATAAGGTGGCAATGAAGGTATCAGGTGTGAGTATTGCAGTAAACCTGTTACTTTCCTTATTTAAATTACTTGCCGGAATTCTGGCACATTCAGGTGCAATGATCTCAGATGCGATTCATTCAGCATCTGATGTGGGAAGTACTTTCGTAGTAATAGTCGGTGTGAATTTATCCAGCAAAAAATCCGATAAGGAGCATCAGTATGGACATGAGCGGATGGAATGTGTATCTTCCATTATTTTGTCCGGGTTACTTCTGGCAACCGGTATCGGAATTGGTATGAATGGAATTGAGAACATTATTAAGAGTACTTCAGGAGCAAGCATTGCAATTCCCGGAACATTGGCACTGATTGCGGCAGTTGTTTCTATTGTAGTGAAGGAGTGGATGTTCTGGTATACCAGAAGTGCTGCGAAGAAAATAAACTCTGGCGCACTGATGGCAGATGCATGGCACCACCGTTCAGATGCAATGTCTTCTGTTGGTGCATTTATCGGTATCCTGGGTGCAAGACTTGGCTTCCCGATCCTGGATCCACTTGCCAGTGTTGCAATTTGTGTACTGATCGTGAAAGCATCTGTAGATATTTTCAGAGATGCAATTGATAAGATGGTTGACCATTCCTGCGATGAGGCAACAGAAGAGAGCATGAGAGAAGTGATCATGGGAGTGAAAGGAGTGAAGGGAATCGACCTTCTCCAGACACGATTATTTGGTTCTAAGATGTATGTGGATATTGAAATCTCAGCAGATGGTGAGATTCCACTGAATGAGGCACATGACGTTGCAGAGAATGTTCATCATACTATAGAGAAAAATTTTAAAGACGTGAAACACTGTATGGTTCATGTGAATCCGGTGAATGAGTAAATAAAAAGCGAGACTGTCCGAAGTATAATCTGGGCAGTCTTGTTTTTTATTGGATAATCATCTATGCTATAAGCGAAACTCGTATTATCTGTTCTTTGTATGGCAGTAAGTCTGGGAAGCATACAGAAAATACAGGTAGCGAAAGGACTGCTATAGAATAGCAGAAATCACTTTTTTATTGAGAAACAGATAAATTTATTTGTTTGACTGGAAATTTTACGTAAATATAACATGGACATTCCATGGAATTGATATTCAAAGTTTATAATTCTAAACGTTATGGGATGTCAGAGTCAAAAGGTTTGATAAATTTTGCCACTGATATCACGAATAAAAAGAGTGAGGAATTATCCGAATGAAAAAACAACAGAAAAAGACAAAAGAAATTACGGCACCTGTATATATGATGAACAGAGAACTGTCCTGGCTGAAGTTTAATGAGAGAGTTTTAAATGAGGCGGGAAATCCAAGAGTTCCGCTTGCAGAGAGACTGACATTTGCCGCTATTTATCAGTCAAATCTGGATGAATTTTACAGAGTCAGAGTCGGAACTCTGATGGATCAGATGGAAGCATCTGAAGTAATACGTGAGAACAAAACCAATATGACCAGTGAAGAACAGGTAACTGCAATCCTTCAGGCCACCAGAAATCTGGATCAGAAAAAGGCAGCTATCTATGAACAGCTGATGGGAGAACTGGAGCCTTACGGAGTGCGTCTGATCAATTTTAACAGATTATCTGCAGAGGAAGGCAAGCTTCTGGAAACATATTTTGATCAGGAGATCGCACCGTATCTGTCTGCAAATATTGTGAGCAAACAGCAGCCATTTCCATTCCTGAAAAATAAAAATATTTATGCAGTGGCATCACTGATGAGCAAGGGTGGAAAAACAAAAACAGCTATTATCCCTTGCAGTAATACTGTATTCAGACGTTTGATCGATATTCCCACAAGAAAAGGGACTTTCATGCTTTCAGAGGAGCTGATCCTTCATTTTCTTCCAAAAATGTTTAAGAATTATGAGATCAGGGAGAAAGCGCTGCTCCGTATTACCAGAAATGCAGATATTGATACAGAAACCATTTATGATGAGGATCTGGATTACAGGGATGCAATGGAGAATCTGATCAAGCAGAGAAGACGAATGAATCCTGTGAGAATGGAGTTATCCAGAGAATTGAATAAAAAGATGATAAGTTCGCTCTGCAAGGAACTTCATGTAGATAAGGAACACGTATTTCTGACCAGAGTTCCGCTTGATATGTCCTTTGTATTCGGACTTCAGGGATATCTGAGGAATACTGCCCAGGATAAGCTTTTCTATCAGAGAAGAACTCCCAGAATGACACCGGAGCTGGATGACAAGAGTGCTCTGATTCCACAGATCATGAAGAAAGATGTACTGTTATCCTATCCGTTTGAAAATATCAGATCTTTCATTAATCTTCTGAATGAGGCTGCAAAGGATGATTCTGTTGTATCCATCAAGATGACATTATATCGTCTTGCGGACAAGAGCCAGATTGTAGATGCTCTGGTGGAAGCAGCAGAAAATGGAAAAGAAGTTGTTGTACTTGTAGAGCTGAGAGCCAGATTCGATGAGGAAAGCAATATTGAATATTCCAGAAAACTGGAAGAGGCAGGCTGCAGAGTAATCTATGGACTGAATGGATATAAAGTACATTCCAAGCTGTGCCTGATCTCCAGAAAAACAGATAAGGGTGTGTCCTATATCACACAGATCGGTACAGGTAATTATAATGAAAAAACATCTGCACTTTATACAGATCTGTCACTGATTACAGCAAACCAGGAAATCGGAAAAGAAGCAGCAGAGGTGTTTGCAGCACTCCTGAAAGGGGAAGTTGTTGAGAAATCCAATCTTCTTCTGGTTGCACCGAAATGTCTGCAGAACAGAGTTCTGGATATGATACAGGAAGAAATCGACCAGGTGAAACAGGGAAACGAAGGATATATTGGAATCAAGATCAATTCCCTGACAGATAAGGTGATCATCAATAAACTGGTAGAAGCATCTCAGGCAGGTGTTAAGATAGAAATGGTTGTCAGAGGTATCTGTTGTCTGATTCCGGAGATAAAAGGATACACAGAGAATATCAAGGTTATAAGTATTGTAGGACGTTATCTGGAGCATTCCAGAATCTACCGTTTCGGTACAAAAGAAAGAGAAAAAATATATATTGCATCTGCTGACTTTATGACAAGAAATACAGTTCGTCGTGTGGAGGTGGCTGCTCCGGTTCTTAATGAGAAATTAAAAGAACGTCTGGACTGGATGTTCGAGACCATGATGAATGATGATGAAAAAGGAAAGAGACTGACAGAAACCGGAAATTATGCAGACAGAAGCCTGAATGATGTCAAGCTCAATTCCCAGGAAATCTTTTATGCTATGGCATACAGCAATGCAGAGAAAACCCAGAAAAAAAGAGAAGATTGAAAAGTAGAAGATTAAGAAGAAATATTTGTTGACAATATTGTAGATTGCCTGAAAAAGATACTATGTGGATCAGTATAATAGATTCATATAGTATCTTTTTGATTACTTCTATGATTACTTTTGATCATCCGAGATAAAACGAAAACGCCCGAAACCCAGTAAATACACAATGTCATTAACTTTAGCAAAAAGCAGAAATCGTAAGTATTTATAAAACTATGA
>OLPK01000980.1_pt1 | contig 22642 bp, 13 predicted proteins | sample 1672261 | NCBI WGS metagenome assembly OLPK01 (sample SAMEA3136665, study PRJEB25190) | human gut metagenome
GTTTGATTTCTTTCAAACGAGCGATACGTTTTTGGATTGTTCCCCAGTTAGTAAGGGTACCACCCAACCAACGGTGGTTGATGTAGTATTGACCTGAACGAACAGCTTCTTCAGCAACAGCTTCAGCAGCTTGTTTCTTAGTACCAACAAACAATACAACTGCGTCGTTTGCAGCAGCATCACGCATGAAGTCATATGCTTGGTCAGCGTATTTTACAGTTTGTTGCAAGTCGATAACGTGGATTCCGTTACGCTCAGTGAAGATGTACTTAGCCATCTTAGGGTTCCAGCGACGAGTTTGGTGACCGAAGTGTACACCAGCCTCAAGAAGTTGTTTCATTGAAATTACTGCCATGAGTAAATTCTCCTTTTTGTTTTTTTCTCCTCTCCCAGACGTCAGCTTGCAACACGACCACAAGGGCAACGGTGCCACAATGGTTCCGGGATGAGTATTTATTGCTTTACGCAACTTTATCAGTATAGCAGATTTAGAAGCTTTTTGCAAGTCATTTGAGAGAAATTCCTAGACTTTTCTGCTTTTCTTCAGGACCTTCCTCCTTCCCTTATTTTTTCTGCTCGATTCTCATTCTTTCCCTTTCAGAGGCCTTTTGTCTGAAATTTTTTCTTGACCTTATCTGATTTTTAAGATAAAATAGAATATGTTGTGGCGGTATAGCCAAGTGGTAAGGCACGGCTCTGCAAAAGCTTGATCGTCGGTTCAAATCCGTCTACCGCCTTCACAAACAAATATCAATGAGCCCAGCAATGGGCTTTTTTGATACATCAGCTTGATGGAATCTCACTTTCGCCGCTTTGTCAGTGATTGTGTTTTCCATTCATGAAAGGAAACGATATTATGAAAAAAGTTACCTTATATGCTCTCAGCATCCTCTCTTTGGCCATGCTCGCTGCTTGCCAACCAGCACAAGAAGAGACTCACCAAAGAAAACCTCTTGTGAGCAGCTCTAAAAAAACCTCTAAAAGCTCTAAGAGTTCTAAAAGTTCATACTCTAAAAAGTCATCCAGCAAAAAGGATTTTTCATCAGGCTTCGACGATGATCATTCTCATAGTTCTTCAGACTCTAACACGCGCGAGGATCCTAACTATACAATGAGCTTGATGGACCAAGGAGAATCACTAGGAGCTATCGGGGATATCCCTGAAATGCCAAAATGGGCTGCCTTCAAAGAAATTAAAGTGGAAATCCTTGTTGGAAATGAAGCCCTTGCTCCTACTTCAAAAGAAGAAGCTATCAGCAAGTTAGGCCCTACTGATTCCACTTCTGATAATAGTGGTTACTGGCATGGGGAGGGCAGTGGTATCATGATTAGTTTTAATGAAAAAGGCCAAGCTACTAACAAAATTGCCACCTTGCCTAACTCTAAAAAGGTTACGAATCTCAAGGATATTCAACCTGGAATGACAGCTAAAGAAGTCATTGAAAAACACGGCCGTCCAGAAACTGTTTTCGTCTTTGGCTACGCGACTATCTTTACTTGGAAAGGTGAAGACGGGAAGGACTACTCTGTCGGTTTTGACAAAGAAACAGTCTTCCAAGTCTCTGAGCCTGCATAAGAATCCCTTCTCAACAAACACAAATCCTCCAAGACGCTGGTCTTGGAGGATTTCTTTGTATCAAGGGGGAAGGCCCCTTTTTCATTCCTTATAATTCTGCAATTTGATTGAGGTTGACTTCTGCCACAGTGTCATTTCCAAACATGGTGATAATCATTTTCACCTTGTTGTTATCGATTTCTGTGATCTTACCAGTGTAGTCTGCAAAGGCACCATCGATAATGCGTACAGTATCTCCCACCTTCACATCAATGTTGAAATCTTGAACTGTTTGTCCCATCGAAATCAAGATGTTACGAATCTCGTCTTCCAAAAGTGGAGTTGGTTTTGAACGGTTCCCGTGTGATCCAACAAATCCTGTTACATTTGGTGTATTCCGAACAACAAACCAAGCTTCATCAGTCATGACCATTTCTACTAAGACATAACCAGGGAAGCGATTTTCTTCGATTTCTTTTGTTTTCCCGTTCTTCTCGATTTGCACAGTTTGAGTAGGGATTTCTACACGCAAGATGTTTTCCAACATGTTATATGTTTGTGCGCGTTGAAGAAGGTTTTCCTTCACTTTGTTTTCATATCCTGAGTAGGTCTGTAGGACAAACCAGCCTTTGTCAAAACTATCCATTTTTGTTTCCTTTCTTATCTACCAGAGGTCCATCGTTTCATCACGATACTAAAAAAAGCCTTCTGGCTCTTGTTTTCCTAGCTCCATTATAACATAAAACCGGAGAAAGCAAAGCAGTTTCTCTTGTTTTTCTTCAGCAAGATAAGAAAAAAAGCATCCACTGAGGACGCAAATTTGTTTCTTTTTTAGAACATATCGATTAGCTTCAAAATACCTTTAGCCACTACTTGGTCAAATAAATAAATCAAAGCTACAAAAAAAGCGGTGTACTCAATCACGGAGATAAAGTTTTTCCATCTTTCCTTGCGATTTGGCCAAGTCGTGTTTTTTAGCAAGACAAAAATATCTTTAAAAAATTTCACAACATTCTCCTATCTGGTTTCTTTATGAATTGTATATTTGCTACAATGTTTACAAAACTTGTTAACTTCTAGACGTTTTGGTTTTGGCGTCGCACTCAACTTGATTGAGTAGTTGCGTGACCCACAAACCGTACACGCTAGACTTGCTTTTTTTAATGCCATAACGCCTCCATTCACACCATTATAGCAAGTTTTCCACTATTTGACAAGTTCTTCTGCTCTCTGGAAGCGCATTTTGTTTGGCTTTTCTCTACGATTTGGTACAATATAGGAGATAAAGGAGAAATTATGAAAAGCGATCATCTGAAAGAAAGTAAAAACATTGAAGACCGTCGCGGGCAAAGTGGCGGAAGCTACTCATCTGGCCGCTCTGGTGGGAATTTAGGGGGTGGTATTTTACAAATCCTCCTCTCACCTGGAAGCTTCAAGAGTAAACTAATCTTAATCCTGGTCCTCATCTTTTTGAGCGGCGGAGCTGGATTAAGTGGGCTCTTTGACCAAGGTCAAAGCACGCAGAACTATAACTCAGGACAAGTCACGCGCCAAAGCAATACCCAGGTGAGTGACGGAGATAGCAAATTCGTCAGTCAAGTCCTTGGAACTACTGAGGATTTCTGGGGGCAAACCTTCCAAAATGAAGGCCGAACCTATCACAAGCCAACCTTGGTTTTCTATACGGGTCAAACTCGAACTGGCTGTGGTGTAGGCCAAGCATCTGCCGGCCCCTTCTACTGTCCGACAGACCAAAAGATCTATTTGGACATCAGCTTCTACAAAGAGTTGACCACCAAATACAAGGCTAGCGGAGATTTTGCTATGGCTTATGTCATCGCTCACGAAGTCGGCCACCACATCCAAAACGAATTGGGGACTCTTCAGAGTTACCAGAAAGCCATCCGAGGGAAAAGCGAGACAGAAAAAAATGCCCTCAATGTCCGTTTGGAACTTCAAGCTGACTACTATGCGGGTATGTGGGCTCGCTACATTGAAGAACAAGGCCTCATGGAGACAGGAGATATCGAAGAAGCGCTCAATGCTGCCCATGCCGTGGGAGATGATACCCTTCAAGAACAAGCCTATGGCTACTCCGTCCCTGATAGCTTCACCCACGGGACTTCTGAACAACGCATGCGCTGGTTCAAACGTGGTTACCAATACGGTGATTTTGAACACGGAGATACCTTCAGCGTTTCTGACGAAGACTTGTAACAACCCTAAAACCAAAAGCCTTTCAGATTATCTGAAGGCTTTTTTAGCACCCTATCGATAGCTATCTGAGCATTATAATGGCTGGGGGTATTCAATAAATATATTTTTTTATGGAGTTGTTCAACTCTATCTTGAAACTTTCCGCCGTGAGAAAAGTGCTTAAAACATTACGTTTCAAGCACTCGGGAGTTTTGAAGCCTTAGATTCAAAACTAATTGAACACGGGCTGCGGATTGTGTCAAAAAGATAAGTTCTCCTAGAATCGAAAGATTCTGCGTCAAACTTCCTATTTTGACTTTATCCGCAGACGCCCTTTGTATCTTAATAAGTCATGGAACTTCTTCGAAGTTCGCTGACGTACGTACTCACCTAAGGAAAGTTTCTAAGAAGACTATGAATGGAAATAAATCTTACCATCTTTTAAGCATCTATTTTTAGAATCCAAACCAACCTTTGAAAGTATCCCAGGCATTTTGTGCTTTTCCAGGAATATCTGCTTCATCGATGGCTTTTTTGGCATCATCTACGATACCTGCAGCGCGTTCTTTGACCGTATCAAAGAAGCCCTTGTCCTCTTCTGGACTCTCTGTTTCTGTTTCTTGACCGACAGGGGCAATGCCATTTTCCTGGTAAGAATTTTTCTCATTGTCAAAGCTAGTTCCTTCTGTATAAGGAAGGACGCTATTGGCTACATTTCGGAAGATCACTGAGGCTGTCTCTGCACTGGTCCCTGTCAAATAGTGGGTTTCATCCGTCTTAGGGAAGCCTAGCCACTGACTAATGACCACATCTGGCGTGTAGCCGATGACCCACTGGTCTCCGGAAAGATCGGGGTTGAAGTCCGTTTCAGTCGTTCCTGTTTTACCAGCCATGGTATAACCATATGGTGCTGCATTGACACCCGTTCCGTTGGTAAAGGTTCCCAACATCATATTGGTCATCTTCTTATTAGCTGAACTGCTGAGCACTCGTTTCGATTTCTGGCTGTGACTTTTCACCACCTGACCACTAGCATTTTCAATCTTCGTAATGAGATGGGCATCGTTCATCACTCCATCGTTGGCAAAGGTTCCATAGGCCTGAGCCATCTGAAGGGGATTGGTCGTCACACCAGATCCGAGGGCAACTCCAAGAGATCTGTCCACCTTGTCCATATTGAGACCAAATTTTGTCCCGTAATCAAAGACGGTATTGAGCCCTAACTCATTGGCTGTAGCGACAGCTGGAAGATTGAGAGATTCTGCCAAGGCTTGGTACATAGGGACAGTCGGGCTACCTTGAATGCCGCCGTAGTTATCGACTGTATAACTACCGTAGACCTTAGTCGTATTGTCCAATTCTTTGTTGGTCGACCAGCCGTTGGCAACAGCTGGACTATACACGACGAGAGGTTTAATGGTAGAACCAGGACTTCTCGCAGATTGAGTCGCATAGTTATAGCTTCGGAAGCCAACATCTTGGTCACTAGCCACGCGCCCAACGATCGCCCGCACTCCTCCGGTCTTAGGATCCAGGGCTACACTACCAGATTCTGCCCGCGTGCCATCTTCGGCAACTGGGAAGAGATCTACATTGTCGTAGATGACCTGCATGCTGGCTTGGTAATTCTGGTCCATCTCTGTGTAGATCCGGTAACCATTCTTGATGATATCTTCTTCTGTTAGACCATATTCGTTGACAGCCTCATTGATAACCGCATCAAAATAAGACGGGTAGCGATAATCTTCTGACTTGCCTTCATAGGCATCAATCAGTTGGCCATGAATGTCGACTGCGGCGGATTGATCTGCTGTGGCTTGATCGATATAACCAGCTGCGACCATATTTTGTAGGACCGTATTACGACGATTGGTCGCATTCTCGACAGAATAAAGTGGATTATAAATTTCTGGCCCCTTGAGCATACCGGCAAGTACAGCTGACTGATCCAAAGTCAACTCACTAGCGGATACACCGAAATACTTCTTAGAAGCATCTTCAATCCCCCAAATCCCATTCCCAAAATAGGCATTATTGAGGTACATGGTCAGGATTTCTTTCTTACTATATTTTTTGTTAATCTCGAGGGCTAGGAAGAACTCCTTGGCCTTCCGCTCAACCGTCTGATCCTGAGAAAGATAGGCATTTTTGGCCAACTGTTGGGTAATCGTCGATCCTCCACCAGAGCGACCGGCAGTCAAAATCGCCAGGAAGAAACGACCGTAGTTAATCCCACTATTTTTGTAGAAACTCCGGTCTTCCGTCGCAACAACTGCATTTTGCAAGTTTTCGCTAATGGCATCTAACTCAACGTAGGTCCCTTTTTGCCCCGTTAGGCTACCTGCTTGGTTCCCATCTTTATCATAGATGATCGTAGTCGCCTTGAGGGCATTTTGCAGATCTGCTACATTGGTTGTCTTGGCTATGTAAAAAAGATAACCTCCGACAATGAGACTAAAGGTTAGGCCAATCAGTAGGAAGATCTTGGTCAAGTGATACTTGCGCCAAAAGCGTCTGATTGGATGTTGGGAGTGAGATTTTCTCCGTGACTTGTCCGAGCGGCTATAGGTCGGAGCTTGCTCCTCCCCGTCCGTTGATAACTCAACCTCTTCCGCAATCTTCCTTGGTTTTTTTTCTCGTTGGAAATGACGAATCATTCCCTCCATTAATTCTTTTAATTTGTTCATAGTCCCTATTTTATCACCTTCCTAACGTCTAGACAAGAAAGACCTTCGCAAGAAAGGATACTTTTAGCTTTCTTTAAGGTTGCTATCTAGTCTACTCTAGGGCGGGTTTCAGCGTCTCGTTCCCCCTTCCTCTTCCTCCTTCTCACCTTTTCTTTCCTCTTGCTTTCTGATACAATAACACTATGCATTATACGATAACGATACCAAGCGCCTTGCCCGCCATGACGGTCAAAGAGGCCCTTGAAGATTATTTTCTCATCCCACGAAAGATTCGTCATTTTTTGCGAACCAAAAAACATGTTCAGGTCAATGGGGAGACTGTCCATTGGCAATCGATGCTTCAGGCTGGTGACCAACTCACCCTCACCTTTGATCCGGAAGATTATGAAGAAAAGGATCTCCTAGCAGGGGATGCTAGCCTGGTCAAAACCCTCTATGAAGATGAACATCTCATCATCGTAAACAAACCCGAAGGCATGAAAACGCACGCCAATCAACCAGATGAAATCGCCCTTCTCAACCATGTCTCTACTTATGTCGGAAAGACCTGTTATGTGGTTCATCGCTTGGACAAGGAGACCAGTGGGGCTCTTGTCTTTGCCAAGAATCCTTTTGTTTTACCCGTCCTGAATCGACTGCTAGAAGACAAGAAAATCCAACGAGACTATTGGGCCTTAATCCTAGGCAACTTACCCAAAAAGCAGCTGGTTTATAAGGACAAATTGGGACGAGATCGCCACGATCGACGCAAACGCATTGTTGATCCTCGAAAGGGCCTCTATGCGGAAACCCATGTGACCAGCTTAAAGACTTTCAAACGCACCAGCTTGGTCAACTGCCAGCTCCAGACAGGTCGCACCCACCAGATCCGCGTCCACCTCTCTCACCATGGCCATCCAATCGTGGGAGACCCTCTCTACAACCCAGAAAGAGCTCCTCGTCTCATGCTCCATGCCCACCGCTTGCGACTCACACACCCCTTTACCTTAGAAAAAATCCAAGTTGAGGCTCCTTCCGCAAGTTTTGAAAAAGGATTAAAAGAGCAGACATCTCCATAGAACCAAGCGAGTGGTGCTCCTAATCGATTACCTTACAGAGTAATCAAAAAACAGCTAGTTGATTTTCAAAAAATGACTTATTTTGCCATTTAAGAAGATTAGAAACTTTCCGCTGTGAGAAAAGTGCTAGAAACAATAGTGTATCTAGCACTCGGAATTATTGAGACCTTAGGCTCAATAATTAGTCATGGAACTTCATAGAAGTTCGCTGACGTCCGTACTCACCTAAGGAAAGTTTTTCGGAAGATTTTATCTACATCTAAAAACACAGAATCAAATTGATTCTGTGTTTTTTTGTTATTTCTACATAGGTCCTAGTCCGTCGTTTCTTCACTTGCGGCTGGACTGACTTCTGTGTTTTCTGACTCTGGAGATGGAGTCTGAGCAGGATCTGAAGTTTCTTCCTTATTCAGATTAGAATCGCTCGTGGCAGGACTTTGAGGGGCTGGGGCTGCTTCGTCTGCTTCCACTGTCACTGCTGTCGATGGAGCCGCTAGCAAATCATTTCTAAGGGCTTGGATCGCCTCTAACAAGGCTTTCTTGTCGCTCTTTGGATCAGCTAGTTGATCAAAGAGGGCTTCTAAGCGTTCAAACTGAGCATCACTGGCTCCTTTTTCGACCAATTGTTGGTGGAGAGCGATCAACTGGTTATAAATCTCTTGATAGAGGGCTACGTCTCCAAGTTGAGGTTCTTCTGTTTTCTTTTGCTTTTGTTGTTCAATCGTTTCACCAACTTCACGCAAAAGAGTTTTCCCAGTTGTCAAAGCCTTATCAGCATCTGGCTCTTGGCGCACCTGTTCCAAACGTTCTTCAAAAGCGGGACGTTTGCTTTCTTCTACTTGTGGCAAAAGAGAAGAGATTTGATCGATAAGGGCTGTCAGGAGATTAGAGCGTTGACGAGACTCTGTCTTTTCATCCAGGTCGCCATAGACCCCCTTGAGGAAGTCGTAAACAGCTAGGTTATAGGACGGAGCATCTGCTCCCTTTTGATCCAGAACTGTTTTTTCAATTGGATAGGTTGGAGCATTTTCCTGAGACACTAGTTGGTCAATGGCTTGCTTGGCTTGGTAGAGTTCCATGAAATGGGCTTTTGAGTCCCAAGCTTCTTCAAAGGCCTGAGCCCGGTAAAGCTTCAAAGCAAGGTCTGCTGCTGTCGCCCGCAATTCTGGTGTCAAGCGCGCATCACTTAAACTTTGGTAGAAATACTTGAGGTAGTCCACCGAAGTCACACCGGTCCGATCTTGCATCTCCTGAATGGCATGCAGCAATTTTCCTTCTTGCTCCAATCGTTGACTATCCTTGGCTGTATAGGCTTCCTGCAACTGAGAAACGAGGCTCTCTTTCTTGAGTTGGAAGGCTTCGGTATCTAACAAACGAACTTGTTCCAACAATTCCTGGTAGCGACGATCCAAGGCCGTTTCTTCTTTCGGTTTGACTTCCTGGGTCGCATGGATATATTCCTTGTCAACTTGGTCAAGACTAGCCAAGTAGCCTGCTGTTGAATTGCTTGGGAAGTTTTTAACAGTTTCTAAGAATTGACCCAAGTTCAACTCAATCCGTCTTTGTTGCAGAGGGTCTGAAGCGTACAAAGTCCGACTTTCTGCTAGGAGTTGGTTGACCTTGTCCTCTATAGCTTTCTGGTCCAAGTCACCTTTCTGGTAAGCTGCTTGGATGGTCGGTAGACGGTGAGCTAAGTAGTCCGCCAAGCCTGCAGAGCGCACCTTGATATAGTGGTTATGGTCTCCATGCGGAATGACAAACTGACCATTCTCGATTTGCATCGTATATGGAGAAATACCAGAGCGAAGCGCTGTTGCATAGAGCTCGTTGATAAAGTCTAGCTCAGGATTCCCTGTTTCAAGCGGAATCCGAACATGCTCCTTCCGTACTGCATAAGGGTGGATATGGGTTGGATCATATTCTTGGTCTGGATTGTTAAAGACAAAGAAACCGTTTGAAATCTTGATAGCTTCTCGAGGGACGCCGTAAGTCTGGCTAATGTACTGAATTTTTTCTTCATCCGAAGCATCGCGCGAATAGGTCGCCACATCATCTGTCAGTGGTTGACGCTTGTCCTCTTCCTTCTTACCAGCCAACACTGCCTCTGCAGCTGCGATTTCTTGTGGAGAGAGATCCTTCTTGTAGAAGTAATGAGCATGGTCCCCGTGAGCGACCATATAGCCCTCGTCATCCTTGCTGATGACATGATCTGCATGGAATCCATGATCGTGCTCATGGGCCTGTTCACCTTCATGATGATGATCATGATCGGCTTCATGGTCCTCATGGTCATGCTTGTGATGAGGATCCTCCTTCTCATGGTCGTGGTCGTGATCGACTGGTTTTGTGTCTGGGCTTGAAGGTTGAGTTGGACTCTCTTCTTTTGCGATATTTCCACCTTGTGTACGGGATAGTTGGAACTGTCGTGCCAACTCCCGCTCTAAAGGCGAAAGGAGACTATAAGGGATGAAATGGAAGTGATCCCCATGAGGATAAACTACCCCTTGATCTGTCCATTTGGTAATCTTACTTGGATCAAAAACAGAACCATCCGACTCAACATGGCGCTCTGAAAGCGGAGTTTTTTGCAACTCTTCCAAAAGGCTCGGCAAGGTCCCCCCCTTATTAGTTTCTGTTGGATGAGGCACAGAAGCTGTAATCGTTGGAGTGACCGGGTCTGAGATTGGCTGATTCGGATTAACCGATGAAGCTAGCTGGCTAGAAGGTGGAGCAATAGGATTTACTTCATTTTTTCCTCCTCCATTTAAAACCGCTAAGGCAGCATATAATTCTCCAGCTGATAAGGCACTCTTCGGAATATAGTGGTAGTGTCCCCCATGAGGCACGATAAAGCCATCTCCTGTATCAGAAATTACATCCCCAGGATGGAAGACATAGCCGTCATCTGTCCGGTAGCCACCTTGGCTAGGCTTGACTCCTGCTGTTAGACTAGCTACTGTTTTCCCTTCTCGTAAAGCCTGACTTGGCTGACTAAAATCACGAGTTTGCCCAGCTTTTTGGACACTATCTTTCGAAGCTGAAACCAGCTCTCCTTTTTTCTGTTGGGCAATTTCCTCCACTGAACGAACATTCAGTGTATGTTGCGGATCGGTTAGATAAAGGTAGTAGGTCCCATCCTTCTTGATAATATAGCCATCTCGCACCTGTGTGACAATATCCGATTGCTGCAGTTGGTAAGTGGGATCACGTAATATCAGTTCCTCACTAAATATCGCATCGTAAGGGACCTTGCCATTGTAGTAATGGAAATGATCTCCATGGGAAGTCACAAAGCCCTCGTCAGTAATCTTGACCACAATCTGCTCTGCCTGGGTCTTTTCCTTCGAGTTGACGGTTTCAATGCTTTCTTCCTGCTTGTTTGAGCTGCTAGCTGACTTTTTCTTGTCTCCTTGTAAATACTGCACCTGGTTCTGATTCTTTTTGTCTTCCTTGACTGGTGCTTGCTGACTTAAAGCGTAGGCACATAAACCCAGACCTAGGGTTGCTACTAATCCGATTGTTCCTTTTTTCTTCATTCTTCTACTTACTCCTGTAATTCTTTGGCTAGGCTAGCCATATTTTCTTCTAGGTTCTCCAAGAAATCTTTGTTATTTTCTGGATCTGCTTCGAGAGGATCCAAAACCTTCACTTTTGCCCCTGTCGCCTTGGCAATGCTATCAGCCACCTTGGAAGAGGTATGCTTCTCAACAAAGATGGTATGAACTTGGTAGTCCTTGACAAACTGCTGAATCTCCGCTAATTGACGGGCTGTTGGTTCCTGCTCAGGTGAAATCCCTGCGATTCCTAATTGTTTCAAGCCAAAGCGCTTGGCTAGATAAGAAAAGGCTGTATGCTGGGTCACGAAGGTTTTTTGTGTCACTTTTTCAAAGAGAGGCTGGTATTTTGCCACCAAATCCTCACAGCGTTTTTCAAGCTTTTGGGCATTGGCCTCATAATAACTTTTGTTATCTGGGTCAATGTTTCCCAACTCTTGGGCGATGATCTTCCCTTCTTCGGCAATTTTCAGTGGATCCATCCAAGTATGAGGGTCATACAAGTGTTTTGTATCCTTCCCTTCCGTATCCTCAATATCCTCTAATCCAGCAACCTTATCCAATTCCATTCCTTTGCTGGCTTCGATGACCCGCAGTTTCGAGTCTTGCAAGCTAGGATCTAGACGTCCGGCCCAAGATTCGAGTGTTTGAGAATGGTAGACGAAGACATCCGCATCATAGATCTGGGCTGTCTCCTTGGCCGAAGGTTCGTAATCATGAATCCCCGCACCTGACTGAACCATCCAGACCTCGTTTCGATCACCTGAGATTTCCTTCACCAAGGAATAGACAGGATAAAAACTCGTCACAATTTTGAGCCCCTTTTTAGTTGAGCCAGCTCCCGAGCTCCTCTGACTCCCACAAGCCACTAGCAACAAAAGGAAGACGAATCCAATTCCTAATGCCCTTAGTTTCCTCCAAAACATCTATAATCCCTTCTCTTTTCTTAATCGGTTTATTAAATAGTTAATTAACTAGTTAATGATAACGTTAATTTTTTAGTTTGTCAAGAATTTTTTTGTATTTTTTATCACACAGAAAAAAGAGGCCCCTAAGGGCCTCTTTAATACTCTCGATTAGTTAGATCAAGCCTTGCGCTTATTTTTTCTTCTTTTTAAGGAGATAAGCTGCACCGCTTGCTACTACAAAGGCTAATACTAAGCTAATCAAGGAGATGGTGGTACCAGTGCTTGGCAAGATACCAACCTTCTTACCTGGTTTTTTAGGTTCTGGTGTAACTGGCTCTGTTGGTTCATGTTTATTAGTCAGAACAACATTACCTTGACCGTCATCGGTTTTCGTCACTTGGTAACCTTTTGGAACATCGACTTCTTCCACCGTGTAGGTGATAGCTTTGCCCTTGACATTCTTGTCCAGATCCGCAAAGGTATGAGTCCACTTGTTCTCAGCTGACAACTCAATGACTTTACCAGATTTCTTACCATCCGCATAGAGTTGCACTTTCACACTCTTCGGACGAAGGCCATCTTTGTCCTCTTGGTCATCCCACTGTTTAGTTACAGAGAGGGTGGTCTTACCTGGAGTGTGCGTATTGGTAATAGTATAGCTTTCTTGGTCAATGCTTGGTGAATAATTTTCAACCTTTTCTTCTTGAAGGGTGTAGACGATTTCCTTGCCATCCTTAAACTTAGGAAGTCCAGTAAAGGTTTCTTTCCAATCGGTCTCGCTTGTAATATCTTTGCGAGCCACTTCTCCACCATTGGCCAGAAGCTTCACAGTGATTTTAGCCGGACGAAGACCATCTTGGTTGTCATTGTCCACCCAGATCTTAGTGACTGGAATATCCACCGTACTTGGAGTGTGCGTGTTGGTCAAGACGACATCACCCTTCTCCTTGCTCTCTTCTGTTACGGTGTAACCTTCCGGAACGTCCACTTCTTTCACAGAATAGTGAATATCTTGTCCGTTTGCTTTTTCAGCAAGTTTCTCAAAGGTATGCGTCCATTTATTGTCTGCAGACAAGACAACTTCCTTGCCTAGCTTTTCATCACCCGCATACAATTGGACGCGAATTTCTTTTGGACGTAGGCCATCTTGGTTATTAGCGTCATCCCATTTCTTGGTGACCTTGACCTGAGTGACAGCTGGCTCATGCTTATTGGTCAAGACAGGACGAGCTGGGTCCTTGTCATCAATCGAAAGGGTGTAGCCTTCTGGGACATTCTCTTCTTTCACAGTGTAGTGAATAGCCTTGCCGGCTGCTTTTTCATCAAGGTTTTCAAACGTTCCTTGCCACTGATTCGCTTCTGACAATTCAAGGGTCTGGTCTGTAGCAACTCCATCTTTATAAAGTTTGACCGTAATCGTCGCTGGGCGAAGACCATCTTGGTTATTAGCATCTTCCCATTTCTTGGTTACTTGAACTTTCGTATTAGAAGGAGTGTGCGTATTGCTAATCACTACTTGACCCGGGTTCGTAGCTTCTACAGTTTGAGTATAGCCTTCTGGCACCTCTGTTTCTTTCACGGTATACTGAACCGTTTGACCAGCTTTTTTCTCATCCAAGTCAGAGAAGGTGTAAGTCCAGTCGTTGTCTGCAGAAAGTTCTACTTCTTTACCTGATTTTTGGTCATTAGCATAGAGCTGAACCTTGATGCTCTTCGGACGGAGGCCATCTTGGTTTTCTGCATCTGTCCATTTCTTGGTCACTGTTACACTTGTCTTACCTGGCTTGTAAGTGTTGGTAATAGTTGAACCGTCGATAGCTGTTGAGTAGTTCGCAACTGTATCTTCTGTTACCGTATAGACTAGTTTTTGACCATTCTTGTAGACTGGCAAGTCGGTGAAGCTGTGGCTCCATGTATCTCCCTCACCAGAAAGAGTCGCAGCCTGTACTTCCTCTCCGTTCGCTAGGAGATGCACTGTGATGGTTGATGGACGGAGACCGTCTTGGTTTTGAGCATCGTCCCAAACTTTTTTCACGCTTACTTCTGTAGTTTCAGGAGTACGCTTGTTGGTAATGGTTGCTTTTCCATCAACGAACTGAGCTTCTTGACTATCAGCTGTATAGTGAGTCGGTACGTTGACTTCTTTTACAGTATAGGTAATCACCTTGCCATCTTTATCTTTATCTGGAAGATTATTAAAGGTTACTTTCCAGTCACTTCCTGCTGAAAGTGCTACTGGTTTGCCTTCCGCTGTTCCATTCTTGTACAATTGGAATTCAATCTTTTCTGGACGAAGACCTTCGACGTTGTCTTGGTCATCCCAGACTTTTGAAGCTTCCAGATCGATATAATGGATATCTTTCTCATTTGCGATGACTTTTGGTGAAGCTTTTGAACCAACAGCTTCGCCATCAATCGTGACATGGTAGAGCTGTTGATCTGCATCGTAGGTCACCACGACTGCATGTTCAGTCTCATCCAACTTGTAGTTGTTTGGAGCTTTCGTCTCTTTAAGTGTGTAAGTTCCTTCTGTTAGGGTGGTGAAGGAAAGGTCGCCATCCTTATCGGAAACTTGAGTCGCAAGGACTGCACCAGTCGCATCTGACAAGGTGAACTCCGCACCTGCTAAGCCTTTGCTTGTATCGTCTTTATCTACTTTCTTCACATGGAAGCTCGCCGCAAAGATTTGAGACGTTACGGTATTGGACTCACGGTTTCCTTCATGGCCTTTAGCCTTGTAACCAAATTGGTTATGAGCTTGTACGACACCTGAACGGCCACCATTGTCCTTGTTGTCTTCTGTCCGTTCTAGCATCAACTGCTTGACTTGGTCTGTCAATTCGCTTGGGTTGACCACTGGCACCGCAACATCTACTTGGCTACGTGCACCGATAGTAGTCCCCTCATTCGCAACGACCTTAATTCCTGTTACTTTACTAAAGTCTGTGACATCTGCTGACCAAATATCTTTATCTGCAGCTTGTGCCATGGTACTAGCTGTAACTGTAGTATCTGTTGTGTAGTATGCTGTCCATCCTTCTGGCGCAGTGATAGGACCGCGAAGACTTACAGTGTATTCTGTCTTACGGGCTGAAGCATCAAGTGTATTGACATCCCCAACTTTAGGGAGGACGTCATAGATAACCGTATTTTCGACAGGAGTATCTGTATTATTTTTGATTGTTAATTTATAATTAAAGGTTTCCCCTGGTTTAAAGGTACGGGTTACTGTTGAGGCATCAGATAAGTCGTCATTCTTAGCAATGAACTTACGAGAATAAACACCTTCAGCTGCGACAATAGTATAGTTTGATTCTGCATGTGGGATTTTATCCGTTGTAGAACCATTGTTATTTAAATCATAGCTATCTACTGCAACCTTATTAGGGTTAGCAGTTTCTAGATCCCAGAGACCCTCTCCTGCCATATAAATATGGTTGGTAAAGGTTCCCCCATCTGCCTTCCCTTTCAGCTTGGTATAGATAAATGGCAAACGAACTTGACCACCCGTTTCTAGGGAACGTTTGATAAATTCCTTTTGATCCAAATGGATAATCAAAGCAGAACGGCCTGAGTTGTGGTAGTTTTCAATGACTTCATAGGATTTATACCAAGGGGCATAAAAACGAGTGTTATTCTTATCAAAATATTGATCTAAGTACTTAAAGTCAATATCTAATGTATTTGGATCAAAGAGATCGATGACCCGCAAATCCTTGTAGTCCTTACCTGGATCTAAGCGAACATTATCGGCAGATAGGGAAAAACGGATGGTTTTTCCATCTGTGAATTGGACATTGTTGTAATCTGTATTCTTGGTCAGATTAACATTTTCTGTCAATGGAAGAAGCTTGAACTGCCATTTAGCAGATTGGTCTCTGTCTGCCCCCGACTGGGTTTTGTAAGTAATCCGTCCAGTATTTTCATAGGCATTCTTGGCCTCATCATTCTGATCAATATGAGTCTTTTCTGGATCCTTGAAGGCTGTATAGGTAGAAATATAAATCCCTTGACCAGATGGAAGTTCAAAGTCGTCTTTCATCTCCAGTCTCCAGCCGACAACAGTACCATATTTGGTCAAATCAGTGCTTCCAAATCCATCCTTGTCTGCCTCTGGTTGGATTTCTTTGGTCGAGCCATCTTCCATTGTAAGGATGATGCGCTTCACGTATTGATTGATCAGAGGTCCATTTCCATAGCTCCCAATCATCATACGAGCATATTCAATCTTCGTAAACTTTAAGCGTGAGTCCACTTGCTCATCATAAAAGACGATATTCTTTTGAGCAAATGGTGTGATATTATTGTATTTCAAGAGCCACTTATAGTTGGCTGACTTGTAGTCTGTCGAGTCGTAGACATTTCCCTCTGCTTGTTTGGCAAAAGCTCCTTTACCTTCCAAATCACGCGAAGTGAGTCGGAAGATGAGAGAATCTTCAGCCGTTACATCCGGTTCTCCCTCACCACGTTCCGCAGGAATTCCCACGACAGACGCAGTGTTGGTCAAGTCTTTCACTAAGACATCTTCTAGGGTTTGGTCTTTTTCCATGACCAAATCAGGGAATTTCAAGTACAAGAAACTCTTGTCTTGAATCTTTTGCATCAAATCTGAGTGATAACTTTGAACATTTTTATTTTCATCAGCTACAAAAGTTTTTGATACAGTTCCGTCTCCGTTATCAACCCAGCCTTCTGATTTTTCTGTATCTAGAACAGCTGTACGAGTTTTTCCATCTTTGTCAGTATAGGTTGGCAACTTATCTGTGATCGTTGCAGATTCCAGCTGACGATAGTCACCATTGTACTGTCCACGCATCCCATCTAACAAGAAGGCAAACGGAACCGAAGTAGTTTTTTCGATGTACTTTTTGCCATCTGCTCCAGTTACAATCCCTGGAGATGCTTCCGCATAGTCTCTGGACATGGTCGCATCATAGTTCTGATTGACAAACTTGGTTAAGATATAATCCTTGTATTCAGGTTTCCAAGTGATACTATTTAAAGCAGTCTCAGCACCGTTGATATTGAGCGTCCCTGTAATATTCATCGAGTAGTTGGTCGGAGGAAATCCTAACTTAAACTTGGCGATGAATGGTAGGGTTAAGACCTCAGATTTTTGGTAGCCAGTAAAATGTAGGCTGACATGGTAATCATCTCCTACCTTAGTCACAACTGGTGCATCATGTTGTGAGCTACTATTGAAATCGGGAATATTAACCTCATCCAAGTATTTCCCTGGAAGCACTAGATTAACAGCCACATCATCGAGATCTGTCGTCAGATTCTTAGGTGTAATCTGGATGTATCCAGACATCGTGTCACCCGTTCTGTAGGCCATGCCACCAGGGTGATCTTGTTTATCTCCATACAAGAGGCTAACATCTAAAGCACCACTATCTCCGACTGCTAGTTCTTGCGCCAGGGCTGTTACAGCACCTTGACCCAATTGACCCAGCATCATCAAAATGGTGAAGAGGGCAAACCCTTTTTTCAAAAAGGTTTTCCATAAGGACGGTCTCTTTTTCATTCTTTCATCTCCTTTTATCATTTTGAACCCAAAAAGTTCCTCACTCCATTTTTATCATATATGAGCCAATTAAGCCAACGATTATATAAAAAGTGTCGCTAAATGAACAAATGGACAATCTAATGTTTTTGTTTTTTAAAATTTTCTTGATTTCTGCATCAACTAGCCAATTTAGGTGAAGCCCTCCAAAGATATGATTGCAAAGATCTATTATATGGCTCCACCCCTTTGTTTTCATAGCTTTTTATACCCTTCTGCAGCACCTCTAAAGACCTTGCATAAATATCCTTAGGATATTTATGAGCTTTTTGACACAAGGTCCTTGTCTAATGACTTCTCCAACCATCAAAGGGAGACAAAAAACCAGCCCCTTCATAGAGCTGGTTGTCTTTCTATTATAGAAAAGTCCTTAGGCAAAAATGCTGAAAAGCTTGTATCTTATTTATAACGTGGTGTCGCAAATCCGCGGATATTGCCGTGTCCGATACGATATACATTGCGTTTTACAGTACCAACAACACCGGAATTTCCTTCGATTGTATGAATCAGTCCATTTTCGACGCGTTCTACAATCCCAATATGATCCGCAAATCCATCATTTTGCTGATAGTCTTGGTCCCAGTTAAAGGTAATGATATCCCCTGACTTCGGTGTAGAAGCTCCATCCTCATTCCAAATACCTAAACGTTTAAAAATTTGGATATGGCGCTCTACGCCACACTCCCGACCAATCAAATGACTAAGACCTTCGCGTTGGAAAACTGTTGTTACAAACACGTCGCACCAATCATCAGAATTTTTCACAGCGTATCCAACTGGTAGGGGATGTACGCTATTATAATCCTTGACCAATTGATGATGGGCTGCACTTCCGCTACGAACACCGACAAGACTTGCTGCAGCTTGTAAAATACGATCTCGTTGACCATTAGAAACATGAGGATTGTATGCTGTTTGATCAACTGTCTCACGAGGTGAAAGAGCTGTTTGACCCAGGTTAAAGCCTTCAACGCCACCATCCACATAGTCCACATAGACGTGAGTGGTGTAGTTTCCTTTCTGGTATTGATGATTCGCTGCAGAGACTTGCACTTCTGTATGCATACCAGAAGGTGCTGTAGAATACCAGTAGAGATTTTCTTGATGAGCTTGAGACCAAGCAGCAACACGGATATTCTTGATCCGACGTCCCTGAGGTGCTTGGTCCACTGTTACCGTATAGGTTCCCGCACCAGAATTAACATTCTTGATCCCTGTTTGGGTCTTGGTCGTCAGATTTCTAAATTCCACTTCTGTGGTTGTTGTTCCAGCCCCTACACGCAAGCCATCATTTTGGATGTAATAAAGATGAACATGGTATTTTCCAGTAGAGTTCTTGTGATCGCTAGCCTTGACAGAAACCTTGTAGTCTCCGTTTGCTTGACGAGTTGCTTCATACCAACGGATATCATCTTGACCATCCTTATCAGACCAAGTTGGAACTTGAACAGTCCGCACGCCTTTAGGGCTGTAGACATCCTTAATGATGACGTCAAAAGTTCCCGTATCCTTGTTATTGTTTTGGATTACAATCGTACCAGAACGACGGGCTTGACGTACTTCTGCTGTAGTTTCTGTAATATAGTTTCGTTGGTTGTCATTGTCCACATAGTAGACATGAACATTGTATTTGCCATCATCATTTTTATGATCTGAAGCTTTGATGGTAGCACGGTAGCTGCCGTCACTTTGACGAATCGCTTTGTGCCAAACAAGATCATCTTGCCAGTTCTTATCTGACCAGGTCGGAATCAAAACTTCTTTCAGTCCATTTGGTGCAACAACATTACGAATTACTGCATCAAAGGTGCCTGTCTCAGAATTATTGTTCTCTATCGTTACAGTTCCACTTGGTTTTACGTGACGCACTTCTGTAGTGGTTTCTGTGATATAGCTCCGTTGGTTATTTTGATTTACATAGTAGACATGAACATTGTATTTGCCATCATCATTTTTATGATCTGAAGCTTTGATGGTAGCACGGTAGCTGCCGTCACTTTGACGAATCGCTTTGTGCCAAACAAGATCATCTTGCCAGTTCTTATCTGACCAGGTCGGAATCAAGACTTCCTTCAAGCTATTTGGCGCGAAAACATTTCGCACTACTGCATCAAATGTACCAGTCGAAACATTATTATTTTCAATCGTTACCGTACCACTTGGATAGGATTGACGCACTTCCGTCGTGGTTTCTGTGATATAGTTTCGTTGGTTGTCATTGTCCACATAGTAGACATGGACATTATACTTACCGGTGTCATTCTTATGTTCAGATGCCTTAATGGTTGCACGATAGCTGCCGTCAGCTTGCTTAGTTGCCTTATGCCAAATAAGGTCATCTTGCCAGTTCTTATCTGACCAGGTCGGAATCAAGACTTCCTTTAAGCCAGTTGGGGACACTACATTGCGAACAACTGCATCAAAGGTTCCTGTGACTTCGTTGTTATTTTCTATACTTAAATCCCCTTGAGGACGACTTAAAGTACTAACTATACGGCCAGACGGAGCCTTGGAACTAGCGCTATAGAAAGTAGTGGTCCCCGTTACAGGTTTCGCAATTGACTCAGAAGATGGGACAGATTGCCCCGCTGAAATAGACTTAGTTTCTACCTTTGGCTCGTCTGCCTTCGTAACATCTGAGCTAGTGACTGGAAGCTCTGTTACTGGAGCTGGCGCCACATATTGATGAGTCCCTACTTCTTGCTTTTCCTCGACAACTGGTACTGAGCTAGCTTGTGTCGTTACTGCTTCACTTTCAGTGACTGCCGATTCTTTCACTCCCACTTCATCGGCATGGGCAACTTGAACTGAGGCAGCTAGCAATACAGCTGCACTGGCAAAATAAATGAAATCCTTTTTTCTCATTTCTATTCCCTTAATCATATTTTATACTGTTCCTATTTTAGCATACCGAGAGGGATTCGAAAAGGTTTCTAGGCGTTTTTTCTACGGAATATAAAAAGGAAGCCTTTCTAGGCTTCTATTTTACAATTTTATTCAAGGCGTTTGTTAAATAACTTCCATTACGAATCTTTTGGCCAATCCTTTTTGCATTGACAAGCAAGTCTTGGTAGTCCTTATCGTCTAACTGTTCAAGCGCTTGAGAGAGATCATACAACGATTCCACTGCAATCCCACAACCATTCTCTAAAACAAAATGCGAGAGAGCAGACTGTTTCCAAACCACAAGTGGGAAGCCCGATGCCAAGTAAAGAGAGGCCTTGTGAGAGTTGTTGTAGCGAAGGTATTCACCAAATACGCCACTACAGGTCTCAGCGCTATCCCCGTCCCAGACAAGACCAAAGCCACCTTCAAGTGCTACAGGAAGCTCATCCGGCAGGAAGGAACCAAAATAGGTCTCGTTGGCGAGAGCTCTGTTCTCATCAAAACCAACACCATAAAGATTGTAGGCCGGCCTAGCAGGCAATTGATAAAGGTAACCTGCTTTTTCTTGGGCTAAATTCCCTGCTACAATGATTGGCAGATTCTTCGTTAGCCCTGTCTTCTCTTGGAAGTTTGGAATCAAATAGTCGAAAATGCCTAGGCTAACAATCTTATTTTCCGCAATCCCTTTATCCACTAAAACAGATTTCATGATTGGATTGTGGGCAATGATCCCATCGGCTGCGCCAAGAAGACCTGATTCTTGAACTTGAATGCGAATCTTATGCTTCAAAGGGAAATTCTCAACATTAACATAACGAAGAGCTTCTAAATCGTGGATAATAAAATGGACTTTTACGCCTTTTTTCTGTGCCTTCTTTACATGATGTGTTGTGAAAAAACTATGATGAAGCATTGGGAACTGGATCAACAACTCATCACCTTGCTTTAGTTGATTCAAGGCCTGACTAATCGCCTTTGATTTATGGAGCTGCGCTTTAAGGGTACTCATCTCGTACCAATTATCAACTGAAAGAATCAAGGTTTGATAACCTTCTCTCTTTACAATTTCTTCAACATCATTACGTGCCTTATTACCGGCATTTTTAACATTGTTATCGTGTAAAAATTCTTCTTTTAAATAGTATTTCATCTCTTATTTCTCATTTTTCAAAAGCTGATTTTTCAGGATAGCGTTCTTTCAAGATTTCCTTAAAACGAATGATATTCTCCTCTTTAAAGTCAACATCATCATTCACACAAAGCAGTTTTTTATGTTTATCTTTAAAGATACTCTCTAATCGATCCACTTGATTCAGGTCTATCGACTCTCCAACATTCTTTGACATCGGATAAAACTGATTACTTTCAATTTGCCAATGCTGACAGATGTATTGATTAACATCTACTCCATAGTCTCTCAATTGATTTCGTGACGTTTTATCTAATGTTTCTCCCTCAATTTCCCATAAATGTGCCAAGGTACTCTTTTTCATTGGAACAGGTAAATGCTGGTTCACGTATCCCGTAGGCCCCCATGGCAAGAGTAACAAGTTTTTCAAAACCAAAGACCCATAACGGAAATTAAAGAATTTCCAAGGTGAAGATTTTAAGGCTTTTTTATTAGGAAAATGGCGATAAATCAATTCAACATTATTATGATAAGTATTCGTAAATGGTGACCAAGGAACCAAAGCATCATAAACCGCTAAAAGCTTCGGTTGCCCATTCTTATAAAAATCTGAAGGTTGACTATCTCTGATTAAGTACATATCATCATTGAAATAGAGATAGTTTTCCGACAAGCCTTCAATCCGATGAAGGTTAAGCTCAATAGCCGCTGAATTATAAGTAGGTAGATACTCTTTAGGGATAAATTCCTTATGAGTGACTAACTTGAGTTTTGGATGCTCCAAGTTCAACCATTCAGGTTTTTGGCCATTGGTGACTAAGTAAACACGATTTACCCAAGGAGCATGTTTTTCAATCATTCGAAACCAATAATTAAAAATGCCGTAATCACGATAGCGTTGCTCACCATCGATTTCTTGGTCTATTTCTGCTATTTGACCTGTCACGGCTTGTTTCTCGCGGATAAACTCTGGATCACTACCATCAACCCAAAGAACCACGATATCAATTTTTTCTTGTGTCATTTAGTAAATTCTTTCTCAACGACCTCTAGAGCACGCTCAATGACCACGTGCATGTCGTAGTATTTATAGTCTGCTAGCC
>OLPK01000993.1_pt1 | contig 22324 bp, 24 predicted proteins | sample 1672261 | NCBI WGS metagenome assembly OLPK01 (sample SAMEA3136665, study PRJEB25190) | human gut metagenome
CTTCAATTCGAGAATTTATAACTAATTGAGTTTCATTATTATTTCTATTTGAATCAAAAAAACTATTAATAATTCTATAACAGGAATAGTCTGAAACAGCCCACTTATATAATTCCAATACAATATTATGTACACGTGTTGGCGCAAATCTTTGATTAGACTTAAATCTAATATGCTTTAGTTTATATTTCGGATCTGTCATCAATTGTCTCCCAAAATCTATATGGAATCTCAAGAGATGAGAATTTTGTTTGTGAAAACAACTCATTAAATCTATATCTAATATAAGGTTCTACGATTTCAAACAATGCAAAGTTATATTCCCTATCCTTGATATTAAAGTTTTCATCTGAACTAGTGAATTCTATTTGATGCGATAATTTAAATAAACTTTCCTTTTCATCAGCGACACTTAATAGGAATGAAACAATTGCTCTGAAATTTCCTTGGTCATCATGTTCAAGTTCTTTAACTGTTATACCAACCTTAATTTCAACCACATTATCTGGTAAAAGTTTTTCATCTAATCTATTTAAATTGAATACTAATTCTGTTGGATAAATTGAATCTATCGACTTGATTATCTTCATTATTATCTCCTTCTGGTAGTGTTACTACAATATTATCTAATTCGAATTTATGATCATCTTTTTTCGAAAAGTTTTTTTCAAATTGAATATAAATATCTTTTAATTTATTCTGTAATTTATCATTATTACTGTGTAAAATATTAATAGAGTTTTCTACATCACTATTACGTCCTAAGAAAGTAGTTTCCTTTGATAATACACCACTATAAAAATTTAAAAATTTTATTAAATCATTTGAATATTTTTTTTGTAATACCTTATCAGAACTAATCTTATCTAAAATAGATACTTTAATACTCTCAGATATAATGTTAGAATAAAAAAATTTGAGCTCTTCATCATCGTCTACTCTTCTTTCGAGTTCAGAACGATAGTTCTTAAAATTTTCTCGATAGGTAGAAATACTACGTTTTACTGACTCATACTGCTTTTCATCATATACTATGGTATTTAAAAACATAAATTTCACCTCCTAAACTAACTTATTGTATAATATTTTCAAAAAATTAACAAGTACTACATTACGCAATTATAAGTCTGAATAAAGTCTATTGGCATTTTTCATCCAAGAATTAAATTTTTATAGAATCTAAATCGTACTTTCATAACATTTATATACTAACTTCTGGACTCAAAATTTCTCTTCCGTTCTTCCATAAACTCAATCAACTCTTTTTTGAAAATCTCTTTTTCTTCTTCGGTCAATCCTTTTGAGTTCATACGGAAAAGAAGTTCAATATTATCTAACTCCTCTGATTTTGCTTCTGAGTTCCCAACTAAATAATCAACTGACACATTTAAAATTTGTGCTAGTCTAATAAGATTCTCTTGAGTGGGATTTTTCTTTCCTCTCTCCCAGTCTGCATAGGAAGACTGCCCAATCCCTAATTGCTTTGCTAATTCAACTTGAGTAAGGTGAGCTTGTTTTCGTAATTCTTTTAAACGTTCTGCAAACGCCATAGCTATTCCTCTTCAAATTTTTTTAAAAAAATTTCAAAAATCCCTTGACTTTTATCGCCAACAGCGATAAAATGTAAATATAGCTGGTAGCGATATTAAAAATCAAAATAATAATCCCTACCAATTGAGATCATTGACAATTAAATAAAAAGTGCGTCTGACAACCAGAGGACTGACTATCAAACTACACTAAACTTCGTACCTTTATTGTAATCTATTTGATAGGTAAAGTCAAGTCCGTTTTATGGTTGAAGTGAAGATATAAAACATTCTTGTGGGCTTCCACGCATTTCGGACTTTCGCACTTTTCCGAATAGTAAAGTGAACTGGCTTCGCCAAAGGGCGTAAGAGAATCCCTTGGGTATGATCGTGACTACCTAAAGAGATTGGCTGGGAAAGCGATGGTAATTGACGCAAAGCACCTTGCTAAACGTTGCCACCGTGGAAAGAGGGATCTTTCCAACCAAATAACTTTTCTTTACTGCTGTCTATCTAAAAGATAGACCAACTCTCAAGCTACTAAGTTATTTCCTTTTTTCACTTAGTAGCTTTTTTACTTATTACAATAAAGGAGAATGATATGACAAACTTTTTTCGCACAACAATGTAAACGACTCTATGATAATTATGAATTCACCTATGGCATGTTTAGTGAATCTGATAAACTACAGGCTAAACTCTATGCTCAAGCTCAAGTAGATCTAGATCATCTGGCTCAAGATGCTCGTAGAAATGGCTACGCTCATGGGGATATTCAATTCTATAGTCGCATGTTTAAACGCAAATTATTTACCCACTATTACTCAAGAGTGAAGCAACTAGCTTAGCTCTTTTTATTTTACACTCAGAAAGGAAAATCTTATGATCTCAGAAACACTTAAAATGAAACCAGAATTTATTGGCCCTGCTTACTACGAACGTTTAGGAGATGCTCCTAAATTTATTTTTAGAAAAGAAGGCAAATACCAACGTCACATTCTAAACAGCGCAGAGCACGGTGCCTTTCATGTCATCACACCAGCTTCTACAACAGTCTTTCCAGAAGATTCTCTAGTAGAAGCAGTTAACCCAATCTTTTTCCCAGACACTGCTTTAAATGGCAATACTGTTGCACCTTATCTCAATGTCTTTGCGGAAAAATTGGTAATCAAAAAATAAGAAATAAAAGGAGAAAATCACATGGCTAAAATTGGATTAAACTACGGAGAAAAACTACAAATTGCTGACAAGACTTATCGTGTCATTACAGACGGGTTAGATGTCCCAGCTGTCCTTGGAAAACTGTCTTTCCGAGGCATTGAGGGCCCTGATATCATCTTTGAAGTGGATCGCTCACAACGAAATCCTGATGGATCATTTGTCCAAGTCAATACAGGTGAGATCCGTGGAATTGTTGTAGGGATTCATTCTTCTGTCCAGCACGAAACACTCTTTTTCACGATCGCAGATATGTCTGAGTCTGAAATTGAAGATTTAGGCATTAAATACCGAGAAGAAGTTGAACTGGAAGATATTGTTATTACGCATACTCATGTCAATCGTAATGATATCTATAAGCTCTTTGCTTCTAAAATCAAGAAAAAAGCTGGAAGTGCACCAACTAAAGAAAACAAACCTGTAGAAAATAAGAAGGAAAACTAGGAGGTGATGCAGGATGAAACTCTTTACCTATCGTGGAAAAAGAGTTCGAGTTTTTCATCGTAAACTAAAGGGAATCACATGGTTTATCTGGTGGTTTCCTTTTTTGTTGGCTATTAGTTATTACAGCTACATACATCTAGAAGAATTAAAAGTCCATCCCTTACCTCAAGGATATTTTCTAGGAGCTGGATTTATCTTTTCTTTGATCTTATCTTGGTTTATTAATCGTGTTTGCTACAGGAAGATGCTCTTTTTTCAAAAGCTAAACAGCCTTCGAATTCTTTCTCGCTTTTTGCTAGAGAATAACCTCTATCTCGTTAAAAAGGTCAGACGTGAAAACAAGATCATTGAAAAAATCACCTTACCTCAAGTGTATATCAAACAGTCTCGCTACAAGATTGAAGTGAGCTTCATTCTAGAAGGGAATAAATTTCAAGATCGCTTCCTCAACCTTGGAGCTACGCTTGAAGTCATGTTTAATGGAGATTTTCGAAATAAAACCTTTGATAACCGCTTTATCAAATATGAAATTGCTATTAATCGGATTGATAGTCGGATCTCCATCGATGAAGTAAAAGTCAAGGGGTCAAAACTCCAGCTCATGAAAGATGTATCTTGGGATTATATTGAAGAACCTCATCTTCTCATTGGCGGTGGAACAGGTGGAGGAAAAACAGTTGTTCTCATGACTATAATCTATGCACTAGCTAAAATTGGCTTTGTTGATATCTGTGATCCAAAGAATTCGGACCTTGCTGGATTAAAGAAAATTCCAGTCTTTCATGGCCGTGTTTATACTAGTAAGGAAGATATCATCAACTGTTTTAAAGACAATGTAGAGTTCATGGAAAAACGCTATGAACGGATGTCTACTTCGCCAAAATTCCAAGCTGGAAAGAACTTTACTCACTATGACATGAAACCAAAATTCATTCTAGTAGACGAGTGGGCAGCTCTTATGGCAAAAATTGATCGTGACTATAGCCAACAGTCAGAACTGATGGAATATCTCTCACAGTTAGTTCTAGAAGGCCGTCAAGCTGGAGTCTTTATCATCTTTGCTATGCAACGGCCCGATGGTGAATTTATTAAAACTGCTCTTCGGGATAATTTTATGAAGCGTCTCTCCGTCGGTCATTTAGAATCAACAGGATATGACATGATGTTTGGAGATGCGAATAAAACGAAAGAGTTCAAAAAGCTGGATGAAATTAATGGCGTTAAAGTCAAAGGACGGGGCTATATCGCAAACAACGGTGAGCTGGCTGGGGAGTTTTTCTCTCCTTATGTACCGCTTGATCAAGGGTTTTCCTTCTATGATGCCTACTCTAACATTCCGATCATGGAGTTTGAAGGAGAAGAATTCTCAGTATTTGAAGAATATAAACCACCGCTTGAAACAATTGATCCTATTGAGGAAGAAGAGTCTATAGAAAACGAACCAAACAAACGACCACTCAAGGAATTTGCGGACGAACAAAATCTTAAAATGCCAACCTTACGCAAGATTATCTATCTCTTGACAGAACAAGGGATCATTTTTGAACGGACTGTGTCCGCTATTCTAGTGGATCCTTTTCAAGAAAAACTTCTTCTTGAAATCCTCGCTCAATTTGAAGAGGGAGGACGCAGGTCTTATCCAAAAGCAGTTGAAGCGACGATTGTTCATCATGGGCTAGGACAAGGGCAAGGGCAAGCCTGACCGCAGGTCAGGCGCAGACCGTAGCCCGAAGTTTCTAGGCCATGATGAAACTTCAACCCCCGTTTTCTAATAGGGGGGTTACATTTGGCAAAAACGCCAAGTCCACCCCTCCTCATTCCTTATGGGAGTTGAGTTTTCAATTTTTATGAAGTGTGTCACTTTCGTCAAAAAAGTGTGTCACTTTGTTAGAAAGAGGTGTTGCGATGAATGAACAAAATTAGTCCTTTTCATATTAAGAATTTCAGAAAACAAACAGGACTTAGTCAAAAAGCATTTGCACAAGCTGTTGATCTCCCTACAAGAACCTATCGCTCTTATGAAACGGGTGAAAGAGGACTGACGATTGATAAGTTCAGAGAACTTAAAGAAAAACTTGGTTACTATCAAGACTGCGATAAAAACAGTCTTCGGGCTCAGATCGACTATCTACGATTGACCTTTCCTAGATTAAAGGATTTAGATGCTTTCTGTGAAAACTTTCTTCACTGCCACCTAAGTGAATTTACAGACCAAGAAACTCGCCTTATGAACTATACCCACTTATGGCAACGAGGAAACATCTGGATTTTTGATTTCTTTGATAAATCTGTGACCAATGACTACCAAACTTGTCTTCAACTATCCGGGCAAGGATGCCGTGAGCTGGAATTGCTTCTAGAAGACAAGGGAATCACTTGGCAGATCTTTCTTCAAAACATTCTTTATTCCTATGAAGACGTTCGGGTGAAGCGACTCGATATCGCTCTAGATGAACTCTATAAGGGTTATGGTCACGAGGACGAACAAATTCAAATTCCCAAATTGATTGATAAACTCTATTCCAAAGAGATTGTCCTAGACACGATCAAGAAATGGAATATCACGGGTGGTGGATCTTTCACAGATAATGAAGACATGGAAGCGAATCACGGCTTGTCCATTTATTTTGGGAGCCGTCAAAGTCAACTCTACTTCAACTTTTATGAAAAGCGCTATGAAATTGCTCGAATGGAAAACATCTCCTTGGACGAATCCTTGGAGATTTTTGGTATCTGGAATCGCTATGAATTGCGGTTTTCAGATCAGAAAGCTCAAGGCATTGTGGAGGAATACATCAACGGTGTGGATCTCGGAGAAATCGCAAGAGGTATCATCAATAAAGAGATCCAAGTTTATGATGGTATCACTCGCTTCGGAGCCTATAAACCCGATGAAAAATGGCAAAAACTCTTTGGAGGAGTCGAACCCTTAAAACTTTCAACCAACCCTCAACCTTACAGTATTGAGCGAACGATTCGCTGGCTGACCTATCAAGTTGCTAACTCTCTTGCACTAGTCACTGAAGCAGACAAGATCCTCCAAACAGAATACATGAAGATGATTCAGAATAGCGGAGAGATCACTGATCGAGGAAAAGCCATGTTACGACTTCTCAAAGCCAATAAACACTATGAACACTAGAAAGGAAAAACTATATGGAATACAAAGTTCAAATCAATTCACTAGATAACTTTAAAGCATGGTCTGGTGGACTAACGACCTTAAACACCGTCCGTGAACGTGGTGGAGTGGATACCCTAACCGTCATTTGTGAAGATATCTTCTCTGGTGATACCCCAACAGAAGGACAAATCAATGACTGGCTCTGGTTTGATTCAGATTTTATCTACCAAGCTCTAGGCTACGATGATCTGTTTGAGGCTTCTTGAGATGCTGAAGAAGATTTATCAAGCAGACTTTCTGCTTCTTCCAGAACAAGAATTCTGGCATATGTACGTCCTCTTACGAAAAGGAAAGGACTTCTACTATGAATGCGCTGGAAGATCTACCGAAAAACCACCAGATGCGAAAGGTTTCTATGACTATGAACATGCCTGTTTCACGCTAGATGGTCAAGTGTTGAGCGTAAATAAAAAAATGCGCCCCTCACTCATTACTTATATCCAAAAGACCATCAAAGACAATCAAGAAAAATTTAGAAAGGAAATTGAAATGGCTACTAAAACTATTTTTGAAAAGAAAGTCTCTCAAGTCACGAATGAACTGGGAGAATTACTTAAAAAGAAAGATCACAGGGAGGCTTGGACCAAAGCTGGAGAATTAAATAGTCTCCTAAAAAAAGAAGAAGCCAAGGATCTAAAACCTGACCTGATCGAACAACTCCAAACTGAGTTGCGAGGCTACTATTACATTAACGGTGAGATCGAAAAAGCCAATAAGCGCCTCTATGCAAAAGGATCAAAGCTCATTGAGCTTGCTGGTCTCTAAAAGGAGGATCTATGGATAAAGCTAAACGCTACTTGCTTCAAGCAAAAGAATACCTCTCACACTTTAAAAAGGTGGATAAAAAAGGAGGCCCACCAAAACTAAAAGTCACCAATAAAAAGACCGTCAATATTGCAGTCATAGGAGGAATTTCTTTCCTCCTTTTTGTTGGTCTCTTGGGATCTCTTCGTGCTATCACACTTTCAAATAAGGTAGGAACCCTACAAGCTCAAGTGGAGGCTACTAAAAAACAAAAGGCACAACCAGTGGAGTCTAGTAGAAAATACGACTACAAACTCCAATATTACCTGAATGATTATGTCTATGCTTACTTCACCCTTCCGCAAGAAGGGGATAAACAACAAGCTCAAGTGGAATACTTAAATAGCTTTTACAACTTCATTCCTGATGTGAAAGCTCAAGGTCAAGTTCGAAATCCTAGCGAACTCCTCTATTCTCAGTTAGTGACTGTAGAAGGGAAGGTTGCGACCTATAAGGTTAAATACAAGGAAAGCATCCATCGGGATAACAACACAGAAGAAAAAGAAATCGTGACAGGTTTCAATATTCCATTTGATGAGAAAGATGGGAAATATTATATTTCTGGCCTTCCTTGGTTTTCTGCTATTGAATCTTCACAAGCTGGCCACTTTAGCGAAGACGATCAGCTTCAACTAACCGCTAATGACCACTTTTCAGATGGTCAGCGTAAAAAGGTTGAAAAGTTCCTCAAGGTCTTCTTTACCAACTATACTACTAACCAAGACAACCTCAATCTGATTGCTAAGGATGTGGATATTATAGCCAATACCACCTTCAAAACGATTGATTATACCTATCTAAAAAAAGATGGAAAAAATCTAATCGCTTATGTCCAGGCAACCTTTGAGGTCGGAGGAACCACCCACTCAGAAAACTTCACTTTTACCCTCTCAGAAAAAGAAAAGACCTACTATGTCACTAAACTAGAACACACCATTCCACTGAATTATGCAAATAATAAAGAATAGGAGAACTCTATGAATACAAACAATCTACGAACCTTCCTCCAGGGCGATGGAATTTGGATTCTCACCGCTATCGCTGTTTTATTGGCTATTAAAGCTTGGCGGAATAGCTCTTGGCTTCAACTCTTTTCAGTCGTTGGTTTCTATGCCGTTATTGTTTCGATTGCCAAAGGACAAGATATCCTAAAAGCAGTCGGCTGGTTCCTTCGACTCTTTGGTATTGAATCAGGACTCTAAGTATGAATGAAGAAAGACTTTATGATTACAGTAAGGGCCTAAATGCTCCTTATTGGATCCAAGAAATTAAGACAAAAAAGGGCACTCGACTATGGTACTTTGCGACACCTATGCAGTTGTCCTTTTTCATTGTTTTTATCATCGTCTTTGTGGCCATGTTACTCTTTGGAGGATTTATCTTTGTGCCACTCGCAAAAATCACTCACTCAATTTCTCTCTTGCTCTATTGGTATCTTCCGTACAAATTGGCCAAATTTTATACTGAATACGAGCCTCACGGTAAAAAGATGCACGTCTTTATAGGAGATTACCTGATTTACTTCTGGGATTTTAAGCTAAACAAAAAAGCTATCTACCACGAAGATCGAATAGAGCCTGTAGAAGAAATTGTCTTTGAAAAAACAAATCTATAGAAAAGGAGGACCTATGAGTATTACTTTAACTTATCCTATTAGGGAAACACATGAAAATCTAGCTCTCAAAAAAGATCAAACAGTCGTTGCTTATTACCGTATTCCAAACACTCCTATCACGATTACGGATGATGAAAAAAAGGGCAAACACAAAATTACGGTTGCTCAAATGATGAAGAAGCTCCAGAAAAACAAGTTCTTTGAAATATCTCTGATCCCTAAAGACTATCTTTTAGAGGAGAAAATGCGGGACTTTTCAGATGCTCTAGCGGACGATAGTCGTGAACTAGGAGAAGAACTTCTTCTTTACACGGTGGATCGCCTAACAGATGAAATGGAGATTCCTTATCAGTTTGACTGGGTTGTGGGCGTGACCTTACGCAAACAAAATCATGGAGCTACCGTCAAAGACTTGGCCTATGAGAGCTTTAATGAACTCACTGAAAAAATCGCAAAAGGCCTCGGCTATGAATATGAATTAAGTCCCACTTGGTATGAAGACTATAAAAGTGATGAATTCACCATTTTCCAAGCCTTCTCTGTCCTTCGGGCAAAACGGTTATCCAATGAAGAACTCTTTTATTACCAGCGAATGCAATACCTCCGCTATATCCCTCACTACAAGAAGGAGGTACTGGCCAATCGTGCTCAATTCAATATCACTGATACCTTGATCAAAGTCTTAAAAGGTGGCTTCCTCAAGCTAGAAAGCCCTTATGGATCTTCCTTTGTAACTATTCTTCCTGTAGGTAAATTTCCTGTTCAATTCAACGGTTTTCATCTTGGCGAATTTATCCAACGCTTAAACTTTCCCGTTGAGCTACGAATCAAGGCAGAATTCATTGATACCAACAAGATCAAGGGACGAATGGGACGATCGAATACACGTTACAGAAACATCATGGAAGAGGCAGAAAATACTGATACTGTCCAACAAGACGAGATCATCATGGGCTCTATCTCCCTAAAGGACTTAATGAAGAAAGTCGGAAACAAGGAAGATATCATCGAATATGGAGCCTATCTGATTGTCTCTGCTTCTAGTGTGAACCAACTCCGTCAAAGACGGCAAGTGGTTTTGAACTACTTTGATGATATGGGAGTCGAAATTAGTGAAGCCTCTCAAGACGGACCTTATCTCTTTCAAGCTCTGCTTTATGGAGAAAACCTCCAAAAGAAAACTCGCACCTGGACACATATGGTCACAGCTCGTGGATTTTCAGAGCTCATGCCCTTCACCAATACCTCTTCTGGAAACCGTATCGGTTGGTATATCGGCCGAGTAGATAACTGGACAGGGCGTTGGGACAATATTGAGAAAGCTATTGATTCCTCAAAGAATATTGTACTCTACAATGCGACAGTGGGAAATAAGGAAGATATCGCTGGAAAGATTACCAAGAACCCGCATATCATCATTACGGGTGCAACAGGACAAGGAAAATCCTTTATCGCCCAGATCATCTTTTTAAGTGTGGCTTTACAAAATGTTAAAACCCTTTATATCGACCCTAAACGTGAACTTAGAAATCACTACCAAGAAGTGATTAACTCGCCTGAATTCGCACGTCTCTATCCTGAACGCAAGAAACAGATTGAGAACTTTAACTTTGTGACACTAGATAGCTCGCTTCCATCAAACCACGGAGTCTTAGATCCTATTGTCGTTCTAGATAAAGAACAAGCTGTAGAGGTCGCAAAGAATATGCTTGAGTTTCTACTACAAGCTGTAGATGATGTCACAATGGACCAGAAAACAGCGATCACAGAAGCTATTAATGCGATTGTAGAAAAACGAGTCGCTGGTGAGAAAGTCGGATTTAAACACGTCCTAAAAGTTCTGAGAGACTCTACTTCCTCTGAAATTGCTTCAGTTGGTCGTTATCTGACCTCAATTGTCACAAACTCTATCTTGGAACTAGCCTTTTCAGATGGGACCACTCAAGGCCTTAACTATGAATCACGAGTGACCATCCTAGAGGTCAATAACCTCAAACTACCAAAGGATGATTCCACAAAAATTTCAGATCATGAACGCAACTCTATTGCCCTCATGTTTGCGCTGGGTGCCTTCTGTACCCACTTTGGAGAACGAAATGAAAATGAAGATACCATTGAGTTCTTTGATGAAGCATGGATTCTTATGAAGTCCGCAGAAGGAAAAGCCGTTATCAAAAATATGCGTCGGATTGGACGCTCCAAAAACAATACCTTGGCACTGATTACTCAATCTGTACATGATGCAGAAAATGACGATGATACAACGGGATTTGGGACTATCTTTGCTTTCTATGAAAAGTCTGAACGAGAAGATATCTTAAAACATGTCAATCTCGAAGTCACTGAAAGCAATCTCGAATGGATTGACAATATGATCTCTGGTCAATGCCTATACTATGACGTGTATGGCAATCTCAATATGATTTCCGTACACAACATCTTTGAAGATATTGATATGCTTCTAAAACCAATGAAAGCTACGGTATCATCAAGCCTTGAAAATAAATACGCTAGTTAGGAGGTGAACCCATGCAAGAAGCTTTTGACAAACTAAGGGGAGTTGATATCTTCTCTCTCAAGTCTTACATGGAGCCTACTGGGTTCGCTTCCTTTAACGGGGCTTGGGTTCTGATTAATGAGCTTTTCGTCAACTTCTTCTTTTTCATTCTAAACGCAGTGGTGGGCTTCTTTTCTTTGCTGATTCGAATTCTTGAAAAGATTGATCTCTACTCCAACTACAAGAACTATGTATTTAATGGAGCGATGAATATCTGGAAAGGATTCATCGGTTCAAGTTCTGGTGGAGTCGCAAAACAATCACTCGTTTCAATGTTGCTTCTAATCCTAGCTTTCTATCTCTTTTACCAGTTTTTCTTTTCGAAAGGAGCTTTTTCAAGGACTCTCCTTCATGTCTTTCTAGTTCTCATCCTTGGATTTGGTTACTTTGGAACAATTGCTGGAACATCAGGGGGTCTGTATCTACTTGATACTATCAACCATGTCTCTCAAGATGTCACTAAAAATATCACGAATATCAAGGTGGAGTATGGCAACAATAAATCCATTAAAATTGGCGATTCCATGGCAGATAGCTATATTGCAGAAACCTCTTATAAAGCATATGTCTTTGTCAATACAGGTCAAGAAAATGGGAAATATAAGAACAGCCAAGATGGGAAACAAGAACCTTTTGACGATAGTAAGGTACTAGGGACAGGCGATAAGAATGGAAACTTTAAAGCAGTTAAATCGAAAGATCGCAATAAATATCTGGATAAGCTAGGAAATGGAGCCAATGATGATGGTGAAAAGAACCGTTGGGTTTCTGCTATGCCAGATTTCATCTTTACTCGTATGTTTTATGTCATCTTCAAAATCTGTGAAGCCTTTGTATTAGCGATACCTGTTATCTTGATTCAGATGTTAAACGTCATTGCTCAGACACTCGTCCTGATGATGATCCTGCTCTTTCCAATTGTACTATTAATGTCCTTCGTACCAAGAATGCAAGATTTGATTTTTGGAGTTCTAAAAGTCATGTTTGGAGGGCTGCTTTTTCCAGCTATCACTAGTCTATTAACTCTTTTAGTCTTCTACATTGAAAAAATGATAGAAAACATTGTCATTACAGGTTTTGATGGCATCCTTAAAACACTTCCATCTTTGATTATCTTTGGCCTTGTCTTTAAACTACTCATTTCAGTTGTCTCAAAAGGACTTGTATACTTCCTTCTATGGAAATACAAAGCTGAACTGATTCAATTCATTCTTGGCTCTAAAGCACGAATGGTGGCAAGTGACATTGGAAACAAAGTTGAAAAAGGAGTCACAAAGACCAGAGAGGTGGCTTCACAAGTACCATCGAGAAGTCTTTCATCTGCTCAACACCTTGGGAACTTTGCCTTAGCAGGTGCTGGTTTTGGAGCTGGGATGATGATGAATGCCAAGAGTCACTTCCAAAATGTTGGTTCTTTCTTTACCAATAAGGAATCAGAGCACCAACCCGATGAAGTGCTCCCAGCTGAAACACTTGAGACTCCAGCAAGTCCAGATGTTCCAGAACCAAATATTCCGAAAACAAAGGCAACGCTAGAAGGGATTAAACCAGTTGAAGAAAAAACACCACCAACTCCTTCAATGGAATCCCCAATCACGGTGGGGGCAACACCAAGTTCAAACGAGGAATTTCAAACTCTCAAAGAAGAATGGATTTCTCCATTTAAACAGCTCCGCATTAATAGTATTGAGCACAAATTAGAGGAATATAAAGATCCTCAAGCCATGTACAAAGCTCAAGGATCGAATGCCTTCACTCGTGCTTATAGGAAAACCATGACACGAGATGATAAATTGAGAGCTAATATTGAACGAAGAGACCGATTAACAGAACGCTTAAGACAACTTAGAGGAGAATGATATGAATACCAAGATACGCTCAAGAACTGCTTTTCCAAGAGTTCTTGAAGAAACTCTTTATCAAGCCTACCAAGAAGGAAAACGCTCAGTCGATTTCCTTCTTTTGTTTCCAGTATCAGAACAAGAAAGAGACAAAATCATCTTACAGGCTAAGTCCTATTCAGTCGTTTTAGATGCAAAATGGCGTTTTGGGACTGTTTTGTTCACTGCTTATATAAGACATTAACTAGAAAGGAGATTCGATGAAAAAACTAAAATGGTTTCTATTAGCTGGTCTTATTCCTCTCTTTCTACCAGTCCTCATTATCATTATCCTTATGGGGGCTGTCGGAGGCGGCGGAACAAATGGCTCACCACAATCCCAAAATGGCGTGACTTATGCGGATCACTGGTCAGATGGAGATCCCTATACTCACAACTTACTTGTTCATCGCTTCGGTATCACGGCAGAGCAATTAGACGGCTTTTTAGATACGTTAGGAATCTCCTATGATAAGACCCGAATTAATGGGAAAAAGCTCCTCGAATGGGAAGCTAAATCTAATCTTGATGTCCGTGGAATCGTTGCGATCGCACTGAATGAAAGTTCCCTTGGAACTGCTGGAGTAGCCACTAATCCTGGAGCTAATATGTTTGGTTTTGGAGCCTATGACTCCAATCCAGAATATGCCAATAACTTTAATGATGAGGTTGCTGTTGTTGGACTAACCCAACAAACCATCATTGGGAATAAAAACCAAACCTTCAAAATTCAAGATGACAAGGCTAAAAAGTTTGCGAATGGAACGCTCAATCCAGCAACTGATGGTGGAGTCTATTTTACAGATACTACAGGATCGGGAAAAAGACGTGCAGAAACCATGCAAAAACTGGATGCCTTCATTGATGAACATGGAGGAACACCAAAAGCACCTGAACAAACGACAGGAAAAACTAGAGATGGTGGAGGAGTAACTTCAAATGATATACCTGTAGGTTATAGTTTGACAACAGCTATTGATACCACAGGATATATCACTAGTACCTATCCTTGGGGACAATGTACCTGGTATGTCTTCAACCGTGGAAAACAAGTCGGAGTTAACTTTGATCCATTTATGGGAAATGGTGGTCAATGGATGAATAAGCCAGGATTCACAACAACCCATACACCAACAGAACACTCTGCACTATCATTTAGCCCTGGACAAGCTGGAGCTGATCCAATATACGGACATGTTTCATTTGTGGAGCAAGTCAAATCAGATGGTTCAATTCTTGTCTCAGAGTGTAATGTAAAAGGGTTAGGGATCATTAGTTACCGTACTTTTGATGCAGAAACTGCCAAACAATTTACCTATGTAATAGGACATTAGAAAGGAATAGATATAGATGATTCAAGTTGTAGATAAAAATGATTTAATGGAATTGATTGGATATTCTGAAACACAAGCTAGTAAATTAATACGAAAGGCTAAAAGCCAGCTTGTACAAGAAGGATTTGAATGGTATAAGAACAAGCGTATTGGACGTGTACCGATTATTACAGTTGAATCCATTCTTGGTTTTCAAATACAATTAAAAAATGATATAATTGAGGGGAACCTTCAAAGCGCTGTCATGACTGAAGGAGAAAAATAGCATGGCGGTAATTAAACAGGACGATGGACTGTGGCTAGTTGATATTAGTGATGGTAAAAGTTCCTTAACTGGCAAACGTATACGACACCGCAAATCTAATTTTTTAACGAAAAAAGAAGCAGAGGAATATGAGGCTTATTACCGTATCCATAAGTTAAATCAGATACAGAATACAAAAAAACTCACCATTTCTTCTCTTTATGTAATGTTAAAAGAAGAAGATGAGCTTCGTGGAAATAAAAGAGGTACAATAGATACTCAGAACTCATACTATACTCAATATGTATCGCGATTCTTTGAAAATGCTGATATGTCTTCAGTTACCATTCAAGATGTAAAAAAATATCGAGATTGGTTAATTGAACAGCCTAGTGTAAAAGGTGGGACGCTTACACCAACGCATATTAACCAACAAATGATTTTTGTTCATAAGTTGTTTGATATTGCTATTTCGAAAGGATTCAGACAGGATAATCCATGTGATGCTATTCGGAAACTTCCAGAAAAGCATAAAGAAATGTCCTACTATACTCCTGAACAATTCAAGGAGTTTGAGTCCTATTTCGAAGAAAGTGAATATCCTTTTAAACTTTTATATCGTGTACTCATGTTTACGGGAATTCGTATGGGGGAGGCACTTGCCTTAACTTGGAGAGATATTTTTCTTGATGAGGGATATATTAAGATCCGTAAGTCAGCCTATTATCGCAATGGGAAAACACATATTGGATCTGTAAAGACAACTCAATCAAATAGAGAAATCTACATCCATAAAGCTTTTGTGGATGAGTTGAGAACTTGGAAAACAGTTCAAAGTCAGAAGTTGTCTAAGCTAACTGATTCAACAGATGATTTGCAGATTTTCCAATTTTCAGGGGAACCTATGACTGCTCCAAATGTCTCTAACTTTAGAGCGTCATTCAAGAAAAGATTGCCAGAAGATTTCAAATTGATCCGAAACCATGATTTTAGGCATTCGCATGTAGCCTTTTTGATAAATCAGGGATTGAGGAGAGGAGAAGGAAAGGATTATATCTTTTTCACACTAATGAAACGACTAGGACATAGTTCTATCAATACAACAATAAATATCTACTCACATTTGTTCCCATCACAACAAAAAGAGGTCGCTAACGCATTTGACGATTTTTAGAAAAATGGGCAGAAGTGGGCAGTGAAAATTAAGCAATAGGGTCTAAACCCTTGATACGAAAGGAATCTAGAAAACATTATGATTATGCAAAATATGATGAAGCAAGCTCAAAAATTGCAAAAGCAAATGGAGCAAAGCCAAGCGGAATTAGCCGCAACTCAATTTGTAGGGAAATCTGCTCAGGATTTGGTTGTTGCAACTCTTACAGGTGATAAGAAGGTTGTTTCCATTGATTTCAATGCTGCAGTGGTCGACCCAGAAGATACAGAAACGCTTTCTGATATGACGGTGCAAGCCATCAATGCTGCCATTGAAGAAATTGATGCTGCAACCAAGAAAAAACTCGGTGCTTTCGCAGGGAAATTACCATTTTAAGCTAAGGAAGTTTTCATTAACTCAAAAGAGGCTCAGTTTTGAGCCTTTTTCAGATTGAAGACAAAGTCATATTAAAAACTTTCCTTGGGTGAGTACGGACGTCAGCGAACTTCTTCGAAGTTCCAAGACTAATTATTGAGCCTAAGGTCTCAATAATTCCGAGTGCCTGAAACGTTATTGTTTCAGGCACTTTTCTCACGGCGGAAAGTTTTAGTATTTTCTTTCTTTGAAACACTAACGATATATTTTTAGGTTTATGTCAGCAATTTTATTCTTTTCTTAGTTCAATGACTTGATCGTATCGACTCTCATTATCAATATGGTGAGCGATTTCTAACACCATCATCGGTAGTGAGAAAATCAAGTCTCGAACCATCTGGCTATTTTCTGCGTCAAGAGCTGCAGTTACCTCGTCTGCTAATAAAATATCCTTTTTACGAAGTAGGAAGCGGGCTAGTTCAATCCGGACACGTTGTCCGCCTGAAATATTTTCTCCGTTATTAGTGATTACAAAATCAAGCCCATCAGTTAGTTCATGGTCGAGTTTGACCTGTCTTAAAACAGTCTCTAATTCTTGATCTGAAAACTCCTGTCCCAAACTGAGATTGTAGCGAATAGTATCATTAAAGAGGAAAGGATGCTGGCTGATAATGCCTACCTGACGAACAAAGTGACTTGTTTTAACTCCATCTCTTGTACGACAAGTAATCGTTCCGGCATCCGGCTTTTCTTCTCCTGTGATCATTCGGAAGAGGGTTGATTTCCCACAGCCACTTGGCCCTTTGATGAGGACTTTTTCGCCTTGTCGAATGGCTAGATTAAGATCGCGAAGAATCTCTCTACCGTTATAAGATTTACTTAAATGGGAAATTTCTAGCTCTTCTACTTGGGAGATCGAATGATTGTCCGATTCACTATCATCTGCTCGATTTAAAATTCCGAAAATCTTTTCTGCCGTTGTTTTGGCTCCTTGTACTTCAACCACATCATACATGATATTTTGGATAGGCCCTACCAGTTGACCAGCAGCAATATACATAGCAACCAGGCTAGCCACTGAAACATGATGACCCTGCATAGCAAGGAAGAACCCTAATACCAAGGGGAGTACTTGGCTCAGAAAGACCATAAAACCATTACAAAAGAAAACAATATTATGGGTAAAAGCAAACCTTTGAATAGCTCGTTGATAACGAAGATTGATATTCCAGACGCGCTGAGAATTTTCAGGCAAGGCTTGATTCATCCGCAAGGTCTGAGCTCCTCGAATACTATCAGAGATTTGGTTATGAACAGCTGTTCTTCCCTGAGACATTTCATCCCCTGAATTCTTTAGCTTATTATTCATCAAGAATTGTGGAATGGGACGTAAGATTGTGAAGAAAACAAAGATAGAACCCAATAAAACATTTTGGGCAATGATATAGATCGCCGTAATCAGTGCTCCAAATCCCCAACATGAAATAGACATATAGCGTTCAAAAAAGTTATCTCCTAGAAATTCCATATCCTGTGTCAGCATGGTAATCTTTTCATCTTCACTATATTCCCTGTCTTCCATTAACTTCTGAAAAAGGGCCGTTCGGATATTCATGTGAATTTCACGTCTAAAGACATTATTTGCATGATTACAAAATAACATTAGACTATACAAAGCGAAATAGACAGAAAAACCAAAGAGAGCAAATTTCCAAATAGAGGAATAGGTAAGGTTATTTTGATCTATCGATAGTGCTTTGGCAACAACCAAAGGTTGACCTAATGCGAGACCCCCATTTGCCAGTGCTCCAATAATGGTTAGGTATTTTGTTTTTTTATCAAGATATTTAAAGATATGAATCATAAATCTCTCCTAGAAAATAGAACCCTATGATTGAGAAATATCAGATGTAATCATTAAATCTTATTACATATTATTCTTTGTGATATATTTTACATGCTCATTATACATCTAAGAATAAGTCTGGTCAATGAATATTTAAAAAATTAGAAATGATTAAATCTTTAATAACTAATATTTTAAGTTAAGCCTTTGAAAAAGCTCTACTTGTCTGTTGGATGAAAATTTACTTTAGTCAATCTTTACAGAAATGAAATAAAAAGAACCCCCAAAGAAAGATATGAAAACATCTAACTCTAGGAGTACTGCTCAGTTTTGAGCCTTTTTTTATTCATCAAAAAATCCGGATAAGTCCAAGCCTCCGAAGGGGTTGGTGAAGAAGTTCTCTTGCTCTTCAAGGAGGGTGCGGCCTTGATCAAATTCGAGGAATTGTTCGTAGACAAGAGCTGTCATGCGGGCGTCTTCTAAGCTATCGTGTGATTTTCCTGCAACTCCCAAAAATTCTGCAACGGTGTGGAGTTGGAGATTTTTAATGCCGTGGAGGTCAGATGGACGACGTTCGAAAGCCTCGTCAAAGACATCGACAGCGTACTGGTCTTCTAGATCCAAGCCATTTTCAAGTAGGATGGGTAGGTCGCTCTTTTTGGCATTGTATCCGATCAAGGGCCGGTCTCCTACAAAGGCCTTGAATTCGCTGAGGACCTGTTCTAGTTGTGGGGCATTTTGGATCTTGTCCTGGGTAATGCCAGTCAGGCCGTTAATAAAGCTTTTTAGGGGCTTATCGGTGTAGACGTAGGAGTCGTAGTGATCGACTTCTTTACCGTTCGTAAAACGTACGGCAGACACCTGGATGATCTGATAGGCGCCTTCGTATTGGTTAAATTCGAGATCAAAGGCGATATAATCTTCTAATGCTTTCATGGGAAATCTCCTGTGGTAGAAAAGAAAAGGGACTGGTAGGATCCAGCCCCGGATTATCGACGGAAAACGCGTGCCCAGAAACCTTTGCTTTCTTGCTCTTGAACTTTTTCGTTGGCTTGTTCGAGTTCAAGTTTCAAGGTATCGCGGTCGTTCATTGCTTGTAAAGTCAATTGTTGTTGTTGGTCCAATTGCTTGTCTTTTTCAGCAATTTGAACGTCTTTCACGCGCAACTGTTCATCTTTCTTAGCGAGTTGCTCGTCTTTGGCTTTGAGTTGCTCGTAGAGACGGACGATTTCAGCATTTTTTTCATCTACCAAAATTTCCATCAATTCGCGTTGCTTCACATCATCGCTGACTGGCTCATCTTCAAAAATAGTTTTTTTGTAGATTTCTTCGAGCTTGATCAAGCCACTACGGGTTACAACGGTAACCCCTTTTTCGTTTTTTTGGGTATCTTCTGGAGCCAGCGCCTTGACACGGTTATTGACCGCCTGGCGGCTGACTCCTAAAATTTCAGCAATTTCGCTGACAGTTTTTTCAATCGCCATAACTTCCTCTAATATCTTTTTCTATGAAATACTCTATTAGATAGTAACATAAGTAGGCTAAGCTGTCAAATGAAGCAAAGAAAGGCTAAGCCTTGATACCACGATTAGTGGGCCTCTGTCATTTCAGGAAGATGGAGGCTTGATTGTGCTAAGTCAATGGTGAGTTGGTAATCGGTTTGATCACGCACAGTGATTTCAAAGTCCGTTGTGTAAAGGACCAGGCGAAGGGTCGCTCCTTTTTCGAGCTTGTAGATGGTTGGTTGGAGATCAAAGTCAAATTCCATCCACTCGCCTGGCGTCACGTCCTCAACCTCTAAGAGGTCATGACGGTTTTGGAGGTTGAGATAACCTTTCGAAATGACTCGTTGGCCAGCTTTCTTGAATGGCAACTCGGTCAAGTTGTCTAGCATATGGTAGCGACCGTTATCCAGCGTACGGACCGATAAGACTGCAGGATAGGGTTGGAGGTATTTCTTGCTTCCAAGCTCTAAGAGTTGGGCTGAAAGCAGGCCTTTATTGGTGCTTGATTGGACCCGCAGGTGAAGGCGAGCTTTCCCGTTGAGGTGCAGGTCTTCTTCGATTGGAAGATCGATGGTTACCTGTTGGGCCTTGTCTTGGTAGAGATCGCTTAAGAAGGTCGGATAAGCCTTGCCATAGCGCTCGTAATCTTTTGTCTCGTAGCGGTTTTGGATGACTTTTTCACCGTCTCCCAGCGAGAAGGTCCGCTGACTTGTTTGATTGCCAAAATCATCCAAGGAAGTCCAACTTTGTTCTCCTGTATTGTCCTGCCAAATGACAGTAGGCAATTCATAGCTTGAATCGTAGCCCAGCAATTTTTTAGAGAGAAGGGCATTCATGCTCTCACGGAAGTCAATGGACTGCCAGTTGTTGAGGTAGACATGGGCACCATTGTGGTAGAAGAGGTGTTTCTTGATGCTTGCTGGAAGGGCTTGGAACATGTTAAAGACGTGAAGCGGTTTGACGTTCCAGTCTTGGGAGCCATGGGTAAAGACCACCTCTGCTTGGACTCGATCAGCATGTAGGAGATAATTGCGATCGTGCCAGAATTGATTGTAGTCTCCGGAAGCGCGGTCCAGCTCTTTTTTGACGCGATCAAGATCGGCTTGGTGGGCCGCATTGTGGTGTAAATAATCCCCACCTAGAAGGTTGCGCGAGTAAGTCAATTCTGCAAGGGAGTCAAAATCTTCACCTGGATAGCCACCAGGACTTGTCACGAGACCATTTTCGCGGTAGTAGTTGTACCAAGAAGAGATCCCAGCCTCTGCTATGATGACTTCTAGACCATCCACACCCGTGGTCGCAAGACCGTTAGACATGGTTCCAAGGTAGGAGATCCCGGTGGTTGCGACCTTTCCGTTAGACCAATCGGCTGTGACTTGACGCTTGCGTGTATGATCTGTAAAGGCCCGGCAACGGCCATTGAGCCAATCGATGACATTCTTGTAGGCTTCGATTTGTTGGTAATTTCCATTAGTCATCAGCCCTTGTGAATCTTTTGTCCCCACTCCAGAGACGTAAAGATTGGCGTAGCCACGTGGAAGCAGGTAGTCATTGAGGGTATAGCTGGAATTGATATGAGTGAGGGTTTCTTCAGCTTCATCGACTAGTTCAGCTTGACCAAGAGGGTCCACCAATTCTAATTGAGGTGTTTCTACTTGAATGGTATGAGGTTCTTTAACTTCCAGGTCGACATTCATATTGTAGAGGGCCTTGTCGCTGGCCTTGTCGTTAGTCCCTTGGTGATAAGGACTTGCGGTCATTACAGCTGGAATCTTGCCTTCATAGCGAGGACGGATGATGCTGACCTTGACCAAGTCTGGCAGGCCATCCTTGTCGGTATCGACCCGACTTTCCACATAGACGACCTCGCGGATGGCATCATGGCTCGTAAAGGTTGCGAGGCTCTTGCCGTTAAAATAGTGATACTGGTTATCTTCAGGAATCAAGCCATCGCTGACCAACTGATCGATGAGTAAATTTCCTTTTACTGTTCGAGTATTGAGAAGGTGATAGAGGTTTTCTACCAAGTTTCCATACTCAATCGGAAATTGGACTTCTTTCAAGAAGCTATCCGTATCTTCAAAATCAATAAAATAGCGGAAACCGAGTAATTGGAGGGCTACTGTGTAAAAAATGTTCGGAGACCATTCGCAGTCAGATTGGATATACGTTAAAAAGTCTGTTTTAGAATCCACCACTAGGTTAGAGAGGGGATAATCTGTATCTTTATAGGTGAAGTAAACCTTGCGGACAAACCATTCAAACAGTTCTTTTTCTGGGAGGTGGGTGGGAAGGTCAAACCCAATTTCTTTTAGTTCCTTAAGAATGTCTTTTTGGTCAACAGATAGATAGCTATATTGATTGTATTTCATAGACTGCTCCTTTTATCAGTTTCTTTTTTCTTTACTTCTTATATTATACTTGATAAAATAGTATTTGTCTAAAGACCTTTCGTCTATAAGGAGAAGGAATATTGAAAAAAATATCTTTTGAACAAGTTGCAAGAAGACGGACCTTATTGTTTGGGGTTCTTGCCGTCATTTTTGGGATTCTCATTTTTCGAAACGGCGTTGGTTTCACCAAATTTTCCTTGGATCTATTAGCCATTTACTTTTTAGTTGATGGACTAGGAAGCT
>OLPK01001002.1_pt1 | contig 22168 bp, 26 predicted proteins | sample 1672261 | NCBI WGS metagenome assembly OLPK01 (sample SAMEA3136665, study PRJEB25190) | human gut metagenome
TTTGCATCCTTCAATTGGCTTCCTCCATTAATTGAATTCTAAGTTTACGTTTGTAACCTCCTAACATTTATTAGTTTACAATTGTAGTCACAATAATGCAACCTTTCTGCCAGAAAATACTAGGAATTTTTCACTATAATGAATACTTGCTAGAAAATAGTTCTTTATATCAAGAACTTAAAAGATATTACCGTGGGAAAGATTAACATATTTTGTATTCATAAATTGAAAAGTAGTAACCCGCCCTGAAAATGCTGATCTTTCAAGTTATGAGCCAATTATCCTCGCAAGCTTTATAGATACTAATATAGTTTATAGTATTTAAATCAACACAAAACAATAAAAAAGTTACTAATCAATGTAACTTTTTCATTGTGCTTATGCAATTTTTTCAACGTTATTCATAATTACAACACATAATGCTTGTATCAGCATTTCAACTTCAAAGCTACGTTTAGCAAGCTCAGTAGCAAAATAAGTATGTGTGTTTTTAGCTAATAACAGTAACTTGACTACGGTTAAAGCAAGTTTATCATCAATACTTTCAGCATCAAGTTCTGTTTGAGTAGCATAATAATGTGCATCTGCTACACTTTTCTGTAGTTCTTCATTGTTTTCATCCAGTATTCCTACAAGGAAGTAGCTAATAGCTTCGTGCATTCCAAAAAGTGCTGTCACGGCTTAGAGCAATGGCTCAATAGTGACTTTGAGACAGGTAAGTTGATCAGTTTAGAACGCAAGAAATTACAGGCAGCAGCTAGAGATAGCTTAAAGCGGCGTCATGAAACGCACATTGGAATTCAACATGGAGCGTTAACAACAGAAGTTGCTGGCGGAAGTTATTTAAGTAAATTCAACCGAATGTTAAACCACATAAATTATTAAGGAATTAAGGTCAGACTAATGGTTTTTAGGCTACCGCAAAAACATTGACACTTACACCAAATTTTAATTGATTGCAGTTTTTGGTTTTATTTCATATAATAATAAAAGAAAAGGAGCTAGCAAGTGCAAGTTGCTAACTCCAATCGTAACTCAGGTGACGGTTCGTGCTAACCCTTGTGGTTAGCTTTTTTTATTATCGCATAAGCTTTTGCTAGATTGATGACAAATTTGCCAACTGCGCCTAGCGTTATATTTATTGCAATAGACCAAGCTATCACGCGGCTTTCGCACTCTCCAGTCTATCCAATTTGGCATGACTCATCACCTCCGTAACATCAGGATTTGTGAGGGGTGTGGAGTCAGCACTAAGTTACTAAGCTTTCGCGGTAGCTAACCGTTGCTGAAAGCCTGCTTTAATTCTACTGAATAATTCATGAATATGTCAATTTTACTATGATAGTAGTACAAGTAATAATACATGCATTTTTATCTGTACATGTATCAATATTAAAATCTTGAAAGTTGATAAAATATCAAAAAAGCACTAATTCAGCATTACTGACTGAACTAGTGCTTTTTTAAGAATTAAATTTATTTACTTTTTGTTGTGCTTAATAAGTTTGACATTACCAGATCTTACCCAAGTCTTGATACCCCTTAATATGGTAGTACGTATGTCCAGCAATGATTTTTTTATCAAAGTAGAAAACAAAGCAACGAAGAATCTAACCCCCCACACACTTAGAACATTTTAAAAGACATCATAAATGTCGCTAGCCTTAGCCAATACTTTTAAGTTTTTGCTCTAAAATTTAGTGAAATAAAACATAGAATTCTTCTAAATAGGCCTGTTTGAAAAACTCTTTGATATATGGTTTTCCATTTATCAGAAAGTTTTTTGCATTTGATTAATATCTCTATGGTTTCTAAAGTAAAAAGGCAATCACATATTTCTTTGAAAACTTAACAAAATATGCAATTACTCTAATAAGCTATTATTTCCAATAGATTGTGGTTAATTTGATATTTTTATTTTTGGAGCAAAAATAATCCCAATACTGCGATTAAAACTCCCCAGACTATTGTACCTTGAATCATTTCCTTCTTAGTAGTTTTACGCACAGTTATAGTTATTTTAGGTTTTCGTATGACTGTATTTTCTCCTTCTTTACTTATTAATCTTATTATGAACATAAGATAGCTTAATGTTCAAGACAAAAGAAATTTAGCTTTTTTAATGCTTTAAAAATCTAAAAAATGGTGATACTATTTGAAAGTCCACAAACTAGCGTTAGCGGACTTTGAATATTAGTGTAAAATAGACTTAAAATAGTTAAAAATTTAGACGAAATTTGGTGATCGATGATGACAAAAAATGAATTGGAAAATACGCAAAATAATTTTCAAAGAAACACTTCGAATAAGCAATTAATTTTTCAGCAAAATAACCTGGAAGACCTTTTCCAACAATTTATTATTTTCATTGACGCTACTCCAAATACGATTAGAACTTATCGTGGATCATTAAAGCAATGGTTTCTTTATTTGAGACAAAATCAGATTGGTCACCCTGATTCAGAGACTGTGCGGCAATATCGTCAGGAACTACAAAACAGTGGCAAAAAGCCAACGACAGTGAAAAACTATATTATTGCCGTTAAAAGATTCTTCGAATGGACTGAAGAAGCTGGCTTCTACCCTAACATTGCCAAATATATTAAGAGTGGCCATCTTAGCAAAAACTTTAAGAAGGACTACTTAACAAGCAGTCAAGCTAAAAAAATCCTGGATGAGATCGACCGCTCTACCCTTAAGGGCAAAAGAGATTATGCCATGCTGGTCACTATGTTGACGATGGGTTTAAGAACGATTGAAATTACGCGTGCCAATATTGAAGATATCCGTACCAAAGGGGATGCGACTGTCTTGTATGTTCAGGGTAAAGGTCATGAAGAAAAGGATGATCTGATTAGAATGCCTTATCACGTTGAAACAGCAATTAGAGATTATTTGAGTGTTAGAAATATTGCGAATCCGAGTGCACCCTTGTTTGTCAGTACCAGTAACCACAACCACAATGGGCGCATGACTACTCGTTCAATCAGACGAATTGTTAAGACAGCTTTCATTTCCGCTGGTTTCAACAGTCCTCGTTTAACTGCCCACTCCACTAGGCACACCGCTGCCACTTTGAGTCTATTAAATGGTGCCACCCTTCAGCAAACGCAAGAATTGTTGCGTCATAAGAATATCGGCACTACTGAAATCTATGCCCATAATATTGATGCCACGACTAATCCGGCTGCTACAGACGTAGAAAAAGCTATTTTTGGCACGACCATATAATAAGGAAGAAACTAGAAAAGAAATGATTAGTTATTAGTATTTCAGAACGAAAAAGGTCTTAGAATTGCGTTCTCAGCATCAACTTTGTCTTATTATCACTTATATATTTATTTGCGTAAGTTTTAAAGTGTCTTTATAATCAAAATAGTGATAAATGTGAGTTTATGAAATTCACAAAAAGTATATGAAAAAGTCGTTACTCTAAAGATCAAATGAGTAACGACTTTTTATTATCCATTAAAAACCTAACATATTTTAAGACTTGCTGATTTTTGATTGCTGTAGCCTACCACATCAGATGCTTTTACAAACAAATTATCGTAGCTTACCTTGTAAAACATCTCATGTCCCAATGTGTATGCTCACAAAGCATAGTAAGTTTCACCTTTGGTTAAAGGCTCATAATCTGTACGTTTGCCGTGCGAACTGTAAAGTGGGGCTTTCTTAGCCATTTTGATAGTCTCGTTGCTACTGTTAATCACGGCATTTCTTTTTAGTACGTATCTGTTTCTGCCAAATTTTAAATATCTTTTACCCTTAATTTGATAAATGCCATGATACATGCGTGAAGTACCAGCTTTAGCATTTTTAGCAACTTTCTTTCCATGTCTGTTAACCACTTTAGAGTTCTTAGCCAAAGTGTAATAAGTGTAGGCTGCATTAATCTTATCTGTTTTACCAGCCAACAACAAGCCTGAGCATAGGCCCAGCGTAGTCCCCATCTTAATCAACGTTTTTTTGAATTTCATATTTAGGGTAATAGGCTAATGATACATACTAGCCAATCACGATGACTTAATGTAGTGCTGAGAGAAGCATTCTACGGCATATTTTTTACATTCTGATTAATAATTAATCAACTAGTTCTTAGAATATCAATTTATCAAATGCTCAAAATTAGAGAGAAAAAGCCAACTAAACTATTTTTAATAGTTTAACTGGCTTTTTCTTTATTCGTAAATTTAGTTACTAATCATTCAATGTTTCAACTAATATTTATTTAGCTATTAAATCTTTTCTGCTAATTAATAATAACTTTGGATAATCTATTTACAATTTTTGGGCAAAAATCAATTGAATTGATAGCCACAACACTTAAGCCGGAAAATTTAAATGAAATCTAATATTTTTTAGTTTCTCAGTATCAAAGTAATTACTTTTGTAATTACTTTTGCTATAATATGTTCATGAGGTGAATGTATATGAACATCGTAAAAGCAAGAATCCAAGGGAATGCAACAGTAGTAACCATTCCTAAGTCATTTAATGTAAAACCAGGAACGGAATTTAAGTTCAAGAAAGGGGAAAATGGTACTTTAATACTTTCTCCTAGCAAGAAAGTACCAGATTCTATTGAAGAACTCTTTAAGAATTGGCATGGAAAGTATGAAGTCTCTGATGAAATGAGAGATTGGGATGAAATGAAACCCGAAGGGAAAGAAATATGGTAGAAAAAAGGCCTATAAAAGGTAGTATTATATACATAAACTTTGATCCGTCTACAGGAGCAGAGATACAGAAGCGAAGACCGGCAGTGGTAGTAAGCAATGATATTATAATGAAAACTTCTCCGTTTGCCTGGGTTGTACCTATCTCTCATGGAGAATTTAATGGGAGTGATTATCCTCTTCACGTTCAATTAGATAGTCGAACTAAATCTGATGGTGTTATTTATGTGGAACAACTAAGATCTTTTGATTATAAAAGACGACAATGGCAGTTCAGAGAATATCTGCCCTCTGACTTGTTTGAAGAAGTACAGAAAAAAATAAGATTAACAATTTCCTGATTGTTATAGATTTTGTTTAAGATACTGCAAAAAGTAAGTGTCCGGGTTTAAAAATAATTTCTACCTAGACACTTTTTAATTATTAATATTTTCTTTTACCATGTTGGTAGACTTGTTTATCAGCTTGCTCAACTGCAGATACGTCTTTTAACGGATCATTTTTTAATACTAAGAAATCTGCATACTTTCCTACCTCCAAAGAATCATAATCTTGATCCACTTTAAGTAATTCTGCGGATTCCAAAAAAGTCAACCCAACTAGTTAACTCCCAGTCTTTAGTTGACTTTTTATTATATTTAAAATTATCTGAAATTAGTTTACTTTATCTTGAATTATTATTGATTGCACCCATTGTGGGATATCTTTTCTACATAGTTTTACTTCTGTTTCTATGCGTTGATAAAGAATTCTGAAATTTTTACTATTATCATAAATTTTTACAATATCAAACTTACTAATTAATCTATTTAGATTATTAAGAGATTCGTAATATCTTTTTCTAATCAACTCTTCCGGAACACCATGTCCACCTTTAGCGACTCTTTCTTTTACTCTTTCAACAGCAATGTCTGGACTACTAACTCCAACATATAATAAAACTATTTGATAATTATTCTTTTTTACACGATCTAACAGTTTTAAAATATTTTTTTCATGACCAGCTAAAGTAGTTTCTAAGTTAATATCTTGGCCCGTTTTTAATACTTTCTGCAATTTCTTTGTTTCTAACAGTAAAGCCTTAGCATTTGTCTTCGGATCTCGCCAATCCCATCCTTTTTCTCTAGCAATTTCGTCCGCATTTATACGAACGGAATTTTCAATAGAGGGACCAACACCATCTAGATATAAAGTTGATTTGCCTACTCCGTTTGTTCCAGCAAATAAATATAGTTTCCTCATATTTTAAATTTTTCGTTAATAGTCTTCTTTTGATTATGTTGCATAATTTTGTCTAAAATATCGGCCCAGAATTCTGCATCCTCAGGCGTTTTAGCTTGATTTATTTTTTTATCAATCTCATCAATGTTCAAGGAATACATTACTTTTTCGAACTCTTTTATAGAAGTCATAGAATCCAACTCCCTTTTAATAATTATATAAAAATATTGAATGGAAAGAATTCAACAATCCAATTGTTAAATTGTGTTACTAAAGACTTAATTCTTCGATTATTTCTGCTAATTCCTTTTTGCGCGAATATTCGCTGTATTCAATTTTATCTTGAATCACCTTTACTTCCAGCTTTTCTTCCTTAGGATCTTGCTTATCAAAATCAAACTCCTTTTGAAATTCATCAAATGATAATGCTTTACCCAGATTGTTGTCAATTTCTTTTATGCTTGATGCTAGTTCATCAATTTCTTTTTTTAATCCTTCTTGTTTGAAGCCGAAAAAAGATGATTCATATAAAATTTCCACTAATAAATCATTCAAATGATTCTGAGTAAGTATATTATCAGCAATCAACCATCCCATAATTTCAGGTTGAGGAGTAAATTCAAAAGCATAACTTTCAGATTGGACACCATATTTTTTTAAATCATTTATGAAAACCAGATTGGTAACAGTATCGCCAGTTTCATCTTCTATTTTTCGACTGATAAAGAAAATTCCTTGATTATCATCAGATTTAATCTTCATTGCTTTTAAATGGGCGAGATATTGATGTAAGCAATCTATTGAATACTTCCTGACCTCACCAACAGTAATATTTTCATCAAAGTCATCAATGGAAATAGGGTAAGTTGCTAAATAATTATCAATTAGCTCTTTTTCATCGATAACTTTAAGTACTTCTTGAACTGCTTTCATTGAATTCCCCTTCATAAAATCAATTGTAAATTAGAATCATTCTATTATTTTCTTTATTGTATTATTACCTCTGCAAGATCACACTTCTTAGTAATTTGTGGGAAATCTAACCACGATTTTGTTGAAATAGTATTTGAGAACATATACTATGTACCTTCTTAAATCTACTGTGTCGATCTTTTTCTGAAATTCTCATCAAAATCAATCACGGTAACTTGATAATCAGTAATTTTATTCGGATTTTTCTCATATCTGTAATCTGCATTAAATTGTGAAGCCATTTGACCAAGTAAATAGTCACCAATTCTGGTGTTAACTCACCTAATGCCATGACCGACCTTTTTCATTAAATGTATTTTCTAATCACACTCAACTTGAAAACCAGGATCTTTATATGCCTTAAAACAAGCCTCAATCTCATCAAGCGAATTTCTATCTGTACTCAAATTTTCTGGTAATTGATCATAAGCGAAATACTTACGAGTAGTTGTCTCAATATTTTTCTTGAATTCACCACCGAGCGGTTTACAAAGAAAGAAAACGTGAACGACATTGTATGGGTAAATGGCTTCACTATGCTTATTTTGATCATAGATTCCGATAACTCTTTCAACTTCAATATCGAGTCCAGACTCTTCTTTGGCTTCCTTAATACAGTTTTCTTTAACAGACATATTAACTTCACACCAACCACCTGGAAGAGACCAGCTACCATCATTTTCTTGGACTAATAAAATTTTATTATCCTTAAAAATAGCAGCTCTAGTTCCAAGCTTGGGAGTTTGATAACCAATTTCATTGCAAAATAAATCCTTCACTTTTTGCAAAGGTAAATCTGACTTATAAGCCATCATCTCTGCAGAAATGTCTCGAATTTCTTGATAACGGTCTAAGTCAAAATCATCTTTACCATAAGTTAATCCAGCTTGAGCTAAACTCTGCAATCTCTTTGCCCATTCAATTAATAAATCTTTATCTTCCATAGTTACACCCTACTTAAAATCTGTGAACAAATCTTCAATCCAGCACTGTGAGAATCACTGCCCCAATCACGTTCGTCATAATTATCAATGTCTGCAAGAGTATCTGCAGTGAATAGAATTTGTGCAAAATCTATCTTTCTGAATAGCGCACAAGCAGCCATTCCGGCACATTCCATTTCAACTGTTGTTGCACCAAGTTCACGGAATTGCTTAACTCTATCAGGAGTTTCTCTAAAGAAACCATCAGTCGTCCAAGTAGTTATTTCATCGTAGTCTAATTTCATGTCTGTAATTATTTTTTCGATCTCATTAAGGTAATCAGACTTCATATCAATGAATTGTCCTGGCTCTTGGTAGTAAAAAGAAGTCCCTTCTCCTCTAATAGCCCTGACTGGTAAAAACATCTCATTCTCTGGTAAATCGATTAATGCACCCGCATTGCCAAAAGCCAATACTTTTTTTACCCCATACGCAATTAGCCAATCCAATAATTGAGTGGCAGCAGGAGCTCCAAGTGGTGCTTGACACAAGGTTAGTTTTTCACCATTTATTTCAATTTCATAGATATTAGGTTGAAAAGACATAGTATCAAAATTTCCTAAAATCTTATGTGGAACTTGTTTTAAAAAGTTATCGATATCTTCCTTGGGTACAAATGCATACACTAATTTTTCATGAAATTTAAAAGGTAATTTATCGTGATTAGGTTCAAGCACTGCATGCTCATTACTGTCAAAGTCTAAAATAAATGGTTTTTCACTCATCTCTATCCCTCCAAATCATAACCACCATTCTGGGGTTAACTCACCTTTATTGCTCTCATAATCCATCATCACTTCAACATTTTGATAATCTTTTTCCATCATCTGAACCATAAATTCACGACAGGCACCACACGGTACACCATTTTTTCCATCAGACATAACTGCCAATACACGCAAAATTTTAGTTTCACCATTAGTAATCATGTTAAAAAGCGCATTTCTTTCAGCGCATACGCCTAAAGTACAGGCTGTGTCAACACACACTCCGGTATAAATCTTCCCCGATTCTGACAATACTGCAGCGGCTACACCACCGGCTTCCATATGATCGGATATTTCATGGAAGCCCTGTACTTTTTTGGCCGCTTGGAACATCTTCTGCCAAGTAGCATCGGGTGATGAATTAACTTTAATATTATTCATAACTTAATACTCCTTTTTCCTTATTAAAGGGACCGTAAACAAAATAATTGCAAAATAAAATGCAGAAACAATATACATCACGATTATATTTCCAGCTGACTTTATGATCAAATCACTGACAAACAATGAAATACTTACTAAAATTTCTGCTACAAAGGATACGGCTGATAACATCATTGATTTGTTCTTCTCACCATAAATCGATGTATTACTTGTAGCAGATATTTGCCCAGACATCATTCCCATCAGCAATTCAATTAATAAAAATAATGCGAGTAATATATATCTATTAGAGATACAACTACTTAAAATGAATAGGCTAATCATTAAGCAAGTATTTAAAATAACCAATAGCTTAGTGTCTAAAAATCCAACTATCCTATCAAATATTGCAGATCCCAATAAAAGTGAACACATAAATAATGTATAAACCAATGACAAATTGAAATGAAGCTTATCTACATAGATAATGGACCAATAAATTAAAATGAATTGAGTACCACAATCATAACCGGCATTTAAGAAAAGAAGTATCCAAAAGTTTCTTTTAGAGAAGAGATTAAAAAAGGTCTGACATTTTTGCATAATTGTTTCAGTATTTTCATGTTCAGCCGTATTATCTGCTAAAGAAAAATACTTTATCACACTAATAACAAATATTGGATACACGCCTAAGCCTATTAAAGCAAACCAGATTGGAGCTGTATTAGTTATCCCAAACAAATATGTCCCAATATTTCCGCCGATCAAAGTTGCTAAATTTAAAACTATTACTTGTCTACCCATTAGTTTTGCATCAGGTTGGATTTTATTTTGTTCTTGTAGTTCAGTAATATATGACAATAATGTTCCTGAGTTAAAGGCCAATCCTGTACCATATAAAAATTCCGCTATAGAAAAAGAAATAATATTTCCGTAAATTGCGTTGCGTTTTTACAAAAAAATGCCACCTAGGAGCAAGTTTCCTACATGACATTCTTAAACCTTCAACTAATAAAACTATCCTTTAAAATAACTGGTCTACCTCTGATTAATATCAGCATTTTTTACACCTTTTCCTTTCAATATACTTACAAAAATCTTGGACCGCTTTTAAATTTTTGGTCTCTCCTTTTGGCTCCAAAACTTTTCAATGGAAAACATTTTGAAACCTACTTTTTGGGTATAAAAAAGCCGCGCTTTAAATTAAAAAAGTGCGACCTTAATAATACTCAATTAAACTACTGCCCTAACCGCTACACATGCTTGACATTAAAGTCAGTTAACAGGGTTAGGCTGTTAACGCACCGGAGCTTTTCTTTTAAACAATTCAATTACAACCTAGCTAGTTCCGTCAGATACATCATCAGTTGTAATTTTACATCGCTCAACTGTGAGCCTCAAAAATACTAAACCCTTCAACAAATGTGTCGAAGTATATCCACCTAAAGAGGTGTCAAAATTAAATATAAATAAATTATTACAATTACAATTATAGCATTAAGTAAAAAATTAGTTTTAAATAGTGCTCTTGGAAATAAAAAAAGCGGTCATAAAGACCGCCCACGCTTTGCACGACTAAAGTCATGTAAGCATCCATATTCCTAACTAAATTATAGCACGAGCATGATAAAATAAAAATTGCATGACTATCCATGCTTAATTTTCCCTATTAGATGGGTGGAAAGAGAGGCAAGTCATGTGAATAACGTATCCATATTCCTACTTTGCGTTTTATTGCATGAACTTCATTTAGTTCTTCATGAATTAAATAATCTTCTCGATAAATAATTATCGGCAATAAGCGTAATTAAAGTCATCGGCAGTTGTAGAGTCGGTGGCTTTTTGATTTTAAAAAACAATAATTCTCTGAATTATTAATACGGTTAAGTTCATATAGAGAATTTTACTAGTATAAATTAGAAAGCGCTTACAAGATTTTGAATAATCGTGCTATAATATAGATAGAGGTTTATTGTTACGTTGGCTTATAATTGGTCTTTTTAAATTTTGTGGAGGCTTATTATGAAAAAGAAGAATTTTACTAAAGCATTTACTATTGCGATGGTCTCTGCTTCATTGTTAGCTGTTGGTCCTGCTAGTGCTGTACTAGCTAAAAATGTTGGTGGAGGTGATTGGAATTATGGTTATAGTTGGAACTATGGCTGGTCCAAATACTATCACGGTACACGTAAACATAGTGCAACGGTAGCCTACAACAGTGACGAACACCGTGATACCAGAGCTAGAGGATATACAGCATATGCTGAATATCATAAAATACCACCTACAGGTTTATCATATTGGTGGAACGTATATTAATAATTTAATATTCGCTTCTAATTAAGCATAGTATCTAGCAATGGATCTATGCTTATTTTTTTGGAGAATAATTATGAAAAAAATGGCTTCGATTTGTCTTTTTATTGTAACTATATTAAGTTTCCTTGTTACCATAAATCTTTATCAATCAAAAGATTATGAACAAGTCATGAAAATGGGACAAACTACTAATTCATTCAATTTCTATATTCAAAATAGTGATATGACACCAAATGAGGAAATTAGTCTATTTAAGCATTTGTCTCATAAATATGATGCTTCATTTATTTTGACTACTACTGGTCAGAATGGAATTATTGAAAAATCTGTCATAGCTAGCAAAAACTTTCCTGCAAAATTATTTCGTTTGAAAAAAGTAAAGTTTAATAATCAAAATAATTTTTACGCTAGTTATCAAACAAAAGATAAGAATCAATTAGATACAATACCTACTTTCTTTTCTAGGAGTAAAGTTCTCTTAGAAACCCTACCTAGATATTATCGAAATGGCAAAAAGAATATTGATGGGGTCTATACGGTTTTAGTATCGCAACACAATAAATCCAGACTTTTAAAAGATTTGTCCATTAATCTTAATCAATCTACAAACAAATTGCTGACTCCCACTAAAAATTTCTATGTTGAATATGCCAACAATAACTTATATGGTTTAATTTTGATTGCTATTGTCTGTGTTTTAGTTTTTATATTGGTAAATGTCTATTTGCCAATGTCACAGATTAATGTTATTGGTATCCAAAAATTAAATGGTTGGAGTAATATAACTGTCTTTAATGGACTCACCAAGTTAGGGGCTATCACTATTCTTACAACTTCCATAATTTTGGATGTATTATCCTTTATTATTTTTCCTTATCAGCCACAAGGATTTATTTTAAGCTGTGTGCTCACGCAATTTGCAATTTTAGTGCTATTTTATCTTTCTAATACTTTTACTTACTTATTGATTAGGAAAATGTCGATTGCTGATCTATTGCATGAACGGTATCACTTTAACTTAGGTGTAGTTGTTACATATTTTCTAAAAATATTAATGGCCGGAACTACTACAATTTTACTTTTTACAATTTCTACTGGTCTTAATAGTTTACTTAAAGAAAAGAATATCCAAGCTGAATGGAATAAAGAAGGAAGCATTTTAACGCTTAATTCTATTAGTTCTTCTGTTAATAGTAATGAAAGCGAAGCTGAAAAGACCATATATCAGTGGTATAAACGATTAAATAAAAATAAGGGCGTTTATTATATTAATAGTAATACTTACACTGTAAGAGACGTCTTACCCCAGAAAAATTCAATAATTAGTGATTTCGAACAAGAGAAAATTGACATAATGATGGTTAATAATAATTTCCTAGAAGAAAAATATCCGGGATTAGATAAAGGTGATGCTGATTTTCTCGTTCCAATAAAGTTGCATAATAAAAAGATAAAATATGTTTTGCAGTGTATAAAATACAATGAATTATCTGATCAAAAGCAGAAAAAAATTAAACCACAATCAATACCTATTAAAATAAAATATTATTCTCAAAAAATAACTCCTATTACTTATAATCCAAGCGTAAAAAAAGTTTTTCATAATCCCATCTTTGAAATTATTAAAACTAAAAAAATGACACAGCTAGAAATAATGATGTTAATGAACACAGGTAAAAACAGCTCTATTAAAATAGAAAATAATATTAACACTAAAAAATTATTGAAGGCTTTAAACCAAGATCCAAAAGTAAAGAATTTGAATCCTAAATTTACTACTTTAAATTCTTTGCTTGCTGCAAGTGTGGAAGATATACAGAATGGTTTACATGCATTTTCTATTGTATTGGTATTAGTAATTATCTTAAATATTTTTACTACGACATTTTTAATCTTTTGTATTGTATCAGATAAGCAAAAAGAATTAGCTGTAAAAAGGTTATTAGGTTATAAGCGCATTGATTGTTATAAATATGAATTTCTATTCTTATTATTCTTAGGAATAATTGAAACTATTACCTTAATTATTTTGAAAGCTAATTACATAGTTATTACTGTAATGCTGCTTATTACCGTATTAGATATGTTGATTTTCTATTTAATTGCTGGTTTTTTGGAAAGTAAAAAATTGTCATTTTTATTAAAGGGTGGACTGCAATGATTGAATTAAAAGATATTACCAAAAAATATGGTAAAAAAGTAATTTTTCAAAATTTTAATTTAAAAGTAAAAGAAGGAGAAATGATTGCAATTATCGGTCCTAGTGGCTCAGGTAAAAGCACATTACTTAATATCATTGGTTTAATTGAATCCTTTAATAGTGGTGAATACACTTGTATGGGCTATAAAAATGTAAAACCTAATAGTTCACTGGCTCAGAAAATTATTAGAAATGATATTAGTTATCTTTTTCAAAATTTTGCATTAATTGAAGACCAATCTGTACTATCAAATCTTTTATTAGCTTTAAAATATGTTCACCAAAAGAAAGAAGAAAAAGTTAAACTAATAAAAAAAGCCCTGACTGATGTGGGACTTCAAGATTATTTAAATAGTAAAATTTTCGAATTATCTGGTGGTCAACAACAAAGAGTTGCAGTCGCTCGTGCCATAATTAAGCCAAGTAAAATTGTATTAGCCGACGAACCAACAGGATCATTAGATATTAAAAATAGAAATGAAATTTTTAAATTATTAGTTAAATTAAATAATAAAGGAAAAACGATAGTTATCGTAACCCACGATATTGAGTTAGCTCAAAAGTGTCCTAGAGTTGTTGTACTAAGTAATAAAGAATAATTGATAAAATGATACTTTAAGTTTCAATTACTAGAATTAGCTGAATAATAAATTAATCTTATTCATTTCGTAGTTCCCTAAACCGTCGATAAATTGTAGCTTTGGAGATACCTAATTTCTTGCTGATTTCAGAGTAACTCATATGATTTTGAGTATGAAGTTTCCAGGCAAAATCTATTTGTCCCTTATCGTATTTCCTTGGCATACCATCATGAAAATTAGGATTGTTAGCTTTTGCCCAAGCTTTTCCTTCCTGAGTTCTGCTAACAATTAAATCTCGCTCAAACTCCGCAAATGCACTGAAGACGGTGAAGATTAAACGCCCACTTGGTGAATTATCAATTGTTCCGATATTTAAAACGCGTAGAATGATCCCCTCAGCATTCATTTTCTTAACAATAGTAAGAGCATCTTGCGTATTTCTGGCTAACCTATCTAATTTGGTAACGATTAAAGTATCGCCATTTTTGATTTCGGTCATTAACTTATCAAATTCAGGACGGTTAGCAGTTGTACCGGTATATTTATCTTTGTAAATTTTGACTGCTCCTTCTCGCTTTAAGTCTGCAATCTGCGTTGCATAATCTTGTTGAGCAGTAGAAACACGGGCGTAACCATATATCATTTTGATTAAATCCTTCTTTATTAAAGTCTGACTATGATACTAAGTCTTGAATACAGCTAATGCCCTGATTTTATGGGATTTATATTTTGTAGTCAAGAGTTTCAACTTATGATTACAGAATTGCACTAAAAAAAGCTTTATTAAAATAAAGCTTTTAGTCTTATTTTTTATAAATTAATTCTCCACCAAGGATCATATACATTAGTTCTCACCTTTAACATCTCCTTTTAATGTAACAAGTTATTAGCTTTAAAATTCTAAATGAATATGAATGTGAAAATTAGGTTGTGCTTTCATAAACAAATTTTTCCTTTCTATATAACTCTTCACGCTATTTTTTCAGTATTAAAGTTCAATATCGACATCGATTACAATATGACGATTAGGTTGTACTCGCATAGTTATGCTCCTTTCTAAAAAATCCTTTTAAAGCTTAATGCAATAAATTTTTTCAATTTATTACAAACCTCTTCTTTGCCAAGGTCTGTCTCCCCAAACAATACTCATAAGTAATCTCCCCTTTCTTTAATTGTATTAATTTAAATTTTTACTTATATGGTGTAATCCATATTGGTAATGCTGTTTTTTGCATTTTTTATTTCCTTTCTATGTGATTATTATTTATTACCATGTCTATCAGCAGCTAAAGTTACATATACTAATGCAGTCATTATAAAAACTCACTTCCTTTAAAAATTGAATTTAAATAGTCAAAAGATTTTTTAATTTACTTAAACTTGATTAGCAAACCCTCTACAATACTCTCAAGTTTCTTTTTTTCTGAAGATCTTTCGATCTTAGTCCCCTTTTCTTCCTTCTTTTCGTTTTCAGTCATAAATTACATTTGATGAATAATAGGTCTAAAGATACAATTGAAATTCATCTAAACGTCACCTCCTTGTACAGTATGGTAAAATTCAGATTTTATCTATCAGTACCTAAAATTATTCCAACTACTAAATTATTTATTCTTTTCATTTTAAATTTCCTCGCTTAATTAATTTATGTTTTAAGTATATGAAAGTTCATTGAAAAGAAACAAAAAAATCGTATTTGAACATTTTCTTACTTAAATGTTCAAATACGACATTTTTTATATATGATCTTTTAAAAACTCTTCTAATTCAGTTCCATATGATTGCATTCCAGTTAATTCCATGCTTTTTATAATAGATTGACATGCATTTACATCATCTTGATTACTATTAAAATGATAATTAGCTAAATGTTTGTAAAATGAAATTACGCTTTGATAGAAATAAAACTGCGGTTTAATTGGCAATTTTTCAGCATTTGAAATTAAATAATCTACATAATTATAATTATTTTCTTTGATTGATAAATATAGTAAATTATCAATTATTGCTAATAAAACTTCTTGGCTTTCAGTATCATTACTATCTATAAATTTATCAATAGCATTTTTAGTAATCATTACATTACTTTCGAGATCGTAAAATTCCATAAAATTACAAAAAAGATTTAGCTTTTCTTTAGTAATATCTGGAATATTAAATATTTTATCTTTTAAAGCTTTTCTGACCTCTAAATTTGGCTCTTCGTCTTCCGTCTTTAAATTTTCAAGCCATCCATCAATAAGCAAAAGATATTCATCTTTATTCGGTACAGTACTTTTCTCAACTTCTTGTCGTATTTCTTCAATTCTGTTCTTGTTTGAATGATAATAAGCATCTAGTACATCATTCTCTAACTTGATTATATACTCATGCTGAAAATCTCCTTTTAGACTAAGTCTTCTAAAGAAAGTCCACATAGCAATATCATTATGTTCTAAAATTTTAACAAGATCTTCTACAGTAATCCTGTGTTCATTTTTCTCTACCTTAGAATAGTAGGAAGTACTTACAATACCATCCGCAAATTGTTTTTGAGTTAAGCCTTTTTTTTGACGATATTCCTTCAATAATTCTCCAATTGTCATATCTTCCCCTCCAAATGTTCAAATACGAAATTTTTAAAAATAATTTTAATTCCTTGCTAAGATTAAATCAACATTAAAACAAAGGAGTTAAACATTATGAACGTATTTTTGAAAAATAAAGATTACAGAAGATTTTCAATCGCTAGTTTCCTTTCAGGTACTGGTGACGTGCTTTTCTACTTAGCATTTATGACTTACGCAAGTAAGCTACACAATTACTCACTTGCATTGTCTTTAATCGCAATCTCAGAATCAATTCCTAGACTTTTTGAAATTTTCGCTGGCTACTTAGCAGATAAAACTCGCAATAAGTTTAAAAATATCTTTTTAATGGCAGTAGTTAGATTTGTTCTTTACGCAATCGTTGGAATTTTATTTGTAGCCAAAGTTTCAGATTGGAACCTAGTAATTGCAGTTGTAGTAATTAATTTCTTCTCAGATACTTTTGGTTCTTACTCAGGCGGTTTAGTAGCGCCATTAGTGGCAGATATCGTAGGTAAAAAAGATTTTGGTGAAGCAGAAGGATTTACTAGTGGTGTATCAGAAATCATTAACATGGTTGCCCAATTTGTAGGTTCTGGCTTGCTTTTATTCATGTCTTACTCCAACCTAGCATTTATTAATGCATTTACATTTTTAGCAGCAGGACTTTTGTACGCAAGTGTTGGCTTAAAGCATAAAAAAGACGGTCAATCACTTGAACCACAAGAAGTAAACGAGCAAAAGTTCTTCGCAACTATGAAGTCATCATTTACTCAAGCTAAAAAAGCTCATGGATTATTAACTATCATGGTTATTGTAGGTTTGCTCAACGGGGTGTTAGGTGCAATGAGCGCTTTAATTCCAATTGTAATGGCAGGACACAAGTCAACAATGTTAATTGGAAATTACAGCTTCACTATGGCTGTAATGGGTGTATTAGTTAGTTGTGGTGCTGCTTTAGGTAGTATGTTCGGTCAGCAATTATTCAGAAACGTTTCTGCATTTACAATGACAATTATTGCTGGCGCACTTAGTTTTTTAACTACATTATCTACACTTTCAGCCCACATTTATGCAGTTTTACCATTCTTTTTCTTGTTAGCTGCAACAGCCAGCATCTCTTCTATTAAGTTAACTCAATGGTTGGTTAACACAGTTGAACATAAAATCTTAGCCTCAACTGTTGGCTTATTAAATACTTTTGCAATAGCATCATCACCTGTAATGACTACTATTTTTACTACTGTTTCTGGTATGAGTGACGTGCGCTACGCATTAATTCTTTTACTAGTTGTAGAAGCAACGGTTTTCTTTGTAACTATTAAGATGAGTGTAAAAGTTAAGAAAGCAGAGGCGGAAGATAAGTCAGCCGCTGTAGTCAGTGAATAATATCAAAATTAAAGTTTAGCTTCTAACAACAAATTGATTAATTTGAAAATTTTACAATACAAAAAGAGAATCCATCATTATAGGATTCTCTTTTTTCATACGATTTAATAAAATTTGAATTAGTAATTCTCCATCATTAAGTCGGGCGCATCATATCCTTCTTCTTCCGCAAACATCTTGTATGCTTCTCCAATCATTCTATTGGGAATACCATATGCTTTTACGAAAGATAATGGGTCATAAAAATTATCTTCTTGGGCGCATGAATACTTGTAGAGAAGATGCAAAGAATATATATCTGCATCTTTTTCTTCTTCAATCTGCGTTCCATAAGCAATACAACAAAGCTGCTTCGTATTAGGTCCACCGAGCATAACATGTCCTATCTCATGACCTATTGTAAATGGAACTTCATCTTGATTATGCCAGTTCATATTTATAGCAATTTCACGTTTCCATTTCCAAGCAAGAGAAGGATACCGTGGGTTAGTCTTATAGAAAACATAGCCAATATCATTATCAAAAGCATAATTAAACAGATAAGTAATTAATCTATTCTTTCTCTCACTGTTGTCCACGATCATTTTTACGGGCACGCCTCTCTCTAATGTCCTTTTCCATCAGTTCTCGAACCATATTCAGATATTCTTCGGGGACATGATAACCATGATACGAATAAGGAACTTCATGATCCAAAGCAACTGTTTCTTTCTGGTGCGGATTAGGATCATTGGTTCTTCCGCTTAAATAATCTGTAGAAGTATGTAAGACCTTAGCAACGGCATTTAAAGCTAATGAACCAGGCTTCCTGTCTTTCCAATTATAAATAGTTCTTTTTTGTTGCTTTAAATCTTGTAAAGAAAGATAATTGAAGTGTTAGAGATAAAAATACGAGGATGATTAAAATGAAGAAGAATAAATTTATTTTAGCTTCAGTTGCAGCTTTAATGGCTGTAAGTCCAATGCTTCCATTTAGCTCACAGGCTCACACAGTTCAAGCTGCAGACACTAATGTTACCAACAAAATGATTATGCACACTGCAGTCGCTTATGATAAAGATGGCAACAGCACTGGTGTAAAATACAACGCATTTAGTTATGCTAGATTAGTTTCTAGCCCTGTAAAAATTGATGGCACTATTTACTACAAAGTAGCTGACAAAGATCAATATCTAAAGGCTACCAATATTGATGGTGTAACTAGAACAATTACTCACAACACATACATCTACAGCACTTCTACTCGTCGTACTAGCTACCAAAACAAGTGGAAATTATATAAGGGGCAAACAATTACTACTTATGGTGGTTCATATAAGTTTAGAAATGGTAAGCACTACTTTAGAGTAGGCGGACCAGCTAAGCAATATGTAAAATCATATAACTTAGGTCCAGTTGTTAAGGCAAATACCACAATGGCTCCAGGTAGTGATAATAGTAGTAATAATACCACTACTAACAAGCCAACTAATAATACTCAACCAGTAGGTAAAGATGAAACTACTGTAACTGTTAATGACAGTCTTGGTACACCAATTGTAACCTTTAACCAAAATGGCAATGTTGTTCAAGTCAGAAATGCAAAGAATGGTGAAAAGTTCACAGTCGATTACTTAGAAAAGGGTTCTCGTGCTGATAAAGTTGCCGGTTATATTGGTCAATTTGGTGGAGACCAAGCCATTTACCGCATTAAAGGTACAAACAATTGGCTTTACTCCATGGGAGTTAAGCCAGCATCTAAGCTTCAAGTTCATAACTATGATCTTGAACAAACTTCAGTTATTAAATTTACTCAAACTACGGATTTGTATAATGCCGATGGTTCTCTTCAGAACATTAGAATTACCAAGAATTCTGAATGGTGGAGAGTAGACAAATTATTATACATTTGGGTTCCAAGTGAAAATAAGGCTGAAGAATTCTATCACTTAGCACCTGATTCCCACTGGAAGGATGTCCTTCGTTTATCAAGTAATGGACAATATGTAAATGATCATATGCCTATTAAAGATGCATATGTTAAGGCTAGCGATGTCCAATTCATTGAAAATAGTGTTAAACTAACACCATCAAATACAACCGCTGAAGCAGAAGCCACTGCAAAGAAGTAAATTTACACAATTTAAAAACCCGTAAAAACTAGATGTTTTACGGGTTTTTGTGTGCCTAAATTAATAATTACTTTCCTTATTAATACCTAATTTGGCTAACAAAATATCTGCGCCTTCTCGTTGCCAAGTTTTACCATTTCCTGCTAGTTCATACTCAAATAATTCATCACGTATTTTTTCAATTTTTTCTAACTTAATAACATTATTTTCTAAAGTATTTTTAGATAAAATTAGCTCTTCAATTTCAAGTTCTGAAGCTTCAATTTGATTCCTAATTTTTTTGAGTTTTAATTCAGCTTGCGGTGTTAACTTATTATGATTAATTCTGCCGTTGTCCCCTGCTAATTAAGCTTCTAATCTGCAGAGTTTTTTCACCTGATTAACAAGATTTTTGGTTGGATTTTTTGACATGCTAAAAGCCTCTTTTCTATTATTTTTTGCTTTTATTTTGCAATCAAAATTCATATGATGTGATGCCAATATTTCAAATAAACTTTCAGCATTAATTCTATTTTTTCCGCTTTCAACTTTTGCATAAAATGGATGGCTAACAATACCCTTACACATTTGTTCTTGCGTTAACTTTAAATTTAATCGTTCAATACGTAATGCTTTCCCTATTTTCATTTTGAGTCCTCATATTTTCTATTTTCTAGATCTTCGAAGGACTGTTGTAGTCTCTGTAATTCTGCATTTTGATTTGTGTCTTTATAAGCCTTGTGATAGATTTCATCAACCGTTAATCCTTGATAATCGGCAGGGAAGTCTTGCCCATCTTCCAATCCTAACCATTTACGAGCATCTTTGAGATGTTTTTCTTCCGTCTTTTTCTTCCAATCAGTTCCCTGTTCTACGCGCTTACCTCTAACATATTTAGTTTTAGAAATTCCCTTATTCTTTACAATTGCCATCATCGGCAATTCTTGTTGTTGATATCTTGTTTTACCAGCTAACTTAGGATTGTATGCTTCCAATTCTGTTACTGTGTTAACGTGATTTCTTACTAGGTCTTCTAATGTAGCTTGATAGTATGCCCAAGCATTACTATTATTATGACTTTCTACATAGCTACGAACTAACTTAATAACTTCCTTCGAAGTCTTGGTTTCATAGCCTTTGGCTACTGATGACTTGACATTGATTCTTGTCTTCTTAGATAATAATACATTTTATAGTATCCAGATTAAAAATGTTAGTAATTATATAATTATCTCAGCTTAAGAAAAAAGGAAAAGAAACTATGAATTCTGAAGAACTTGAAATCAATCTACCAGCAGGCACATCCTCAGAAATTGTCGACGAGTACAAGGCTGACACCAAATGGATGTATCCTTATATAAGCAACGATGAACTATGTAAAACACATGATATATCCCAAATTTGTAACGAAGAAAGAAGAAGACGAATGCATTTAGCAATCAATCACCAAATGCACCCAAGTAATTATCGGGATTTTTTACTAAAAAAATATTTCGATAGTCACATGCCAATAAAATGGTTAGCCTTAGTTGCAGATGTTAGTATGCCCACCGCTGCTAATCATTACACTGGGAGTATTTTGCTTAATCATTTAGTAGAACACAAAAAGAGCCTATTTCAAACATTATTCATTGAAACTAATCAAATTGATTATCACATGTGGTTACAAATTTCTAGAATTAAATACTTTGGAGAAGCTGATAGCTTACAGATTGCTGTTGGCGATGTAATCGTCGGACATAGCTGGATTAAGAAGTATTTTAAAGAAGAGGATCACAGCTGTCATTACGGTCTGGGAAAAACTATTATTACCGATTGCGGCATCCCTGCTGTTGAATTTCCACCAACTAATTCAATTGCCATTGATTTACCACAAGTTAAAATAATCAGTAACTATAATCGCCATGATGATTATATTGCTGAAATTTCATATCCTGACTATTAGAAACTGTCAAATAGTTTGTGTAAATATATTTTTCTCGTAGATCGATTTTTTAATCTTTTATTTAATCAAAGTAGGATTCTAAGGTATCCTGA